>Ga0268265_10000423_pt1 | contig 45449 bp, 27 predicted proteins | sample KBSSwiS52_FD_190355 | JGI IMG/M metagenome (GOLD analysis project Ga0268265, IMG submission 190355) | Switchgrass rhizosphere microbial communities from Kellogg Biological Station, Michigan, USA - KBS Switchgrass S5-2 (SPAdes) (version 2) | ecosystem: Host-associated > Plants > Roots >...
GCGACGTCGGCGCGCAGCGCGTCGTCGCCGAACGCCCACAGCAGGCTCACCGACTTCGGCGCCGCGCACACCACGTCGTAACCGATGACCGTCGCCGGCGGCGTCCGCGCCGCGCACCACCGCTCCAACTCTCCCCGACGGACCAGCCATCGCCCGCCTGGTCCTCGCACCCCGGTCAGATGGTCCGGCGGTTGTTGGCCAGTCCCCTGCCCAGGGGCTGGCGCCGTCTGGCTGACCCTGTCGTTGGCATCGTCGGCGTCGTCGGCCGGCATGCCGGCCAAGGCGGGGGTACCGGCCACGGGTGGCGGGGGCACCGTACGCGCGGGGTCGGCACGGCTGACCAGCCGGCGTAGGTAGGAAGCGCCGACCCCGGCCAGCGCTGCCGCCTGCGCCAACGTCAACAGATCATCAGGCCCGGGACCGGCCGTCTGGACGGCGCTGCCCGTCGGAGGGAGGCGGAGCACCCGGCCCGCGGAACCCGTCGCTGCCAGCAACGGCCGGCCGGTGACCGCGTGCTCGCCACGCAACAGCCGCTCCAACGCCAGCCCGGACACCTCACCTCGCAGCCCGACCAGCCCGGCCGCCGACCCACGCGCCCGCCCCTGCGGCTGCCCACCCTGGACATAGTTCACGACCGCCCGCGCCGCCCGCGCGACCTGCCCGCTATCCCGCGCGTGAACCCGCAACACCTTCGCCGTCGCGATCACCGACGGCCTGCCCCACCAGGCCGGACCGGGTCCGCACCCTCCGGACGGCTACCGACCGCCGCTGCCGGCTGTAGCCCGATTCGCTGGACCGGGCCTGGATCGGGCCGCGCCATGTCGCCTCCCGCTCGCCAGGACGGCACCCGCGCGGCCCAGACCCGGGCAGCACGGATAACCGAAAGCCCCGACGCTGCCGCCCGCTGTCACCGCGGACGACACCGCAAGAGACACCGCGAACGACACCGCGACGTAGTGGCCCCAGCGCGCGCATCACGCAGGACATCGCGGGCTGCGGGTCCCTGTCGCGCCGCGGGGAAGCGGCGAGCGGCCGGCCCGGGGCAGCGCGTCAGCCAGCGCAGCCACCACCAGCCCGGCGCCGGTCGTGGCCGCGTCGTCCGGCGTGTTGCCCGCGGCGGTGTTGTCGGCGGTGTTGTCTCAGGCAGCCGCAGGTCGGGCGGTGGCCTGGCGGCGCCATTCGGACAGATAGCGGCGGGCGGTACCCGCGTGCAGGTTGACGACGGGCGCGAGGTCGCGGGCGAGGGCGTAGTCAGTGCGCGGGTCGTCGGGGCCGATGTCGCGCAGGAGAACGGCGGCGAGGCGGGCACGTTTGCTGCCGCGCCGGGCAGTGCGCAGGGCCTGGGTGAGCACGGCCGGCGGGATCGGCTCCAGCGCTGCGTCGCACGCGGTGGCGCCGTCTGGCCAGACCACGTCGTGCTCGCCCAGCCGTTGCGCCGTGCCGTTCTCGGCTGGTGACGCCGGTTCTGAGCTCGACGGGCCGGAGACGGTCGAGCGGCCAGCACCATCGCCGGCCACTGCGTTCGGCTCCGGGCGCTGACAGCCGACGAAACAGACTTGGTCGTCTACACCACGCCCCTCGGCACCGCCGGGGCTGTCGTGCCGGCCGGGGCCGGCTGGGTGGAGGCGGGTGAGCATGGAGCACAGGGTGTCGTCCGGGCCGGGCCGGCCGGAGTCGGCGGTGCCGGCCGACCGACCACGGGCCCCGCGGATCTGACTCATGAGCATCTCGTACGACCCGATCAACGCCGCCGACGGCCAGGCAGCAATCACCCTCGCAGCAAGATCAGGTTCGGCATGCATCACATTCGCCGCCACGCTCGCGGCCGAGGCCAAGGCGAGCAGCACGTAGGGCAATGGAGACCGGCGACGACCGGCCCGGCTTTCCGCGAGCAGGGTCAGACTCGCCGCGACGATCAGCCCGTCAACCGAGATCGGCACAATCGCCGCCGTCACCCGATCCTCGCCATGCTCGCGGGCAACACCAGACATATGCATGTAGGACACCGCGCCGGCGATCAGCGCGACGGTGACAACGGCGACGACGGTTGCCAGCCGGGTCCACGCCTCCCCGCTCCCCCACCTCGACCCGCGCGGCCGGCTGACGGTCGGGATGACGGCTACATCGTGCGGCCCGATCGTCGCGATAGCGGCGACGTGGGTCGTCGTGGCCGTCGGAGCGGCTGCGGCTGGACGCGCCCGGGTGGCAGTGGGCTGGGCGGTGGGAGCGGTCATGGCGGCCTACCAAAAGGTGTAGGGGTTCCTACCGAGGCAGTGCGAATCCGCGGGCCACATCCGGAAGCTCGCATCGGAAGCCGAGGGCGAAGGTCCCGGCCAAGGCCTGACCGTGTACTGCCATCGCCGATGTCACCGTGGATGTCATCGCGGGCGACATCGCGCCGAATTCGGTCATCGCCGAGGCCATCCGCCCAGGCATCGCCGATCCGGCCGGAGTGCTCGGCGCCCGGGCGGGCCGGTGGCCTCGGGTCAGGCCGCGTGGGTCCGAGCGCGGCGCAGGAGGCTGCCGATGGTGAGGGCACGGTCGGCGGCCTGGGTCGCCAGCCACGCCAGGACGTCCTCGTCCTGCGGGCCGAGCAACATCCCGGCGAGCGCGGCGTGCAGCCTGTCAGCGACATCGTCGACGGTGAGGCCGACCAGCTCGCGACTGACCTGGCCGGTTGGGACCGCGCGGGCGACGGGCACCAAGTCACCGCGTGGCCCGGAGCTGCCGGTCAGCAACGGGGCGGGCACGAAGACGAGCATCGTCTCGACGTCGCCCAGCGCCTCAAGAAACCGCGCCGCGGCGGGGAGCTGACGCAACATCGCGATCACCTCGGCTACGTCGTCATCCGGTTCGACAGTCACCTCGAACCGGCCCTCCGCGGTCAACCGCACCCGGCCCGCACCGGCTACAGGTCCCGGGCCAGCGCCGGCAGCCACAGCCGACGCCTCCGCGTCAACCGGCAGGGACAGCGCCGCTGCCGGGTGAGCGTCGAACGCGCGGATCTCGGTCACGACGGTCGTGAACCGCTCGTCGAACGGTTCCCGGCCACCCGTAGCGGTCGGCAGATGCGACAGATCCGGAACAAGCAGCAACGCCTCGGGATGGCGCGCGATCTCGTCAACAGCGAGCTGCAACCCGGGCCGGGCACTGTCATCGACGTTGACCGGACGGTCGACGTACACCTCGACCAGCTCCAAGCCGGCGCGCTCCGCGTGAGCGGTGAGCCGCCCGTGGAGGCCGTTGACGAGGTCCTCGTCGTCGCAGACGCACACATAGCCAACCGCCAGCCGCAGCTGGGCCACCAGCGCGGTCGGGCGCATCGCGTCGGCCAGCGTCACCGGTTCGGCCGGCGCCGTCGAGGCCGGCAGCGTGCTGGGTCGGACGGCGGACTCCGCCGGGACGGGAACGGGCAGGGGGCGCGGCACTGACACGGCCATCGCTTCCTCCAAGGCACGGGACCACGGGTGGCGGGCGGTGCACCCAAGACCGGTTGGGCTCGACGCATGAGCTCCGCGTGGTCCGTCCGCGCGGCCACGTCCAGCCACTTGTTATTCTGACTTGGCTAGTTGACTTGGACAAGAGTAACCGACGTGGGCGCAGCGACCAACCGGCCAGAGGTCGTGACGATCACCGGCGTGGCCGAGCTGCTCGGAGTCTCCCGCCAGTGGGCGGACGTACTGTCCCGGGGCAAGGACTTCCCCGACCCCCTGCCCATGGGCGCCGGAAGCGAACGCACCCGGGTCTGGCTCGCCGCCGACATCACCGCCTACAAGGCCAGGCGCGACCAGCAGCCGAGGTAACCACGGACGCGGTCGTCCGACCCACGCCCTGTGCCGCACCCTCGGCAACCTTGCCGATTTAGGCTGCCATCCGTGCCGACATCCCGAGACTCGGACCGGCTACCGTCGCTCGTCGTGCTGCGCGGTCCGTCCTGCAGCGGCAAGACGACGACCGCACTCGCGATCCGCCAGGCAGTCGGCCGCGGGGTGGCGGTGGTGCAACAGGACGTGATCCGCCGCGAGCTGCTCCGCGAGCGGGACCTGCCCGGCGCGCTGAACATCGACCTGATCGCCATGATCGTGACACGGTGCCTGGCCGGGGGCTACGACGTCATCCTCGAAGGCATCCTGGACGCCTCCCGCTACGGCACCATGCTGCGATCGCTCATCGCCGCGCACCCAGGCCCGGCCCACGTCTACTACTTTCACCTCCCGTTCGAGGAGACGGTGCGCCGGCACGCGGCAAAGCCGGACGCCGACGGTTACGGCGAACGTGACCTGGCCGAGTGGTATGTCCCGAACGACGTGCTGGGCGTGTCCGGGGAACGGATCATCGAGTCCACCGAAGCCCAACAGGATGTCGTGACCCGCGTCGTCAGCGAGGCGCTGCCACGAGGATTGGAGTCGGCGATTGACCGGTCGGGATGAGCAGATCGCGGGTGCGCCCGGGCAGAGACCACCGGTGGTCGCCCGGTACCGCGCCTCGGCCGATCGCGCGGTCGGAGTCGCCAGCGGAGGTGGAGGACCGCGAGGTGGCCGCGAGGGCGTCGTCGAGATCTACACCGACGGCGCCTGCAAAGGTAATCCCGGCCCGGGAGGGTGGGGCGCCGTCCTGCGCTATGGCAGGCATGAGCGGACCATCCGCGGCGGTGAGCCTGGCGACACCACGAACAACCGCATGGAGCTACTCGCGGCGATCATGGCGCTTGAGGCTCTCACCCGACCATCGGTCGTACGTATCCATACCGACTCCCAGTACCTGCGCAGCGGCATCAACGAATGGGTCGCTCGCTGGAAGAGGAACGGCTGGAAGACCGGCGAGAAGAAACCGGTCAAGAACGTCGACCTGTGGCAGCGCCTGGACGCGGCCGCGAGTGTGCACGACGTCGAGTGGCTGTGGGTACGTGGGCACGCCGGCGATCCCGGCAACGAGCTCGCCGACCAGCTCGCGAACCGCGGCCTGATCGAAGCCCGCCGACAGCCAAGCTGATCCCGGGCGCCGAGATGGCGCTTCGACGAAGGCCGGCCCGGGTCACGACCGAGCTGATCGTGGCAGAAGTGGTGATGGGCAGAACCCGGCGCGGCCGGCACCGGGCCTGTGAGGATCTGACACCCCGTCCTTGAGTATGCGCGGTGCGCTGGCCGTCCATGCCGTTGATCCTCATGTCCTCGGGGTGTCGCCTCTTTCTAGGACCTTCAGGAAGATTGTTGCGGTCTGAGTCAGGAGATCATGTGGCCCGAGTACTCGCTCACAGGCATCGCGGAGGCGGCTGAAGAGGCTGACGGCCTCGGGTCGTCGGCCCTGGCTCTCGTAGGCGGCTGCGAGATATCTCTGGGCGAGCAGGGTCACCACGTGGTCGCGGCCGTATATGCGCTCGCTGTTCGTGGCCAGTTCTTCGAAGCGTGCCGCGGCAACGCTGTTGCCGGAAAGGGTGATGTATATGTAGTCCAAGTTCTCTCGGACCGCCTGCGTCGAGGGGTGGCCGAGTCCCAGCACCCGCACATGGTCGGCCAGGACCTGTTCCAGCGCTGACCTGGCGTCGTCGATTCGGTCACTTTCCAGGTAAGCGGCTGCCAGGTTGTTCCGGGCTATCAGCGTCTCGGGATGATCGGGCCCGAACGTCTCCTCGGACTCGTCAGCAATCCTGTGACGGAGCATCAGACCCTCGGGAAGCCGATCCAACGCCACGCTGTCAGCAAGACCACTCCGGATACGTATCGTGATCGGGCTATTTCGACCGAGGTGACATTCGGCGTCGGCCAAGGCCCAACCGAGTATGCCGCGGGACTCATCTCTTTTTCCCGCGTCACGGTAGGCGAGACCCAAGTTGTAACGAGTGACCAATGTTTCGGGGTGGCTGCGGCCGAGGACGACGTCGTAGCGGGGCAGGACACTTTCGAAGATTCCGATCGCCTCTTCGATCCGGCCACAGCGCCAGTAGGCCGAAGCCAGGTTTCCGCGCAGCATCCAGGTATCCCGGTGGTCTGCGCCAAGTCGGCGCGCTGCTTCGCCGATCGCCTCTTCGAGAAGGTCGGCTGCTTCGTTGGCAAACCCGGCGCTCAGGCATGCTGCCGCGAGATTGTTGCGTGCTACGACGGTGTCCATATGGGCCGGACCGAGTCGAGTCTCGTCGAGGCGCAGCGCGCGTCGCAGATAGGCGACCGCCGGTGACGCTTGGCCCTGCGCGTGGAGGAACCTGCCGGTCTCATCGCAAAGCCTGGACACGAGCCCGTCGAGGGACAGGTCCTGCTCGTCGCTGGCTGTGTCGAGCGCTGCACGAACATGCGGCAGAAGCTGCCGCCAGCGCGGCCACGTCGAAGGCTCGCCGGGCTCACTGGGTAGCCCGGAGGCAAGGAGGCGAATGATCTCCGACGCGCGGTCGGCCCGTGCCAGTGGGGCCAGGTCTTCGCGGACGGCCGCAGCGGTTAGCACGTGGACGGTCAGCGTTGACCGCGCCCGGCGGGCGAGGCTGTAGGCCACGAGCAGCCCCACGGTCTCTTCCCATTCGAGTTCGTCCTGGGCAGCGTGCAGCAGCGTTTCGTCCGTGAGCGCCAGCGGCGCGATGTCGCTCGTGAAGAGATCGAGCGGAATGGGGGCGCGCGCACAGAACGCGCACAACTCCAGCAGAGCGACAGCCGCTGGCCGTTCCTTGCGGATCTGGGTTATGGAGAGGTCCCACAGGTGTCGGATCGTGACCTCGGGCCTGTCCGCCACCCGTCCCCGGTCCAGCATGCTTCCGAGACGCTCGATCAGGAGCCGGACATACTGCGCGGCTGGCATCCCGGTCTGCACGAGATAGCCGGCCGCCTGTTCCATCGCCAGCGGAAGGCAGCCCAGCAGGTCCGCGACCGATCTCGCTTCGGCCTCGGTGATGTCGTCGACCCGGCGGACGAGAACGCGGACGGCTTCGTCCAGACTGAACTCGCGGATCTCCGCCGCCGCGCCAAACCCGTCGAGGCCGCGCATCCGGGAGGTCATCAGCAGCCGCCCTCGTGCATCGGAGGGCCGGAACCGGCTGGCCACCTCAAACTGCGTCACGTTGTCGAGTACGAGCAACCATCGCCGCCCCTGCGTGTGCAGCGCCGCGAGGACCTCCGTCCAGTCAGCGCCGGTGGGCAGGCCGAGCGCGGAACCAAGGGCTGCGACCTGCGCACCTACGAGTGCGTCGTCGGTGGCGTCGATCCACCAGACGACGTCGAACTCCCGCGCGTGGCCGTGGGCGTACTCGAGCGCCAGTGCGCTCTTCCCGACCCCGCCCAATCCCCACAGTGTGAATACGCCGGCCTGTCTCGGCGTGGAGAGCTCCTGATCCATTGCGATGAGAAGGTCCTCACGGCCAATGAACCGCGCCAGCGGGGGCGGAACATTCCACACCGTTGGCAGTTCGGACGGCAGCGCCGCGCCATGTCCCCGTCTGGCTCCGGGCATGGCGCCGGGGAAGATCGGTTCCGCAGCCGGCTTGCGTCGCTCGCCCGTGACGGCTGCCAGCAGGCGGGCCCGCGATTCACTTGCATCAAGACCGAACAAGTCGACCGACGCGATGGTGCCGAGCAGCCCGACCGGGTCACAGTCCTCGATCCGTACAACCAGAAGGTCTCGGGTGTGCCCATCTGGATCGCCGGCCCAAGCGGCCTGCCATTCCGTCACGTGGCTACCCGGCGACGCCAGATAGGCCGCAGAGAGCACGACGACGACACGCCAGCCGTCTGCCAGCGCGCGCTGGAGGTCCGCGACAGGGCGAGAACCAGCAACGCTGTCCCACGAGCGGACCCAGGTGCTGTGACCAACGTCCTCCAGCGTCCAGGCGACCCACGCGGCCCACTCTTGATCGTGCGCCACGGACGAGACGAGGAATCGCTGACCCGCCTGCCGTCCGCGCCGTGCGCCTTCCCCGATATCCACTCTCTCCCCGGCCCGCCTCGGTGCTCTACGCCGTGACACAGTCTCCCGACGGGCTCCCTCGGCCGCAGGCGGATTCGTCAATCTCCGAGAGCAGCCCTCGGACAGTCCCGGCGAGAGGCCGTTGGCGGAGTTCTAGAGATGACCGCACTGACGCCGTGCGCGCCTGCGCACGCGAGCTGAGGTGGCCACGCTGCTCACGGGCCTGAGCGGTCGGACGCCACAGCCGACCGTCGCGGTGTCCGTACATCTCCACGGGCTCGAAGTTGGTCAACCGTCGCCGAGGCCACGTCGCAGCCATCAGGCTGTCGTAGCCGACAGACTGTCTGAGCCGGTAGTCTCGCGCGGGTGGAACGCATCGTGTCGGAGGGTGACCCGAGCTTCAGGGCGGTTCTTCGGTACTACGACCGCACGGAGTCACGGCTTGGCTACCTGTATCTGCTGCGTGGGACGAAGCACTTCGGCTGGTACGAGGCCGGGGACTCCGGGTGGCGGTTCTCGCCGGCGATGCGCCGGATGGAGCACCAGCTCGGACGTCGTCTCGGTCTCCACGCCGGCTCTCGGGTGCTCGACGCCGGCTGCGGCATGGGCGAGGTCGCGCGCACGATGGCGATCGATTTCGGTCTGGATGTCACCGGGATAGACATTCTCGATTTCAACCTCGATGAGGCCCGGCGCCGAAGCGAGAAAGCGGGACTCACCGGCAGCACCCGGTTCGTCGAAGGCGACTACCACGATCTCTCCCGGTTCGAGGACAGGGCGTTCGACGGGGTCTACACGATGGAGACGTTCGTGCACGCCGCCGACCCCGGGCGGGTGCTGGCCGAGTTCCACCGGGTTCTACGCCCAGGCGGTCGGCTCGTGATGTTCGAGTACTCGCGGACGCCGGCGGAGCGGTTGGAGCCGGCCGCACGGGCGGCGTTCGATGCCGTGTGCGAGCTCGGCGCGATGCCCGCCTGGCACCGCCTCAACCACGGCGACCTCGAGAACCTGCTTGCCTCGGCGTCATTCAAGGTCGAGCCGGTGGAGGACGTGACGGCCCGCATGCTGCCGATGCTGCGCGCGTTCGCGGTCCTCGGCCGAGTGCCCTACGCCACCGCGCGGCGACTAGGCAAGACGGAGAAGGCCGTCAACGCGATGAGTGGCGTGGAGATGTGGAAACATCAGGACGCCTGGCACTACAACATCTACACAGCCACCAAGAACGCATAGATCTACGTCACGCGGATAGCGGTGACACCCCAACTGAAGGGTTGCCCTCGTCCCTGGGACGGCGATCAGGCGGCGGTGATGCCTGACGGCGGAACTCCACGATGCGGCGGCCTGCGGTGCCTCCGCGGATTTCGGCTGCCAAGGCCGGGCCGCCGGCAGCTGGTCACCCTGAACAGGCCTTCGCCCGGCGGTCAGCCGGGCTCGGCCCGCCCGGACCGACAGCGTCGACTCGGCCTCGAGGGGACGGCGCCCTGGTCGAGGGGTGGGCTCGGGCGGGGCTCACCGTGCGGATCTCGTGGACGACGCTGGTGAACCACTCGTCGGATGGCACCCCGGCGGGCGGGCCGGTGGGTAGGTGTGACAGGTCGGGGATCAGGAGCAGCGCGTCCGGGTGGCGGGCGATCGTGTCGACGGCGAGTGCCAGGCCGGGCCGGTCGCCGTCGCTGGTGGCGGTGTTGCGGTCGACGAACACCTCGACCAGGTCGAGTCCTGTCCGCCGGGCGTGGGCGGTGAGCTGGCCGTCCAGACCGTTGATCCGGTCCTCGTCGGCGTGCGGGACACAGATGTAGCCGACCGCTGAGCGTGACGCGGCCGTCGCGGCGGTCACGCGGGCACCGCCGTCGGCCAGAGCGCGACCGGCGCCAGGCTGGCGCCCCAGGCGATGATCTGCTCCTGGTGGGTGACCTCCCAGACGACGCGCAGTTGCGCGCTGTTCCAGGTCAGGACCGTGACCGGGTGGGGAAGGACGACGGCGCCGGTTTCCCAGGCGCAGCGGGGCCGGGCCGGGCAGGTCACCAGCGGGACCAGACCGGCGCCGACGACGGCACGCTGGTCGGCAAGCAGCCGGCCGACAGCCAGGGCGAGCATCACCTGCCCCGGCGAGGCCAGCGCCGGGCAGGCGACCGCGACCCGCGCGCCGGCCGACCGGGCGGCCCGCAAGGCGGCGACGTCGACGGGCTGGTGGCCTGCCGGGATCCAGTCCGGCCACGGCAGGGCATCGAGGAGGACGCCGGGCCGGATGGGCAGCCGCACCGGTTCCAGGTCGACGGGCACCGGGCCGTAGCCGGCGCCGTCGAGGTCGATCATCAGGGGCGTCATCGGGCCTCCCGTTGGACAGACGAACCCGGCTGGCAGCGCGCCGCAGGACCTGCGACGCGCCACCAGCCGCGACAGCCCGCGCCAGCTGTGCAGGCGGGCCGCGGCCACGATCACCGGGGGATGCCCGCCATCGCCACCGACACCTCGTCCACGGCGCACCCGGCGACCACGGCCGGCCAACGGCTGGGATCACCTCGCCGGTCATCCCGCCAGCGGACCGCCGTCTTCCGGCCGTCAGACCGCCGTCTTGGACGGCTGGACCGCCGCGTTCCCGCCGTCTGCCGGACGTCTTACCGACGTCTTGGGACGGCGCGTGGCGGCGTCGTGACAGATCGGCCGAATGTCCGGATCATGGGGCCTGACCTGCTACGTCAGATTCCCCGAGGAGGCGGCCATGCCCCCGGACGACCCGCCCCGCACCCTGCTCGCCCAGCGCCTGCGCGAACGCGGCCTGACCGTCGAACACTTCGTCACGGAGTTCAACAAGGCCGCCCGCCGCGCCGGTCCCGAAAACCGCGACCACGCCATCTCCTACCGCCAGGCCACCCGCTGGGTCAGCGGCAACATCCCGTCCCTGCCCTACCCGGTGTCCTGCCGAGTCCTGGAGGCGATGTTCGGCGACGACGCGGCCACCCTCCTCGGGCCGCCCGGCGAACCGCCGCGTGGCCGGTCTGTTCTCGGAAATGGGACGACGGCAGGCCGCTCCGCGGGCGACGATGGGGAGGCCCCGCCCGTCGAGGACGAGGAGGCGATTCCCACGCGCCGCCGAGACCTGCTCAACATCGGCGTCATCGCCGCCACCGGCACCGCCGGCCCCTTGGCGGACCCCGCCACCCGCGCCGCCGGAATCTCCCGCGCCATGGCCACCTCGGCCCCCGATCCGCTGACGCTCGCCCAGCTCCAGCACGGCATCCACCGGCTGAGCACGCTGTACTCGGTCACCCCGCACGCCGAGCTCGTCACACCGGTCGAACGTGCATGGGACGAGGCGGAGGCCCTGTTGGACACACGGGTGTCTGGCACCGCGCGGCGGGACGTCGAACTCGTCGCGGGACAGTGGGCCTTCTACCGGGGCCGGCTCGCGTTCAGCATGCGCGATGACGCCACCGCGCTCCCGTTCCTCGTCTTGGCGGGCCAGCACGCGGACGCCGCCGGCGATGCCCTACTGGCCGGCAGCGTCGCCGTCATGCGTGCCGCGGTCGCCTTCTTCGCCGGCGAGTTCACCACCGCCGCCACCATCGTCCAGAGGGCCCAGCCAGGCGCCCACCCCTACGTCGTTCCCAAGCTGGCCAGTTCCCTGGCACGTTCCCTCGCCCAGACCGGCGATGCCGACGGCGCGATTGCCGCCCTGCGGATCATGCGCGACACCGTCTGGACCGGCCCAGCCCAGCCCAGCACCGAACCCGGCGACGAGGAAGCCTACGAGGCCTTCAGCGCCGTGACACTCGGCTACCTCGGCAAAGGCGAAGTCGCTGAAGGCCACGCCCGAGCGTCGCTGGCTCTACTCCACGGCACCGGCCGGCATGTTCAGATCGCCGGAACCCAGCTCGCGCTTGCCCGTGCGTTTCTCCGCCGAAGCAAACCCGAACCTGAGCAGGCCGCCTGTGCGATCCAGGACGCGCTGACCGCCGCCGTAGGCAAAGACCACGGCGCCACCGTCAACCGCGCCGCCGCGATATGGCGCCGCCTCCACGCCAACCCCGACTGGGCCCGCTTCCCGACTGTCCGGGACCTCGCCGACCAGCTCTCCGCTGTCCGCGCACTCCCCTCAGACGCCGCTGTCTGACCGGCCGTCGGCCAGGATAGGACGCGACAGGCAGCCACGGCATCGTCCAAATGAGGCGCACCGACACGGCGAGGGCGTCGCCGTGTACGGTCAGCTGTCGGTGGACTCGAAGGTTCCGGCGAGGGCGGCCAACTCGTCAACGGTGAGGCGCTGGGATGCGGCGGCACGGCCGTGAGCGTCGATGAGGACGCCTTCGGCGCGCAGGACGTCGACGGGGTCGTCGGTCTTGCCGGGATCCGGCCAGCGGAAGCTCGGAGAGACTGTTCCCTCGGCCTGTAGGACGCGGTGGGCGTTCGGAGCCGAGTAGCTGGCGAGCCTGTTGCCGACGGGGACGGGATGGCTGCCGATGAGCGCGGCGACGTCCCCGTAGGTAGTCCACCGACCGGCGGGTATGGCAGCGAGCGCCTGGTTCATGACCTCCCAGAGCGCGTTCACCGGTTCGGTCGCACCGGCGATGGGGCCGGGCCACAGCTCGCAGGCCCGCAGGGTCAGCGTCGAGGCCCGTTCCTGAATCCGGCTGCGCCCCCAGCTGGACTGTGCGGCGATCTCTTTGTTCATCGCCACGCCACTGTCCGCGAGCATGTCGCGCTTGTCCTCGAACGGCTTGTTCGACAGCGACGCATTGTAGCCGGAGAGGGTGAGGTTCCCCAGGGTGTGGACGACCGCCTCGTAGACCTCGTCGACGGTCTCGCCGGGCTCCAGCTCAGTGGCAAGGGCCCTGAGCCATTCGGGTGTCGGGCTCTGCGGTAGGACATGTTCGATGGTGAGGTCATCCAGGTTGACTGGCTCTTTGCTGCCGTAGGACTCCTCCAGCCAGTTCAGTACGAGCTTGCGCTGGTTCGGCCGGCCGGTGAGGTAGAAGGGCAATGACTGAATGCCGTGGCTCAGCTCCCGGTCGCCCGCGTAGTACTTGCGGCCAGTCGACAGGTACTCGCGGACCGCCACGTCGACCTCGACGTCCTTGGGCATCTCGGTGACCGTGGCGAGCAGGATCCGGTTCAGGTTGGCAGTTGCTCGGCCGATGAGCAGCCGGCGGACGAGAAACGCCTCGATGTAGTGCAACGCTGCCGCGACCTGGGCGGACGTGGCTGTTCCGTGGGCACGGCGGTCGAGCAGGTGCAATACGAGCGGTCGGGCGGTGTTCGCGCCCCACTGGTTCAGCCGTGTGAGTCGGCGGGACACTGCCGGGTCTGGTTCGAGTGTCGGGTCAAGGATGGTCTTGAACAACTTCGCGAGCCGGGCGACCCGATCGATGTCGGCTTCGATGCCGGCCTCGTCATGGATGCGTTCCAGTCGTTTCTGGTGGTCGGCGTAGATCTCGGTCTGCTTCGCCCGCGGGTTGTCCCGCGCCAGGTCCAGCCAGAACAGCTGCTCCAGTTCGGCGGTGTCGAGCATCTGCTGCATCGGCAGCCACAGCGACTGGTAGACGGCCTCGGCGCGGGTCGGTAGCCGCATGAACAGATAGTTCCGCAGCAGGTCGCCCTGGCTGAGGCGCATACCAGTGTTGTTCAGCGACTCGAAGATCCGATAGACGTTATCGCCTGCCTGCGCAGTGACGGACACCAGCGACAGACCGCCGATTACGGCGTCCTCGATCTGAGCGGCGGAGCCGTCGGCCTCCCCACTTGCTGGCGACTGGAGCCGGGAGCGGAAGTAGCGGTACGCCGCGCCAATCCTGTCCTCACCGCCCGCGTTCGGGGTCGCGTCGACGCAGGCCAGGTAGGCGGCCCTGTCTGCCTGCGTGGGCAGGAGCTTCAGCCGCTGGGCCTCTGGCTCCCACTGGTTGACCAGGTATTTGTAGTTGATCCGATCCCGGTGGATCGGCTCCTCGGTCGCGGCCCGGTGGTCCCGCAGCGCACACAGCAACAGCGACAGGGTTGTCAGACGTTGCTGGCCGTCGACCACGAGATACTGCTGCACGCCGACCGGGCCGATGTCCTGGGGCGCGAGAACCACCGAACCGATGAAGTGCGTCGCCTTCGGATCCTCGGCACGGTCAGCGGCCAGCTTCACCACGTCGTTCCACAGCCGGCCGAGCTGCTCGTCCTGCCAGGAATACGTGCGCTGGTACAGCGGTACCTGGTACTGCCGGGTCCCTTCGAGCAGGACCTTCAGACTCGTCTCCACAGCGTGGACCACGATGGGACGCCCCCTCCCGATGCGCCTTGTCGCCCGCTCGATTCCGATGGAACCGCTGGGCCGTGAAAACGCACTTTGCCCCATTACAGACCGTGATGGCGCGCGAGGCCCCCGAGCGGGCGCGACGGAGTACCCGACAGCGTGATCTTGGTTGGGGCCTGCGTCCTGGCCTCGATGCCGAGGGCTCGAACCCGCTGGGCCCGCCGGGCGGTCGACACATGCCGAGGCGAGTGTGCAGGGCCGGTAGTGGCGAGGGCGTGGACTTTCGCCGCCAAGGCGCAGGCAGCGAGCCGAACCCGCGCCCGGCGGACGATCAGAAGACCGTGGTGCCAGTGCTGGGCGGGTTTGCCCTGTCGGCCGAGTCGGAGAGCCATAGGGGCGCCCGCTGGCGACTGGACACCGAGTGTTATGGCCGAAGCTGTCTGTTTGATGTGGCGCAGGGGGGATTGCGAGGGTGGCGCAGGAAGTGTAGGTAGTGTCATCTCGCTGGCGGTATGGGCGGCTTCGCCGCCGACGGCGCGCGGGTCGGGGGGATGGCTGGCATGGTCACGTTTGCGCCGGGGTCGGTGGTGATCGCTCGGGATGAGGAGTGGCTGGTCACGGCCGCGGAGCGGGCGGGCGGTGGCGACGGCGACTGGCGGCTGGATGTTGTCGGGCTGAGCGAGCTCGTGCGGGAGACGACGGCCACTTTCTTCACCGCGCTGGACCGCGACATCACGCTGCTGGACCCGCGGAAGGCCCGGCTGCGGCCGGACCCGTCGCCGAGGCATCGACAGACGCGGCTGTGGTTGGAGGCGACGCTGCGGCGGACGCCGATGCCGTTCGGGGAGCCGTCGCTGACGGTGTCGGACGGAATGCTGGTCAACAAGCTGCAGTACCAGCGCCGCGCGGTGGCGCACGCGCTGGCGCCGGAGAACCTGCGCCCCCGGGTGCTGATCGCGGACGCGGTCGGCCTCGGGAAGACGCTCGAGATCGGGATGCTGCTCGCCGAGCTGACGCGGCGGGGCCGGGCCGACCGGGTCCTGGTCGTTACCCCGCGCCACGTCCTGGAGCAGATGCAGCATGAGCTGTGGTGCCGGTTCGGTCTGCCGCTGGTTCGGCTCGACTCGGACGGGCTTCAGCGGGTGCGCCAGAAGCTGCCGGCGAACCGTAACCCGTTCACCTTCTACCGACGGATCATCGTCTCGATCGACACGCTGAAGTCGCCGCGGTACCGGTCGTTCCTGGAGAAGCACCGCTGGGACGTCGTCGTCATCGACGAGTCTCACAACCTGACGAACATCGGGACGCTGAACAACGAGCTGGCCCGGGTGCTGGCGCCGAACGCGGAGGCGCTGATCCTCGCGTCGGCGACGCCGCACAACGGCAAGAAGGAGTCGTTCGCCGAGCTGCTACGCCTGTTGGACCCGACGGCGGTCGGCCCGGACGGCGAATACGACGTCGCCGACGTGACCCGGCTGTTCGTCCGCCGGCACCGCAACTCCCCGGAGGTCGCGGCCGAGGTCGGTGCCGACTGGGCGCCGAGGCCGGAGCCCATCATCATCCCGGTCCCGCCGTCGGCGGCCGAGGACGCGATCGCCACCGAGCTGTCCGAGACCTGGCTCTACCCGCGTGGCGACGCGAAGGCCCCGATCTCGGGCAAGGGTTCGGCACTGTTCCCGTGGACCCTGGCGAAGGCGTTCCTCTCCTCCCCGGCGGCGCTGCTGGAGACGGCGGAGAGCCGGCTCAAGCGGATCAACGCGCTGACGGACCGCGACACCGAGCGGGAGCGCGAGGCGCTCGAACGGCTGCGCGACCTCGCCCAGGACGCGCTGACCCCGGCGAACACGAAGACGAACGGCAAGCTGACGGCACTGGCGACGTACCTGGCCGACGCCGGGGTGGGCCCGGGCTCGCCGACGCGGGCGGTGCTGTTCGCCGAGCGGGTCGCCACCCTCGGCTGGCTCGCCGACGAGCTCCCGGCCCGCCTCGGCCTGACCCGCGACCAGGTCGCCGTGATGCACGGCGCGCTGCCGGACGTCGAGCAGGAACGCATCGTCGACGACTTCAAGACGGCCGCGAGCCCGGTCCGGATCCTGGTCACCGGCGATGTGGCCAGCGAGGGCGTCAACCTGCACGCCCAGTGCCATCACCTGGTGCACGTCGACATCCCATGGTCGCTGATCCGGATCGAGCAGCGCAACGGCCGGATCGACCGTTACGGCCAGCAGCACCCGCCCCAGATCGCCGCGCTCGCGCTCACCCCGTCCGACGAGCACTTCAGCGGCGACATCCGCGTGCTGCAGCGCCTCCTGGAGAAGGAGCACCTCGCGCACACCACGCTCGGCGACGCGGCCACCCTGATGCACCTGCACTCGGAGAAAGCCGAGGAGAACGCGATCCGCGCCGCGCTGGCCCGCCGCCGCGACCTCGACGAGGTCGTCCCCGACCCGGCGGCCGCCCTCACGGTCCCCGCCACCAGCCAGGACGCCACCAGCCACAGCGCCACCGGCGAGGATGACGGCGAGCTGATGTCGATGTTCGGCGACGAGGACGACGACGAACCGCCCGCCGGCGGCGACCCGGCGTTCGACATCGACTTCGTCACCGCCGCCGCGAACGCAGCCCTGCCGCCGCCGCCCACCCAGCGCCGCCGGGAGTCGCTGTACCCGAACGACGTCGCCTTCCTGGAGGAGGCGCTCGCCGAGGTCTACGAGCAGCCGGCCCGGCCGCCGAACGAGGACCGGGGTGCGCCCCCGGGCAGCGGCGGCGTCGGCTGGACGGTCCACCAGGGCCGGGCGCTGGTCTCGCTCGCCCCGCCGCGGGACCTGCGGGTTCGCCTCGACGCGCTGCCCGCGTCCTACGTCGCCGAGCGCGGCGTGCGCGAGCAGTTGCTGCTCGCCACCGCGCCCGAGGTCGCGCTCGACAGTCTGCGTTCCGCCCGGGAAGGCCTCGCCCCGAGCGTCCGCCGCCCGGCCAGGACAACGGCCGTGCCGAAGGGCGGCAAGGGCGGCGCGGCCGTGGCCCGCAAGGGCGACGGCGCGGTCAGCGTCCGGGAGGTGCTGCCGGCGCACGGGTCGACCTGGCCGGAGGCGCATTTCCTGTCCCCGCTGCACCCGGTGCTCGACTGGGCGGCGGACAAGGTGCTCGCCGCGATGGGCCGGGGTGAGGTGCCGCTGGTCCGGGGCCCGGTCGACGCGCCCAGGGTGCTGGTGCTGGCGACGCTGATGAACCAGCGGGGCCAGGTCGTCACCCGGCAGATGGTGTCCGTCGAGTTCCCCACCGGCCGCGCGGACCTGCCGGTCGCGGACGTCGTCGACGGACTGGAGCTGTTCACCGGCACCGGCCTGATGGGCCCGAACCCGGTGAACCCCGGGGCGGCGGTCGTCACCGACGAGCTGACCGCACTCGTCCCCGCCGCGATCGACGCGGCCGCGGCCGTCCTCACCCTCGCCGAGGAGACCCAGCACGCCGACCTCGCCCGCCGCCTTCAGGCCTGGTCGTCCCGGCAGCTGCGCTGGCGCGACCAGGCGAAACAGCTGGAGATCAGCCTGACCGGCTCGGCGAGGGCGAAGGTCCGGCGGCTGGCGAAGCGGGTCAGTCTGGAGGAGGAGATCGCCCTGTCGCTGAAGGCGAGCCAGCGGCTACTGCGCCCGCTCGCCGTCGTCATCCCCGCGAACGCGGGGCAGGGGCCGGCGCAGGGAGGGCAGGGCTGATGCCGAGCTTTGACGCCGTCGTCGTCGGCGAGTCGTGGATCTCCGAGCACTACCTGACGTCGGACACCCGCAGCGGCACGTTCCTCGCCGAGGTGCTCGCGCTGCGCGACCGCTGGGACGAGACCGAGGGCGCGGGCCACCCGACGGCCCGCTCGGCGCTGCGGGACGCGGCCACGGCGCTGGCCCGCCAGTTCGGCGGCCTCGGCGAGCAGCCGACCGTCGACGCGGTCCATGATCTGCACCGTCAGGTCCGGCGCGCTCTGTTGCTCGACCGGGACGTCGCCGCGTGGGAGTCGGACCGCTCCGGCGACGAGGTCCGGCTGCCCGCCGCGGTCGTCCATCCAACGCCGACCGGGACGGCGCTGCTGATCCTGGAGGCGAAGCCGGTCCGCGCCGTCGAGGAACTGCTCGACCCGGCCACCGGCGTGCTGCTTGACCCGGCGCTGGTCGACGGCAAGCCGCTGGACGGGCTGGCGAAGACGGTCTCCACCGTGTTCCTCACCGACGACGCGCCGCCGCTGGTGCTGATCCAGGCCGGCCGGTGGGTGCTGCTCGCCGAGCGGAGCCGCTGGCCGGAGGGCCGCTGGCTGGCCGTCGACCTCGGCGTCGTTGTCGACCGGCGCGACACGAAACGGGCCGGCGAGCTGGAGCACGCCGCCGCGATGCTCGGCCCGGACCTGCTGCTGCCCGCCGACGACGGCCAGACCCCGTGGGTCGACCTACTGGACAAGTCGGTCGGGCACACCATCGCCGTCTCCACGGGCCTGCGCCGGGGCGTGCGGCTGTCGATCTCGATCATCGCGAACGACGTGGTGAACCGGCGGGCCGCGGCCGGGCTGCCGGTGCTCGACGTGCCCGGGCTCGGCCAGGACCTGGCCCGCCAGTCGCTGCGGTTCCTCTACCGGATCCTGTTCCTGCTGTATGCGGAGGCGTCGCCGCAGCTGGAGGTGCTGCCGGTCCAGGCGCCCGAGTACCAGGCCGGCTATGGCCTCGACCGGCTGCGCGACCTGATCCTCACCGACCTGTCCGGCGAGCGCGCCCGGCGCGGCACCCACCTCTACTCCTCGCTCGCCCTGCTGTTCCGCCTCGTCGAGGCCGGCTACGACCCGCGCGACCGTTCCACGGAACCGGGCGGTGCGGGCTCCGACGGCGACGGCGACGGCGCGGGTGCCGGTGACGGCGGCGCGCGCGTTCCGCGGAACGCGAAGATCGACCGTTCCGCGGAACCGGGTGCGGGCGGCGCCGGCGACGCCGAGCCCGCGGATGCGGATGACGACGCCGGCCGGGACGACCCGACGGTGCCTGGGGACCGGCTGGTGTTCCAGGCGCTGCGCTCCGACCTGTTCGCGCCGGCGGCGACCGCACTGATCGACGAGGTCGGGCTCGGCAACGAAGCGTTGCAGCAGGTGCTGCGCCATCTGCTGCTCACCCCGGAGAAGAAGGGCGCCGACCGCGGCTTCATCTCCTACGGCGAGCTGGGGATCAACCAGCTCGGCGCGGTCTACGAGGGCCTGATGTCCTGGTCCGGCATGATCGCCGACACCGACCTGTACGAGGTCGCGAAGGGCGGCGACCCGTCCGGCGGCACCTGGCTGCTGCCGGCCGAACGGGTCCACGACGTCCCGGCCGACACGCTCGTCCTGGAGAAGGACCCGGAGACCGGCGAGCCCAAACCGGTGCTGCACCGGAAAGGCTCGTTCGTCTTCCGGCTCGCCGGCCGGGAACGCCAGCAGTCCGCGTCCTTCTACACCCCGGAGGCGCTGACCCGCTCGGTCGTGCACCACGCGCTCGCCGAGCTGCTCGACCAGGACGGGACGACGACCCGCGCCGCCGACATCCTGACGATGACGATCTGCGAGCCGGCGCTCGGGTCCGGCGCGTTCGCCATCGAAGCGGTCCGCCAGCTCGCCGCCGAGTACCTGCGCCGCGCCCAGGACGAACGCGGCGAGCGCATCCCCGCCGAGGAGTACCCGGCCGAGCTGCAGCGGGTGAAGGCATACCTGGCACTGCACCAGGTATACGGCGTGGACCTGAACGCGACGGCGGTCGAGCTCGCCGAGGTGTCGCTGTGGCTCGACACCATGCAGGCCGGGCTCGCCGCGCCCTGGTTCGGCCTGCACCTGCGCCGCGGCAACAGCCTCATCGGCGCCCGCCGCGCCGTCTACGACCCGAGCCTGCTGAAGAAGAAGGCCTGGCTGACGACCGTCCCGAAGGACGTCGGCCTGCACGACCCCGCCGCGCCCGGCGTCGTCCCATCCGTCGGCGCCGGCATCCACCACTTCCTGCTGCCCGCCGCCGGCTGGGGCGCCGTTGTCGACACCCCCGAGGCGAAGACCTACGCGCCGGAGAAGCGCGAGGAGCTACGGAAGTGGCGCTCCGGCGTGCTCAGCAGCCCGGACGCGACCGCCGCGAAGCGGCTCGCGCGGCTCGCGACCCGCGTCGAGGACCTGTGGGCACTCGCCCGCCGTCGCATCGAACTGGCCGAGGCCGGGATCCGGCGGGACGCCGACGTCTGGGGCTTCGAGAAGCCGGCGGATGAGCCGGGCACCCGGCCCCGGCGGGACGCCGCCGACCGGGAGGAGACCGCGGGCGCGTCGGTGAGCCGCGAGCAGGTAGAAAAGGTGCTGCGGGACGAGGGCAGTGCCTACCGGCGGCTGCGCCGCGCCATGGACGCTTGGTGCGCGCTGTGGTCCTGGCCGCTGACCACCGACGCCGCCCCACCCGACTGGAACGGCTGGCTCACCGGCCTGGAAGCCCTGCTCGGCGTCGGGGCCGCCGCCATCCTCGACGGCCGAGGCACCAGAGCTGAAAAGGGCGGCCAGACGGCCCTCACGGCCGAACACACGTGGAGCGCCCTCGACGACGCCGAGGAACTCGACCTCGGCTTCGCTGGCGCCCTCCCCATCGACGAGACCCTCATCCGCCACCCTTGGCTCAAGGTCGCCAGCCAGATCGCCGAAGCCCAGGGCTTCTTCCACTGGGAACTGGAGTTCCCCCAAGTCTTCACCAAAGGCGGCTTCGACCTCCAGGCCGGAAACCCCCCGTGGGTGAGGCCTGACTGGGACGAATCCGGGGTTCTCGCGGAGTTTGATCCGTGGTGGGAACTCATGCCACAAACCTCGGAATCTGAGAGAGGAGACCGCCGTAGGCGTACTTTCTCCTTGCCGAATGCCGCGATCTGGCACGTCGATCAACGTGCTGAGCAGGCAGGCATCACCGCACACCTAACCAGTGCGATCGACGCTCCCCTCCTTGCGGGTCTGCGAACCGATCTTTACCGCTGTTTCATGGACCGCACTTGGCGGCTTGCAGCTCAAACGGGCATCGTTTCACTTATCCATCCAGAATCGCATTTTACCGAGCTACGTGCAGCCGAGCTGCGCAGGGAGTCGTATCACCGCCTTCGCCGTCACTGGCAGTTTCGAAACGACGCCAAGATCTTCGAAGAAGTCATGAATACCAAAAGGTTCGGAATCCATGTCTATGGCGTCTATCGACCAGAAGTCGGCTTCATGCAAGCGTCCTGGCTATATGAGCCTTCCACGGTAGACCGATCGCTTGTACATGACGGCACAGGACCCGAGCCCGGTATGCGAGATGATTCTGGAAAGCGGAACGTTGCGCCTCACTCTCGACGGATTACCCACGTCGACGGACGGGTCCTTCTGGGATGGGCCGATCTCGTCGGCGAGGTCGGCGCAACGTACGACCAAACGCGCATGCTTTATCTTGTCAACCAATCAAGCGCTGCCGCGCTGACGAAATTAACCGAGGCACGCCGGATCGGATCACTTGACATCCTGACGGACGACGGCTGGCACGAGTCAACCGACCGTAGGCGAGGGGTCTTCGAGCGCAGGTCAGACGTTGCCGCTACCTGGCAAGACGTAATCATGCAGGGTCCACATATCACCGTAGGCAATTTGCTATTTCAGCAGCCAAGGCCCACGATGAAAAATCCGAAAGATAACGATATTGTCGACCTAGAGAAAATATCGGAAGACTTTAGGCCACGCACAAGTTATCAACGGACAATTCCGAGGGGTGAGTATAATGCAACCTATAAACAATGGAATGGACGACCTAGCAGTGAATACTTCCGCGTAGCCTGGCGGGAGATGTGTGACACTTCTAGCATCCGGACGTTTCATGTAGCACTCATGCCCCCGGGTCCGTGTCATGTCCATACTATCGCCAGCGCCACGACGCCTCACCATGTCGACCTTGTGGCTATGATGGGGATCTCTTCTTCTATTGTCGCGGACTTCTTTATAAAATCGACAGGATCCGGTCATATCACAGTGCCGCTGATCAAACGTCTACCATTCATCCGGCAGTGTGCGCTTGAAACAGAACTGATCGTACGGTGTCTGCGACTGAACTGCCTGGTCCGGCCGTACGCTCCACTCTGGGAGGAGCTCTACAACCCGTCTTGGCGGGATGATCGATGGGTGCCGGGGGTTGGAACCCCTTATATTGATCGCTCGGAAATCGGAGGTATCGGCCCGGAGTGGGATTCTACAACACCGTTGCGTCGCGCCGCAGACCGTCGGCAGGCGCTGGTTGAGATCGATGCAATAGTTGCGGTAATGCTGGGTCTTTCTGGCGACGAACTGACTACCCTATACCGGACTCAATTTGCTGTCCTTCAGGATGACGAGCGTAAGTCGCTCTTCGATTCTGTGGGGCGTCGAGTGCCGGCCGAGCTAGTTAAGGAATTCGCGAAATCTGCAGGTCCTCGGCGGGGCACCTATCGCTTGGAGGCCCCGGATCGGACATATGTTGGGCCGTTCTTCACGGTGGATCGGGAGCGGGATCTGCGGCTGGCGCATGAGCACTTCTCGCGGATCGCGGCCGAGCGCCAGGCACAGGGGCGGCAGATCGAGGGCGCGGCCGGGCAGGCGGGACGGTGACCGGGGCAAGCGCGCAGTCGCCGCAGGCGGATGAGGTAGCCAGCGAGCGCCGCGCTGAGACCGGGCGGGCCTCGGCGTGAGCGGGCCGCTGCTGCCCTCGCTCCAGGCGGCTGATCTGCGGCGGGCATTGACGGACTACCTGTCGACGACGTTCGCGCTGACCGATGACGACGTGCGGGCCGCGCTCACGGATTTCCTCACGGACCCGGGCGGCGGCATCTTCCGCGGCCCATATGCCCGTCTCCGCTTACCGTTCCGCCCTGCGGACGGAGCGTGGACGGTGGCTCTGGACTGGTGGCCGGAGGACTTCGCCCCCTACGTCCACCAGGCCACCGCATGGGAGCGGCTCTCGTCGAAGCACCACCGCCCGCGTCCGACGCTGGTGACGACCGGTACCGGCTCCGGTAAGACCGAGTCGTTCCTTTACCCGATCCTCGACCACACGCTGCGCGAACGTCAGGCGGGCCGGCGCGGCCTGAAGGCGCTGCTGCTGTACCCGATGAATGCGCTGGCGAACGACCAGGCAGGCCGCATCGCCCGCCTGCTGACGTTCGACTCGCGTCTGTCGGGTCTTACCGCTGGCCTCTACACCGGTGAGGACAAGGCCCAGCGCACCAAGGTCTCCGAGACCGGGCTGATCACATCGCGGGAGGTGCTGCGCTCGGACCCGCCGGACCTGCTGCTGACGAACTACAAGATGCTCGACCAGCTGCTCCTGCGCGCCGACGACCGCGGCCTGTGGGCGGGTGCCGAGCAGTCGCTGACCTACCTGGTCCTCGACGAGTTCCACACCTACGACGGCGCGCAGGGCACCGACGTGGCGATGCTGCTGCGCCGGCTCGGCTCGATGCTGGGCGTGGCCCGCGACGGCGCCTCACTCGGCGACATAGTCCCGGTCGCGACGTCGGCGACCCTCGGCGGCGGCAGCCTCGAGTCATTTGCCGAGATGCGCAAGTTCGCCCGCACCGTGTTCGGCTGCCCGTTCGACGACGACGCGGTCGTCGTCGAGGAGCGGATGACGCCCGACGAGTGGCGCGCGGCTACCGCGGCGCCAGTGTCGGGCTACGTCGCCCGACCGTTGGCGAGCGCGGCCCTGCTGGCGGACGCGGTCCGCGCGGCGGCGGGCGGCGGTCCGGACGAGGTCGCGCACGCGCTGCTCGGGGCGCTGTTCGCCCGGGAGAGCGACGGCGCGGGCTTGTCGGCGGCGGACATCCGCCGGCTGCGCGGCCGTGGCCGGCTGGCGGCGCTGCTCGCGGCCCATCCGCTGACCGGGCGGCTGCTGCCGACGGCACTGAGCCCGTCGGCACTGCGGGACCTGGCCGAGGCGGCGCTGCCGGACGACGCGAGCCCGGGCCGAGCCGACGGTGTGCTGGTCGTCGAGGCGTTCGTCGGCCTGCTCTCGGCCGCGCGGGCGGACGCCGACTCGGCGGCGGGGCGGCGGCTGCTCGGCGTGGACACGCAGATGTGGGTGCGGGAGGTGACCCGGGTCGACCGGCGGGTGTCGGCGGCGCCGGCGTTCCGCTGGTCGGACGACGGCGCGCACACCGACACCGACCTGCACCTGCCGGCGCTGTACTGCCGGCACTGCGGCCGGTCCGGCTGGGGCGCGGTCCGCACCGTGATGGGCCGCGCCGTCGAGGCGACGGACACGTCGGTGCGCCGGGCCTCCCGGGAACGTGACCAGCGGTTCCGCGCCCTGCTGCACGCTCCAGGCGAGGCGGCGATGCTCGCCGGCGCCGTCACCGGCAACGGCCGGACAGCCAGCGCGGGCGGCGCAGCCGGCGCGGGCGGCGACGGCGCGGCCGTCGAAGGGCTGCTGTGGCTGGACCTGACGAGCCTGGCGCTCGTCGCCCAGCCGGCGGCGGCCGACGGCGGCGGGGCGGATGAGACTACCCAGATCCCGGTGCTGGTCGACTGGGACGACGACGCGGCGGCGCGTGACCAGACCTGCCCGTCGTGCCGGCAGCCGGACGGGATCCGTTTCCTCGGCTCCGGGGTGTCGACGCTGACGTCGGTGACGCTGTCGGCGCTGTTCGGCTCGGCGCACCTGGACGGCTCGGAGAAGAAGAGCCTGCTGTTCACCGACAGCGTGCAGGACGCGGCCTACATGGCCGGGTTCGTGCAGGCCCGGTCGCACGCCCTGTCGCTGCGCGCCGCGCTGTCCGACAGCATCGACGCGGCCGGCCCGCTGGCGCTGGCGGACCTGCCCCGGGAGGCGATGGCCCGGGCCGGTGACGACCCGGTGCGCCGCTACCGGCTGGTGCCGCCCGCGGTCGCGGACTGGGCCGCGTTCCGCCGCTACTGGGACCCGTCGGGCTCCGGCCCGGAGCGGACGCGCGCGCGGCGGACCGTGGAGCGGCGCCTCGCGTTCGACGCGGCGCTGGAGTTCGGCCTGAACGCCCGCACCGGCCGCACCCTGGAACTGACCGGGGCCGTCATCGCCGAGGTCGACACCGACTCGCCGTTGGCGCTGCGCCGCGTCGGGCGCCGGGCACTGACGAAGGCCCGCGAGCAGCACTCGCTGTCCCAGGACGTGGACGAGACGCTCGGCGCCGGGCTCGACGACGCCCGCCTGGCCGGCTGGGTGCGCGGCGTGCTGGAACGAGTCCGCACCCGCGGCGGGATCGCGCACCACTGGCTGGACCGGTACCTCGACGACGACGGCAACCGCTGGTTCATCTCCGGCGGACGGGGCGACGCCCGCAACGAGGGCCTGCCGGCGTTCCCGCCGGGCCGGCCCGCGCCGGCGTTCCCGACGACCGGCGCCCGCGCCGACAACCTGGACGTCGTCACCGGCACCCGGTCCTGGTATGCCCGCTGGTCGGGGCGGCAGCTGCGGCTGACGAGCCGGGACGGCGGGCTGGTCACCCGGGCGCTGCTGGAGGAGGCCGCCGCCGTCGGCTGGCTGCGTACCCGGCGGACCAAGGCGGGCGCGACGGTGTTCGCGCTCGACCCCGAGCGGGTCATGCTGGCCGCCGCCGACGCGCACGGGCTGGCCGACGGGTCGCTGGCGCTGCGCTGCGACGTCTGCCAGACGCTGACCCCGGGGCGGCGTCAGACCGTGGAGGACCTGGCCGGGGCTGTGTGCCTGCGGCAGTTCTGCCCGGGCACGCTGCGCCGGGCGCCGCGTGGCGACGACTACTACCGGGCGTTGTACCGCAGCGGGGACATGCGCCGGGTCGTCGCCCACGAGCACACCTCGCTGCTGCCCGACAAGGTGCGCCTGGACGTGGAGACCGCGTTCCGTGAGGGCACCGGCCCGGCGGTGCCGAACGTGCTGACCGCGACGCCGACGCTGGAGCTCGGCATCGACATCGGCGATCTGTCGACGGTGCTGCTCGGGTCGCTGCCGCGGTCGGTCGCCTCCTACCTGCAGCGGGTCGGCCGGGCCGGGCGGCTCACCGGGAACGCGCTGATCCTCGCCTATGTGCCGGGCCGGTCCCGCAACGCGCCGCTGCTCGCCGACCCGCTCGCGCTGCTCGACGGCGAGGTCCGCCCGCCGGCGACCTACCTGGACGCGATCGAGATCCTGCAGCGCCAGTACGTCGCCTGGCTCGTCGACCGCAGGGCCCGGGCCGGGGTGCCGAGCCCGCGTAACGCCGGTGGGGTGTTCCCGGACCTCGGCGCCGGGCCGGGCACGTGGCTCGGCGACCTGCTCGCCGACGCGGCCGCCCACGTCGACGCCTACACCGCCGAGTTCCTGGCCCTGTTCGGCGACACCGTCCGTCCCGACACCGCGGAGCATCTGCGCCGCTGGGCCGGCGCGGACGCAGGCTCGGGCGGCGCGGGCGAGTCGGGGCTGGGCCAGCTGCTGCGCCGCGCCGTCATCGACTACCGCCGGGAGGTCGACGACCTCGGCCACCGGCACAGCGCGCTGACCGACCAGATCCCCGGCCTTGTCGCCGCCGCCGGCCGGCCGACCGCCACCGATGAGGACCGGCTCGCCGCCCGGATGGCCCAGGCCGAGGCGAAGTTCCTGGCGCGGCGGCGCGCGGAGCTGTCCACCCAGTTCTGGGTCGCCGCGCTCGAAGAACGCGGCGTGCTGCCGAACTACACGCTGCTCGACGACACCGTCACCCTCGACGTCACGCTGCGCTGGGTCGACCACGAAACCGCCGAATACCGCGAGGAGGCCCGCGCCTACCAGCGCGGCAGCGCGATCGCCCTCACCGAATGGGCACCGGGCTCCACCTTCTACGCCCAGGGGCTGGCGGTCCGCATCGACGCCGTCGACGTCGGCCGCGACCTGGACGCGCTGCTGCAGACCTGGCGACTGTGCGCCGCCTGCGGCTGGTCGGCCGTCTCCCGCCGCTCCGAAGGCCCGGAGCCGCCGCCGCCCGCGTCGTGTCCGCGCTGCGGCGACACCGCCGTCGCCGACACCGGCCAGGCGCTGGCCGTGCTGCCGCTGGAACGGGTGTCGGCACAGGTCTCCCGCGACGCGGCGGCGATCTCCGACGCCCGCGACGAGCGCGACCGGATGACGTTCGCCGTCGTCGGGGCCGCTGACATCGACGCCGACCAGATCTCCGGCGCCTGGCAGCTGCGGGACTACCCGTTCGGCGCCGAGTACGTCCGCCAGCTCGACGTCCGCTGGGTCAACGTCGGGCGCGCCGTCGAGCAGGGCGCACCCCGCCGGCTCGCCGGCACCGAGGTCCGCGCGCCGCTGTTCACCGTCTGCCCCGGCTGCGGGGTCGTCCCCGCAGCCCAGCCAGGCGTCCGCGATCCGCAGGGCGCCCGGCACCGGGCCTGGTGCCCGCACCGGACCGCGATCGTCGTCCCCTGGGCGGAGCTGGCGCTCGGCCGCACGCTGCGGACCCAGGCCGTGCGGATGCTGCTGCCGCCGCACTTCACCCTCGACCACTTCGCCGTCCCGTCGTTCAGCGCCGCCCTGCTGCTCGGGCTGCGCGAGGTGCTCGGCGGCACCCCCGACCACCTCGCCCTCATCGAGACGCACCTGCCGGTCGACGGCCAGGACCGCACCGCGCTGCTGCTGCACGACCGAGTACCCGGCGGCACCGGCTACCTGGCCGACCTGGCCCGGGCCGGCCGAGTCCGGGACGTCCTCGCCGCGGCGCTGGACGTCGTCGCGTCCTGCCCGTGCCAGGACGAGGGCGTGCTCGCCTGCCCGCGATGTCTGCTGCCGTTCACAGTCCAGGTCGCCCGTACGTCCCGGGCCCGCGCCGAGCAGATGCTCACCGAGCTCCTCGGCCTCGCCCCCGGCGGCGCTGGCACCGGCGGCGCGGCAGGGGCGGAACCGGCGGCCGGGCGGGGCTGGAACCCCGAGGAACTGCGGTCGATCGCGGACATCCCGATGCCGTCGCTCGACAGCGCCCTGGAGCTGCGTTTCCGCCGGACGTTCACCGAAGCGCTGAAGGCCCGCGGCGCCTCCGTCCAGGAGATCCCGCACCTCGTCGGCACCGAGGTGCGCTTCGGCGTGCCCGGGCAGGTGCACCGCCGCTGGACGCTGCGCCCCCAGGTCCTCGTCCACGGCTGCCGGCCCGACTTCGAGCTGCTGTGCGAGGACCCGGCCGTCCCGCGCGTCTACGTCTTCACCGACGGCCGCTTCTGGCACGCCACCCCCGCGCACAACCGGATCGCGGACGACGCCGTGAAACGGGCCGCGCTGCGCGACGCCGGCAACCTCGTCTGGGCGGTCACCGACGACGACGTCGCCACCTTCGAGGCGCTCGCCCACGGCGAGCAGGTAACCCCCGCCGGCGCCGGCTGGTACACCGGCAAGGTCCGCGACCGGCTCGTGAAGCTGCGCCAGCAGTCCATTCCCGCCGGCTCCGTGTCCGACGCGCTCGCCACCGCCGACGCCGTCACCCAGCTCATCCACTGGGTCATGGACCCCCGGCCTGAGGCCTGGCGCAAGCTTGCCGACGGCCTCCCGTTCGCCCTCGTCGACAGCAAGCTCAAGCCCAAGCCCATCGGCACGCGCTCCGCCCTCGACCGCCTCGCCGCCGAGACTCTGGGCGCCGCCCCGCCCGCCGCGACCACCGAGCCGGCCGGCATCGGGGACCAACTCCGCGGCTGGTGCTGGCGCCACGGGCCGCTCGTGGTCGCCACCGCCGCCCGGGCAACGAAGCCCTTCGACCCGGGAGCAGTCCTCGTCGTCGACGACCGCGACGACACACTCGCCACCGTCGACGGGACCGCCGCCTGGCGCCACTGGCTGGCACTGTCCAACGTCCTCGGACACGCGCATCCCCGCGTCACCCGGCCGCTCACCCTGTCCCAGGTCCTGGGACAGGCCCCGGCCCCGACACCGACGGCCGCAGCCGAGACCGGCGCCCAGCCCGCCGCGGCGCCCGCCGGCGCGGGCGACACCGCCGCGGCCGTCCCGGCGCTGCCGGCACCGTGGCAGGCCCTCGTCGCCGCGGCCGTGGACGACACCGAACGCGCTCTGCTAGTCGGCCTCGCCGCCGCAGGCGTCCCCCTCCCAGAACAGGGCTACGAGACCGATGACGGCTACCCGCTGGACCTCGCCTGGAAAGCGGCGCGCATCGCCGTCCTGGTCACCCCGGACGAGGCCATCACGGCCACGCTCGCGGGCAGCGGCTGGCGGGTCGTCGGCCCCGATCCGGACATGCTGATAGAGCTTCTGACCGCGGGCGCCTGAGCCGAGGCTCCTCATGTCGTGTTTGGAGCGACATCACCTTCATCGGTGCCCACCGGTCTGGCCACCGGTCTGGCCACCAGTCTGGCCACCGGTCTGGCCGGTCTGGGAACGTGACGGTTCCCGCCGGCATCGCCGGCGTGGACTGGGCCGCCGTGTCGGTTGCCGAGGAACCGGCGACCCGGTACTGTCATCTGTGACATCTGGACAATGTGTCACGTCCACATCGGCGCTCGGGGAACGGCGGCATGATGCGGGACCTGGGAACCGCGAACATCCCAGCTGAAGAGCTCGACGAACTTGAACGTTACGCCCGGACCAGCGCCGGCCCAGAGCTGCGCGACCTGCTGCTTAGCCTCAGCCGCTGCATCCGCGACGGCGCCACGATCACTGTCGCCGACGACTCAACTGCCCTGACACCCAATCAGGCCGCCGAAAGGCTCGGCATGAGCCGAACCCACCTGTACAAGCTTCTCGACCGCGGTGAGATCCCCTTCCACCGTGTGGGTCGCGACCGCCGGATCCGCCTGCCCGACCTGGCCGACTTCGAAGCCCGGCGCCAGCGTGACCGCCGCGAGCTCGCCGAACGCTTCGCCAACCAGCACCGCACCCGCGCCGAAGCGATCGACGACATCGCCGACCTACTCTGACCCGGTGGGGTGACGGGTCCGACAGCCCCGTTCCGCGCGTCGGGCATGATTGCCTGTGTGCACAGCCGTCGTGCCCGACCCACCCTCCGACTCATCACGGAGGACCTCACCGCTGGCTGGGAGTCTCCCCACCCCCGCAGACTCCTCGCCGACGGCGCACTGGAATCCCTGCATCCGCTCAGCGAGCTGCCACATCCGATCGTCACCAAGGCAACCGAGTCCTTTGGCGCCGATCCGGCCAACGACCACTACGTCGGCGCGATCGCGTCCAGCACGAAGCTGCCCCTGCTGGAGATCAGGACCGCGCAGTGGAGAGGCGGCGTGTGGGAGGACCGCGCAACCGGGGTCTGCTGGCTTCTGGTCGCCGGGCTCGCAAAAGGCGAGCACCAGGACCGCGATGACTTCTACCAGCGGGTCAAGCGGGAGAACGACACCGGCGACCCGCGGCGCTGGCTGCCCACCCCTGAAGACGAGCGGCTCCTCAGACAGGAGACCGCCGCCCGGCTCCTCACCACCTGGGAGCTAGCCGTTCAGCGGCAGATACTCGGCGCGCTTCGCGAGGTTCACAGTGGTGGCTCCGCCCGTATCGACATCCCACATCCACAGCCAGGTCAGGGCAGGCTCGCGCTGCTCACCCTCGCCGTCACACCTGTCCGAGACCCGGGATACGAAGCCGACGAGATCGAACTCGAGGTCGCTGCCGCACCGACCTACGCCAGTACCAGCCTGTCGTGGACCCTCACTGTGCGAGGACTCATCTCTCTGAGCCCTCCCGAGCAAGGCTGGGACCGTTACAAGGACACCTACACCAACATCGCCGAGCCCGGCGGATGGACCGCCCGCCTCTCCGAACTCGAAAAACTCGTCGCCGCGGGCAAACTCGCGGAGTCCGAACCCGGCAGCCACAGCCACTACACCCACCGTGAGCACCTCGCGGGCAACACCATCGAGGGCCACGCCGTCCGCGCCCTGTGCGGGGCCTTCTTCGTTCCCACCCAGGACCACGAAAGACTCCCGGTCTGCCTACCCTGCCAGGAAAGACTCGCCGAACTGGCTGACTAGAGCTGGAACGGTGGACACATGGTCGGTGTCTTCTCCGCCGGAGCGTCCTGGGATGAGGCCGAACCCGGTGGATCGGCGCCGAAGTGGTGGATGAACATCCGGTCGCCGGTGTCGGTCCACGCTGTTGCGCGGTCGCCGATACGCTCGCTGACGGACGGCACGTCGTCGAGTGCGAAGACGACCGTCTGACACGCTGACAACGGCAAGCCGCTGGCAGAGGCGGACGCGGACGGGGGCTGAGGGCGTCGATGAGCAACATCACGATGTCCCGGCAGTTCCGCAAGCGGCTCGACATCGACGGGTCGCTCAAGCAACGGGCCTGGGACTTCCTCACGAAGTTGATGACCGACCCGACCAGCCCGGGGCTGCACATCGAGCCGATCAAGGGTTCGCGCGACCCGCGGGTGCGCACCGGCCGAGTCAACGACAACTTCCGCGCCGTCATGTTCCTTGTCGCCCAGCAGCCCGAGCCGCACTTCGTGCTCGCCGCCGTCGCGAAGCACGACGAGGCCAACGCGCTCGCCGAACGGCTCGTTCTCACCACCAATCCGGTGACGGGTGTGCTGGAGGTGCTGGAGGACACCCCGGCGCATTGGATTCCGCCAGCCTCGCCCGCCTCGACAGCGTCTTCCGCGGAGGCCACGGTTGCCGCGGCTTCGGCCTCGACCTCGACCTCGGCGAGCGAGTCCGGCTCACTCACGGCTGCGGAGGTGGCGCCGGAGGCCAACCCGCCGCTGGCCCGGTTCACCAGCGCGGATCTCGAAGCGATCGGCCTGTCGACGAGCCTGGCGGCCCGGGCGCTCGCCTGCGCCGACGAGGACGCGCTCATCGCGGTCGCCGGTGACGACCGGCTGCCGTCCTGGCAAGGTGACGCGCTGCTTGCCCTGGCGACCGGCGCCTCGGTCGCGGACGTGCTCGCCCAGCTGCTGTCGGCGCAGAAGGCGCCGACCGCGGCCGGCACATCCGCCGCCGCGTCCGGGGGCGTAGGGCCGACCGGGGCGGATACCGAGCCGGAGCTGATGCTCGAGCCTGAACCCGACCAGGGCCTGACGCCGGCGAGCGACGCCGAGGTCGAGGCGGCGCTCACCCGGCCCGGCACGCTGATGGACTTCGTCCGGATCGAAACCGACAGCGAGCTGCGCCGCGTCCTCGATGGCACATTCGCCGACTGGCGAGTGTTCCTGCACCCCGAGCAGCGCCACTACGTCCACCTCGACACGAACGGCGCCTACCGGCTCACCGGCGGTGCCGGCACCGGGAAGACCGTCGTCGCGCTCCATCGCGCCCGGCACCTGACGTTCCACAAGAGCGACGCGCGGGTCGTGTTCACCACCTTCACCCGCAACCTCGCCGACAACCTTGCCCGTGACCTGCGGATACTCGACCCGTCGATTCCGCAGGTCCGGCTCGGGCAGCCGGGCATCACCGTCCGGGGAATCGACCAGCTCGCGCTGGAGATCGTCGGCTCTACCCCGGCGGAGATCCGCGCGAAGGTCGGCGGCGACCTTCTCGCCGCTGGCACGGTGCCCGGACCGCTGACCGACCGCGAGGAACGCGCAGCCTGGGCCGACGCCGCCCGCGCCACAGGCCTGACCGGAGACCTGGCCAGACCCAGCTTCCTCATCAGTGAGTACCGGATGGTCATCCTCGCCCGTGACCTGACCACCCGCGCCGACTACCTACGCGCCCCCCGCCCCGGCCGCGGTACCCGGCTCTCCCGCGTCCAGCGAATGTCGATCTGGGACGCCGTCGAGAAGTACCGCCGCCAGCTCGCACTCGACCAGAAGGCCAGCTTCGCCGAGATCGCCGTCCTGGCCGCCCGCTGCGCCGACGCCACGGAGGCCGCCGACGGGCGCCGGCCGGCCGACTACGTCGTCGTGGACGAGGCCCAGGACCTGCACCCCGGCCACTGGCGGCTGCTGCGGGCACTCGCCGCCGAAGGCCCGAACGACCTGTTCATCGCCGAGGACTCCCACCAGCGCATCTACGGCGAGAAGGTCGTCCTCTCCCGCTACGGCATCCACATCCGCGGCCGAAGCCGCCGCCTCACCCTCAACTACCGCACGACCGCGCAGAACCTGCGCTTCGCCGTCGGCATCCTCGCCGACACCCCCGTCACCGACCTCGACGACGAGACCGACAGCGTCGCCGGCTACCGCTCCGCCATGAACGGGCCGCCGCCAGTGCGGCGCCCATGCTCCGGCCTCACCGAGGAACTCGACGTCGCAGCTGACACCCTGCGCTCCTGGCTCACCCCACCGGCCAAGACCGCCAGCGACGGCGCGGGCGGTGCCAGGAGCGACGGCAACGCGCTGGCTGTCGAGCCGGGAAGCCTCGGCATCCTCACCCGCAGCGCCGCCCAGCGCGACACCGTCGCCCAGGGCCTGCGGGACCGTGGGATCCCCGTTCAAGTCGTCGCCACCCAGGACCCCGGCCGCGCCGACGCTCCACGGCTGATGACCATGCATCGTGCCAAGGGCCTGGAGTTCAGCCGCGTCATCCTGTTCGGCGTCGACCGAAACGCCGTCCCCTCGGCCCAGGCCCTCGCCGACGAAACCCCCGACGAACGCGCCGACCGCGAGACCCGCGAACGCTTCCTCCTCTATGTAGCAGCTTCCCGAGCCCGAGACGCCCTCGTAGTGCTCTGGACGGGCGCTCCGTCACCGTTCCTGCCGCAGTAGCCGTCGGCACAGGCCGTGGCCGCGCGGTGAGGTAGCCGGCGGGCCCGGACTCCGCTTGGGGCATCGTCGATCTGTTGGTCGGTCGCCGCTGGAAGCGGAACAGATTGTTGGCGACACAGTCTCCGGCTGCCCTCCCGAACGGCCGCATGGCATACAGACATGTGGCCAGGTTTAGCGACAGGCAGCGTGAAATTCTCAAATGGATCGGGGACGGGATGCCTGAGCGTGCGTGGCCTGATTTCAGCCATCGTGTGACCGCCAGGGTGTTGGCGTCCCGCGGCTTGGTCCAGGTCCGTGGCCATGGAGCGGCATGGACCGCGACGATCACCGAGGCCGGAACGTTGTTGCTTGCCAGCGGTACGTCGGCCGGGACAGCCGGGACGACGGAGGTCAGGGCATCGTCGTCCCGTCCAGCCGCAGACAGGACGACGGCCGCAGCCGTTCCGACGCCCTTGACAGACGATCCGGAAATCTCCGGGACGACCGTGATTGACCGGGTGCTCAAGGCCGGCGGAGTGCTGCTGATCGAGAACCCGCCCGCGACGGTCCGCACGGCCTACCGGCGCGCGCTCGCGTCGATTCCTTCAGACGAGGTGCCTGAGGGAAAGCGGCTCACCTACCGGGGCCGCGACCGAGGCGACCTGGTGATCGAGCTGATCGACAAGCCGGATCCTGGGCCGCCAGCCCCTGCGCCTATCCCGGTCCCGGACACAGTCGACCCTGGTCTCCCGCTGTTGGCGCACCTGGCCGCGAACCCGCAGCTCCTGGACGTCTCCGAGAAGACGCGGGACCGGGCGCTGCGCCTGGTGCAGGCGCTCGTCGAGGAGTGCGCCCGCCGCGGCCACGAGACCCGACCACGAGACGACGGGCCAAGTTTCGAGCTGGTGATCCGCGGCGAGACGATCGAGGTCACGGTCAACGAGGAGAAGGACAAAATCACCCGGGTCGCTGACGAGGATCTCGCCCGGTTGAAGTACGACTGGCAGCGCGCCAGCCCCACCACAGTGCTCGACTGGTCAGGCCGCCTCGTCATGACGCTGCCCAGTGAGCGGCGCTGGGCCGACCGGAAACGCTGGATCCTCGACAGCCAGCTGTCGTCGCTGCTCATGACCGCCGAGTCGATCGCCGATGGGCGTATCGCGGCCCGCGCTCACGCCGAACGGGCACAGATCGAACGCCGCGAACGGTGGGAACAGGCGGTCCAGGAGGCACGCGAGGCCTACGTCGTCGAGCTCAACCGCGGTCGGCTCGCCAACCAGATTCAGGCCCAGGCACATGCTCGAGACCTGCGCGCCTACGCCGACGCCATCACCGCCCGGGCTACGACCTTGGACATCGAGGCCGAGCGTAGGGCCGCGCTCGACTGGGCCGGATGGATCCGACAGGAAGCCGACCGCCTCGATCCCCTCCTGGTGGCCGGCCAGCTGAGCTACCGGACGCCGGACGAGGTGCCCTCAGCGGAGTTGGACCCGTTCATGCCCATGGGCATGTCCGCCTACTCCCCGCTCGACAGCCCGCGCCGCTGGTGACCTCCTCCTACCGGTTTGATGGGTCGGCGCGGAGCATCTCAACCGTCTGGCCGAGTTCGCGGGCGAGCCGGTCGGCCACCGACTTCTGCCCGGCCGCGCGCAGCGTCCCGATCGCGCGCTCGGCGACGTCGCCGACCCTCTTGATCTCCTTACGCAGTTCCTCAAGCTCGTCCCACCGCGCACTTGCTGTAGCGCCGCACCGGGCTCGCAGGAGCTCACGTTTCGGCCGGTGGTAACTCTCGCTGTCGCACTCGCGAACCCACTCGGGCTCGAACCAGACCGGCCGGCTGCCGGAGCTGCAGTAGCCGTGGATGGCCCGGTGCTGGTACTCGCGTTCTTCCTTGTCGACCAGGGTCAGAATGCTGCGCGGGTCTCGGCGCGCGAGCGCCTGCGCGGCCCGCAGCGCCACCGGCCAGGAGACGACCAACTTGCCGTCATCCTCGAAGCCGACCGGGTCACCGGTGAAATCCTCGGCCGGAAGGCCGGATTTCGCGGCCAACGCGGGCAGGTCGCTGATCTCCAGATAGAAGTACTTCCAGTGAAGCGACGCAGTCTCCTCACCGCTCAGGGCCGTGTCGAACACATCGTTGGCGGCCCATGTCTCGGCCACGTCGTCGTCGGGCGAGAGCGCGTAGAGCGCGCCCCAGGTCGCCTCACGCGCCTCGAACGCCTCGACCGCATCCCACAGGACCTTCAACCGGGCGGGCGGTACCCAGTCCTCTTTGCCCTCCATGACGGGGTCCTCGAACCGGACCAGGACCCGCGCGGACCTGTTGGCGCCGCGGCGGACCACCCGCACCGGGACAAGCCGGTCGACACGACGGGCCCGGTAACCCCACACCTCACCAGGTTCCATGACCCGATCATCCCGAAAGCCTCGAACACGCCGCGCACAGGCGCTCCGCAGCGCGAGTCCCGGCCGACGGGTTGCATCTCACGCCGCAGCGACTTGCCTTCATCCGCGAGATCAACGACGCAGACCTCGATGCAGCCGTCGCGGAGACACGCGGCCGCCTCGTATCCCTTCCCGCATCCACGCTGACTGTCGGCCACTGGCAGGGTCGCCAAGTGCCGTCCGTTTCAGCGTCCAGCCCTCGGAGCCAGTCGTCACCGTACGCGGGACCATCCTCGACATCATGGGCACCACGCTCGGCCCTCCCGGGTTGCCGCACGAACGACCGGTGATCCCGGAGACTCCTGTGGTGACCCGGCTGCTCGATGAGGAGGCGCTGACAGCATCGGCGGTGGTAGCCAACCGGACGATGAACCGGGAGCGTCAACTCGCCGGGGTCAACAGCTACGAGCGTGAACTCGGTTTCCAACCGCCGGAATGGCTACGTGCCCGTCCAGCAGGCGGCGACCACCGCGCCGAGGAGACCGGGGTTGCGTGGCTGGACCTGTGCTGTGGCACTGGCCGGGCGCTGCTCAGTCAACCTAAATTCGCGAACACATGAATATCCGCCGGCCAATTTGCGATGAAAGTCGACTGGATTTTAGTGAGCAGATCTTTGCACTGAGGTCAGCTCGCCATCTCCGGCCCACACCTGTCCATCGAGGCCATAAGACCGGGAATCCAGCTCGAGGGTGCGGTTCCATCGCGCGGTTATAGGCGCAGGAATTCTACAACGGCGGCGCCTAGGTATCTCCGACGTCTCGTGGTCTTCATGGATACCGTCGAGACGTGTCGCAGCTGTTCTCAGGGAATAGGTTGCACTATCTGCCGCGTGTGCTAGGTATGGTTCCATGCCGGTCCCACACGTCGAGCTCAGCGAATCACAGCATCGAATCCTGGCCGAACTGATGATCGAGGACCTGCCTTCGCCGGATGACGACCCCGCGTCGGTCGAGGCCCGCGGCCTGCCGGCACCGATGGTGGCGGCAGAGATGGCGGTCATGCGGTGGATGAAGTTGATCACCGATGACGGCGGGGTCCTATCTGCGACCACGCTCGGGGCAGCGATCTTTCATCGCGCCAAACAGGAAGAAGCGGAGGAGCGCCTTGCTGCGGTGGTGTCTTTCGCTGATGTCCTGGAAGCCGCCGCTGGGTCCAAGCGGGCGTCCCAGCGAGCACCACACGCCTTGCGTCAGCTGGCGCAAGGTGTCATCTCACGTGACCAAGCAGTCCGTCTCCTCCTTGCCTAAATCCCTGCCTCCCGGTCTTGTCCCGCTGTCTAAAATTCGATGCTTCCGTCCGCGAACAATCCAACAGCGCTTCCGTATCGCGGCTTACGTTGCGCGTCCCTCACCGGGAGAACCGCTGCAACTTCAAGATCGTTCTGGGTTACGACCGGTCCGGCGAGGATCTGGGTCATCAGGTTATGTTGTGCGGGCCTCAGTTCGACGAGTCGGCGAAGCGCCGACAGGAGTTCCACCAGCTCCGTTGTCCATTCGCGGGGCCATGCGTTGGCATGGATGTCATCAAGGGGACTTGTCTTCTTGCTGTTCGGGGAAGACTTACGATATCCGAACCATTTTTGAACCAACCGCATACCGCCGACATCGAAAGCGAAGACCTCTTCGGGGACGGGGCTAAAGGTACCCTCGCCGACGTATAGTGTGCTGGTCGCAGGGTCGTGTCGCATACGGTCTGGAACTTTCGTCTGGATGTTGGTGAGATAGCGGACCTGCCGTGAGTCGCCACTTTTGAACCGGACGTCGCCGACTAAACGACCCGCGACTGGATCAGCGCAGCGTTCACCGTAGGTCGACGCCCACAACACCTCGGAGCCGATCTGTATTGCCTCACGCCAGTGCTCAACGCTCCGCGTGACGGGTAGACGAACACCGGGGGTGAGAAGTTCTTCGGCAAAATGCTCGGTGAAGCCCGAGTGTCCCGCCACCGCGACCGTGTAGGCAGCCAGGTCCAAGATTGTGACGTCTTGTCCGAGCGCGTCGGCAAGATATTCAAGCAGCCCACGGGGGACGTTGGCCGTGCCGTCGGGATGTAGCAGTGGTAACACTCTCCCACCGCGACCGTTGAAATGGTGAGTATCTGGGATCAAGGCGGTCGCCACGACGGCCGGCCCGGACTCGATCTCGTGGGACGACTGCTGGTTAAGGAAGATTTGGTGGTTACTGAGCGAGGACCACAGGTCAGGGCGTGCGAAGTCCAGTACCCGGTTGTCGTCGATCAGCCACTGGCGATCGAAGCTGCGCAGCCCGATGCGAACCACACGGGGAGTCAGGACTGTGTCACGCCCGATCGCGAGCGGTTGGGCAGGGTGGCCAGGAAGCGGTGGAACGGTCCGGAGCAGCGTGCGATCTCGGGTTTCCTTGAACAGGCTGGCCTTCGCGGTCGGGTCGTCTTCGCGAATCAGCCGTGCCCATCGGCGGCGAAGGATCTCCCTACTGGGGGCGCTTACCCAGGAGCGATTTGATTTGACCCCGGGGCTGCCCCAGGGATAGAGATCAGTGAGCGCTGGGAAGTCGTCCCATCCTGACTCGGTGGTCGGAGTAAATGGGCGATCTCGCGCGTGATGCGCGTCCCTCCATCCGCCATCGTCGATTGCTACCTGCGCCAGCTGCCTGAACTTGTCCTCCCGCCGGCCCGCGATCGAGCGGTAATGAATCCGGGCCGGGCCTTGGAGAGAATTCCCCGCTCGGCGCACGAAGATGTAGATACCCAATGGTTGAGCCACAGTTGGAAAGGCGCGCGTGGCGACGTCGGCCCGTTGTCCCTCAGGCGAAAGATTGATGACCCATCCTTCATCGCAGGTACGGCGGAGATAGTCACGAAGACCGCGCCCGCCGGGACCGGTGGCGAAGCCAGACGGTGTGATGAAACAGATGACCCCATGCCGGTCGGCTTCATGCGCGTCGAAAACCTTCCATGTTGCCCACCGCCAAAAGTATATGTACATGTTTTTCAGAACGTGCTCGTGCCGGCCGTTACCCGGGGAGCGGAAGGCTTCGATCAATGGCTGCTCCTGCCCTGCGGTGAGGCTCTCCACCCACCCGCCCCGGCCCTGGGCTTTGTCGTCATAGGGTGGGTTACCGATCACGACGGTTACGGGAACCTGACCTTTGACGTGGTTGGCGCGCCGCCGGGAGATCGACAACGCGCTGTAAGCGAAGAGAGGTTCCTGCTCATCGACGAAGGGGGTCTCAAGAGTATCGGTGAGAAAGAATTTCAGCCCGTCTGGCGGCAATGGAACATGCCTGTCCCGTAGTAGGTCTGAGGTTCTGAGCTCGGCAACAGCGTATGGGCTAATCTGGAGCTCGAACCCATACAGGCGTTCCGCCAGCTGCGCGACCGCATCGACTTCCATACCTTTGCCACCTTCTTCGGCGGCAATTTCGGCGACTCTTTCAATAATGGCGTGAAGGAAGGTGCCCGTTCCCATGGCCGGGTCGACGATCCGAACGTCTGGATCGGCGTAGCCGTGCTCTTTGTCGAGCCGGCTGCGCAGCACGTCCTCGGTGAGACGGACCATGTTCTCCACGACCTCGCGTGGCGTGTAGTACGACCCGCTTTTTTGCCGCAACTCGGGATCGTACCGGGTTAGGAAGTTCTCGTAGAGATGTAGGTAGGCGTCCCGGTTACCCCGTCGGATAGCTGGCCAGTCGACGTGGGAAATGGTGCGGGCCAGAAGATCCAACGTCACCACGAAACGTTCGTTGATATTGCCGGTCAACAGCTGGAGCGCGCTGCCGATCAGTGCGTGCTCAGCGTTGAGCCTCCGGCCGATCTCGTGGATGCCTCCGACTATCACAGGAATATTCTCGGTCCGAGCGAGCAATAGCGCGAAGGTGACAGTCTGGGCGTATCCGTCGGCGAAAGTCCTATCGTCAGCCTCAGGGAAGAGAAGCCGCCGCCAGTCACTTCGCAGACCTGTAAATGGACGCGCCCGCGAGTCACTCTCGGGCGCGTCCGATTTGGCCTCGGCAGCGAGCTGTTCCAACACGGCGGCGCGCAGAAGTCGACACAGCGGTGCGATGTGCTGGACAAGCCTGGCAGCGTTCCGAATCGGCGGCGGGGCCCACATGAGGAACGTCGTTATTAACGCGTCGAATGCCGCCGGTTCCGCGGGTCGTAGACGTTCTCCGGTCGTTTTAAGATCGCCGATAAAATGAACCGTCTCGCCTACCTGAACACCATCGCGAAACAGCCGCCACTCGCCGCCGTTAGTGTAAAGGAGGTTCGGCAAGTCACGGAGACGTTCCCACTGCTCTTTGTTCCGACCCCTGAAACTTATAGGGTCCACAGAAAGACCGGGCTTCTTAATCTCAATATAGCCAGTCGTCAAGCCATTGACGCGGACAGCGTAGTCCGGGCGTACACCTAGCTCGGGAAGACTCACTTCATCGTGCCACGTGACCTCGGGAATCACATGATGGTGACCCACAGCCGTCAGGAGCGCTTCCAGTGGGCTTCGGATCGAGGCTTCCGCGCTGCCACCGCCCGATAGTTTGGTCGAACACACGCGGCCAAAGTCCGAGATGGCTTTCAGTAGCCAGCGATCCACTTCCCTAGACATCGCTCCCCCACAATCATTGAGATAACGACGATAACAATTCAGAAGACTCGCTACGCGTCGTTTCGCGGATCGTAGCGTTATAATTAGGTATCTCCCGACTTGAGTAATTTCGTTCATTTTAGGACGATAGCCAGCCGATGGCCGACCTCTGGAAAGTGCCGGTGCCGGGTGGACCCACGCGGACAGCTGCGGATGCCCGTGTCTGAACTCGATCGGGTGGCGGGCAGGATGCATGCGCCAGCCGGGACCGCGTTCTCGGTCTCCTCTGTCATCCCGCAGGTCATCGCCGCACCCACCGGAGTGGACATCGCGGCTATTTGCGTCTTCGTGATGAACATCGCCGCAGTCATCCGGCCGCCCAGCCCGGTCACCAGAAGGGGGTCCCGCGATTTGGCCATGAAGCAGCTCTCGACACAGGAGGCGGTGAGCAGATTCACGTCGAGACCTGTCGACCAGCATCGGAGATGTCCTTCGCGGTGACTGTCGCGATGACTGGCCAGCGGACCGTCAGGTCCATGACAGAGCATCCAGAAGACTCGGACACGCACACGAGGGCGGCGGTCTGGACCGGCCACGGCCCGCAGATTCCCATCAGCCGGCTGGCGGCAGCTGGCCGCGCCAGGCCGGAGGTACGTGTCCAGGTCCCCGCCGGCCGGTGGCGGCTGGCCCCGGCGACCGGTCTCCACAAGTCCAACCCGGGCTACGTCGCCGAGTTGGCCGTACCCGTCACCGGCCGCGACAGCCCGCAGGTCATCCACACGGCCCACACGACCACCCTCAGCCAGCTGGAGGCAGCCCTCGGCTGGCCGATCCCGCTACCCGCCCGTCAGTTCCTGATCCTGGCGTCACTGTCCGCCCGATCAGCGGGCACTGTGCCTCGGACGTCACCCGGGGCGGACCGGCCATCGACGGCGGCCGATCCGGCAGAGTCAGCGATCTACCGGCCCTCGCGCGCGGGCACAGTCGAGGTCGGCGATCTCTCGACGACCTACGGCCGGCTGCTCGCTGCCGAGACCGTCATCGCCACCTGGAGCTATGGCACCGCCCGCCTCGACCTGCTCGCCGACCCACCATCTAACGGTATGGACGACGAGCTGGCCTACTGGCGGATCTACGACGGTGAGCGGATCTTCTTCGCCGGGGCTGACGTGCCCGGACTGCTGGACCTCAGCACCGAGCCCGCCGAGGCCGCACCCGCCGCCGCTCCCGCTCGCCGCGCACCACCCGCGACCGCGCGAACCCCCACCGGCACAACCGGCCCTCACAAACCGGACACGCCAGCGCCCCCGCGACCAGCCGCGCCTCGACCTCAACCTGATCTACACCTACCGTGAACAGAGGTGCCTCCGTGCACCACGCGGCCCTCCCGTCCACTCCGCCAAGAGACACGGGAGGGCCGACCCATCTCCCGACGTCCTCACCCTGTCGTCGCACACCAACGACCCGACCACCGGGGTAGACAGACACCCACGTCCGCACCCGCGTGACGTCAACCCGTCTCTACGTCCTCACCAGGAAAGACGGGCAACATCCGCCCCGCGCGACGGCGGAGGCACGATCTACCGGTGGCGCCCCGACGTCGCCAACCAGCCCGGGCATCCCTGGCAACACCACCCCGCCTGGGCTCTGGAGACCACCGAGCTCCACCTGGCCGACATTCTCGGCACCCACCCGACGATCGACGACCAGCCCGAACTGCCACTCGCGACCGGCGCGGTCATCCGCACCGTCGACGACCCCCGATTCACCGTCGGCACCGTGCTGCGCGCCTTGCAGTACCCCACCGACCCGCCGATGTACGAGGTCCAACCCCACGACGCCGCAACGCGTCCCGTTCTCCTGCCCGCCGATGCGGTCCTTCCGCTCCGACCCAGCGTCTGGCCCTCGCTCGACCAGCTGCTGACCGCCCGCGCCGAGGCAGGCCTGGATCTGCTCCCCGGCGAGGTCCTCGCCACCACGACCGAGACCGCACGCGTCACCGACAGCCCTCACGGACTCCGGCTCTACGACATCCGCCCAAGGCCGCCGGGCCCAGCGGACCCCACTCGAGGGGTCACGCCCGTCACCGTCCCCGACGAGGTTCCCGCCTTGCTTGCCGTGCTCTCCGGGCCAGCACCCACCGTGACCTCCCAACTCGTCGGCACGACCCGGCTCGTCCGCGACCCGATCCACGGTGACCTCGCGGTCCACGAAGCCGAATATCAACAGGCGCTCGCGCTCGGCCCCGACCGCCTTGGGGACCTCCTCGCCCGTCGCCCGTGGCTATCTCCCGCTCCCGGCAACCTGCCCCTCGAAACCGTCGCAGCCCTCGCCGCGCTGCACACCCCGCTCGACGTCTTGACCGCCTTCGTCGGCCTCGGCCAACCATCACCGACCTCGGCCCTCGGCGACCGTGGCATCGAGGATGCCGCCCGACCAGCCGTGTCCTCGCCCAACAACCCGCCAGGGGCACGCAGCATCGGTGACTCCCCGGTTCCCACCTGCGACGGCCACTGAGTGACGGCTCTGTTCGCACCAACGGGAGCGGCTACAACCCGACCGGCGCCTCGCGCATCGACGGGTTGGGAGTCCAAGACCGCCGTTCGGCGAGATATCGCGCTCCGGTGGCCGCAGCGGCGACTTCCTATCGAATCGCGAACAAAGACCCGACGCACCGCGTCAGCGCGGCTACAGAGCCACCTCGCCGCAGTTATTGGCCGGATACCCCGAGAAAGGCGCTAGCGACGGCCCTGAGTCCAGAGGCGAAGTAATACACGGCTCCAATACAGGACTCGCGCCCGCAGATGATGCGCCTCCCAGAAGCGGCACGGATCGGCGCATATCATCGCGATCGACAGGCTCCCCACCAGCCGCTACGAGGTGCACTAGAGCATCCAGTGCGGCGGCGCACCGCGCGGTCCAGACGAGCCAGTCAATCGCAGTTCCACATTCCTTCTCAAACAGCGGCTACTCCCACACCGGGTGGCTGCGGGAGCGTTCACGTGGAGATCCAGACCGAAAAGCGTTGCGGCTGCCGTGACCCCGAGACCGACAAGCAGCTCGGTAAGCGCTGCCCAAAGCTCAAAGGGCGAAAGCCACACGGCAAGTGGTCGTGGCGCATCGATGTGCCCGACGAACTCATCCCACTGATCGGCCGGAAGGTTCTGCGCGGCTCGGGCTTCGCGACCGAGAAGGAGGCCACTCGCGACGCCGAGGGGCAACTACCGAAGATCCACGCCGGCCGGCAGCACCTCGGCACTTTGAGCACCAGCGACTACCTCGACCAGTGGCTGGAGGGCAAACGGCGGATCCGGCCAAGCACCCACCGCTCCTACAGCAGCCACATCCGCCTCTACCTCAAGCCACTCCTCGGGCAGGTACCGCTGGCCGCACTCGACAAGACCCACATCGACGCCGCCTACCGACGCATCGAAACAGACGGCCAGAGCAAAGCCCGACCGCCCGGACCGGCGACCATCGCCCGCGTCCACGCAACTTTGCGAGCCGCACTCAACGACGCGGTCGACCACCGCCGGATCGACTTCAACCCGGCCGCCGGCGTCGAACTGCCCGAGCACGACCCACCGGAGATCGAACCGTGGGAGGCCCACGAGATCGGCCGCTTCCTCGACGAAGCCGCCGGCGACCCACTCGCTTCGATGTACGAACTGATGGCGCTCACCGGCCTGCGCCGCGGCGAGACCTGCGGCGCCACCTGGGACGGCCTGGACGAGGACAACGGCGTCCTGACCATCCGCCAGCAGATCGTCGAGTTCGGCGGCAGATGGGGGGTGTGGCCACCCAAAACCAGATCAGGCAAGCGCAAGGTCGACCTCGGCCCAACCTTGCTCGGCACACTCGCGCTCCACCGACTCGCTCAGGACACCGACCGCGAGAAAACCGGCGACAGCTGGGACAACGGCACCCTGCCCAACCAGCACCTCAAACCGGTCCACCTGACGAACCTGATGTTCACCCAGATCGACGGCCGCTACCTCGACCCGCAGTACGTCTCCAACCACATGCAGGTCATCGCTCGCCGAGTCGGCCTCTGCTGCGTCGTCTCCCACGACTCCACCGCCGGATCGCTCACCGTCGACGTCGGCCAGCGCCACGAAGCACCCGAACGAACCTGGACTGTCTACCGCGACCGCGAACCGATCGGCGAGGTCACCGTGACCCGCTGCGAGCGCCGACGCGGATGCGGCGCCCGGCTCACCATCGACGGCCGACTCCCCTTCGACCTGCTCAGAGGCGACGAGCTCGGCGAGGACCTACTCTCCCGCCGCCGGCTTCATGATCTCCGCCACTCGTCGGCGTCGATCCAGCTCGACCAGGGCATCGACCTGACTCTCGTCTCCAAGCGGCTCGGCCACTCGTCCACCACGATCACCGGCACGCTCTACACCCACCTGCTCCGCTCAACCGGACAGCGGGCCGCGGAGACCCTGGAAAGGGCGATCCCACGCCGCGCGCAAGATCACACCCACCCGACACCCACAACGATCAAGAAAGCAAAAGACCGGCCCTCGGGCCGGTCTGAACCTGCTGGTGCGTAAGCACTTTACGGGTGCGCCGCCAGGGACTTGAACCCCGAACCCGCGGATTAAGAGCCAGCCACATCAAATGCTGCAAAATGCCGCGCGGGGACGGAAAATGTTTGTACGGTCGCAGTTCTCGGAATCCTGACTGCCGCTTTCTGATATC
>Ga0268265_10000424_pt1 | contig 45348 bp, 48 predicted proteins | sample KBSSwiS52_FD_190355 | JGI IMG/M metagenome (GOLD analysis project Ga0268265, IMG submission 190355) | Switchgrass rhizosphere microbial communities from Kellogg Biological Station, Michigan, USA - KBS Switchgrass S5-2 (SPAdes) (version 2) | ecosystem: Host-associated > Plants > Roots >...
CCTGATGATCAGATCGGGCGAAGGCTTCTGCCGCTGAGGTCGGCGCAGCCCCACGAACATCACCATGTCTCGAATGTGACAAGCGGTCGCCGAACCGTCACGCCGCCGTCATGTCCCGCTTCTAGGGCCGCCATCGACAGCGATGGAGCGGGCAATGGCGAGCGATGCGGTGAAGAATGCGGTGCTGCGCGATGGCGAGACCGGGCGGCAGCGATTGCTCGACCGGGCGTTCGCGTTTGCATTCAAGGGCCTGGTCTATGCGCAGATCTGGGAAGATCCGGTGGTCGATCTCGACGCGCTGCAACTCCGCCCCGATTCGCGGCTGGTGACGATCGCCAGCGGCGGCTGCAACGTCCTGTCCTATCTCAGCGCCGATCCCGCCTATATCGCCGCGGTCGACCTCAACACCGCGCATGTCGCGCTCAACCGGCTGAAGCTCGCCGCGGCGCGGCATCTGCCCGATCACGCGACCTTCCACCGCTTTTTCGGGGCGGCCGACAGCGCGGCGAACGTCCCGGCCAATCGCCAGTTCGTCGCGCCGCATCTCGACGAGGTGTCGCGCCGCTATTGGGAAGGGCGCGACCTGACCGGGCGGCGGCGGATCGGCGGCTTCGCCAAGGGCATCTACCGGCGCGGGCTGCTCGGCGGCTTCATCGGCGCGGCGCATCTGCTGGCGAAACTCTATGGCATCGATCCGCGGCGGATGCTCGATGCGGCGAACCTGGAAGAGCAGCGTGCGATCTTCGAGGATGATTTCTCGCCGATGTTCGACAAGAAATTCGTCCGCTGGATCACCGGGCAGCCCGCCACCTTGTTCGGGCTCGGCATTCCGCCCGCCCAATATACCGCGCTCGCCGGCGAGGAGCCCGACGGCATGGCCGCGGTGCTGCGCCAAAGGCTGGAAAAACTGGCCTGCGATTTCGACATCGGCCAGAATTATTTCGCCTGGCAGGCGTTCGGGCGCGGCTATGGCAAGGGACCGGACGCGCCGTTGCCGCCCTATCTGCAGGCGGAGAATTACCGCGCGGTGGTCGACCGCGTCGATCGGGTGGACGTCCGTCATGCCAATTTCGCCGACTTTCTCGAAGCGCAGCCCGACGCGAGCATGGACCGCTATGTGCTGCTCGACGCGCAGGACTGGATGACCGATGCGGTGCTGACGCGGCTGTGGACCGAGATCGGCCGGACCGCCCGTCCGGGTTCGCGCGTGCTGTTCCGCACCGCCGCCGAAGCGACTTTGCTGCCGGGCCGGGTGCCCGATGCGATCCTCGATCGCTGGACCTATGCCGAGGCCGAATCGCGGGGCTTCACGGCGGCGGATCGGTCGTCCATCTATGGCGGCGTGCATCTCTACGTGCTGAAGGACTGATCCGATGGAGGCTGCCGGCCCGGAGCATCGCGCGGAAAAGTGGGCACCGGTTTTCAACGAAAGCGATGCGACCAGCAGGATCACGCATGCCGATCGCATGGACGGCATCTATCGCCTCCAGCGGCATGTCTACGATGCCACGCGCAAATTCTACCTGCTCGGGCGCGACACCTGCATCGCCGGGCTGGCGGCGCCGGCGGGCAGCCGCATCCTCGAAACCGGATGCGGAACCGGGCGCAATCTCGTGCTGGCCGCACGGCGTCATCCGGGAACATGGCTGTATGGCGTCGATATCTCGGCGGCGATGCTCGAGACGGCGGCGACGTCGATCGCCCGCGCCGGTCTGCGCGGCCGGATCGGACTCGCGCGCGGCGACGCGACCGCTTTCGATCCGCAGGCGCTGTTCGGCGTCGCGCGGTTCGATCGCGTGTTCATGTCTTATACGCTGTCGATGATCCCCGACTGGCAGGGCGCATTGCGGCAGGCGGCGGCGCTGCTCGCGCCGGGCGGTTCGCTGCATGTCGTCGATTTCGGGCAGCAGGAGCGGCTGCCGCGCTGGTGGAAGCGCTTCCTGTTCGGCTGGGTGGCGATGTACGAAGTGACGCCGCGTGCCGATCTCCAGGCCGTATTGGCCGCACTGGCGGTCGATGCCGGCCTGTCGATCGACTTCACGCCGCTGGTGCGCGGCTATGCGTGGAGCGCCGTGCTCAGGAAGCCTGCGACACCGGCATAGAAGTCCCACCGTCCTCATTTGATGGGTCGTCGTCGCGCGCGCCGTCCTCGCGCGCCGCTTCTGCCTTGGCGGCCTCGGTCTTCGCGCGTAGCGCGTCGGTGCGGGCGATGCGTCCCGCCATTTCGAGCCAAGCCGCCTGCGAGCGCAACGCGCGGTCGCGGACATTGTCGAGCGTGGCCGCCGCCGCATCGCGCGCGCACTCGGCGGCACGAGCCTCGTAGAATTCACGCGTGGACATGGCGGTACTCCTGGCTTCGGCCATGGGTCGGCCGTGATATCCTGAAATGTGGGGTCAGCCGATCAGATCGGCAACGATCCGGCGCAATTCGCGCCTGGACAGAGTGGCGCGCTTTGGCGCGGCCGGGGTTCGACCGAAGGCGAGGCCGAAGATCGGATTGAAGAGGGAAATGTTGGTCGGTGCGTTTTCGCGATTATAGTTCGTCATGTAGTCCTGAAATTGAAAGAAGGATGCCCGCCCGAAGCCTGAAGCTCCGGACGGGCTGTCGGCTCAGGCCGACTGCAGATTCACAGCCGACATCTTGCCGCGGCGATCCTGCTCGAGCTCGTAAGAGACGCGCTGGTCCTTATCGAGCGTCGACATGCCGGCGCGCTCGACGGCGGTGATGTGGACGAAAGCGTCGTTGCCGCCGTCTTCGGGAGCGATGAAGCCATAGCCCTTGTCGGAATTGAAGAATTTCACGGTGCCGATCGGCATGATGGTTTCCTTTCACGGAATTTCGGTTTCCACGGCCAAAGCAGGCCGGAGAGCCAGGTAGCTTGAGAAAGGAAGGAGCCGCCCTGCGAGGGCATCAAATTCCGTCGCAGGCGACGTTAGCCGCGCTGATATAGGGGGATGATGCTGAAATTGCAACTCGAATGGACGAGGCGCTGGCGGTTTATGGCGATTGCACCGCCCGAATGCTATGGCGCTGCCATGGCCGAGCAGGTTCGCCATTTGGCTGAGGGCGGCAGGGCGACGGCGCCCTTCAGCGCATCCGAATTTCTGCAGATGGTCGTGCTGGACTGAGCTATTCGAACAATTCGGCGTGCGTGCCGGCCCTCACGAAATTCACCGTACTGCCATCGATCCGGTAGATCAGAAGGAAGTCGCCACCGATATGGCATTCCCGATGGTCGCTCCATTCGCCTTTCAGAGCATGGTCCAGCCACTCCGGCCCCAACGGTTCCTCATTGGCGATGAGGATGATCATCGCTTCCCTGAGTTGATACATGTCATAGCGGCCACTGCGAGACAGGCGATCCCAGTCCTTGACGAATTTCATTTCATAGGACGATTCCCGAGGAAGCGGCGCGCGCTTACTGCTGGCCGGCTTCCTTGTCGAGGGCATCGAACAATTCCTGTGCGCTGGCAAAGCGTGTGCGGTCTTCTTTCATCGCAACGCGTGATGACTCGATCGCCGCGCGCGTTTCCGCATTGGGCACTTTGAGCTCGAATGGCAGCGCATGGTCTCGCGCAACCCGGGTCAGCGTCATCCGGACGACGTCGGATACCGTCAGACCTAGTTCCGCCAGCACCGCCGCCGCTTCGTCCTTCAGCCCTGCGTCGATGCGCGCACGCACGAAAGCGGTTGCCGCCATATCAGATTCCTTTCCGAAACCGGGCACTGTGTAGCTCGTTTGAGCAACATTTTCAATTTTGAGGAGTCCGATGGCCGAAACCGGTTTTGGGCGTTCGTTGCCAAAATTCAGTTTTTGCTCCATCGAGGGCACGAGATGGACAGTCCGCTCACCACGCTTCGTCCGGGCCTGATACCGTCCTGGGTTCAACCGGCATCGATCTCGACGACGCCACCGTCCGGGTCTGCGACGTTGCGATCCTGTCAGGGACAGCGAGTCGGAACCGCCTTGCAAGGCCCGATGAACTTTTCCTCGTCGTCGAAATCCATGACGACGCTCGATCGCGACATGGGCGCAAAGCGGATCGATTATGCCCGCGCTGAAATCGCGCATTAGTGGGTGGTCGATGGCGAGCGGCGGGTCGTTCACCTCTTCGCCGATCCGGTCAGCGGCGATTATGCCGATGTGCGCACGGTCAGGTTCGGCGCGGCGCAGGCGGGTGCCGGGACCGATTAGGTCATCACGCTCGACTGGAAACGCCGGCGCCTCAGGCCGCCTTGCGCATCTCCAGCCGGTCCCAGATCTCCACCAGCGCGCCGGTCAGGTCGCGCATCATCGTCTCGTCGTGCGACGGGCCGGGGGTGAAGCGCAGGCGCTCGGTGCCGCGCGGGACCGTGGGATAGTTGATCGGCTGCACATAGACGCCATATTCGGCGAGCAGGATGTCGCTGATCCGCTTGGCCTTGACCGGGTCGCCGACCATCAGCGGCACGATGTGGGTGGTCGAATCCATCACCGGCAGCCCGGCGTCGCGGAACATCGATTTCAGCATCGTCGCGGACGCCTGCTGGCCGTCGCGTTCCGCGCTCGACTCCTTCAGATGGCGCACGCTCGCCAGCGCGCCGGCGACGAGCACCGGCGACAGGCTGGTGGTGAAGATGAAGCCGGGCGCATAGCTGCGGATCACGTCGATGATCACCTGGTCGGTGGCGATATAGCCGCCCATCACGCCGATCGCCTTGGCCAGTGTGCCCTCGATGATCGTCAGCCGGTCGGCCGCACCGTCGCGGTCGGCGATGCCGCCGCCGCGCGGGCCGTACATGCCGACGGCGTGGACCTCGTCGAGATAGGTCAGCGCATTATATTTGTCGGCGAGATCGCAGATCGCGTGGATCGGCGCGACGTCGCCCTCCATCGAATAGACGCTCTCGAACGCGATCAGCTTGGGCGATTCGGGGTCTTCCGCCGCCAGCAATTCCTCGAGATGCTCGAGGTCGTTGTGGCGGAACACGCGCTTCTCGCAGCCGGCGTTGCGGATGCCGGCGATCATAGACGCATGGTTCATCTCGTCGGAGAAGACGATGCAGCCGGGCAGCAGCTTGGCGAGCGTCGACAAGGTCGCGTCGTTCGAGACATAGCCGCTGGTGAACAGCAGTGCGCCTTCCTTGCCGTGCAGGTCGGCGAGCTCGGCCTCGAGATCGACATGATAATGGGTGTTGCCGCCGATGTTGCGGGTGCCGCCCGATCCGGCGCCGACATCGTGCAGCGCCTCTTCCATCGCCGCGATCACCTGGGGGTGCTGTCCCATTGCGAGATAATCGTTCGAGCACCACACCGTGATCGGCTTGGGTCCGTTATGTCCGGCGAAGCAGCGCGCGTTGGGAAAACTGCCCTTATTGCGCAGGATATCGATGAACACACGATAGCGACCCTCGGCGTGGAGCCGGTCGATCGCCTGGGTGAAGACGCGCTGATAATCCAATGTCGATCCCCGCGGGCAGTTAAGTGCGATGCTGCGCCCCGTTTTCTTGTCGGGCGGGCATATCGTCCGCATAACGGATTTTCCAGCGCGAACGATTCGCAATGAGACGGATTGACAAGGTCGGGAGATCGGAATTTCCGATTACAGCCCGGTCAAACGACTCAAGCCGTAAGCGTTCAACGCCGGCGCGAGGCTGCGCGCGGCCTCGTCGAGCCTGGTGAAGATTGCGATTCCCGCATCTGCCCGGTCGGGCCAGGCCTGGCCATCGGTGAGGAAGACGACCCTTCGCGCGATGCCGGCGCCGCCATCGACGAAGGTCAGCGGACGCGGACTGGCGGCGGCAAGCTCGGCCTCGACCAGCGGAAAATGCGTGCAGGCCAGCACCACCGTATCGATCCGGTCGCCACCGGGCTGCGACAGCAGGCCGTCGAGCGCCGCGGCGAAGGCGGCGACCGGCGGCCGCTCGCCGCGCAATTTCGCCTCGGCCAGATCGACCAGGGCCGCCGATCCGTGGCGGATCACGGTGCAGTCGGCGGCCCATTCGGCGGCGAGCTTGTCGACATAGGGCTGGCGGACGGTGGCGTCGGTCCCGAGCACGCCGATCACGCGGCTCCGCGAGGCGAGCGCGGCCGGTTTGATCGCGGGCACGGTCCCGACGATCGGAAGGTCCAGCGCGGCCCGGACATGGGCGAGCGCGATCGTCGAGGCGGTGTTGCAGGCGATGACGATCAGCCGCGGATGAAAGCGTTCGACCAGCCGGCCGAGCAAGGCCGGAACGCGCGCCGCGATCTCCGCCTCGCTGCGCGTGCCATAGGGATAGCCGGCCGAATCGGCGGCATAGACGATCGGCGCGGTCGGCAGCAGTGCGCGCGTCGGCGCCAGCACGGACAGGCCGCCGACACCCGAGTCGAAGAAGAGGAGGGGGCGGGCGGGGTTCATCGGCGGCCATCTAGGATGAAACCCCACCGGCTTTGAACCCCCTCGCTTCGACCCTCCACCTTCGAACCCCATTGCCGATCTTCCCAATCCGGCTAGTTTGCCGCCTCAACCGGGGGGATGCCTGTCTTGCTGTCTCAAATTTGGTTCGGGCCGCTCGCCGCACTGGTCCTGGGCTATCTGCTTGGATCGATTCCATTCGGTCTCGTGCTGACGCGACTCGCCGGCGCCGGTGACATCCGGGCGATCGGATCGGGCAATATCGGCGCCACCAACGTGCTGCGCACCGGCCGCAAGGGACTGGCGGCGCTGACCCTGATCCTCGATGCGGCGAAGGGCGCGGCCGCGGTGCTGATCCTCGACGCGATCTGGCCGGGCACCGGCAATCTCGCCGCGATCGGCGCCTTCTTCGGCCATCTCTATCCGGTCTGGCTGCGCTTTCGCGGCGGCAAGGGCGTCGCGACCCTGCTGGGGATCGCGCTTGCGCTGAGCTGGCCCGTCGGCCTGGCGTTCGCTTTTGTCTGGCTCGGCGCGCTGGCCCTGTTCCGTTTTTCGTCCGTCGGCGGCATGGCCGCGGCGGTTGCCGCGCCGATCGCGGCCGCGGCACTGGGGCAATGGTCGCTGGTCGCATTGTTCCTGCTGTTCGCGCTGATGGTGGTCTGGAAGCATCGTGCCAATATCGGCCGGCTGCTCGATGGCAGCGAGCCGCGGGTCGGTGGCGCCGGCCATGCCTGAATCGCGACTCGACGAGGAATGCCTCGCCAGGCTTCGGCTGATCCGCTCGGCCAATGTCGGCCCGGTCAGCTATCGCCAGCTGATCCGCCGCTTCGGCAGCGCGGTCGATGCGATCGCCGCGATTCCCGATCTCGCGCGCCGCGGCGGGGGTGAACCGACCCGGATCTGCCCGCGCGCGGATGCCGAGCGCGAGGCCGTCCGGGTCGGCCAGCTCGGCGCGCGCTATCTGCTGATCGGCGATGCCGGTTACCCCGCGATGCTGGCCGAGCTCGACGATGCGCCGCCGGTGCTGATCCTGCGCGGCGATCTGGCGTTGCTCGACCGGCCGGTGGTGGCGATGGTCGGCGCCCGTAACGCTTCCGCGGCCGCCTGCCGCTTCGCGCGCGATCTGGCGCGGGCGCTGGGCGAGGAGGGCGTGACGATCGTCTCGGGCCTGGCGCGCGGGGTCGACACCGCCGCGCATACCGGCTCGCTCGACAGCGGCACCGTCGGTGTGATCGCGAGCGGGATCGACATCGCCTATCCCCCCGACAATGCGGCGCTGCAGGAACGGATCGCGTGCGACGGCCTGTTGCTCGCGGAGCAGCCGCCGGGCACCGAGCCGCTCGCGCGGCATTTCCCGCGCCGCAACCGGATCATCGCCGGGCTGGCGGTCGGCACCGTGGTGGTCGAGGCGGCGCCCAAATCGGGCTCGCTGATCACGGCGCGGATCGCCGCCGAGGCCGGACGCGAGGTGATGGCGGTGCCGGGATCGCCGGTCGACCAGCGCGCGCAGGGCTGCAATCTGCTGATTCGCGAAGGCGCGACGCTGGTGCAATGCGCCGACGACGTGCTCGAGGCGATCCGCCCGATCGACCCGCGCCTGCGCCAGCAGCGCGAGGCCTGGACCGGGCCGTCCGCTGCCGATGACGCTGGCGACGCCGATCGCACGCGCGTGATCGATCTGCTCGCGGCTGCGCCGGTGCCGGTCGACGAGCTGATCCGGCAGGCGGGACTGGCGTCGGCGATCGTCCAGCTCGTGCTGCTCGAACTGGAACTGGGCGGGCGGCTGGAACGGCATGCGGGCGGCCGGGTCAGCCTGATCTGAGGGGGAATTTGATGGAACGAGCGGAGTTTTCGAGCGGTGAGGCGCTGTCGCTCACGTGGAGTTTGATCTGCACGCGGCCGCAAGTCGTGCTGCTGGTGATTACGGCGCTCGCTGCGCTGGGGATCGGCTCCGATCTGCTGCCGGACAATGCCGGACTGCGGCTGACGGCGCCGCTCGGCATCGTTTCGCTGTTCGCGCAATATTTCGTGACGCGCGACCGGCTCGACGCGCTCGATCTGATCCCCGACGGCTTCCGCGCGAATCGGGTGCTGGCGTTGCTCGGTGTCGGAATTTTGACCACTCTCGGCATCGTTGCCGGGGCCGTTCTGCTGATCATTCCCGGCATTTTTCTCGCGGTGCGCTGGGCGCTGGCGGCGCCGATCCTGATCGCCGAAGATGTTGGCGTCACGGCAGCAATCGGCCGCAGCTGGCAGGAGACCGAAGGCCGTTTCTGGACCATCGTCGTCGTGCTGCTGGTGGTCTACAGCCCGATCCTGCTGCTCGCCGTCGCTGGCGGCGTGGCAGCGGTCATAGGCGCCGAGAACTCGTTCGTGCTCACCATCATCATCAATGTCGGCGCGAACGCGGTGGTCGTGGCCGGATGGATCGCGATGGTCGCGCTCTACGCGCTGACGCAGCGAGGACGCGGCGGGGTGTCCGACATCTTTGCATGACGACAGGCCCGACGCGCGGGATGGGACATTGCGCAGCGTCGCCGCCGCAGCTAGTCGACCGCGACGAGAAGTGACGTTTCGGGCGAATACGGTCGCTTGACGACGGTGTCGCCGCCTCTCCACCCTCGCGCGTACGTATGAGAGGTCAGTATCTTCCATGAAGTTGGTCATCGTCGAATCGCCTGCCAAGGCGAAAACCATCGAGAAATATCTGGGTCCCGGCCATCGCGTGCTGGCCTCCTACGGTCACGTCCGCGATCTGCCCGCGAAGGACGGATCGGTGAATCCCGATGACGGCTTCGCGATGGAATGGGAAAATTACGCCGACAAGGCCAAGCAGCTCAAGGCGATCACCGACGAGGCCAAGGACGCCGAGACCCTGATCCTCGCGACCGATCCCGATCGCGAGGGCGAGGCGATCAGCTGGCACGTCCAGGAGGTGCTGCGCAAGCGCAAGGCGCTGCCCAAAGACGTCCGCCGCGTCACCTTCAACGCGATCACGAAGCCCGCCGTGCTCGACGCGATGGCGCATCCGCGCGCGCTCGACGAGGATCTGATCGACGCCTATCGCGCGCGTCGCGCGCTCGATTATCTCGTCGGCTTCACGCTCTCGCCGGTGCTGTGGCGCAAGCTGCCCGGCGCCAAGTCGGCGGGCCGCGTGCAGTCGGTCGCGCTGCGGCTGGTGGTCGAGCGCGAGCGCGAGATCGAGGCGTTCCGGCCCCAGGAATATTGGTCGGTCTATGCCGACATGGAGCATGACGGCACGCCGTTCCAGGCGCGGCTGGTGCGCTGGAACGGCGACAAGATCGATCGGCTGACGATCGGCAAGGCCGGCGATGCCGAGGCCGCGAAGAAAGCGGTCGAGGACGGCCGCTTCGCCGTCGCCACGGTCGAGACCAAGCCCCTCGTGCGCAATCCGCCCGCACCGTTCACCACCTCGACGCTGCAGCAGGAGGCCGCGCGCAAGCTCGGCTACGCCGCCAGCCACACGATGCGGCTGGCGCAGGCGCTCTACGAGGAAGGCTCGATCACCTATATGCGGACCGACGGGGTGCAGATGGACGGCAGCGCCATCTCCGCCGCGCGCGGAGCGATCGCCAACCGGTTCGACGCCAGCTATGTGCCCGACAAGCCGCGGCAATATACCGCCAAGGCCAAGAATGCGCAGGAAGCGCACGAGGCGATCCGCCCCACCGATTTCTCGAAGGAGCGCGCCGGATCGGGCGACCATGCCCGGCTCTACGACCTGATCTTCAAGCGCGCGCTCGCCAGCCAGATGGCCTCGGCGCGACTCGAGCGGACGACGGCGGAGCTCGAGGACGGCACCGGCCGCCATGCGTTGCGCGCGACCGGGCAGGTCGTGCTCTTCCCCGGCTATCTCGCGCTCTACGAAGAGGGCCGCGACGACGAGGGTGATGAAGACAGCAAGCGCCTGCCGCGCCTGTCGGCGGGCGATGCACCCGCCAAGAAGGCGGTCCACGCCGACCAGCATTTCACCCAGCCGCCGCCGCGCTATTCGGAGGCGAGCCTCGTCAAGAAGATGGAGGAACTCGGCATCGGCCGCCCCTCCACCTACGCGTCGATCCTGCAGACGCTGAAGGACCGTGACTATGTGACGGTCGAGAAGAACCGCTTCACCCCCGCCGAGAGCGGCCGGCTGGTGACCGCGTTCCTCGAACGCTTCTTCGAACTCTATGTCAGCTACGACTATACCGCCGGGCTCGAGGAGAGCCTCGACGACGTGTCGGGCGGCCGCGCCGGCTGGCAGTCGGTGCTCGAGGCATTCTGGCGCGATTTCAAGCCTAAGACCGAACAGGTCATCGAGCAGAAGCCGTCGGAGGTCACCGCAGCGCTCGACGAGTTCCTCGGGCCATATCTGTTCCCGGACAAGGGCGACGGCACCGATCCGCGGCTGTGCCCGAACTGCGGCGAAGGCAAGCTCTCGCTGCGCGGTGGCCGGTTCGGCGCGTTCATCGCCTGCTCCAACTATCCCGAATGCAAGTTCACCCGCCGCTTCGCGCAGGCGGGCGGTGCCGAAGCCGGCGGCGATGCCGGACCCGAAGTGCTCGGCACCGATCCGGTCAGCGGGCAGGAGGTCGTCAAGCGCTCGGGCCGGTTCGGACCCTATGTCCAGATGGGCGACGGCAAGGAGGCCAAGCGCGCGTCGATCCCCAAGGACATCCCTGCCGACGATTTCGGACTCGACTGGGCGGTGAAGCTGCTCACCTTGCCGCGCGAGGTCGGCACGCATCCCGAAACCGGCAATCCGATCACCGCGAGCATCGGCCGCTATGGTCCCTATCTGATGCACGACGGCAAATATGCCCGGCTGAAATCGACCGCCGAAGTGTTCGAGACCGGCATGAACACCGCCGTCGTCAAGCTCGCCGAGGCGGCGGAGAATGGCGGCCGCCCGGCACGCGGCGCCGCGCGCGAGCCGCTGCGCCTACTCGGCAAGCACCCGCGCACCGAGATCGAACTCAAGCTGATGGAGGGCCGCTACGGCGCCTATGTCACCGACGGCGAGACCAACGCGACCCTGCCCAAGACCGTCACGCCCGGAGCGCTGACGCTTGAGGAGGCCGCGCAACTGATCGACGCCCGCGCGGCGGCGGCCCCCGCCAAGGGCAAGAAGAAGGCGCCGGCCAAGAAGGCGCCTGCAAAGAAGGTGGCAGCGAAAAAGCCTGCGGCCAAGAAGAAGGCGGCGGCGAAAGCCTGAAAAATCAACCCTCTACCGCTGAGCGCAGTAAGAGGCGCAAAAGTGCGGGCGAGAAAGTTGCAGTTCCCCGGCTTACGCCCATAGGCGCTAACTTTACTGCACTCTATCTTCCTCCCCTCCCTGAAAGGGAGGAGGTGGGGGTGGGTCGCGAGGCGGAGCCGAGCTTGCCGCGCAAGCGGCAAATAGCGCCCGACTTCGAGGAAAAGCGCCGAAGCCGGCATCGAGCCGGCTCCGTCGCTGAACCCACCCCCCGGCCCCTCCCTTTCAGGGAGGGGAGGCAATGCCGATAAACCTGACCTAGCGCCTATGGGCTTTCGCCGGGGAACAAGATATTCGCGGACTCTCGCCCGCACTTTTACCCCTGTCACCTGAGCATAGTCGAAGGGCGGCAGAAGGTCGGCACCGTCTCACATCGCCAGCGCGGCCCTTTCGACGCGGACCCAGTCGAGGAACGCCGCTTCCGCCATCGGTTCGGCGACCGCATAGCCCTGGATCATGTCGCAGCCGATCGCGCGCAGCACGTCGCGCTGGCCGCGATTCTCGACGCCCTCGGCGATCACGCGGTGACCGAGGCCGTGGATCAGGCTGATCACGGCGTGCGCGACCGTGCGATCCTCGGCCGAGGTGGCGATGTCGGCGGTCAGGCTGCGATCGAGCTTCACCAGATCGACCGGCAGGTCCTTGAGGCGGGCGATGTTCGAATAGCCGGTGCCGAAATCGTCGATTGCGATGGTTGCGCCGTCGCGCCGGATCGCGGCGATCTGCTCGATCACGGCGTCGCCGCACTGCATCGCGAGGCTTTCGGTGATCTCGAGTTCGAGCAGGCGGGCCGGTGCGCCGCGCTCCGCCATCGCGCGGCGCAGGCGCGGGAAGAAATCGGGGCGCTCGATCTGGCGCGGACTGATATTGATCGCCAGCCGCTGGCCGACGCCGAGCATGTCCCAGCGCGCGACCGTTTCCGCGACCGCGTCGATCACCCAGTCGCCGATCTCGACGATCAGGCCGCAATCCTCGGCGCAGGCGATGAAGCTGCCGGGCAGGCGGAGGCCCTGCGTCGGGTGGTTCCAGCGCAGCAGCGCCTCGGCGGCGACGATCGCGCCACTCGCCATCGCGATCTGCGGCTGGAAGACGAGCGAGAACTGATCCTCGTCGAGCGCGATGCGCAATTGCTGTTCGAGCAGCAGCTTGTCGGCCATCTTCTCGGCGAGGGCATCGCTGTAGAACTGAACCTGGCCGCGCCCCGACTGCTTGGCGTGGTACATGGCGACGTCGGCCGCGCGCATCAGCGCAGTCAGGCTGAAGCCGTGGTGCGGCCGCAGCGCGATGCCGATCGAAGCGCCGATCTGGACGGTGTTGCCCGACAGCTCGAACGGTTCGGCCAGCGCGAACAAAGCGGCGTGCGCGATCCGCTCGGCCTCGTCGCGATTCTCGGGCTGCGGCACGAAGACGGTGAACTCGTCGCCGGCGAGGCGGCCGATCAGCGGCTCGGCGCGCGACCGCCCGGCATGGCCGCGGCCGTCGCTCGCGATCGCGCGCAGACGGTTGCCGACTCGGCTGAGCAGCTGGTCGCCGATCGCATGGCCGAGGCTGTCGTTGACCGCCTTGAAATTGTCGAGGTCGATGAACAGCAGCGCCGACAGCGTTCCCGCCGGCAGATCGCGCATCATCCGTTCCGCCTCGCGGCGGAAATTGGTCCGGTTGGCGAGCGAGGTCACCGGATCGAACATCGCCAGGTTGTGGACGCTGTCGAGATTGGTGCGGACCTGCGCGAACAGCGAATCGAGCGCTTCGGACAAGTGCGGCATCGTGCCGCCGACCACCTCGGGCGTGGCCGAGACCAGATCGCCATGCGCCGCCGCGGTCAGCCGCGTCGTCGCCGCGTCGACGGCATCGGCGATGCCCGCCATCGCCCGCTCGGTCGCCGCCCACGACATGATCCCGCAGACGATCGCGACGACCAGCGCGCGCGTGATCGTCTCCGGTTCGTTGCCGCCACCGGCACCGGCCAGGAGAGACAGGATCAGGGCGACCGCGCCGACACAGAAAGCAAAGGATATGGCACGACTTCGCAGTGAAAATTCAGCCATTTAACCCTTTGTCCCACAGATTCCGGCATCGCTCGCCACAGCGACGTCCCCACGCTTTGGTTCTGGAGGCAAAGGGTAAATTTAGTCTTTTCGTGGCCGGATTTTTGGCCGCCGGATGATGATGTAGAGCGCACCCGATCCGCCATGGCGCGGATGCGCCTGGCGCACCGCCGCGATCGCGGCGGCATGGCGCGAGGCGGCGAGCCAATCGCCGACGGCGGCCCGGATCACGCCGCGTACCGGTTCGCCACCGCGCGGCGCCGGCCGCGGCTTGCCGGTGACCAACAGCAGCAATCGCGCGCCCGCGGCGATCGCCCGCTGCAGGCCGTGATCGAGCACGTCATGCGCCGAAGCGAGCGTGTAGCCGTGAAGGTCGACGACGAGATCGGGCGCGACCTGGCCCTGGCGTAGCCGCCGGTCCCAACCGCCGTCGAGCGTCTCGCCGATGGCCGGTGCGGCAGGCGCCGGACGCGCGGCCGGACGCGGCGGCGCGACCCGACCTGGCTTGACGGGTCGGGAGGGCGCGGGAGCCGGTTTGGCCGGAAGCGCCGGCGCCGCGACGGCGCCAGGTTCAAGGGGGGGCGACTCGATCGGCCGCGGCCTGGCGGGGCGAGGCTCGATCGGGCGCACGCTTGCAATCACTCGCGCCCACAGCGCGCTTTCCTCAGCGTCGAGGCGTCGTCCCGCCATCGCCCGCTTTCGTCAACCGCTTTACGCTGCCTTTCGGCAGCAGCAGGAAGGCGGTGCCCTTGCCGGACATTCCGCCGGCGGTCGCGCGCGCCTCGGCGCCCGCGCCCCAGAAGGTGTCGAAGCGATTGGCGCCCTTGATCGCGCCGCCGGTGTCCTGCGCCACCCACAGTCCGGTCGCGTCGGCGCGATCGAGCGAGAGGAACACCGGCGCGCCCAGCGGCGTGAAGGCGGGATCGGCGGCGACGCTCGCGCGGCCGGTGACCGGCAGGCCGAGCGCGCCCAGCGGACCCGGGCCGGTCAGTTCGCGGAAGAACACCCAGCTCTTGTTCTCGCGCATCAGCGCGGCGCCCCGATCGGGACTGGCGCGCAAATAGCCCATGATGCCCTGCATCGATGCCTGGCCGGGCTGGAGCAGCCCGCGCGTGCGCATCAAGGCGCCGATGCCGGTATAGTCGCGGCCGTTCTGGCTGTCGTAGCCGATCCGCATGATCGTGCCGTCGGGCAGCCGCAGCCGGCCCGATCCCTGGATCTGCAGGAAGAAGAATTCGACCGGATCGGCGGCCCATGCGATTTCGAGGCCGCGCCCGTCGAGCGCACCCGAGTCGATCGCGCTACGGTCGAAATAGGGCACGAACTTCGCGCCGTCCGCGCGGCCACGGATCTTCTTGCCTTTCAAATCCTCGGAAAAAGCACCGAGATCGGCTTCGAGGAGATCGTCGGGCCGGCGATAGATCGGCACCTCATAGCCGGGGCGGCGCGTACGCGAGGCTGCGATCTCGGGTTCGAAATAGCCGGTCGCGAATGCGGTGCCGCTGCCGATCTGGACGGTCTCGAGCCAGGTCCGGAAGAAATTGGCGGCATCCTCGTCGCGCCAGCCGGCGGCAGCGGCGCAGGCGGGCTGCCAGTCGGCGCCGCGCGTCAGCCCGGAGGCGTCGGGCCGTTTGACCAGCGCCGGGCACGAGATGCGGAAGGCCTTCAGTGCCAGGGTTGCGCGCGCGGCGTCGATCGGCAGGCTGTCGATCGACGGCCCGGCGACGACGCCCAGCGCACGGGCCGTGGTCGCACCATCGACCTCGATCGCCGGCGCGGCGGGCAAGGGCTTCGACGGCGTGGGATGGATGACGGGGTCGGGCGCCGTCGATGGCGGCGGCGGCGGGTTGCGGGGCGGCGTCGACTGGGGCGAAGACGGGGCACGGGACGGCGGTGGTGCCGAATTGCCCGGCGGCACGATGCCGCCCGAACAGGCGGCAAGGCTCAGCGCCGTCAGAATCGATACGACGGGACTCAGCGTCCCCCAACGACGGTGGATCACGCCGCCTCGTCGGTGTCGATCAGAATCCAATTGGGATCGTCGGACCGCAAGGTGCGGGCGAAGGTCCAGACGTCGTGGGTCTGGACAGCATCGGTCATCGAACCGGCGATGACGACACCCTCGGCATCGCGCGTCACCGCGGCGATATCGGCCTCGAAGCGCACGGTGAGGCGGGCCTGCCGTCCCTCGACGATCGCATCGGAGATCGTCGCGCGCTCGATCGCGACCAGGCGATTGTCGAGGATATGCCCCGCGGCCTTGCGCTCGGCGATCGCGGCCGCGAAGCTCTTGCGGACATCGTCGCTGGCCAGCCAGGCGAGATCCTGTTCCTCGCCCTTCCAATAGGCTTCGAGGATCATGCGATAGGCCGATCCGGCGCCATCGACGAAGCGGCCGACATCGAACGCCGGCTCGATCGCGATGATCTGCTTGATGCCGGCGCGCGCCGCCGGCTCGATCACGCTGTCGGCAAGGCTGGTGGTTTCGGGCGGAACGTCGGCGACGGCGCGCGGCGCGGGGGCAGCGCCGACGCGCTCCTCGGCGGGTTTCGCGATCGGCTGCTCATGCCCCGTGCGTTTTCCCAACACGGAATAGAGCCGCATCGCCAGAAACCCGGCGACCATCGCCAGCAGGATGATCTCGACGTACAACAGCATTCTCCGATCCGTCACATTCCTACATAGGCGCGCTTGCGTCCAGTTTCAAACGTCGCGGGCAGACATTGACGTATTTGGGGACGTATTTGGGATCATTTGGTGCCGAATGGCGTCATCGACCGGTCGGGACGCCGGATTTGCCCGCCATTGCCCTGCCTCACGCCCCCTGCTAGGCGCGCCAACGCGCGGCCGGACAGGATCCGGCCAGATCGAAACTATAATGCAGGATGATGAACAATGGCCGAAGACGAAGGTGCCGGCGAAGGCTCCGAACCGCTGGCAAACGGCGCCGACACCGCGCCGCAGGTCGGCGTGATCTCGCAATATGTGAAGGATCTGTCGTTCGAGAACCCGAATTCGCCGGCGGTCTATCAATGGCAGGGCCAGCCGCGGATCGACGTGCAGTTCAACATCGGATCGCAGGTCGTGGCCGAGGACGTGTTCGAGGTGGTGCTCAAGATCGACGTCCGCGCCGAGACCGACAATGGCGTCGCCTTCGTCGTCGACCTGTCCTATGCCGGGCTGTTCGGCCTGCGCAACATCCCCGAGGACCAGCTCCAGCCGTTCCTGCTGGCCGAAGCGCCGCGGATCATCTTTCCCTTCGCCCGCCGCGTGCTGGCCGACACCGTCCGTGACGGCGGCTTCCCGCCGCTGATGCTCGAGCCGATCGATTTCACCGGTCTCTATCTGCAGCAGGCGCAGAACGCCGGGCAGATGGAAGACCTGGAAGTCGTCGGCCGGGCGTGAGGTATTCACTCCTGCCCTCTGCCGCTTGCGGGAGAGGGAAATGCCGCCGCAGGCGGCGAGGGTGAGGGCCAGTAAGGAGCGGCCCCATACAGGCCCTCTCCCTGGCGCGCTTCGCGCGCCTGTCCCTCTCCCGCAAGCGGTAGAGGGTTTAGGATGAGCCTCGTCAGGTCGATGGGGACGATCGGCGGGCTGACGATGGTCAGCCGCGTGCTCGGCATGGTGCGCGACATGCTGATGGCGCGCTATGTCGGTGCCGGCTTCGCATCGGACGCGTTCCTGATCGCCTGGCGGCTGCCCAATCTGTTCCGCGCTTTGTTCGCCGAAGGCGCGTTCGCCGCGGTGTTCGTGCCGATGTTCAACCGCCGGATCGCCGAAGCCGATGCCGAACAGGCGGGCTCCGGCATGGCGGCGGCGACGGCGTTCGCCGGCCAGGTCCTGTCGGTGCTGTTCCCGTTCCTGATCCTCTTCACCGCGCTGATGATGGCGGCGACGGTGCCGATCGTATGGGCGATGACCGGCGGGTTTCCCGAAGGCGGCGGCCCGGAGAAGCTGGCGCTCGCCACCCATCTGACGCGGATCACCTTCCCCTATCTCGCCTTGATCTCTTTGGTGTCGCTGCTGGGCGGCATCCTCAATTCGATCGGGCGATTCTGGGTCAACGCCGCCGCGCCGATCCTGCTCAACGTCGCGATGATCGCCGCGATCCTGTTCTTTCGCGGCAGCAACAGCGTCGATACCGCCGAGACGCAGGCGATCGCCGTCACCATATCGGGCGCGCTTCAATTGCTGTGGCTGATCTGGTCGTGCCGGCAGGCGGGCATCGTCCTCAAACTGTCGCGTCCGCGACTGTCGCCCGACGTCAGGCGCATGCTCGCTTTGATCGGTCCGGCCGCGATCGGTCAGGGCGCGATCCAGATCAACCTGCTGATCTCGACCTCGCTGGCGGCGCGCTTCCTGCCGCAGGGCGCGGTCAGCTATCTCTATTATGCCGATCGCCTGAACCAGCTTCCGCTCGGCCTGATCGGCATCGGCGTCGGCACCGCGATCCTGCCGAGCCTCTCGCGCCAGATCGGCAGCGGCGATCCGGCCGCGGCCGGCCGCACGCAGAACCGGGCTATGGAACTCGCACTGCTGTTGGCGCTGCCGGCCGCCGTGGCCCTGGTCGTCTCGGCGACGCCGCTGATCCGCGGCGTGTTCCAGCATGGCGCCTTCACTGCCGCCGACACGATCGGCGCGGCCGGCGCGCTCGCCGCCTTCTCGCTGGGCGTGCCCGCTTATGTGCTGATCAAAGTGCTGACGCCCGGCTTCTATGCGCGCCAGGATACGAAGACGCCGGTGCGGATCGCGATGTATTCGATGCTGGTCAACCTGGTCGGCAATCTGACCCTGATCTGGCCGTTCGGCCATGTCGGCGTCGCGATCGCAACCGCCATCTCGGCCTGGGTCAATGTGATCTGGCTCTATGGGGCGCTGCACGCCCGCGATCATCTGCGCTTCGACGCCCGCTTCAAGGCCAAGGCGCTCAGGATCGTCGGTGCCAGCGTGGCGATGGGGATCGCGCTGTGGCTGCTGAACCCGGTGCTCGATCCCTGGATGGCGGCAGGGACGATCGAGCGGATCGGGGCGCTGGTTGCGCTGTGCGGGCTCGGCGGATTGGTCTACGGGGCGGCGATCCTCGCCCTGGGGGCCGTCAGGCCCGGCGAGATCCGCGCCCAGTTCAAGCGAAAAGCCAATTGAATCGAAAAGGTTGAAGAGAAAGATGCGTATCGTTTCGGGCATCCAGCCCACCGGGAACCTCCACCTCGGCAATTATCTGGGCGCGATCCGCAACTGGGTGAAGATGCAGGACGCGGCGGCGGCGGCCGGCGACGATTGCCTGTTCTTCCTCGCCGATCTGCACGCGATCACCGTCTACAACGATCCGGCGGCGCTCGCGTCGAACATCCGGCAGATGGCGGCGGCGCTGATCGCGTGCGGGATCGATCCGGCCAAGGCGATCCTGTTCCGCCAGGCGATGGTGCCCGCCCATGCCGAACTGTGCTGGCTGCTGAACGGCACCGCGCGGATCGGCTGGCTGAACCGGATGACGCAGTTCAAGGAGAAATCGGGCAAGAATCGCGAGGGCGCGAGCGTCGGCCTGTTCGCCTATCCGGTGCTGCAGGCCGCCGACGTGCTGGTCTACAACGCCACCCATGTGCCGGTGGGCGACGACCAGAAGCAGCATCTGGAGCTGGCGCGCGACATCGCGATCAAGTTCAACACCGATTACGGCGTCGACCTGTTCACCCCGCCCGAGCCGTTCATCGGCGCGACCGCCGCGCGGATCATGAGCCTGCGCGACGGCACCGCCAAGATGTCGAAATCCGACCCGTCGGACATGAGCCGGATCAACCTCAACGACGATACCGATCTCGTCGCCCAGAAGATCCGCAAGGCCAAGACCGATCCCGCGCCGCTGCCCGAGGATCCGGCCGGACTCGACGAGCGGCCCGAGGCGAAGAACCTCGTCGGCATCTTCGCGGCACTGACCGACCAGAGCGTGAGCGACGTGCTCGCGCGCTTCGCCGGCCAGGGCTTCGGTGCGTTCAAGCCCGCGCTCGCCGATCTGCTGGTCGAGACGCTGCGGCCGATCAAGGCGCGGCTCGACAGGCTGAACGATGATCCCGCCGCGCTCGACGCGATTCTGGCGGACGGCGCGACGCGGGCGGCGGCACTGGCCGCGCCTACACTCGTCGCGGCTTATGCCGCGCTGGGCCTTGCCAAATAGAGCGTTCGAACCATATCATCGGGCGGGGTGTTCAAGCGTCGTTCAGCGGACTCGCTATAGCCTGGCAAGCTATTGTAATCGCTGATCGAAGCGACTTCTGAAGGTACGCCGTCATGTTCAAGGTCAAGTCGATGTTCGCGCTCGCGGCCGCGGGTGCGCTGCTGGCGCTCGGCGCCTGTGCCGCGCCGTTCAATGCGGACGTCGCAAGGTTCCAGCAATTGCCCGCCCCCGCCGGCGAAAGCTTCGCGATCGTCGCGAGCGATCCCAAGCTGCAAGGGGGCCTGGAATTCAGCCAATATGCGTCGCTGGTCGCCAGACGGATGGAAGCGGTCGGCTATCGCCCGGCCGCCGATCCGTCGCAGGCCAGCCTGATCGTCAAGATGGACTATGGGGTCGACAATGGCCGCGAGCGCGTGGTCAGCGATCCGATCGGCTATGGTTTCGGCCCGGGCTGGGGTCCGGGCTTCGGCGGCTTCTATGGCGCGCGTCGCCATGGCTATATGTACGGCTTCTACGACCCGTTCCTCTACGGTTCGGGCTGGGGCCGCGACCAGATCTCGAGCTATACGATCTATGCGAGCCAGCTCGATCTCCAGATCGAGCGCAAGGACGGCCAGCGTCTGTTCGAGGGCACCGCCAAGGCGGTGTCGCGTGACGACAAGCTGACCTATCTGGTGCCGAACCTGGTCGAAGCGATGTTCACCGGTTTCCCCGGCAACAATGGCGAGACCGTGCGCATCAGCATCGCGCCCGAGAAGAAATAGGCGGCTCCACCTCACCTTGATCGGGCAAGGATATGCTCCTGCCCTCTCCCGCTTGCGGGAGAGGGAAAGCCGCCGCAGGCGGCGAGGGTGAGGGCCTGAAGGGCGAGACCCGCTCTGGCCCTCACCCTGGTTCGCCACGCGAACCTGTCCCTCTCCCGCAAGCGGTAGAGGGCAAGACTGCCACGACTGAGGCGCTCAAGCCCCTTCGAGCGCCAGCAGCAGCGAGCGGACGTCTGCATCGATCTCCGAATCGCTGGCGCGCAATTTCTCGATCTGGCGGACGGCGTGGATCACCGTCGTGTGATCGCGGCCGCCGAATTTGCGGCCGATCTCAGGCAGCGAGCGCGGGGTCAGGCGCTTGGCGAGATACATGGCGATCTGGCGCGGACGGGCGACCGCCCGCGCGCGCCTGGCCGACACCATCTCGGTCATGCGGATGTCGAAATGCTCGGAGACCTTGCGCTGGATCTCGTCGATCGTCACGCGCCGCTGGTTGGCGCTGAACGATTCGGACAGCACATCCTCGGCGAAGGCGACGTCGATCGCGCGGCTGGTCAGCGTCGCATAAGCGGCGAGCCGGTTGAGCGCGCCCTCCAGTTCGCGGATGTTCGAGGCGATGCGCACCGCCAGGCAGTCGAGCACGGCTTCGGGCACGACCAGTCCCTCCGGCAAGGTTGTCGCCTTGGTCGCGAGGATCGCCCGGCGCAGCGGCAGGTCGGCGGGCTTGACGTCGGCCACCAGCCCCTGCGCGAGTCGCGACTGCAGCTTGCACTCGACCCCGGTCAGCGCATGCGGGCTGCGATCGGCGCTGACCACCAGCCCACGCCCGGCACCGATCAGTTCGTCGATCGTGTGGAGGAATTCCTCCTGCGTCGTATCCTTGCCGGCGATGAACTGGATGTCGTCGATCAGCAGCAGGTCGGCGGAGCGCAGCCGGGTCTTGAAGCTCAAAGTGTCGCGCGCGCGCATCGCCGCGACGAACTCCGTCATGAACTTCTCGGCCGACATATAGAGGATCGCCGCATCGGGATCCGCCGCACGCCGGGCATTGGCGATCGCGTGCATCAAATGGGTCTTGCCCTGTCCCGTCGCGCCCTGAATGTAGAGCGGGCTGAACATCGGCCGGCCAACCGCCGCCATCGCCAGCGCCGCGTTGCGCGCCACCTGATTGGACGGACCGACCAGGAAGCGTTCGAAGGTGAGGCGTGGATCGAACAATTGCTGCAGGCGGCCCACGCCTGCTTCGGTTGCGGCGGGACCGGCCGGCCCTGGCTCCGCCGGCACCACAGCCGGCATGGCCGCGGCCTGCGTCCCGGTTTCGGCTGCATGGACGTCAGCCGGCGCCGGTCCCATGCGCTCGATCCGGACCTCATGGATGCCCGGCCGCGCGGCCCGCCATGCCAGGGTCAGCCGGTCGGCATAATGGGTGCTGACCCAGTTCGCCATGAAGTCGGAGGGCACGTGTAGCCGCACGACGCCGGGCGCGGCGATTCCGCCGAGCGTCAACGGCTTCAGCCAGTGATCGAACAGCCGCGCGCCACAATCGCGCCGCAACCCGTCACGGATCGCAGCCCATGCCGCCGCCAGTTCCCCATCGCCGCCTGCGCTACCCAGTTCAGCCACCCGTTGACAACCTCTCGCCCCACGCACCGTCCCTCGAGGGCCCACACCCTCGCACGCAAATCATCCCCCACCGGAGAATGGACCTCCGGCGAAGCGATCGACGCTGTCTGCTAACCCGGACAGTGAGTCGCCATCCGGGGACAGCGCATTTTCTGTGAGCCAAACCGACCATGATCAAGGGGCTGACGGTCAAAAAAATGAAATAAAGGCGGTTGACTCGACGTAGCCCTAGCAAGTCCTCGGCATCATAATCAGATGCTTGAATCTAGACGATTATTTCAGTGGGATTGCGGTTTGATGACTGCCGAATCGGCAGGTTTCCGTCGTTTCACAATTCGCCACATTCGATGCTGCGGCGCACAAGAAAAGGCCCGCCGGCGAAGCACGCCGACGGGCCTTGCGATCAGATCGGGAACGCCGGCTCAGCCCAGCGCGGCGACCGCCTTGGTGAGTCGCGCGAACTTGCGCGACGCGGTGTTCTTGTGGAGGACGCCCTTGGCGACGCCGCGTGCCAGTTCGGGCTGCGCCTGCGTCAGCGCGGCGGCGGCCGCATCCTTGTCACCGGCGGTCAGCGCCGATTCGACCTTCTTGACGAAGGTGCGGATGCGCGCGACGCGCGCACCGTTGATCACCGCGCGACGATCGTTGCGCCGGATACGCTTTTTTGCCTGGGGCGTGTTCGCCATGCTGGTCCTCGAATGTCGAATAAAGAAAACGGCGCGGGAATCACCCGCACCGGGAAGGCGGCGCTATTGGCAGCTTTCGCCGATTCGGTCAACAATCAACGTTGGCACGTCGCGCAGAAGAAGGTCGATCGTCCGCCTTCCGCCCGCCGCTGGACGAGCGCTCCGCACGCGCACGCCTCGCCCTCGCGGCCATAGACCAGCCACTGCTTCGAGAAATAGCCGAGTTCGCCGTCGGGCCGGGCGAAATCGCGCAGCGTCGATCCGCCGGCGATGATCGCCGCGTCCAGCACTTGCCGGATCGCCGCCACGAGCCGCACCAGTTTCGGCCTGGCGACGGTCCCGGCCGCCTTGTCCGGCGCGATCCGGGCGATGTGGAGCGCCTCGCAGACATAGATGTTGCCGAGCCCGGCGACGATCCTCTGGTCGAGCAGCAGCGCCTTGACCGGCGCGATCCGCCCCGCGAAGGCACGGACGAGGTGGGCGGCATCGAAACCATCCCCCAACGGCTCGGGGCCGAGCGCCCGGAACGGTCCGAAGCCGGCGATCGCCGCGGTTTCGACGAGGTCGAGCGACCCGAAGCGGCGCGGATCGTTGAGCGCCAGCCGGCGCCCGGCGGCGGTTTCGATCAGCAGATGGTCGTGAGCGCCGATGTCGACGGGGTCGATCCGCCAGCGCCCCGACATGCCGAGGTGGAAGATCATCGTGTCGCCGCGATCGGTGTCGATCAGCCCATATTTGGCGCGGCGCGACAGGCCGGTGACGATCGCGCCGGTCAGGCGCTGGCGCAGATCGACCGGTATGGCCCGGCGCAGGTCGGCGCGGCGCGGCTCGACGCTGGCCAGCCGCTGGCCGAGCAGGACGGGCCGCAGCCCGGCGACGGTGGTTTCGACTTCGGGAAGCTCCGGCATGGCCGACACAGCTAGGTTCGGTTTGCCGCCGCGACAACCCTTGGCTAGAGGCCGTCCCAGACAACAGGCAGGGCCATGACCGACCAGACCGTTTCCTTCGGCTACGAAGACATCGCCTCGACCGAGAAGACCGCGCGCGTGGGCGAGGTCTTCACCAGCGTCGCGCGCCGCTACGACCTGATGAACGACGCCATGTCGGGCGGCATGCACCGATTGTGGAAGGACCGCTTCGTCCGGCGCCTGAAGCCGCGCGCCGGCGAGACGATCCTCGACATGGCCGGCGGCACCGGCGACATCGCCTTCCGCATCGCGAAGTCCGGGGCGCAGGTGACGGTGTCGGACATCAATCCCGACATGCTGGCCGTCGGCATGGACCGCGCGCAGAAGAAGGGGCTGACGGGTCTCGTCTGGTCCGAACAGAATGCCGAGGCGCTGACTTTCCCGACCGCGACTTTCGATGCCTATACGATCGCCTTCGGCATCCGGAACGTAACGCATGTCCAGCAGGCGCTGGGCGAGGCGCATCGTGTGCTCCGGCGCGGCGGACGCTTCTTCTGCCTGGAATTCTCGACGACGTTGTGGCCCGGTTTCGCCGACGTCTACGACGCCTATTCGCACCATATCGTGCCCAGGCTCGGCAAGCTGCTGGCGAACGATGCAGACAGCTATCGCTATCTGATCGAATCGATCCGGCGCTTTCCCGATATGGCGACCTTCGAGGGCATGATCGCCAAGGCGGGATTCGTGCGCACCCACGTCGAGCCGATGCTCGGCGGCCTCGTCGCGATCCACAGCGGCTGGAAGATTTGATGCGCGAACACGCATCAAACCCCGGCGAAAACCGGGGTCCAGAGTCGCTTGTTCCGGAGCCGGGTGACCATGTCTGCGGGGATGCATCGCTTTGACTCACCCCGCCGTCCATGTCTGGCGCCTGTTGAAGTGGGGCCGCACGCTCGCGCGCCATGGCGCGCTGCGCGGGATCGAGCGCGACCCGCTGACGCCGCCGCCGGTCCGCCGGCTCGCGCGTATCGCCCGGCTCGGCGCGCGCGTGCCCAGGCAGCCGGCTTATGCCGATGCGTTCCAGGCGATCGGTCCGGCCGCGATCAAGCTCGGCCAGACCTTGGCGACGCGGCCCGATCTGGTCGGCGAGGAGGCCGCGCGCGATTTGCTGCGGCTGCAGGACGCGCTGCCGCCGCTGCCGTTCGCCGATATCGAGCGACAGATCGCGCAGTCGTTCGGCAAACCGTGGCAGGCGCTGTTCGCGAGCATCGATCCGGTCTCGGTCGGCGCCGCCTCGATCGCGCAGGTCCATCGCGCGGTGACGCTCGAAGGCCGCGACGTCGCGGTCAAGGTGCTGCGGCCCGGCGTGGAGAAGGAATTCGCGCTCGCGATCGACACCTATGAATGGGCGGCGGCGCAGGTCGAGGCGATGGGCGGCGAACTCGCGCGGCTGCGCCCGCGGCTGGTGATCGCGACCTTCAAGCGCTGGACCGCGCGCGAACTCGATCTGCGGCGCGAAGCCGCCTCCGCCTCGGAACTGGCCGAGGGCATGCAGGCCGAACCCGGCTTCACGATTCCGGCGATCGACTGGCAGCGCACCTCGGGCAAGGTGCTGACGCTCGAATGGCTCGACGGTATCAAGCTCTCCAACCGCGACGCGCTGATCGAAGCCGGGCACGATCCCAGCGCGCTCGCCGCGCGGCTGGTCCGCGCCTTCCTGCGCCAGGCGATCGCCGAGGGTTTCTTCCATGCCGACATGCACCAGGGCAATTTGTTCGTGCTGCCCAACGGCAATCTCGCCGCGATCGACTTCGGCATCATGGGCCGGATCAACCGCCGGGCGCGGCTGTGGCTGGCGGAGATCCTCTACGGTCTGATCACCGGCAATTACCGGCGCGTCGCCGAGATCCATTTCGAGGCGCAATATGTGCCCGCGCACCACGACGTCGCCGAATTCGCGACCGCTTTGCGCGCGGTCGGCGAGCCGATGCGCGGCCGGTCGGTCAAGGAATTGTCGGTCGGGCAGATGCTCGACGGGCTGTTCGCGATCACGCGCGACTTCGACATGCAGACCCAGCCGCATCTGCTGCTGCTGCAGAAGACGATGGTGATGGTCGAGGGCGTCGCGACCGCGCTCGATCCCGACATCAACATGTGGGAAACGGCGGCGCCGTTCGTCCAGCAATGGCTGCGCGACGAACTCGGACCCGAGGCCGCGATCGCCGACCGACTGCGCGAGGACGTCAAGACGCTGACGCGCATCCCCGAGCTGATCCGCCGCATCGAGGCGCAATTCCCGCCCGCCGGCGCCGCGCCGCCGCCGCCGCCCTTGGCCGAGGTGCAGGTCGTGCGGCTGGGCGGGGGCTGGCGCTACATGGTGGTGGCGCTGGTCGCGGCGGCGGTGGGTGCGGGCGCGATGTGGCTGATCGGCTGACGCTTGCGCTGCCCGGGAGGACGATGCGTGCGATGCGAGCCATGGTCGGAAGCTGGCCGGTAATCCGATCTGTCGCTATCTACCACTTGTGCACAGTCGAGTGGCCTGTAACCTCCGCCGCTATGGAGTTCCCCCAGTTCCAGTATCATCCTGACCCGCTCTCGACCGGGTCTATCAAAGCGAGTGCCATGGTCTGTGATTGCTGCGGGATGGCGCGCGGCTTTGAATACACGGCCTCTTTTTACAGCCCGCAACGGTCAAAGCCACGCCTTTGCCCTTGGTGCATTGCCAGCGGCGAAGCGGCCCAAAAATACGATGGCGACTTCTCCGACGCATTTCCGCTTCAAGAGGAGGGAATCGCCGACAATATCGTTGACGAAGTGTCTAAGCGCACGCCCGGCTACAATTCATGGCAACAAGAGGTGTGGGAGTCGCACTGTGAAGATGCGTGCGAGTTTCATGGCGATGCGAAATCTGCCGAGCTTTCCGGCCTGAGCGGGAGAGAACTCGCCGAACATCTTGATCGCTTTGGATTAAACTTAGAGCAATGGGAGTCTTTTGTTAGCAATTACAGAGAGGGCGGGAATCCAGCGGCGTATAAGTTTGTGTGTCGCCACTGCGGTGTTTCTATTTATTCGGTGGATTTCACGTAACGTCGGCTCGCCTCCATCACTCGCTAGCTTCGACTGCCAACTGCAAATACGGTGACAGGTCCGAAAACCCCTAAACGTTTTTCGGCTTTAGCCCTCGCTTGCCAGGGATGAGCGGCTGCCCGGTGCGGGTCTCCCTATCAGCCAGCCACTTGCGTGAACGGATCGGGCGGCCAATCGTCTCGGCCTTGCGCAGCACTGCTCCACGCCAGCGCGCTCCGCCCCTTCAGCCAGCAGATCAAGGTAAAACGCGTAATCACCATCCTCGAAAAAAATCTGCTCACGCCGGTTTCCCTGCCGTCCAACCCCCCATGCAACCTGTTGTGGCAACACCGTGTGCTACGCCATCAAAGTAGTTTTGCGCACCAGTAAGTCCCACTGCTCCCGCAACTTTACTAGCCGCACGGTAGGCGTCGTAAACGGCTCCCTGAACTGTACACGACGTCCCTTCTCCACCGACGATCTTCTCCAAGTCGTCGTCGGCAAGAGATTTAAATTGCGATACGGTGTTCATGGTCAAACCTCCGATACCCGATCGCCTCTTGCGATCCATGGTCCGAACCTGGAGGAAAGCGCCCTTTGACGGAGTGACGTCGAGCACATGGGCAGAAAAAAGTCGAGTGCACGGGTGTTTCCGATTGAGATCTTTGCCGAACGGCATCACGCGGCACCGCCATGACGTGAACTGGCTCGGCATCAGATCGCAAGACTACACCGCCACGCCCGCGCGCTCCGCCCCTTCAGCCAGCAAATCAAGGTAAAGCGCGTAATCGCCATCCTCGAAAAAAGTCCGCTATGTTTGTCGGTCCAATTTCTCTCGCTCGATCAGCGAGACGCTGTTCGCCAGGCGCCATTCACCCCCAGGCCCCTTGCCGCGACCGCTCACGCATCGCGTCGATGAACAGCCGCACCGCCGGCATCGCCGCACGCCCGGCGTCGTAGAGCAGGCTCACCGGCAGTGGTGCCGGCGCATGCACCTCCAGCACCCGCACCAGCCGCCCGGCCGCGATCGCTTCGGCCGACTGGTAGCTCAGCACATTGGCCATCCCCAAGCCCGCCTCGGCCGCCGCGATCGTCGCGTCGATCGTGTTGACGGTGAGGCGGGGGACGATGTCCACGACCATGTCACCCTTCGTCCCGAACGGCCAGGCGCTGCCGACCCGCACGCCACTGCCGACGATACAGCGATGGGCAGCCAGAGCGGCAGGGTCGGCTGGAGCGCCATGCCGGGCAAGATAGGCCGGGCTCGCAACGATCGTCTGCTGCACCGATCCGATCGCCACCACGCGCAAGGCACTGTCCGCAAGCGCGCCGATCCGCACGGCAACGTCGATCCCTTCCTCGACGATGCGGACGTTGCGATCGATCAGCATCATGCGCGCGCTCAGCGCGTCATGTGTCGCCAACAGCGCGCCGATCACAGGCAGCACATGCAACCGCCCGAACATGACCGGCGCGGTGACATAAAACTGCCCGCGCGGTACCGATCGGCCGCCCATCACGATCTGCTCGGCTTCGCGTAGATCGGCCAGGATCCGCCGTGCCCGATCGAGAAAGGCCGCGCCCTCGTCCGTCAGCGACACCGCGCGGGTCGATCGGTGGAACAGCGTCACGCCGAGATGCCGCTCGAGCGCCGCCACTGCGCGCGTGATCGCCGGCGGCGACGTCCCGAGCGCGCGTGCAGCCGCCGCAAAGCCCCGTCGATCGGCCACGGCGACGAAGGCGGTCAACGTCTCGAACCGGTCCATCATTATCCAAACTGAAATAGTGAACGCCGAATGTCGCCGATTATCATGTCCACGGCAACACGCTATTTCGGCGACATGGCACAGACATTCCTCCACACCATGTTCGGTCCGGGCGTCCGCGCGCTGCAGCAGGCGGCGGGGTCACGCGCCTCCTATGCCCGCATGGAGGCGGGCGCGGGCGCAGCGGATCTGCTGACCGATCGCGAGGCCGATTTCATCGCTGCGCGCGACAGCTTCTATATGGCAAGCGTCAGCGAGGATGGCTGGCCCTACGTCCAGCATCGCGGCGGCCCGGCAGGATTTCTGCGGCGGATCGCGGGCAACCGGATCGGTTTTGCGGACTATCGGGCAACCGCCAATATCTGTCGACCGCGAACCTGGCTGCCGACGGCCGCGTGTCGCTGTTCCTGATGGACTATCCGAACCGGCGCCGGCTCAAGCTGATCGGCCATGCCCATGGCAGCGACGATCCCGCGGATATCGCCGCGCTGACGATGCCCGATTATGCCGGGGAGCCGGAGCGTGCATTTCTGATCGACGTGATCGGCTTCGACTGGAACTGCCCACAGCACATCACTCCGCGCTTCACCGAAGCGGAGATCAGGCGGGGAACCCAGCCTCTGCTCGACGAACTTGCCCGGCTGCGCGCCCGCGTCGCCGAACTGGAAGGAGTCAATCCATGACCGAAAAACTCACCCGCGGCGTCCATCATATCGGCCTCACCGTGCCCGATCTCGATCAGGCGCGCGCCTTTTTCTGCGGTCTCCTGGGCTTCGACGAGGTCGGCGGTGTACCCGATTACCCCTCGATCTTCGTGTCCGACGGCGCGATCCTGCTGACGCTGTGGCGCGCCGCCGATCCGTTGTCCGCCCGCGCCTTCGATCGGCGTGCCAATATCGGCCTTCACCATCTGTCGCTGGCGGTTGCCGACGATGCGGCGCTGGCGGCAGCGTGGGACAAGGTGAGCGCGTATCCGGAGGTCGTGGTCGATGTCGCGCCGGGACCGATCCGTCCGGGCTCGGCGACGCGTCACTTTCTGGTGTTCATCCCCGGCGGCATCCGGATCGAGTTTGCCACGCCCTTTGCGTGAGGTCGCGCGTACGATACTCCTCGCATCGTGAGTCCCACACTTGACCCTGCAGCCATGCGCATACATCAACCCCTCATGATGATGACCGGTCCTCGACCTCACTCGAGGCAATGGTGTTCGACTTGGAAATCCGTTCGCTCGAAGACCGTGACCCGGTGATCGTGAATGCACTCAACCTGTTGCTGGCTAGCCACTGAAACACGATGACCACCCACAAAATCCTCCTCATCGTCGGCGGGGGCATCGCCGCCTACAAGGCGTGCGAGCTGATCCGGCTGATGCGCAAGGACGGCATGGCCGTGCGCTGCGTGCTGACCGCAAGCGGCGCGCAGTTCGTCACGCCGATGACGCTGGCGGCGCTGTCCGAGCAGCCGGTCCACACCAGCCTGTGGGATCTGAAGGACGAGGCCGAAATGGGTCATATCCAGCTCAGCCGCGAGGCCGATCTGGTCGTGATCGCGCCGGCCACCGCCGATCTGATGGCGCGGATGGCGGCCGGCATCGCCGACGATCTCGCCACGACTTTGCTGCTCGCCACCGACAAACCCGTGCTCGCCGCGCCGGCGATGAACGTGCGAATGTGGCAACATGCCGCCACCCGCCGCAACGTCGCGCAGCTGAAGGCCGACGGGATCACCGTGCTCGATCCCGACGAGGGACCGATGGCGTGCGGCGAATTCGGACCCGGCCGCCTGCCCGAGCCAGAGGCGATCATGGCCGCGGTCCGGCGCCATTTCACCGACCATTCGCCGCTCGCCGGGCAACCCGACTTCGCGGACGCCACCCACCGCCCGCTGTTCGGCAAGCATGTACTGCTCACCGCCGGCCCGACGCGCGAGCCGATCGATCCGGTGCGCTACATCGCCAACCGCAGTTCGGGCAAACAGGGGTTCGCGATCGCCGGCGCGCTGGCCGCGCTCGGCGCGCGGGTGACCTTGGTCGCTGGGCCCGTCAATCTCGCCACCCCGGCCGGGGTCGAACGGATCGACGTCGAGACCGCGCGCGAAATGGCCGCCGCAGTCAAGGCGGCGCTGCCCGCCGACGCGGCGGTCATGGTCGCGGCGGTCGCCGACTGGCGCGCCGAGGCGTCCGCGGGCCAGAAGATCAAGAAATCCGGCGCCGCCCCGCCGGCCCTGGCGCTGACCGAGAACCCCGACATCCTCGCGACGCTGTCGATCGCCCCCGATCGCCCCCGGCTGGTCGTCGGCTTCGCGGCCGAGACGGAAAATGTGATCGAACATGCCCGCACCAAGCTGGCCAAGAAGGGCTGCGACTGGATCGTCGCCAACGACGTCTCCGGCGATGTGATGGGCGGCGCCGACAACAGCATCCACCTCGTCACGGCCGCCGGCGTCGAAAGCTGGGAGAAATTGCCCAAGGACCAGGTCGCCGTCCGCCTCGCACGAAAGATTGCCGATGCCCTCGCCTGATATCCGGATCGCCATCAAGCGCCTGCCCAACGGCGATGGCCTGCCCGTCCCCGCTTATGCCACCGCCGGCGCGGCCGGCATGGATATCGTCTCGGCCGAGGACATCATCCTCGGCCCCGGCCAGCGCCATGCCGTCGCGACCGGTTTCGCCGTCGCGATCCCCGAAGGCTATGAAATCCAGGTCCGGCCACGCTCGGGCCTCGCGCTCAAGCACGGCATCTCGATGCCCAACACGCCCGGCACGGTCGACAGCGATTATCGCGGCGAGCTGCGCGTGATCATGATCAATCATGGCGCCGAGCCTTTCCCGATCGCGCGCGGCGACCGCATCGCCCAGCTCGTGCCGGCCGTCGTGCAGAAGGCGGTGTTCGCCGAGGTCGTCGATCTCGACGAGACCGCACGCGGTGCCGGCGGCTTCGGTTCGACGGGGGTCGGGGCCTGAGGCGATGGACCTCACCGACGCCCAGCTCGATCGCTACGCCCGCCACATCATCCTCAAGGAGGTCGGCGGCGCGGGCCAGGCGGCCTTGCTCGGCGCGCATGTCGTGGTGATCGGCGCCGGCGGGATCGGCAGTCCGGCGATCCAGTATCTCGCCGCAGCCGGGGTCGGGCGGCTGACCTTGATCGACGATGACACAGTCGCACTGTCCAATCTGCAGCGCCAGACGCTGTTCGCGACCGCCGATATCGGCGCGCTGAAGGTCGATGCCGCCGCGGCGGCGGTGACACGCCTCAACCCGGACGTCGCCATCACGCCGACGCCGCGGCGGATCGACGCCGGCAATGCCGCGATGCTGCTGGCCGACGCCGATGTCGTGCTCGACGGCTGCGACAATTTCGCGACGCGGCTGGCGGTCGCGGATGCGGCGCTGGCGCTGCGGATTCCTTTGGTGTCGGCGGCGGTCGGCCAGTTCGAGGGGCAACTCGGCGTCTTCCGCGGCTGGGAAGCGGACAAGCCCTGCTATCGCTGCTTCGTCGGCGCCGATCCCGACCGGCCGGACATTTCCTGCGCCGATCAGGGCGTGCTCGGCGCGCTGACGGGCGTCATGGGCAGCCTCGCCGCGCTCGAGGCGATGCGCGCGATCACCGGCTTCGGGGACGACAGCGCGGGCAGGCTGCTGCTGGTCGATGCGCTCTCGCTGCGCTTCCGGACGCTGAAGCTGCCCAGGGATCCCGGCTGCCCGGCGTGTGGCGGCGCGCAATGAGCGCCGTCACCATCATCCTCGCCACCCCCGACGGCACCAGGCTGCGCACCGCCTTGCTGATCGCCACCGCCACCGCCGCGCTGGGCGATACCGCGCGGATTTTCTTCAGCGAAGCGGCGGTTGCCCTGCTCGCCGCGCGCCCGCACGATCAGGCCGACGACTGGTATGCGCCGCACGGCCTGCCGACGCTCGGCGACCTGTTCGACGAGGCGCTGGCGGCTGATGTCGCACTGATCGCCTGCCAGAGCGGACTCGCGCTGATCGGGCTCGATGCCGACCGCCTCGATCCGCGCATCGAAACCGGCGGCATCGTCGGCACGCTGGCGCTTGATCAGGAGGCCCGGATCATCGCATTATGATCGCGATCAGAGCGCGGACAGCGTCGATTCGATATCGAAACGATCGGAGGTCGTTGGGCATGATCGCACGATTCGCGATTGCAATCATTCTGCTCGCCGTCAGCGGGCGTGCGCACGCCGCGGACGTCGGCTGCGGCCAGGCGACGGCGCTGGTCGAGAAGGCAAAATGCGCCGATCCCCAGCTCGCCACGCTCGACGGCGACATGACGACCGCCTTTCGCCAGCGGCTCAGGGCGTGGAACGGCAGCATCGCCGCGATCGTCGACCAGGACCAGCGCGAATGGCGCAACGAGCTGGCGAGCATCGATACGCCCACAAGCGAGGTGGCACCCGCCTGTGCGCCGAAACCGGGCGAGGCGCTCGATGCCTGTATCGCCGGACTCTACCGGCAGCGCATCGCCGAACTGCGCGATCCGGCCTATCCGATGAAGGGCGTCTACCGCATGGGCGACGCCGCGCTGCTGATCGTCACCATGTCCGCCAACCCCGGACAGATTCGCTACACGCTGGGAATCCGGCCCAAGGGTGAGGGCAGCGAACATTTCTGGGTCGGCGATCCCGACGTGCTGCCCGACACCAGCCGCATGCTCGACGGCCAGAAAATGGAGCTGCTGCTCCCCAACGCCGATGGCGACTTCGGCCCGCGATGCCGGCTGTCGCTCGCCTTCAGCGCCAATGCGGTCGACGTGGTGCCGGTCGGCGGCCCGTGCAGCGGCGACGCGTTCACCGGCCATTACATGCGACAAACCGAATCGACGCGCGACTGGTCGTACGACATTCACTGGTAAGGGGCGGGATCGTCTGGAATTTGCGGTGTGCGACCGACGGCAAAAGCCGGCCGCGGCGCACTCCCACATCCCATCTTGCCCAGCCGCCCATTCGCCGCCACTGTCGCCCCCAAGCCGACATCGGGGGGATCAATGAACAGTGCCGCCGCGCCCATGCGCGAACCAAGCCCCAAGGAAATCCGGCTGGTCATCACCGCCTCGTCGTTGGGCACGGTGTTCGAATGGTATGATTTCTTCGTCTACGGCACGCTCGCCACTTTGATCGCGAAACTCTTCTTCCCCGCCGCCAGCGAGACCGCCGGTTTCCTGCTCGCGCTCGCCACCTTCGGCGCCGGCTTCGGCGTCCGCCCACTCGGCGCGGTTTTGTTCGGCTATCTCGGCGACCGGCTCGGCCGCAAATATACCTTCCTCGTCACGATCACGCTGATGGGCCTCGCGACTGCGGCGGTCGGCATGCTGCCCACCTTCGCGCAGATCGGCATCTGGGCGCCGATCCTGTTGGTCGTCTGCCGGCTGGCGCAGGGGCTGGCGCTGGGCGGCGAATATGGCGGCGCCGCGATCTACGTCGCCGAACATGCGCCGCGCTACAAGCGCGGCTTCTACACCAGCTTCATCCAGGCGAGCGTGATCGGCGGCTTCCTGCTGAGCCTCGCGGTGGTGCTGGCGTCGGGCGCGTTCGTCGATCCGGCGCAGTGGGAGGCGTGGGGCTGGCGCATCCCCTTCCTGTTCTCGATCCTGCTGCTCGCGGTCTCGCTGTGGATCCGCCTCAAGCTGAAGGAGAGTCCGGTCTTCAAGGCGATGAAGGAAGCCGGCGAGACCGCGAAGAACCCGATCCGCGAAAGCTTCGACACCTGGCCCAAGATCCGGATGGTGCTGGTCGCCCTGTTCGGCATCGCCGCCGGCCTGACCGTGATCTGGTACACCGCGCAGTTCCAGGCGCTCTATTTCCTGCAGAATTCGGCGCGGATCGACGACACCTCGGCGCGGCTGATCGTCGGCCTCGGCGCCGTGTTCAGCCTGTTCTGGTTCATCCTGTTCGGCTGGTTGTCGGACAAGATCGGCCGCAAGAAGCCGATCGTGGTCGGCTATATCCTGACCATCCTGCTGATGTTCCCCTTGTTCCACTGGATGTCGAACGCCGCCAATCCCGAACTCGCCGCGGCAATGGCGCGCAACCCGGTGGTGGTGACCGGCAGCGACTGCCGCTTCGATCCGTTCGCGACCAGGGGCCAGCCGACCGCCTGCGGCAAACTGCTCGACGCGCTGTCGAAGAAGGGCGTCGGCTATACCAAGGCCGAAGGGCCGGCCGGCACCGCGCCGTCGGTGACGATCGGCGGCGCCGCGGTCGACGTCGCCGATCCGGTCGCGCTCGACGGCGCGCTGGCGGCGGCGGGTTACAAGCTCGAGAAGAGCGCGCCGCCTCTGTCGCGGGCGTGGATCATCGTCGCCGCGATCGTCGCGATCGGTTTCCTCTCGGGCATGACCTACGGGCCGACCGCGGCGCTGCTGGTCGAGATGTTCCCGGCGAAGGTGCGCTACACCTCGATGTCGGTGCCCTATCATATCGGCACCGGCTATTTCGGCGGCTTCCTGCCGTTCATCAGCCAATATATCGTCGCCCGCACCGGCGATCCGTTCGCCGGCATCTGGTACACGATCGGCGTCGTCGCGATGGCGCTGGTCGTGACATTGATCTGGCTGCCCGAGACGTCAGGCAAGGAACTCGACTGAAGCGCCCCGTCACTGATCACGCCGAGTTCCTGCGCTGCTGAATCTGCTGGGCGAGAAATTGGCAGTTCCCCGGCGAAAGCCGGGGCCCAGGAGTCACACGCTCGGAGTGCGCGACTCCTGGGCCCCGGCTTTCGCCGGGGAACAGGAAGGGCTGGGACCGAGCCCCTCAATTTCCAAGACCTGTCACACTAGCGGCCATGGCCAAGCGTCGGCTAGGGCGCCGCGATGACCTCGCCGCTCCGCCTGCGCCTCGACGCCGCCGCCCTCGTCGACAATTGGCGCTGGCTGGCGCGGATAAGCGGCACCGCCGCCTGCGGGGCCGCGGTCAAGGCCGACGGCTATGGCCTCGGCGCGCTCGCGGTGGTCGGACGGCTGGCGGCGGCAGGCTGCCGCGATTTTTTCGTCGCGACCTGGGCCGAGGCCGAAGCGCTGCGGCCGCTGGCCGACAGCCTGTCGGTCGCGGTGCTCCACGGCGTGCGCGACGACGATATCGGCGTCGCGCTGGCCGGCACCGCGCGCCCGGTGCTGTCGACGCCGGAACAGGTCCGGCGCTGGCGTACGGCCGGCGGTGGTGCGTGCGACGTGATGGTCGATACCGGCATGAACCGGCTCGGCGTCTCGCCGGCCGATGTCGCCGCCGGCCTGCTCGACGGCCTCGCGATCGACACGCTGATGAGCCATCTCGCCTGCGCCGACGCGGACGTCGCGATGAACGCTGCCCAGCGCAGCGCCTTCGTCGCGCTCGCCGGCCGCACGACCGCGCGGCGGCTGAGCCTCGCCAATTCGGCCGGCATCTGCCTCGGACCCGATTATGCGTTCGACCTCACCCGGCCCGGACTTGCGCTCTATGGCGGCATCCCGCGCGCCGAGGCAGCCGGCCATATCCGCCAGGTCGTCACGCCCGAGGCGCAGATCCTCCAGCGCCGCCGCATCGGCGCCGGCGATCCTGTCGGCTACAACGCCACCTTCACCGCCGACCGGCCGATCGAGCTGGCGATCCTCAACATCGGCTATGCCGACGGTTATCTCCGCACCTTCTCGGGCACAGGCGCCGCGCGGGCGGGCGATGCGCGGCTGCCGGTGGTCGGCCGCGTCTCGATGGACCTGACCGCAATCTGCGTCGATGCCGCGCCCGATCTGGCCGAAGGCGATTGGGTGATGCTCGACTATGATCTGCCGACGGCGTCCGCGCAGTCGGGCCTGTCGCAATATGAGCTGCTGACGGGGCTGGGTGCGCGGTTCGACCGGGTCTGGTGAACGTTGACGCCGTCGTCAGCGATTTCGACGTGCTGCTCGGAAGCAATTCCTCCCCGGAACGGGGAGGAATGCATCATCTTTTGCAATCAAGCGGCTTTGAGCCTCAGACCCTGCCCGCATATGGGGCGCGGGAGTACAGGGGGATTTTCATGATCAACGCATCGCGGCTTTTGTCGCGGGCTTCTGCCGTCATGCTTGCCGTGGCCGCGATTCCGCCCGCTTTTGCCCAGAATTCAGCGGCTGGGGCCGATGATGTCGATTTGATATACACCCCGGACGCGAATCGCGACGAGACCATCATCGTCACCGGCACGCGCATCCGCCGCCCCGATCTCGAAGCGCTCGAACCGCGGGTGACGCTCGACGCCCGCTATCTCGCCGATCGCAACCTCACCAGCATCGCCGATGCGCTCAACGAAACCCCCGGCTTTCGCGCCAGCATCACCCCCAACGGCGCGCAGGGCGCGTTCGGGCAGGGCGTCAATTTCGTCAACAGCCTCGGGCTCGGCGTCAATCGCACGCTGACCCTGGTCAACGGCCGCCGCTTCGTCTCGTCGAACATCCCGTCCCTGTTCAACCAGGGCGGCGTGCAGGGGACGCCGGTCGATCTCAACGCGATCCCGGCCGCCCTGGTCGAGCGCATCGACACGATCGCGGTCGGCGGCGCGCCGGTCTATGGCTCCGATGCGATCGCCGGCACCGTCAACATCATCCTCAAGACCCGCTTCGAGGGTCTCGACCTGTCCGGCACCACGCGCGTGTCGGAGCAAGGCGACGCGTTCGACTATGGCGTCTCGGCCGTGTGGGGCCATGACTTCGCCGATGGCCGCGCCAATCTGACGGTCGCCTACAGCCACGACCGCCAGGACGGGTTGCGCTACAACGACCGCGCGACCTTGCGCGCCAATGTCGCCAATCTCACCAACCCCTCATCGGCCGCCGCCGCCGCGAGCCGGCCCGCCGGCATCGGCTTCGCCAATGACGGCCGGGTCAACACCGGCCTCGGCTTCAACAACGGCCCGGCCGACGGCATTCCCGGCACTATTCTCGTGCGCGACGTCACTTTGCCTTTGTTCAGCTATGGCGGCCTGATCACCAGCGCCAATCCCGGCGGCGCGGCGGCGATCCTCAACTGGAAGTTCGACGAGGGCGGCGCGCTGGTGCCGTTCGATCGCGGTATCCCGTTCGGGCTCAACAGCAGCGGCGGCAGCCGCGACGCGTTCCGCGGCAGCGACTTCCAGCAGATCCGCAGCGACCTGCAGCGCGACGTCCTCTACGCATTCGGCACGTTCGACCTGTCGCCGGCTGCGACCCTGTTCGCCGAGGGCAGCTATGCGCGGACGCGCGGCGACGAACTCGTCCAGCAGCCCAGCTTCAATTCCAGCCTGTTCGGCGGCGCTGGCGGCCCGCTGTCGTTCGATATCGCCAGCCCGTTCCTGACCGCCCAGGCGCGCGCGCAGCTCGTCGCGCTCGGCGTCACCAGCTTCCAGATCTCGCGCGCCTCGCTCGAGCTCGGCGATCTCACCGGCTTTTCGACCAACCGGCTCTATCGCGGCGTGCTCGGCATCCGCGGCGATTTCCAGGTCGCCGGGCGCGCGTTCGATTATGAAATCAGCGGCAATTACGGCCGGGTCGACGTCACCGACGTGCGCCAGGATATCGACACGCAGAACTTCATCAACGCGATCAACGTCGCCACCGATCCTCAGGGCCGCACCGTCTGCACGACGACACCGGCCACCCAGGCCGCCCCCGGCGGCGGCCGGCCGGTCGCCGATCCCGCCTGCGTTCCGCTCAACCTGCTCGGCTATGGCCGCGCCGACCCGGCCGCGCTCGACTATGTGATCGCCGAGACCGTCGCGAAGAGCCGGATCGAACAGACCGTCTTCAACGCCAATATGGGCGGCAGCCTGTTCGACCTGTTCGGCAACAGCGTCGGCTTCAATGTCGGCTATGAGCATCGCCGCGAGAAAGCGGCGTTCAGCCCCAGCAATTTCGACCTGCTCGGCCGCGGACGCACCGTCGCGATCGCGCCGGTCTCGGGCCGTTACGACGTCGACGAACTGTTCGGCGAAATGATCGTGCCGCTCGTCGGGCCGCAGAACGCGGTGCCCTTCGTCGACCGGCTCGAAGTCTTCGCGCGCGGCCGGCATGTCGACAGCAGCGTCAATGGCGCCTTCTTCGCCTGGGCCGCCGGCGGCATCTGGGCGCCGCTGCCCGACGTGCAATTCCGCGGCAATTACACCCGATCGTTCCGCGCGCCGGCGATCACCGAATTATTCCTGCCGGTGTCGAACGGCTTCACCCAGATTCCCGATCTCTGCTCGGCGGCCAATCGCAACGCCGGCCCGGCGCCGGCCGTCCGCCTGCGCAACTGCACCGCCTTCCTCGCCGCCTTCCCCAACGCCACGCCGCTCGATTCGGCCATCGCCGCGGTGCCGTCGCGCAACGGCGGCAATCCCTCGCTCGCCAATGAGGTGGCGAACAGCTTCACCTATGGCGTGCTGCTGCAGCCGCGCTTCCTGCCCGGCCTCGCGATCTCGGCCGATTATATCCGCATCCGCATCGACGATCCGATCGCCAGCCTCACCGTCGCGCAGATCGCCTCGGCCTGCTTCGACAATGATGAGTTCGACCTCGCCGATCCCGCCCACGGCAACGCCTTCTGTTCGCAGATCCGCCGCTATGGCGCCGGCCAGGGCGGCACCGCGGTCAATGGCGGCGATCGCGGCGGCCAGGTCGTCAACGATCCCGCCGCGCCGGGCGTCGCCAGCGGCTATGTCAACGGCCAGCGGATCAATTTCTCGGGCATCCAGGGGACGATCGCCTATGAGACCAGCCTTGATGCGCTTGGGCTGCCCGGCGCGATCCAGCTCGACGGCAACATGCTCTGGGTCCGCCGCCGCGTCGTCGACATCACCGGCGTCGCGCCCAGCCGGACCGACGGCACGATCGGCGATCCCGAATTCAGCGGCCAGCTCAACCTGCGCTACATCGGCAGCGCCGCCGGCGTGTCGACGTCGATCAACTATGTCGGCGAACAACTGGTCTCCCGGCTCAACCGCGGCCCGTCGCCGTCGGACATCCGCGAGATCGACCAGCTACGCGATTATGCCACGGTCAACCTCTCGACCTGGGTCGACATCCGCCAGCGCCTGCGGCTGACCCTGTCGGTGACCAACCTGTTCGACCGCCAGGGCCAGGGCTATTACGGCGTGATCATCCCCGCCAGCACCAACGACCTGATCGGCCGCCGCTTCGCGCTCGGCGCGCGGATGCACTTCTGAGAGGGCGGGGTATGCCTTTCTTCATCCTCCCTACGCCGTAGGCGTGGGGAGGGGGATGAGCAGGTAGCCATGCCCCCGGCATGGCTAGGGATTGCCGGGGGCAATCCCGACCTGCTCATCCGCAGTAGGCGGTGGTGGAGGGGAAATGCGGCGGTGCCGTAACGCTCAGAGCCAAAGTCGCTTGCGCGACTCCCCTCCACCACCCGCTTCGCGTGCGGTCCCCCTCCCCATCGCTACGCGATAGGGAGGATTTCTAACGCCTCACCGCTCGACGCACATCGCAATCCCCATGCCCCCGCCGATGCACAAGGTGGCAAGCCCCTTCTTCGCGTCGCGCTTCTCCATCTCGTAGAGCAGGGTGGTCAGCACGCGCGCGCCCGAGGCGCCGATCGGATGGCCGATCGCGATCGCGCCGCCATTGACGTTGACCTTGTCGGGATCGAGCCCCAGTTCCTTGCCCACCGCCAGCGCCTGCGCCGCGAACGCCTCATTCGCCTCGATCAGGTCGAGATCGCCGATGCTCCAGCCGGCCTTCTCCAGCGCGCGTTTGGTCGCCGGCACCGGCCCCAGCCCCATGATCGACGGATCGACGCCCGCCGACGCCCAGCTGGCGATCCGCGCGAGGATTTTCGATCCGCGCCGCTCGGCCTCGTCGCGCGTCATCAGCACCAGCGCCGCGGCGCCGTCGTTGAGGCCGCTGGCATTGGCGGCGGTCACCGATCCGTCCTTCTTGAACGCCGGCTTCAGCCCCGCCATCGCCTCGACCGTGGCATTGTCGCGGATATATTCGTCGGCATCGACGATCGTGTCGCCCTTGCGGCCCTTCACCGTCACCGGTGCGATCTCGTCCTTGAACCGGCCGGAGGCGCGCGCCGCCGACGCCAGGGTCTGCGATTTGACCGCGAACGCATCCTGCTGGACGCGCGTCACCTGGCATTGCTCGGCGACATTCTCGGCGGTGATGCCCATATGATAATGGTTGAACGCGTCGGTCAGCCCGTCGACCACCATCGTGTCGACCAGGCTGAGCGGACCCATCTTCTGCCCCGCCCGCAGCGACTGCGCGTGCTGCGACAGCGACATGCTCTCCTGGCCGCCGGCGACGACGATCGTCGCATCGCCATTGGCGATCGCCTGGAAGCCCAGCGCCACCGCGCGCAGGCCCGATCCGCACACCTGGTTGACGCCCCAGGCGGGCACTTCCTTGGGCACGCCCGCCGACATCGACGCCTGGCGCGCGGGATTCTGGCCCTGGCCGGCGGTCAGCACCTGGCCCAATATCACTTCGGACACATCCTCGGCGGCGACGCCCGCCTGTGCCAGCGCGGCTTCGATCGCGACCCTGCCCAGCTCGTGCGCGGGCACCGACCCGAACGATCCCATGAAGCTGCCGACCGGCGTGCGCTTGGCGGCGGTGATGACGATATCGGTCATGCGGCATTCCCTCTCGATTGGTGCCCCCGAGTCGATGGGCCCAGGTTCCGGTGGCGCTCCTATCAGCTATGCCGCAACTGCGAAAGCCAGTGCAGCAAGGGGCGCCACAACCTCGCCTCGGCACGCCGGCCGACCACCATCCCGACATGGCCGGCGGCCAGCGCCATGCGCTCGCCGACCGCCATCGCCGCTGCTTCCGGCACGATCCGGTCGCTGGTCGAAACGATGTCGAGGATCGGGCAGGTGAGGGCGGCGGGATCGACCGCCCGGCCGCCGACGATCCATTCGCCCCGGCCCGGACGGTCGGCGCCGAAAAAGCCTTCGAACAGGTCGCGGCCGGCCGCCAGCGTCAGCGCCGCACCGCCATTGGCCCAGTCCTCGATCGCGACGAAGATCTGCGCGGCTTCGCTGGCCGGATCGAGCTGTCCGAACGCCGCGAACTTGGCCAGCGTGCGGTCGGGATCGAGTCGCCAGAATGCCGATTGCAGCACTTCCATCGGCAGGCACCCGATCGCTTCCACGCCCGCCTTCGCGGCCTGCCACAGCGCGGCGAGATCGGCACGCTCGGCTTCGGGAAAGGCGGAAAACCGCCACGGCGTGGCGATCAGCGCCAGTCCGCTCGGCGGTCGCAGCATCGCCGCCGCCGCGGCGATCGTGCCGCCCAGGCAATAGCCGGCGAGCGCGGGGCGGCCGCCGATCGCATCGATCAGCGGCACCAGCAGGCGTTCGACATGACCGGCGATATCCATGCCGGCATCGCCCGGCAGCGGCGCGCCCCAATCGACGATCAGCGGGCGGACGCCATGGCGCGACAGCCAGCGCAGCATCGAATTTTGCTGCGCGATATCGAGGATTGCCGGCGGGTTGATCAGCGAGGGGACGAAGATGATCGGCGGCCCCGCACCGCCATAATCGCGCAGCACCGCCCGTTCCGATCGCGCGGCAACCGGCATGTCGGGTCCGCGATCCCGTCGCTGCGCGCGCTGGTAGGCGGCCAGTCCGGCGAGGACTGCGGCGCCGCGTTCGGGGTCTTTCGCGATCAGCTTGCGCACCATGTCCAAAAACAGCGGCAGCGGCCGGGGGCCGTGTTGCGGTGCGGCATCGATTGGTGCTACCATGGGCCGGGTCGTTTCAGGAGAGTGTGCCATGACCAAATCAGCTGCTGCGCGCGCTCCGGGCGGGACGGATGTCGTGATCATCAAGAAATATGCCAACCGCCGTCTCTATAACACGGAGACGTCGAGCTACATCACCCTCGACCATCTCGCCGCCATGACGCGCGAGGGGCGTGAGTTCAAGGTCGTCGATGCCAAGAATGACGAGGACATCACGCACAATGTGCTGACCCAGATCATCATGGAGGAGGAATCGCGCGGCCAGAACATGCTGCCCGTCAGCTTCCTGCGCCAGCTGATCTCGATGTACGGCGATTCGATGCAGTCGATGGTGCCGCAATATCTCGAAGCTTCGATGGACGCATTCCGCCGCAACCAGGAACAGTTCCGAACCGCGATGGAAGGTGCCTTTTCGGGCGGCCCGTTCGCCGACATCGCCAAGCGCAATCTCGCGATGTTCGAAGCGGCGGCCAGTGCGTTCCAGATCAAGCGCGATGCATCCGGCGCGTCGACCGCCACTCCGGCGCCCTCCGCTTCGGAAGTCGTCAAGGATGGCGAGATCGAGGCGCTGAAGGCGCAGCTCGCCGGCCTGCAGGCGAAGATCGACAAGCTGGCGGGCTGAGCGGCCTCGACAGGCGGCGGTTCGGGGGACTATCCCGCCCGTCATGAAGCCCGTCATCTTCGGCCTCGCCGGCGAAACCCTCGAAGCTGACGAGCGCGCGCTGTTCCGCGCCGCGCAGCCGGCGGGCTATATCCTGTTCCGCCGCAACATCGCCGACCGCGACCAGCTCCGCCGCCTGACCGACGATCTGCGCGCGCTCGCCGGCCGCGCCGATCTGCCATCCTGATTCGACCAGGAGGGCGGCCGCGTCGCCCGGATGCAGCCGCCGGTCTGGCCGGCCTTCCCGGCGCAGGGCCGCTTCGACGCGCTCTACGAGGTCGCGCCGATCTCGGCGATCGAGGCCGCCCGCGCCAATGCCCACGCGATCGCGCTGACGCTCGCCGAATGCGGCATCACTGTCGATGCGCTGCCTTTGCTCGACGTCCGCCGCCTCGAAGGGAGCGACATCATCGGCGACCGCGCGCTCGGTGCCGAACCGATGCGCGTCTCGGCGCTGGGCCGCGCGGTGATCGAGGGCCTGCGCCGCGGCGGCGTGGTCGGCATCGTCAAGCACATGCCCGGCCATGGCCGCGCCACGGTCGACAGCCATCTCGCTTTGCCGGTGGTCGCGGCCCCCGCCGCCGATCTCGAAACCGATCTCGAACCCTTCATCCGCCTCAGGACCGCGCCGATGGCCATGACCGCCCACGTCGTCTACACCGCCTGGGACGCGGACCGCTGCGCGACCTTGTCGCCGACCGTGATCGGCGAGATCATCCGCGGCCGCATCGGCTTCGACGGTTTCCTGATGAGCGACGACATCGACATGAAGGCGCTGAGCGGCACGCCGGCCGAGAAAGCGGCCGCCGCGATCGCCGCCGGCTGCGACGCCGCGCTCGACTGCTGGGGCCGGATGGCGGAGATGGACGCGATTGCCGAGGCGCTGCCGGACATGACGGACCTGTCGCGCGCACGGCTCGATCGCGCGATGGCGACGATCGCCGGCGCGGCGGTGTCCGGCGATATCGCCGAACTGACGGCGAAGCGCGATGCGCTGCTGGCTTATGCTTGACTTAATAAGGGCAAAAATCCGCGCGCACGCTCGACGATCTGCGGCGTAAATTCCTCCCCGGAACGGGGAGGGGGACCGGCGAAGCCGGTGGAAGGGCAGGGCGTAGAGCGCCGAGTGGCTCTCGTGCCCCTCCACCTCGCTCCCTCCCCGTTCCGGGGAGGATTTGCTTCGACACGCTCGTGAAGACCTGCCCGGACTTTTGCCTCTATTAGCGGGGCGGAAGCTTATGAAACATCGTCACAAGATCCCGACTGGCGTGCAACACGCGCGCGATGCCAATCGGTCGCGTCGCTGGATCATAGACAATCAGGTACGAGAACACCGGCCAGAATTTCACCGGCTCATCGGTCAAATCGTCGCGGATGTGGCCGACACCCGGGGTCGACGCCAGGATGCGGAAGCCCGCGGCGATCTCACGCAACACATAGCGCGCAACCTTGGCGCCGGCTTCATCCAGATAATAGGCTCGGATCGCTTGTATGTCCCGTTGGGCCTCTGGAGACAGGATGTAGCCCTTGGCCACTAACGCTCTTGCCGCTCCATGGCGGCCAGGTCGCGATCGATGGAAGTCATGAAATCTTCGCCATCGATTCCCCGGCCCGCACGCAAGGACGTCATCCCGGCGGCGATCTGCTCGCTTATGCTAGCCTTATGCATCTCCCGGATCTGATCGCGTTCTTCCATCAAACGAAGGGCTTCCCGAACAACCTCGCTGGCTGAGGTGTAGCGCCCCGTTTCCACTTTCCGATGGACGAGAATTTCCAGTTCCGGGGTCAGGCTGACGTTCATCACTCTACTCCCCACGCCTCTGAAGCCATATCCTACCGGCGATAGCGAAAAATAGCAAAAACTGTTATGGTGGTGCCCGGCTGCCATCAGATATCGAGAGATAGGGGCGCGAGCGCGGCCAGAGATACCCGGTCCCATGGCCACGGATTTGGGGATTATTACACGTGGCACCGTAACTTGGAATGGAGTGCGGCGGTCTCAGACGCGGTATGGGAAGCGAAGGTCTGGGGGAAGGTCTGGGGGTTGCTCAAGGCGGAGTTGAAACGCCGGAACGTGACCTATGCCCAACTCGTCGTGAAGCTGGTCGCGATCGGGGTGGTGGACTCTGAGCCCAACATCAGGAACACGTTGGCGCGGGGAAAATTTACAGCGGTGTTTTTGGTCCCATGGTTAGAGGTCGTCGGCTCAAGCGACTAAGAGGCTGTCTCAGAACGCCTCCGTAAGGAAGGGGTAGACGATCGGATTAAAACATGATTCCAGAGAGTTGCGAAACCAAATCTGGAAGAGGCCATGTGGAATCCGACC
>Ga0268265_10000425_pt1 | contig 45228 bp, 42 predicted proteins | sample KBSSwiS52_FD_190355 | JGI IMG/M metagenome (GOLD analysis project Ga0268265, IMG submission 190355) | Switchgrass rhizosphere microbial communities from Kellogg Biological Station, Michigan, USA - KBS Switchgrass S5-2 (SPAdes) (version 2) | ecosystem: Host-associated > Plants > Roots >...
CGAAGCACGCGACACTCCACACGCTGATTGATGCTCAGCTCGCCAAGCTGGGTTGAGCGGGATCGTGATCCGGGAGGGTCGCACGCGAGACTCGATGCGGACGTTATTGGACGACCCTGGAATCGCCGACGAACCGTTTGTAGTCGGAGTAGATCTGGCTTCGTCGTGTCGATTGGAGACCGCCGCTCAGGATGCTCACGGACTCGATCGATTCCGGGAGGAGCAACGCTTCATCAGGGTCGCTGAACGCGACCGTCCGGTAACGAATCGTCGTGTCTTCGCGCATGATCACGACGTAGTTGTCGAGATTGTGCCGTCGTTGAATCCGCGGCGGGACTCTCACGCTGGTCGGTCCGCCGACACTTCGCTCGACGCGCAGCACGTCATAGGTCTCCGCATCCACCCAAATGCGTCCGGACTCGGCGATATGTCCCGACCAGTCGAAACAGTCGTCGTGTCCTTGCTTGTCTTCGATCAGTTCCGGGTTGCTCTTGCGATTGACCGATGCGAAATCGATGCGAAAGGCTGGTTGGTTCCTCTCCTTCGCCACCCTCGCTGCCTTGAATTGGTATTCCGAACGGTGAGCGGGGAGCAGAAAGGCGAGCGGCTCGCTCGACAGCGGATTCGGGTCGGTGCAGCCATCGCGATTCTTCTTGTCTTTCTCGCGCGGCGGCCGGCCGTTGACCTTTCGCACGTCCCGCACCACTCTTGCTTCGCCGGCGACGTCACCGCCGTCGGGTTCGACACGCAGCTCTGATTCGACAATGCGGGCAAACCCCTGGGACGAATACGTGCGATCGATCGGCTGCACTCTGGACGTCTCGATGCAGATCACGCGCTGCGCCCGTTTGTAGAACTCGGCGACCCTCTCAGCGACGCGCGTCAACAATTCGTCGAGGTTCGGTTGCGCCTGCGCATTCGGTGTGGCGGCGAGGACGACCCCAAGCACAACCACTACGACGGACGACGCTGCCCGGAACCAGTTTGTGAGGCGCACAAGCGCCGAGTGCGACACGGATCGATTCTACGCATAAGCGAGCGCATTCATTTGCCGTGGTTCACAATATCGCTGGCTTCAAGTTCGGCGCGGACAGCACGCCCCGCTTTGATCGCGGCATCGGTCTCGAAATGGCCGCCTTCCTTGGCGCCTTCCTTGTTGTAGAGCAGGATCATCGCGCTGCCGCTTGTGATGCTGGCATGGCTGAGCACCTCGAGCGCATGCTGCAATTCGTGCCCGATGGATCCCATGAGATCGCGATCCATCTTTCGCGGGTCGATGCGGATCCATAGCACCCGGTTCGCGCCCATCACCGACATGTCGAGGATCAGGCATGCCCCCAACCCGCGTTTGCAGTGGCCCTCGAGCACGTAGACAACACCATCGGTCGCGCCGATCTGATCGACCAAGCGATGAAACGTCGATGATCCCGCCACGGCGTCGCGGATGGCCGCTGCGAGTCTTCCCGAGCCTCCCCGGACGCGGGCCTCGGGTGACATAAGGCGCGGTCGGCCGGCGGAACTCTCCCCCGATTGCATTGCACGCGCGTTCGATACCCAACCGAGAACGGCTACGCCTACCACTGCGATCGCGAGTGTTCTCGTGGTCCTGTCCATCGCATTCCCTCCAGCGCGCGGCCGTGAGGTCGTCGGCACTCTGGAATGCGGGAACGCGGGTGTGCAGGGTTAACGTCGTCAAAAACCTTCCGGAAATCGTCGATCCGGAGAGTTCAGAGGAGCTCTGACGCAGGCGTAGAATGTGAGGCATTCCACAACCGAGACATCGCGTCTACTGAGGCTGCAGCGGTCACCAAGCGCGGCTGGCGGTCGCCAGACGCTGGCTGTTGCGCGAACTGTCAGGAGAACGGCCGTGAGCGACCCGACGCGCCTCCAGCGTTTGGAACATGTGGTTCACGCGGCACTGGAGCGGCCACCTGGAGAACGGGCTGCCTTCGTGGCGTTGCTCTGCGGGGACAATCTAACGCTGCGTCAAGACGTGGAGGCGCTGCTGGCGCACGCCCAGACCGCGGAGGGTTTTCTAGCCACGCCCTTGGCAGCGGTTGCCGCGCACCTGCTCGGTGAGGGCAGTAACGGATTCATGGTCGGCCGGCAGGTTGCGTCCTACACGATCGGGGCGTGCCTCGGCGCGGGCGGAATGGGCGAGGTCTATCGAGCGCGGGACACCAAGCTCGAACGCGAAGTCGCCATCAAGATTCTGCCTCACACGTTCACGAACAACCCGGAACGCTTGCGGCGCTTCGAGCACGAAGCGCGGATGCTCGCGGCGCTGAACCATCCCCACATTGCGGCGATCTACGGTGTTGAGAACATCGACGGGACCCCGGCCCTGATATTGGAGCTGGTCGACGGGCCAACCCTGGCCGACCGTGTGGCGAAAGGCCCCATCCCGCTCATTGAAGCGGTCACGATTGCTCAGCAGATCGCGGACGCACTCGTCGCTGCACACGAGAAGGGGATTGTGCACCGCGATCTCAAGCCCGCGAACATCAAGATCACGGCTGCCGGTGTCGTGAAGGTCCTTGACTTCGGGCTCGCCACGCCGGCGACCACCGAGCGCTCAACCCCCGACCTCACGCACTCACCCACCGCGATGGTCGGTGGCACACATGAGGGTGTGATTGCCGGTACCGCCGCGTACATGAGTCCCGAGCAGGTACGCGGCGTGGCGGTCGACAAACGAAGCGACATCTGGGCGTTCGGGTGCGTGCTTTATGAGCTGCTGACAGGGAGACGGCTCGTTGACGGTCAGAGCGTGCCGGACGTGCTGGCGGCCGTGCTCACGACAGAGCCTGACTGGACGGCGCTGCCGCCGGGCACGCCCCCGTCGATTCGAAAGTTGCTCCGGCGGTGTTTGGAAAAGGACAGTCGGCGACGAATGGAATCGGCCGCCGACGTCCGACTCGAGATCGACGATGCGCTGAGCGTGGGCGATGGCGCTGAATCGGCGCCCTCAGGCGTAGATCCACCGATGGTGTCTCTGCGCGTCACTCGTGTACGGATGGCGCTCGTCGCCGCCGGTTCGGCGCTTGTCGTCGGCGCCGGTGTTGGCGCGGGCACGTGGCTCACGATGCGGCCGTCGCCGCCGCGTGTCTCAGAGTTGACGATTGCCACGACACCTGCCACGGCGCTATCGGTAAACGGCGTCGATCGCGATGTGGCGATTACGCCGGACGGTTCGCGCGTCGTGTATGTCGGCAACAACGGCACCGAGTTGTTCGTGCGGTCCCTGGAGGCGCTGGAGCCCGTGAGTCTGTACACAGGCGGGCTGCGCGGGCCGTTCGTTTCGCCCGACGGCCAGTCTGTCGGCTTCTTCGACAACACCAACACGTTGAAGAAGGTGCCGATCACGGGCGGACCTCCGGTGACGATCGCGACGCTGGACGGCCCCTCGCGCGGAGCGGTCTGGCTGCCGGACGACACTATTGTGTTTGCGACGTTCGCGTCCGGCACTGGTTTGCAACAGGTGGCTGCAGGCGGTGGACCGGTGACGGTGCTCACCCGTCCGGACCGTGGGCGCGGTGACTTCGATCACGTGTGGCCGGAGGCGATGCCGGACGGCCGCACGGCGCTGTTCACCATTCTCCCTATCACAGGCGGATTAGATGCGGCGCAGATCGCCGCCTTCGACCTGAAGACGCACGCACAGACGATGGTGATGCGCGCGGGCAGCGACGCCCGATATGTGGCGAGCGGACATCTCGTCTACGCCGCGGGTGGGACGTTGCGCGCGGTCGCCTTCGATCCGGACACGCGGACCACGCGCGGCGCGCCGGTCCCAGTCATTCCTGAGGTGCTCACCACGGGTGGCGCGACGGGCGGCGGCGTCGATGCGGTGGTGGCGGATGACGGCACGCTGGTCTACGTCCGAGGCGTTAGCGGTATGGGTGGGCAGCGGGCGCTCGCATGGGTCGATCGGCAGGGCCGGGAGACAGCTATGGCGGCACCCGCGCGCGTATATCAATACCCGCGCCTCAGCCCCGACGGGGGGCGCGTAGCCGTCTGGGCAAACGACTCGGATAACGATCTCTGGCTATGGGACGTAACACGGGTGACGTTGACGCGTCTCACGTTTACGCCGCTTCCGATCGTGGATCTCTATCCGGTGTGGACGACCGATGGCAGGCGCGTGCTTTTCAGCTCCGATCGAGACGGCGAACGGAATCTCTATATGCAACCAGTGGACGGAACGGGTGCAGCGGAGCAGCTGACGACGAGTCCCAACCTGCAGGACGCCACTGCGGTGACGCCGGATGGTGCGCGGCTCATCTTTACGGAGACAACGGCGCAGAGCGGCCCCGACGTGCTGGAGGTCACGCTGATGGGCACTCACACCATCACGCCACTCGTGCAAACTCCGGCGACGGAGCGGAACGGCATCGTCTCACCTGACGGCCGATGGCTGGCGTACGAAGCAAACGACTCGGGAAAGTTGGAAATTTATGTGCGGCCGTATCCGGCCGTGACGAGCGGCCGGTGGCAGGTCTCGAGCGGAGGCGGGACGCAGCCCCTGTGGTCGCGGGATGGGCGGGAGTTGTTCTACGTGTCACCGGCCAATGCCCTGATGCGCGTCGGCGTCGAGCGCAATTCTTCATGGACGGTGACGACGCCGACGATGCTGTTGAAGGACGGCTCGGTGATCACGCTCTCAGGCAATCCGGGTCGAAGCTATGACGTCTCGCCGGATGGGCAGCGGTTCCTCGTCCTCAAACCGGCGAACGCACTGAACGCCCCGCCGCCGCAACTGGTGGTCGTGGAGCACTTCGACGCATTGTTGAAACGCGTGATGCCGACGAAATAGGAGAACCGGGCGTCACCTTATCCGTCGCGACTCAGGCCGTCAGAGTCATCACTGACGTGGCTCACGGCAGTTGACCCGGCGCGTGTTCGTCGATCACGCGCGTGCGCGCGGACACCGCAAACGCGGTGGCGACGAGCACCGCGTGCCGCTGGACGAAGGACTCGTCGCGACATCGGAACCCGATCTGGATGTCGTCGCGCTCGTTCGCGCGTTGGAGGCGTAGGCAAGGTAGAGGAGCGGCAGACCTGAATGCTTGAAGTTCGGTTTTTCGGCGGCCTGAACGCGGACCAGACTGCGGAAGTGCTCCATGTGTCGACCGACACGGTGAAGCGCGATTTGCGGGTGGCGAAACTCTGGCTGCTGCGCGAGTGGTCAGGACATCGGCCGTGATGGACCCCGTGCGGCAGCGGCGTGTCATGGAGGTCTGTCATGAGGCGCTCGAATTGTCGCCAGGCGAACGAGCCGGATACGTCGCGTCGGTCTGCGGCGACGACGTGCCGCTACGTCAAGAGGTGGAGGCGCTGCTGGCGCACGCTCACACGGCGGACGGATTTCTCGCGGCACCTGCCGGAGCCCTCGTCGCGCAGGTGCTCGGCGTCGGTAGTGAGGCATCGATGGTCGGGCGGCAGGTTGCGTCGTACACGATTGGCGCGCGCCTCGGCGCGGGCGGGATGGGCGAGGTCTATCGTGCCAGGGACACGAAGCTCGGGCGCGAGGTCGCCATCAAGATCCTGCCTCGCGTCTTCACGCACGATCCGGAACGCCTGCGGCGCTTCGAGCGCGAGGCGCGGATGCTCGCCGCGCTGAATCATCCCCACATCGCCACGATCTACGGCGTCGAGGAGCTCGACGGAATCCCCGCCCTCGTGTTGGAGCTGGTCGAAGGAGCAACGTTGGCCGATCGACTGGCGAAGGGGCCGATCTCGCTCAGTGAAACCCTCACGGTTGCGCAGCAGATCGCCGACGCGCTCGAGGCGGCTCACGAGAAGGGGATTGTGCACCGCGATCTCAAGCCGGCGAACATCCAATTCACGTCCAACGGCGTGGTGAAGGTGTTGGACTTCGGCCTCGCCAAGCCGGCGACTGGCGAAGGTTCAACTCCTGATCTCACCCAGTCTCCGACGATCACCGTCGGCGGCACGCGTCAAGGAACGATTCTCGGGACCGCTGCGTACATGAGTCCGGAGCAGGCGCGCGGCCGCGCAGTCGACAAGCGGAGTGACATCTGGGCCTTCGGCTGCGTGCTCTACGAGATGTTGACGGGGAGTATCGCGTTCGCGGGCGACACCGTCTCGGACACGATTGCGAAGATCCTCGAACGCGAGCCGGACTGGCGCGCCCTGCCCGTAACAACGCCAGCGAATATTCGTCGTCTGCTGCAACGGTGCCTGGAGAAAGATTCAAAGCATCGGCTACGGGACATCGGCGACGCGAGGATGGAGATCGACGATGCGCTGGCTGCCTCCGCGAGACCCCAAACCCCGCAATCCGGCGGCACTCAACGGCGTTGGCTATGGAGAGTCGTAGGCGCTTCGTTAGCCTTGGGACTCGGAGTCAGTTGGGTAGTCACGCTTCTGCCGCGATCTCCTGTCTCGATGCGTACTCTGAGGCTGACGCTCGCCCCCCCGGCCGGAACGGAGTTTGTTGAGGACAACGGCTTCGCGATGTCACCGGATGATCGTCTGATCGCGTTTGCGGCGCGGTCGTCGGCTGGCACCAGACTGTGGGTGCGGTCCCTGAGTTCATCGACCGCTCGCGAGTTACCAGGCACGGATGACGCGGCGTTTCCCTTCTGGTCCCCCGACAGCCGGTCGCTCGGCTTCTTTGCGGCAGGCAAGCTCAAACGGATCGACCTCGCCGGGGGAGCGCCGACGGTGATCTGCAATGTGGGAGGGGGGCGAGGCGGAACGTGGAATGAGGACGGGCTGATTCTTTTTAATTCCGTTAACGATGGACCGTTGCTGCGTGTAGCCGCTGCAGGAGGAACGCCCGAACCTTTCACGGTGCTTGACAGATCTCAGGGCGAAAATTCGCACCGCTGGCCGGAGTTCCTCCCGGGAGGCCGCAGTTTCCTGTACTACGTACGAAACGACATTCCCGAACGGTCTGGTGTTTACATGGGAACGATGGACAGGCCGCAGGAGAAGGTTCATCTGGCGACGACCACTTCAAATGGGATCTACGTACCGAGCGGAACACGTCAGTCAGGCCACCTGTTCTGGATGCGCAACGGAACGGTGGTGGCGCAAGCCTTTGAGCCTGCGACACGGCGGATCACGGGCGAACCAGTCAGGGTTGCTGAAAACGTTGCGGTCGGAAATGGCAGCGCCCTCATCGCCGCTTCGGTGTCCACAGACGGAACGATCGTCTATCACCCATTGGCCACCAGAACTTATCAGCTCACCTGGTACGGTCGCGATGGCACGTCCCTCAATGCGGTTGGACCACCCGACGCGTACGTCGGGCCTCGTATTTCGCCCGATGGCAGGCGTGTCGCGGTAAGACTTCGCGGAGACATCTGGCAAATGGAATTGGCTCGCGGCATCCTCACGCGAGTGACCTTCGAAGGCCGTGTCATCGCCGATCCGGTCTGGTCGCCGGATAACCAGCGCATTGGGTTGTCGAAGTCGGCAAACGCATCCGGCAACCCCACCCTCTTTTCCAAGAGTGCCACCGGCACTGGTCCCGAGGATCACTTGCTCGACTCCCGCGACACGCTGGCGGCGCAGGACTGGTCGCCGGACGGCAGGGCCATGCTCTATTCGATGCAATCGAATGACCTTTCTTCGCAGGCGCTGGACCTCTGGATAGTGCCTTTCATCGGTGACAAGAAGCCGATCCCCTTCGTGACCACACCGTTCGTCGAGGGTCGCGGTCAATTCTCACCAGACGGGAAGTGGGTCGCCTATACGTCGAATGAATCCGGCCGGAACGAAGTCTACGTCCAGAGTTTTCCAGTGAGCGGCGCCAAGTGGCAGATCTCGAACAGTGGCGGGGATTGGGTGCGGTGGCGGCGAGATGGGAAGGAGCTGTTTTATGTGGCGCCGAATCGCGAACTTCGATCTGTAGCGATCGTCGGTGCCCCCACTTCTCCGGAGTTTGAAACTTCCAGAGTTCTGTTTGTGCTGCCCGCTACGCTGACGCAGCAGGGAGGTCAACAGCTGCCGTACAGCTACGACGTCATGCCCGATGGCCAGCGCATTCTCGCATTGGTGCCTACGGCGGCTGAAAGGCCGCCATTGACCGTCATTGTCAACTGGCAGGCGGAGTCGTCGGCGAACACGAACTGACGTAACTCCCCCCAGTAACTCGCCTCCGCCGGCTTCCCTCGATGCGCGTTATACTCCGGCCCGCTGCAGATGGTTCTATGACAAGAAAAGAGACGCTCAAGCCCGCGATGCTCCTCCCGATCGTCGTTGCACTCTACGGCGGTATCAGCGCGCAGACGCAGACGCCGGCGGCCGGTGGTGCAGCGAGAACCGGAAGCTTGCGTCAGATCATTCCGGGTCATTACGTCTACACCACGAACAACGAAGGCCGGCTCTTCAACAGCGGGGTCGTCGCTACCAACGACGGTGTGCTGGTGTTCGACGCCCTGGATACCGACGCGATTGCGCGCGCCGAGCGGCAGGCGATTGCCAATACGATCAAACAGCCGATTCGCTACCTCGTCTCCTCGCCCTTCCACGATCCGTTCAACGGCGGCAGCGCGGTCTACGCGGACGTCCTCAAGATCGCCCACGAAAACTACCGTGCCGGGCTCATCGATCAGATGCAGCGTGGGAACGTCCCGGCCGACGTGCAGCGAGCGCGCATGCCGAACGCGACATATCGCGACCGCATGACCTTCTACCTCGGCGGCAAGGAGATCCAGGTCCTTCATTTCGGCAGCGCGCACACCAAGGGAGACAGCGTGCTGTTCGTCCCGCAGGATCGGATCGCCTACCTGAGCGAGGTGTTCTTCAACGAAGAGTTCCCGAACATGGCGGGCGGCTACGGCGTGTCGTGGGTGAAAGCGCTGGACGCGTTGAAAGCGCTCGATGCCGACATCTTCATCCCGGGTCACGGCCCCATTCCCGACGATCCGAAGCAGACGCGTGCGGCGCTGGATCGCGCGCGGCAGATCCTCGTGGATGCCCGCGACGGAATCCAGAGTCAGATTGCGGGCGGCGCCACCGAAGATCAGGCGATCGCTGCAGTCAAGCTCGATCAGTACTCCAAGTTGTATGCGTTCATGGGACAGCGGGAAGTTGTTCTACGGCGAATTTATCGAGAGCTGAAAGGAACGCTCCAATGAGTACGAAGATGCAATCGTTCGTCGTCGCCTGCGCGGCCGCGGTCGTCGCGGTTCTCGTAGTGGCCGACCTGAAGGTCGGCCCCTACACGGTCGGGTCCAACGTATACGCGCAAACCGGCGCGGTCCAGTACGAGCCCGACCTCTCCTGGCCGAAGCCACTCCCGAATCGGTGGGCGCTCGGTGGCCTTGGCGGCGTCTGCGTCGATGCCCAGGATCACGTCCTGATATTGAACCGCCAGGACGTGAACGAAGGCGATCTGAACGCGGCACGACTGGCTCCGCCGCTCATCGAATTCGATCCTGCGGGGAACGTGGTGCGTTCATGGGGCGATTTGAAAGTCATGGATCCGCGTCTTCATTCGTGTCACTTCGACGCCGAGGGGAACGTCTGGGTCGCTGCCTCCCCGTCAGGGATGGTGCAGAAGTACTCGCACGACGGAAGCAAGCTGCTGCTGACAATCGGCAAGAAAGGCGTGTTCGATTCCTCCGACGGGACGGCGAAGGGCAAGCCGCTCAACTCGAATGCCGCCGCGTTCTACATGCCGTCGAGCATCTTCGTCGATCGACAGAACGGCGATGTGTACGTATCCGACGGCGAAGGAACAGGCGGGAATCGCCGCGTCGCGGTCATGGATCGGACCGGCAAGTTCCTCCGGCAATGGCAACCGGCAGATATGGAAGTCGTCCACTGCTTGACGATGGCGAAGGACGGACAGGTGTATGTCTGCAATCGCAACGGGTCGCGAATCCAGGTGTACGACAAGATGGGAAGCCTCAAACGGAACATCGAAGTTCCCTGGACGCCTGTGACACCACCTGCCGACGGCAAGCTCACGCAGAGTGGTGGTTCCGCAGTAGCGATCGATTTCTCACCCGATCCGGCCCAGCGGCTGATGTTCGTCATCAATCAGAACAATTCCGAGGTCGACGTGATCGACCGCCAGTCCGGTCAGAAGGTGGCGAGTTTTGGGCGGCCCGGCAGCTTCCCGGGACAGTTCAACCAGCCTCACGGCATCGCCGTCGATTCGAAGGGCAATGTCTACATTGCCGAGAACCGCGGCAAGCGGATTCACAAATTCAGGCCGGTGAGCGGGCGAACGTCTTAACCATCACTTGATGTCTTTGATCCATTTCAGGATCGGGCCAGTCACGCTGTCATCCGCCGTGTTGGGCGACATCACTTCGGAAATGTGGCTGTGATCCTTGAACACGAGGTACGTCGGGCAGCGGCCCGCCTTGCAGAGTTGATCTTTCAGTGTCTCGGCGAACGCGATGATACCGGGCGGATCGAGTTCGGCGGTCGAGATCACGAAAGGCACTCTTGAGTTGATGAGGCCCGGCAGATTCGATCGAGCCAATTGCGTGGCCGCGTCCGGTGTCGGGGCTCCGCGTCCTGCGGCAGGCGCTTGTGCCGCCGCGGGCCCGGAGGCAGCCTGTGGTCCGCAGGGTGGGTTCGGACCCGTACGTGGAGGGGCAGTCGGGAGGATATTGAACGTGGCGGGCGACATGAAGATCACCCCTCTGAGGCCGACACCCTTCGGACCGTAGAGCTCGGGATGGCCGACATATGTGCCGGTCGGCACGTTGCCCGCGGATTGCGCCCACAGGAACGCTCGCCCCGGGTCGCCCTTGTGACGGGCGATGTTCTGATCCACCCACTGCACTACCTTGGCGACGTCTTTCGCAGGATCGTCCCACGCGTTTCCGGGACGACGCTGCATCAAGACGCCCACCATGCCATTCTTGACCGCCCACAGCGGGATGTTGTCGTAGAAGACATCGTTGTTGGGAACCTCCAGATGCCTGTTCCCAGGTCCGCCGGGTACGTAAATCAGGACCGGCCGGTTACCGCCGCCCTGTTCAGGGGTGAAGACGTCCACCACGTTCTTGGGATCCGATCCGGTTGAAACGTCGCGCGTAACGGAGACCCCGTGGTACGGAGGCTTGGGGTGCAGCGATTGATAGAGTCGAGCCGTCTCCACCGTGCACACGCCGCGTCCAATCGCCACGAGCTCTTTGGCGATCTGCGGGGGCACCTGCGCATGTGCGGCTGTCGCGGTGGCAATCAGCATCGCAATGACTACTGATCTCACTGGCTTCAATGTCATCTGAACCTCCTGCTCAGAACATCGCGATCGGGTTGACGGGCGACCCGGTTGCGTTCGGCAGCGCCAGTGGCGTCACCGTCAGCATGAACTCCCAGCGGTTGCGTGACGCGGCGGCTTCGCTCAACGCCTCCAGGTCCGCGCGATCGAGAATGTGGATCCCGAGAATCGCCTGCACGAAGTTATGGACGGCATTTCTGAACAGGTCACCCTGCGGCTGCGGTGAATAGCCGGCAGTTTCCCATACGATCATCGCGACGTCGCGCTGTTTCAGCCAAGGCAGGATCGAATTATCGAACCCAGCCGCGCCGTCGTCGGGCCCGAGTTTCGCGCGTCGCCCGTACCGGCCCCATCGCAGCACCAGCGCGTCTCCAGCGCCTGCCTTGATACCCGTCTTCTTTTCCCACGCCTCGAGATCTTCCGGAAAGATGCGATCGCCAGGCGCGAGGTACGGGACTCCCTTCAACCGCGCGATGTCATACAACACGCCACGCGTGACGATCCCATTCTTCATCGGAAGAACAGAGTTCTTCTCCGCACCCTTTTCCCTGGTAACCAGTTTCGTCGCGTCGTACCCGTTCCACATCTTTCCGCGGAAGAAGGTATGCGCGAGCGAATCGATATGCGTCGCGGCGGCGCCGTGGATGCACGGATACGCCACGCGATCGGTGGCGCCCGTGTCAGTCGCGGTCGTCATCGCCCATTCGGCCGGGCAGGGGACGTCCTCGACCTTGTCGAAAAAGGTGTTGGTGGAGAGTGACACCGGCACGCCTTCCTTGACGAGCGCGAGCGCGGCTTTTCGCTTCGCCGGCGTAATCAGGTTGAGCGTTCCGAGCTGGTCGTCAGCGCCCCAGCGTCCCCAGTTGGACAACTGGGTCTGCCACGCCTCGTACTGCGCCTCGCTCACGAGGGGACGAGAACTCGTCCCCTGTGATGGGTTCTGTGCCGAGAGCGGGACAAACACCAGCGCGCACAGGGCGACGACGCCTGATGTGGTGACGACCAATCGCGCTTTCATTGGCACCTCCACTTTTCTGGTGCTCAATGCTACGCCCAATGCCAGGGCGCGAGACGCTCAGGAGGCGTTCGACGGAGGAGTATGGAGGCACGCTTCGGCCTCGCTGGCCCCCAACTCCAAGTGCGCTTACGGCAGTTTTGAATTCAGGGTGCTGTAGTAGCCTCCAACCTTCGGACCGATTTCCTGGATGGCGGCAATCGCGGCGGTGGTGATAATCCCGATCAAAAGCCCGTACTCAATTAAGTCCTGACCAGACTCCTCCTGGACGAGCCGAACAAGCATCGCCTTCATCGAACTCTCCTTGTCGCTGTGTATAGGTGACCTCGGCTCCCGCTGCCCTGCGCGCACCGTGAGTTAAGGTTGGCGCTGAGTGTATGGCAAGGTCGCTACCGTAATTACGGAACGACCACGAAGGGTCCTAAACGCTGTTCCCACTAGCACTTAGGTTTGGACCCCGTCACAGAGGTAACTCAGCAGTCTGCCTGGCGCGAACCTTTTCTCGCTCTCGACTGAACTTTGACATTCCACAGGCAGCCTGAGGACGGTCCGCGCTAGCATTACGGCGATGGCGAGCATGCGGCACGTGGCTATGGCGCTGGCGATGATGGTACTCGCATCGCTGTCGGTATCGGTGTCGGGGCAGGGCGAGAACCGACAGCCGGCCAGGCCGTGGCCGCCGGCGAAGACGGTCGACGGCCAGCCAAATGTGGAAGGCGCGTGGCGTCCGGTGAGCGGGGGAACCCACTCGCTCGATCCCGCCTTGAGCAGCGCGCAGGAGTTCGATCAGCGCATTTCGGGCGTCACCAAGCGGAACCCAAGCTTCGTCGTCGATCCGGCCGACGGCCACATCCCGTATCAGCCATGGGCCGCGGCGCTGCGGAAGAACCTCGAGGCCGCATACGAGAATCCGACCAGGCCCGAGCACGTGGACACGCAGACCCGCTGTCTGGTACCGGGTATTCCTCGTCTCTATTACTTCCCCACGTTTCGGATCATCCAGCCGCCCGGCAGCGTCGTCTTCGTCTGGGACGAGTACCACACGTATCGCGTGATCCCGCTGGACAATCGGCCTCACCCAGCGCCGGACGTGAAACTCTGGATGGGCGACGGCCGTGGCCACTGGGAGGGGAACACCCTGGTCGTCGATACGACCAATCTAAACGGGAAATCACGTCTCGATGTTGTCGGCGATTTCTACAGCGACAACGTACACATCGTCGAGAGGTTCGTCTTCGTCGACGCGAACACGTTGACCTACGAAGCGACCATCACCGATCCGAAGGTGTTCACCCGTCCCTGGACGCTGCGCATTCCTGAGCGGCGCATGCCGGACGATGAGTTCTGGGAATTCGCGTGTCACGAAGGAAACCTCGATCCGGCCGACCTGGCGGATCAGATCAACGCCAAGCCTGGACAAAAGTAGGCTCAGGGCTCAGGCTTAGGGCCAATGGGAGGTTTGAGGTTTCAGGCTCTCGTTATCAGCCTGGCGTTAATCAGCGCGTGCGGCGGTTTTGATAACCGCTCCAATCAACCCTCGTCACCGTCTCCTGTTCCGGCCCCCGCACCTCCGGTGCTCACGCCGGATGGATTCCGGCTCTCGGGGACCGTACTCGAGCGCACTCCGCAAGGAGTGCAACCGGTTTCCGGAGGAGGCGTCTTCTTCTGGGTCGAAAATCGCTACGGTGGCCACGTCCCGGTCGACGCCGGCGGCCGTTATCTCATCACCGGACTCGCCGCTGCGCGAATCATTCGGCTCACGTGGGTGCCCGATGCTGACCGGCTCGACCTCCACCAGCCATGCCCGGCCAACGTTGCGCTGTCGTCCGCCGACGCGCAGCGGGATATCGAGGTCGTCGGATCAGGTTCGCGCGAGTTCAGGTACGAATCGCCGACGGTGTCAGGTGTGGTTTATGAGACGACACCGAGTGGCCGACGGCCGCTGCCGCATACGCGCGTGCTCTACTCGATTGATGAATCGAGCGGGTTCGATGCCTACACGGACACCGATGCCGACGGCCGTTACATACTCTGTCGCATCCCGCGAGGGAGTGGGCGGCTCGGAGCCGGCGACTGCAACGACGCGGTCTTCTGGTTCCCGGTGGACGTGAACGGTGACACGGTCGTCGACACCGACCTTCGACCCTTCAAGCAGGCGTGCCCCTGATGCGCGGATTATCGTTGTTCCTCGACTAGCTTCGCGGCCTCGATCGCTGCATCGGCCGGCGCATCGATGTTCGGCGCGTCCTGCTCGTTGTCGCAGATGTATTCCATCAACTCCGCGTTCGGCATCAACTCGGCCGTGTAGTTCAGCGTGAACGGTCGCGAGTAGGCGCCGGGATCGTCGACCAGCACGGACGCGTTGAGATGCCCGAGGTCCGCACGCGTGAAGCGCTCGACGACGTGCATCTTGTCGCTGTGAATGTGACCCCAGTTGTCGAACCACGTCAGGTCATTGAAGCCGGACGTGTCGACGACGAGCGTATTGCCTTCCCAATGTCCAATCGAGTGCCCCTGCCACGAGAGCTGGAGGTCGTCTCCAGATGGATGCTTCCGACCATCCATGAACACCTGTCGGTACCCGTGAACGGCTTCCATCACGATGAAGATGTGCGTCGGGGTTTCGACGATCCGGAACGGGTAGGGCTCGGAACGTGGAGTCGCGACGGGAAGGCATTTCAGCTGCGGATCGTCCTGCGATTTCAGCAGGCTCATTCGCTTCAACGTCTCAGGACGGTACGGCAGCGTTTCTCCCTTTGGCAGCAACTGCTCGATGTTGACGATGCCGGCGCGCCGCAGCCAGACACCTGCCAGATCGGGTTGGCCGTTCGGCTTTCGCGGCGTCGGGCCGGTGGGCGCCTTCGTGGTGATGCTGCCACCGGCGCGGGTTTGCGGCGGCGGTGTTGAAGGCACAGTGATCTGCGCGCCGATCGACGCGACGACCGCCGCCGCGAGGACGACTCCGATGCGGAAGGGATGTGTGCGCATACCCGCCTCCGTCAGCGAGTGATATCCGGATTTGAATCGAAGATGGGTTTACCGTTGGCATCAGCGACGGCGCCGGCAATCGCCATCCGCTCACCTTTCCGCGCGAGGTAACCACTGACCGTGATCTGATCGCCGATCTTGACGGTGTTCTGCTTCCAGCCATTGCGGACGAGAATATTCGGGCTCGCCATCTCGAAATTCCAGTTAACAATCTGTCCCTTGTCGTCGCGCACGTCGATATAGACGCGGGCGTGCGGGTTCGTCCATTCCACTTTCGTCACCGTGCCTCTCATTTCAATCGGCTTGGAGGAGTCATACTGCGCCGAAAACGAGTGATGCGCGTAGATCGTGGCCGAAAGCTGGAAGGAAAGCGCAATCGCGCTGAAGACATATCTCATAGCCAAGCCCCTAGTCCCCAGTCCCTAGTCCCCAGTCCCCAGTCCCTAGAGATGCAGAAGGCGCTTCGCGTTGCCTCTCAGGATGCGATCGAGGTCGCCGGCCGGTAGTTTCAGCTGTTCGACGAACGAATTCGGATATTCGATGTCCCGTGCAGCGAACAGATCGGTACCGATCACAATGCGGTCCGAACCGACTTCGCCGATCAAAAAGCGCAATGCCTCGGGATAGTAATTGAGATAGTCGTAGTGGAACCGCCGGAGGTAGTCGCGGAATGGACGCTCCACCTTCAACTGTGTCGATCCCATGTGAAAGAAACCGTGCTCGACGCGCGCGAAGATGAACGGGAATGCGCCTCCGCCGTGTGGCAACACGATCTCGAGTCGCGGGAATTTGTCGAGGGTGCCCGTGGTAATGAATTTGAGCGCCGTGGTGGCGTGTTCAAACGTGAATCCAAGCCAGTTGGTGACGCTGGGCGGGCCGACCAGGCGCTTGCTGTAGAAGTTCGCCTCGCCATCGAGCGGATGGAACAACAGCGGATAACCGAGTTCCTGGCATCGCGCGAAGATTGGCTCGAAGGCCGGCTCGAACAGGTAGTCGCGCTGCTCCATGGAATTCGGCAGGTGAACGGCCCGCATACCCGGCTTGCCGGCAACACGATTCAGTTCCTTCAATGCCATCTCCGGGTCTCGGACGGGCATCGCGATGCCAGCCACGAAGCGATCCGGATAGGCGGTGTGCGCTTCGATCGCGGCGTCGTTGACGATCTGAGCGAGACGGACGCCTTGTTCCGGCGTCGCCCACTGCCACGGCATCCCGCCGGAGAGCGTCAGGACGTGCATCTGGATGCCGTGCTCGTTCATCCACCTGACGCGCTTGTCGAGATCGAAATCCAACGGAAAGGGATTCGCCGGCGCCGGGCGGCCCATTTCGACCTGAGCCTGCGTGTAGCGCTCGGGCGCCCAGTGCGTGTGCATGTCGATCGAGAGGGGACGAACCGACGCCGGGTTCGCGGGACGCGCCTCCCAGGCCGGCCGCTCCTGCGCGAAGGCTCTGCCCACGCTGATGCCCAACGCCGCTCCGGCTCCGACACCCAGCTTGAGAAATCCGCGGCGGTTCAACGATTGTGAATTCTTCATTTCGTCCTCCGCGCCGCAACTCTACAGCAACAACGTCTCCAGGCGGTGGGCGTGCACCATGTCGATGCACGGCGACCAGGCGAACACGGTGAAGCGGCCATCCTGTCCCGCGACGAGCGCCACCGAATCGCGCTGATCGTGGACGAACTGCGCCGCCGACAGGTGCCGCGTGCCGCCGAACGTCGTCGGATTGATGACAATCGGTGCGTTCCCCTCGATCGGTTCGGTCACCGTCATCTGCTCGACCATCGGCTGCCCGCGGCGCCGCACGATTTTCGCGCCGAACGCGAGCACTGCGTAGCCGGACGTCATCAATGTGGCGCCGTCTACGGCCGTGAGCCCGGCGACGGCATCCACGGCACGATTCAACGACTCGACAAATTCGAGACGGGTCGCATCGACGCCGTTCTGGAGCAGATCCGTCAATTCGGAGAACGGCGGCCGTGCGGCGTAGGCGACGGGCTGGACGATCGAGTCACGCCATGCGTCGGTGCCAGGCGGCACCACGATCAGCAGGCCGCCGCGGCGATGCGCCCGCATCGACACCGCGAGCTGCACGAGCACGTTGACCGATCCGCTCCAGGTCTCGGGCGAATCGAATCCAAGCAGCGTGCTGAGCAGCGTCGGGCAATCGGGCATCGTCGATGCCCTCTCGTCGATCACTTTGATTCGATCGCCCTCGAGCACGACCACATTGACGTACTTGCCTGCCTCGCGGCTGCGGCGATGCTTGACGACGATCAGCCCAGGCTCGATGACTTCGACGACGAAGCAGTGGACGGGGATCGCCTGCGCCGTGCCCCAGACGCGGAGCTCGCCGTCAAGATACGCGACGCCCAGGTGAATACCGGGCCGTTCGACGGCCGCTGATACGCGCGTCAGCACCGCGGGATCGAGCGGCAGCGGACGCTCGAGGACGAGCGGGTGATGCGTCTCGGCCGGCGTGAGGAAGGCGAGCGAGATCTTCGGCGCGTAGGCTTCTTCGCGCCTCAGGCTTGCCCAGAACGCGGTGTCAAGCATCGCCTCGATCGCGACTTCGTCCGGAATCGTCTCGACCGCAACGGTATCCGACCCGTCGTCGAGGTGGTGATGCGTGGAGAAATGCGCGTGAATCCGCGGTGCCACCTCTCGCGCCACCGCGTACGCACGTTGGTTCATCCGTTCATTATCCATGCGAACCTTTTGACGCCTGCGCACGCTGATACGATGGCCGGAGGTGACCGATCCCGCGCGGATATGGACGGAAGGGGATTACCTCACCCACCGCTTCAACCCTGAGCTCGGCATCGGCCGCGTCACGGCCGTCGAGGGGCGCGCGCTCGTCGTCCACTTCCCACGCACAGGTAAGACGCTGCGAATCGCTGCAAACAGTGATGCGTTGACGAGGACAGACGAGTCGGGATTCGGGGTTCGGGATTCGGGATTCGACGCGGCGGAGCGCGCGATCGTCGCGGATGTCGAGATGCTCGATGACATCCGGCGACTGCGGTCCATTCGCGAGAGCGGAATCGGTTCGTTCCTCGGCGGACGCGTTCGCTTGTTTCCGCACCAGCTTTATGTGGCCGAACGCGCGACCGCTACCGATCCCGTTCGCTGGCTGCTCGCCGACGAAGTCGGCCTGGGCAAGACGATCGAAGCGTGTCTGATCCTGAACCATCTTGTGCACACCGGCGTCTCGACCAGCTCGGGTCAGGGCGTTGAGCGCTGTCTGATCGTCGTGCCCGAGGCGCTGACGGTGCAATGGCTGGGGGAGTTGTGGCGCAAGTATCACCACGTGTTCACGCTGCTTGACGGTCCGCGACTCGCGGATGTGGAGCGCGACTTTGGAGCAGGCTTCAATCCGTTCGACGTGCATCGCCGTGCGGTGATCGCGCTCGAGACCTTGACTCAGCGTCCGGAGCTGACGCCACAGGCGGCACGTGCGGGGATCGATCTCCTCATCGTCGACGAGGCGCAACGGATTCGCCGCCCGCGTGGACATCCGGGCGATGCACGTTATCGGGCGATTGCGCCGATCGCGGCGCTTGGCCGTCATGTATTGCTCCTGAGTGCGACGCCGCTCGAAGACGATGCGCACGGGTTCTTCAGGCTGCTGCAGCTCCTGCGGCCCGATGAATTCCCCGATGAGATGAGCTTCGAGGAGCGGCTCGCCAGCGGCACGCCGTTGCCGCCGTGCACCAGTTCGACCCGCCGTTCCGACGTCGGTGGTCTGCCGGCGCGCGTCGGCATTCGCATCGATCTGCCGGACGACGTCGGGTCGCAGCGACGTGCCGGTGTCGAAGCCGAGCTGCGGCGCGTATCGTTGGGCCCGCTAAAGCCGGCCCCTCCGCACACGGCTCCGGACGTCGGCGCCGCGGACCCTTCGTACGTGGGGGCCGGCTTCAGCCGGCCCGCCGAGCGACAGCACATCGATCGCATCCGTCGCGCGCTCGCATCGGGAGCCGCATTCGCCGCGGTGCTAGGTCCGCAGGATCGCGAGCTGCGCCAGCAAGCCGAGGCGATGGATAAGACCGACCCCCGGCTCGTCTGGCTGCTCGCGAATGCGCCACGCTGGCGCGCGGCGAAGGAGAAGACGCTCATTTTCGTCGCGCATCGAGAGACCCTCGAGATGTTGCGCACCGCCTTCAGCCACCGCGCCCAGCTTGCGAGTGGCGTCTTTCACGAAGATCTCTCCGCGGCGCGGCGCGACACCGAGGTTGCGCGATTCCGGGATCTCGACGGTCCGAGTCTGATGGTGTCGACGGAGGCTGGTGGCGAGGGGCGGAACTTCGAATTCTGCCGCCGCCTGATCCTCTTCGACCTGCCGTGGAAGCCAACCGTTGTCGAACAGCGAATCGGCCGGCTCGATCGGATTGGCCGGCACATCTCGGTCGAGATCGTCTACTTCCGTCCCGCCATCGGTATCGGCGCCGATGTGGTGCGTGTATTCGAGACACTCGGCGTGTTCCGGGAGCCGCTCGCGGGATTGGAGCCGCAGCTTGCGCATGTCGAGAGTGCGCTGGAGGAGATTGCGCTCGACCCGACTGCGTCGCTGACCGACGAGCGTCTCGATCGACTCGTCGCCGATGCGCGCGCGGCGCGCACGCGCATCCGTGAGGCTGCCTATCAGCAGCTTCACCGCGATCCATACCGGCCTGGCATGGGGGCAGCCATCCTCGCCGGCGTGCCGTCCGACCTCGATGCGCTCTCCGAACGGATCGTGACGACCGCATGCGCACGTCTTGGATTTCGCGTCGAGCACCTGCGCGGACGGCGGATCTTCGCGATCGAATTCGGCAACGAAGCGATTGTCGACAGCCTCCCGGGCGTGCCTGGCGGATCGGCCTACGTCGGGACGTTCGATCGCGAGGAAGCCGTGGAGGACGAGTCGATCGATTTCTTCGCGTCAGGCCATCCGCTTGTCGAAGGCGTACTGGCGTATGTCGAGGATATGGAAGACCGACGGCGCGTCAGCGGCCGCTGATGTAAGCACTCTGATCGAATCGCGGCGTACACACGCACAGGAAGACGAGATCTTCATCGCCGATGTTCGTGATCCGCTGCGGCATGTTGGCGGGAATCCGCACGACGTCACCCTCGCTGACCAGGGTTGGCGGCAGGTCGCCGACTTCCACTCGGCCTTTGCCCCGAACGATGACGTAGCGCTCGACGATGCCTTCGAGCCGATGCCACGTGGTGGACACACCCGGACGCACACGCGCTCGAGCGATCGACAGACCAGGATCGCTCGCATCGTTCGCCAACTCGAGGATGAAGCAGTTCTCCTGAGTAGCGAATTCCTTCGTTCGGTCTGCGCGACGGATCTCAGGCGGCATCAACGCGCGGAGGTTGTTGCGACGGCGAGCACTCTACTGCTGTCCGCTTCCTTGATGAATCGCGCCGCGTCCTCTTCGAGCAGGAACCGTTCGGCCACCAGTGACTGTGCCGCGTCTCGAACCGCCCTCACATAGCCGGCGCGACTGCCATATCGCTCCTGGAGCGACTTCCTCGGATCGCCGGTGGCGGTCCGTTGCTCCTTCGTCACGGCAAACGGGATGAACGAACCTGCCAGCTCGCACAGATGTGGACCGCGCGATTCCTTCTTCCTCACGTTCCAGCCGGTATGCGTCCCGATCGGGACGCGGACTTCCAGAGGACGAAGTCCCGCGACATCGAGGCCATCTGCATCCGGTTTCGGCACATAGACGTTGTAGCGCGCGCCAATCTTCGGTGGGAGCTGCGTGAGCCTGCCGCCTTCGGGTGTGAAGCCCGGACCGAAGTCGAGCAGCTCGACGCCGTTCACCATCATGGGGAAGTTGACACCCGGGATCTTCGGAAATGACTTGCGCGCTTCATCTATCGATACGAGCGTGCCGGCCTGAAGCGTTGGATAGTTGCTGGCGGGCGGCGCCACGCCTTCGTCGACCCACGCATCGAGGGCCATCAGCAGCGCGCGGAGCGACGGTCCGTGATAGACCGGGTTGGTCGGGTTCTCACATGTGCCGCTCTCGCCCGGGAAGCTGCGTGGCGGATTGTTGCCGCCATGCTGCAGGCTGGAGAGCAAATAGAGCCGCACATTGTTCGGAACCGAGGCGCCGTTGCCGCGTCCATCAATGACATTCAGCGAGTCTTTCATTTGCCAGAACTCGCTCGCGGTATCGGTCTGGAAGATGAACGGATCGGTCTGTGGGCGTTTCGCGAGACCATCGCGAATCTTCGAGAGTGGATCGGTCGTCACGCCGAAGGTGAACGGCGCAACGCTCGTCCCCAGGAAGTCGTGCCGGTCCTCCTCGAGCGCGAACGTGTTGGGATCGGCAAACTCCACGTTCGCAAAGAGCCGATGTGTGCCCGATTTGTGAACCCAGAGCGCATCCTGCACCTTCCTGTGCGCCTCGTCTTCGTTGAAGCCGAGATACAGGAACTCGCGCTGGTATTCGCCGCTCTGTGAGCCGCCGAACGAGTAAATGCGCGTCACGCCCGTCAGTGGATTCGGATTACCGAAGGCGTCTTTCGTCTCGTAACGAAGAAACGATCCGATGTCGCGCGTGACCGCGTAGGCCAGTCCCATGACGATCGGATCCTTTGCCTGGTACATCACCTCGTAGAGACGGTCGGCACGGAATCCGTCGAAGAGACAAATATTCGTGTCGTTGCCCGCCAGGCTCGCCTTGCCTGTCGCGCACGTGCCGAATGCCCATTGCTCCGACTGAACCGCCGTCTTCGGGCCACTCACGCTGTCGCGAACGGTCAGCGTCGCATGCGCGGTGTTGGTGTCAGCGGCCGGATACGCCTTGAAGTTCGCGGCGCCCTCGAGCGGCAGCGTGAACGTGCCCTTCTCCGAAATGGTGCGGTCCGAATACTCGATTCGCACGTTCGCCACGATGGAGTTGCCGTTGGGCTGTCTGGCGATGGGGAACTTCGGGACGAGCCTGCCGTTGCCCGGCATCAGGTCGCCTTCCCAGCCGGCATCGACGATCGTGTAGCCGAGCCGCATGAGAAAGCCGTCGCCGACATCAGCGGCTGTCAACGGGTTGTTACCGCCGCGGCCGAAGTTGAAGTAGCTGATCGCCTGCTGATTGCCGCGGTTGTTGATGGCATAGAAGACTTTGTGGTTTCCCTTCGCGAGGTCGACAGGTTTGAGGACGACGAATGGCGAGCTGAACTCGACCATCCCGCGCGCGTTTCTCGGCGCCTTGTCCAGATTCACGATGACCGCGTTGAGCGGATCCTTCGGATCCACCTCGAAGTACGCGGTGCCGTCGAGGCGCTCGTACGGGCCGGCGGTCCCGAACGACATTCCATCAGCCAGTGGTCGTGTCTGCTCGACCACGAAACGGACCACGCGCGCCTCGGACCATGAGGGCACAAGCGCCACGAGTAGCACGAGCAGCACGGAACTCGTCTTCGACATGCGGAGGATTATAGGCCCGTCAATTGTGGCATCACGCGATCGGCGGCCGCCTTGCAGCGACAGCGTCACAAAGAGGGATGTCATGGCAAATTCACTGACAGATGACCTCCACAAAGCGACAACGTGGCCAATCGTGCTGAGCGTGCTCATCATGATTGCCGGGTTCCTGGCAATCGCGGTTCCGTATATCGGCGGTATCGCGTTCACGCTGGTCGTCGCCTGGATGCTGATCTTCGCCGGCGTGTTGCACATCGTGTACGCCTTCCGCTCCGGACGTGCCGGTGCGGCGGTCTGGCAGGTACTCCTCGGCATCGTCTACGGATTCATTGGCGTCTACATCCTGATGCATCCAGTTGCCGGTCTCGCGGGGCTGACCTTCGCCATCGCGTTGTATCTATTCGCCGAGGCGGTGATTGAACTCGTGATGGCGTATCAGCTTCGTCCTGCGCCAGGCAGTGGATGGCTGGTCTTCGACTCGATCGTCACGTTCATTCTCGCTGTGATGATCTGGTCCACGTGGCCGTCGAGCTCCGCGTGGGTCCTCGGTCTGCTCGTCGGCATTAGCATGTTGTTCAGCGGCCTGAGCCGCCTGATGCTGGCGCTCTCCGTACGTCGCGTCACTGCCTGAGAATCCGCCGGCGTCGCCAGCGCGGCGCACGCCGGCTTCAAAAGGTCACTCATCGGACATTGCGCTAGGCTATTGAAAACCGCATCTCATGACGGCAGTCCACGTCATCCTGCTGGTCTTTGGCCTCGCCACGTTTGCGCGGGGTATCTACGCGTTGATTGTGCAGGACGTCAGGGAAGACAACGAACAGATGGTCGGCCGAGCCGCGATTCAGCACGGTGCGGTGCTTGTGGTAATTGGGCTCGGCATCGTGTCGTATGCGATTTATCAGTGGCCCTGGGTCACCGCGTTAGTCGAGTGGCTGCACCGGCATGAATAGTCGCGCCTGTGGTCGAACCTGTAGCGACCGGGCGTGGGGCCCGGCCGCTACAGGCGGAGGAGGAAGCCCAAGGGGTGCTAGTCCTGCGCGACGGGCTTCCACGTCATGTCGGGATTGAAACGCTCCATCTTCATGAACTGATCGAGCGTGGTCGGACCGAGGTCCTTTTCATAAACGACACCGTCGTGACTGACGATGAAGGTCTTGACGCCGGTCTTGCCGTATTGAGCCGGTGCAGCGGCTAATGCGAAGCCGCCAATCATCAGGCCTTTCACGACGAAGTCCATCTGGCCGAGCGGCGCCGCCGGCCCCTGACCTTTCAGGACCTTGAAGAAATAGCCGTGGTACGGGTCGCCGCTGTGGTAGCCCTTCTGGATCGCTTCAGCGGCCTTTTCACCCACTGGCCCGCCCCACCTGCCGTCGCCGTTCTGCCACGCCAGGCCATCCTGTGTCCCCGGCGTGCTGATGATGCGCTGCGCGTACTGGTTCACGTCGTACCCATTACGCGGCTTGAGTGCGTATTCATGCTGCGCTTCGACATACCCGCGGCAGATCGCAATCGCGTCGAGCTCGTTGGCGCCGACGCGTCGATTGAGGATCTCCCGTTTGCCGGCCGCGGTATCGAAGGACCACTTTGGCCCCCGCTTGACGATCGGAATCGGGAATGGCCAGTCGTCGTTACCGACGAGCAGGAACGCGCGAGTACGAGTCTTGGGGTCGATTGAGACCTGCGTTTTTTCCTTGGCCTTTGCGACGAACTCGGCGGCGCGCTGACGATCTTGCGCGCTTTCACCCGACAGCACGACGCTGTTGAACTCGGGTCCGAACATCTGTTCGAGGGCGTTCACGTCGAACTTCGCCGCGGCGTCGACGAGTGCGTCGCTGGCTTGTTTTGGCGAATCAAACGTCCTGGATGGTCGCGGCGTAGCCACTGTGCCTGCAGTTCCCACCGGTTTTTGCGCCCTCGCATCGAGAGCGACGGTTGTCAGGCACAAACAGACCGCCGTGCTGACGAACGCTGTCTTCATGGCCGTGCTCCTCGTGAATCCTCGTTGGCTTGCCGGGTTCATCGCCGACCTCCACCACGTGAACCACCACCGCCGCCGCGCGATCGTCCGCCGCCGCCACCACCACCGCGCGATCGTCCGCCGCCACCGCCACTAAACCCGCCGCCGCTCCGGCTGCCGCCCCCTCCAAAGCTGGACGAGCCACGGCTGCTGCTGGCGCGAGCGCTGGAGCCGCTGAATCGATCGGAGCCGCCGCCGAAGGCGCCGCCTCCGCTGCCGCGCGAGATATCGCGGCTGCCGATACGGTCGCCTCCGCTCGGAAGCTGGGTCGGTCGATTCCCGACATTGCCACCGCCTGCGCCGCCACGGTTTCCGAGGTTGCCGCCGCGATCGCCAAGGTTGCCACCGCCGGCGCCGCCACGGTTTCCGAGGTTGCCGCCGCGATCGCCGAGGTTGCCTGCGCCTGCGCCGTCACGGTTTCCAAGGTTGCCGCCGCCGGCACCCGCACGATCGCCAAGGCCACCAGCTCGGCCCGCTGTACCGACAGCGCCGCTGCGGACATTGCCGCCCTGACGCGCCACTTGCTGTCGCGCGCCCGCCTGGCGGTTCGCCAGCGAGTCGCCGCGTGCAGTGCCGCCGTATCTGTTCGCCGTCGCACGGTCACGATAAGGCGCGCCGCCGCGATGCGCCGCGTTGTGCTGCCAGGTGCCGGTTCGGTTGGCGTTGATATTTCCGGCGCGGTTGGCGTTGATGTTCCCGGCGCGGTTGGCGTTGATGTTCGCGTTGCGATTGAAGTTGTTGAAGTTGTTGACCTGGATGTCGTTATGTCCCCAGCCGGCGTTCCATCCCCATCCGCCGCCCCAGGCGGCGCCCATCGCGACGCCAACGCCGAACGAGATGGCCGCGCCTGCGGCGTAATAGCCGGCCGGCGGATAGTAAATCGGCGGATATGGATAAACCGGCGCGCCGTAGACGACCGTCGGGTTATACGACGGAACGTAAACGACCTCTGGATTTGTCTGTTCGATCACGATGACCTGCTTATTGTCGACAACCTCGGTTTGCACTTTCTGCTGTGGTGTCGACTTCAGGTTCCCCTTCATCTCCGCTTTCTGCCGCATCCGCTGGACGGCCTGCATCACGTCGCTCTGCTGCGCAAGAAACGCGTTGCCCAGATCGGTCGTCCACTGGATGTCATCGGTCAGCCACTTGACCACGTCGGGCAGCGGCGCCATCGCCTGAACGCTTGGATCCCACGGCTGCTTCTCCACGGCATCGGCGAGCGGCTGGTTCTTCAATCCCGGATTTCTCGCGAGCCACTGCTGCAGCTGCATGAGTTCCAACGGGTAGGTGGACGCCGCCAGCGTTTGTGCCAGCAACGGATCTGGATACAACGCAATCGGCGCCACGAGCGAATCGAGTTGATCGGAAGGAATGCGCGCTGCCTGATCGCCCGCGGCAGACGTCTGCGGCTGCGACTGCGCACGGGATAACAGAAGAGCGAAGGTCTCGCCGGGCACGAGCGCTAAGGCGAGCACCGCAACCAGAACGCGCATCCATCGAACGCGACGTTTCAGATTCATATCGACATCGAGCTGCAAACCATGGCCCGCGCTTGTGCACGCACGGCGAAGCGGCCGTTGGCGGGGCCGATCGCGTGTCCGTGACCAAATGCCGTCAGCGCGCCCCGGATATGTGAGGGAGGGCTGCGGGCTGCCGACTGATGAGCCGACTCACATCAGCACTGCCGACGCGTGAGTAACGCCATCACGTACCGTCGACTCGCGACTAGAATCGGAAGCCGAACGACACGCGTGCCTCGTTGACATCGGAGTGGCCGGCCGACAGCAACGTGTCCAGCAGGTTGTCCGAGAAGAAGCGCGTGTAGCGATAGCCAATCGTCGCCACGACCGGACCACCCTGCAGGATGACGCCCGTCCCGAGCGCACCCACCTGGCTAGTGGTGTCGACGAAGCGAAGCGCGAGGTTGGCGATCGCGTCCGTTCGTGCTGAGCCAAGACCGCTCACGGTCGTATTCATACGCGCAGCGCCGAACAGCGTCTCGCCATAGAGACCAAGATGGCCGGCTGGTCCGGTGTTCAGCCGCACGCCGCCCTCGCCGTAGAGAGCGGATCTGCGGACGGTCACCGGCGACACCGTCATCAGCGTCTCGATGGTGGACGGAAGTACGTCGCTGATGTGCCCGACCTCGCCAACGATCTGAATGTGCGGTGTGAGGCCTACGCCAACGGTGCCTCCGGCGGTCGGCGTGAGCGAGGGCGCGGTCGCGAGGCGCAGCCCACCGAAGCCTTGAACGAATGACTGATTAGCCTGAGCGAAGGCAGGAATCGGAAGAACGCTGAGAGCAATCAGCAGGAATGCTATGCGCATGGGAACCCCCAATTGCGCTGGCGAAGACGTCCACCGCAAAGCCAGTACCGTTGGGCTGGTTCACCAGACGGGGCGTTTTACTGAGCCTTTTCGATGGTGTCTCGCGGAATGTTCACGTCCGCGGACAGTCGAGGCAGCGTCCTGGCGTAACCTATTCCTTTCCTCCCTATTGAGATGGAGCGATGAACCACGCTGCGGTGGTATTCGAACACGTGTCGCTTGCCTTCGGCGACCATGAGGTCCTCCGCGACATCAACTTCAGCGTCGCGCGGGGCAGCATGATGATGCTGCTTGGTGCGAGCGGGGCCGGCAAGTCGGTCATCCTGAAGCTCATTCTCGGGCTCCTGCGTCCCGACACTGGCGCGATCTACGTGAACGGCGAGCGCATCGACAACATGAGTGAGACCGAGCTGCTGCGCATCCGCGCCGACATGGGCATGTTGTTCCAGGAAAGCGCGCTGTTCGATTCGCTGACGGTGAGCGAGAACGTCGGCTACCGGCTCGACGAAGAAATGCACCTGCCTGAAGAGGAGTCGCAACGGCGCGTGGAAGAAGTCCTGGGATTTGTCGGCCTGCGCGAATACATCAACCGCATGCCGTCGGAACTCTCCGGCGGGCAGCGACGCCGCGTGGCGATCGCTCGCGCGATGGCGTCCAAACCGCATTTGCTGCTGCTCGACGATCCGACGACCGGCCTTGACCCGATTACCGCCGTTACGGTCGACGATGAGATCGTGAAGCTGCGGGATATTGAATCGGTGACGTCCATCGTCGTCACCCACCAGATTCGCGATGCGTTCTATGTGGCGACGCACGAGGCGGTACGTGCCGGTAACACGCTGGAGATCGTGGCTGCGGATGCCGCACAGGCGCGCGAGAACGCGGACTTCATGGTGTTGCACGAAGGCCGCATCCAGTTTCAGGGAGCCGGAGCAGAGCTGCTCGCCTCCGCCGACAGCTATGTGAAGGAATTCATCTATATGACGCTACCGCCCTGGTAGCGGCGAACGTTACGCGGCGAAACTCCACCGGTTACGGCCGGCTCGCTTGGCCGCATAGAGCGCCTGATCGGCGCGCGTCAGCACGTTATCCAGCCGTTCGTCGTCGGGTCTCACTTCGGTCACCCCGAGACTGCACGAGCAGCGGGCATCGTCAACCGATTCGTCAACGATGATCGAGCGGCAGGTTTCGGTGATGCGGCTTGCAAGGTGCTGCGCGGCGTCGGCCGTGGTTTCAGGCAGCAGCAACGCAAACTCTTCACCGCCAATGCGCCCGATGAGATCGGAGTCGCGGCAGGTCTTTCGCAGCATCGTACCGAACTGATTCAGGACGCGGTCGCCTGCCTCGTGGCCGTAGGTATCGTTGATCCGCTTGAACAAGTCGAGATCCGCCATCAATAGGCTGAACACCCGGTCGTAGCGGCACGAGCGGGAGAACTCTTTCTCGGCGAGATCGAACCACCACCGCCGCGAATAGACACCCGTCAAGTCATCGGTGCTCGCGAGCCGCGCGAGACGATCGTGCGTGGCCTTGAGCTCGCTGACGCTGCGCGTGAGGCTGTGCTGGAGCTTCGCGACCCGGATGCCAACGCCGATCCGCGCTTTCAGTTCCGCGAGGTCGATTGGCTTGGTCATGTAGTCGTCGGCGCCAGCTCCGAGGCCCATCACCAGATCTTCGCGGCTGTCGCGGGCGGTTACGAGAATCACGTACATACCCGCAAGTCTTTGCGTGCTGCGAATGCGTCGGCACAGCTCGAGGCCGTCGAGATTCGGCATCATCCAGTCGAGGATCGCCAGCGCAGGCGGCTGCACCGAGTTGAGTTGCTGCCACGCCACGTCACCGTCGTGCGCCACAGTCACCTCCATGCCGCCGCGGGCAAGCGTGGTCGACAGGATGGTGGCGGTGATCGGATCGTCGTCTGCTACCAGAGTTCGCATTGCGAAGCAGCTATTCGCAAGCGAAGTGCCGGGCCGTGGCGCACGTGATTGCACGCCGTTGCGCGTTGCAGAAGACGCCGACCGCGCGGAACCCGCGCACTTGTGCGCCACCGCACAGTTTTTCCGTCAGTGAGTACACTCATTTCGAATGAGAGTCATTTCCGTGAACGTCGGCGAGCCGCGTCAGGTCACGGATGCCGCCGGCAATACCGTGCTGACATCTATATATAAGACCCGCGCGGAGGGTGCCGTCCGCGTGCGCGAAACGAACATCGAGGGCGATCGGCAGGCGGACCTGGTCAAACATGGCGGACCGCGCCGCGCCGTTTACATGTACCCGTCCGAGCATTACGACTACTGGCGCGCGCAACTGCCTGGCGTCGACCTTCCCTGGGGTGCCTTTGGTGAGAGCCTGACCATCCAGGGTTTACTCGAAGGCGATGTTCGCGTCGGCGATCGCTTTAGGGTAGGTTCGACCGAGCTCGTCGTCACCAGGCCTCGGAAGCCCTGTTTCAAGCTGGCGATCCGCCTCGGACAGCGGGACATGGTGGCACGCTTCCGCGCCAGCGGCCGCAGCGGCTTTTACCTGAGCGTCGCGCGTGAAGGGGAGCTGCGCGCCGGCGATGCCATCGCACGCGTCGAACGCGGCACCGGCCCGACCATTCCGGACATGCTGGCGGACTACAACGCCATGCAGACGCGCATCGCGCTTCCGCGGCCGATCGCGGACGAATTCGATCCGGAGTCTGGCAGGTACGTGGCTCGCGTTGAGACGATTACCGACGCCGGCGGCGCGCTCGAGTCACAGCGAGATCGAGTGATGGCGCGACTCTCGAAGCTGTCGAGCGAGCAGACGGCATTTCGATATGCGCCCGGCAAGTGGAGCGTCAACGACGTCATCGGCCATATCTCGGACAACGAGCGTGTGTTTGCGTATCGGCTCTTACGCATCGGGCGGGGAGACGAAACGCCGCTGCCCGGGTTCGATGAAACGATCGCGACGCCCGGCGGCGCCTTCGACCGCCGCGCGCATACCGATCTGCTCGACGAGTGGGTGACTGTCCGGAACGCGACGGTGTCGCTCGTGCGCGGAATGCCGTCGGAAGCCTGGGCACGTTACGGCCGCGCGAACGATCACCTGGTCACCGCTCGGGCGCTCGTCTACATCATCGTCGGCCATGTCGAGCATCATCTCGCGGTGTTGACGGAACGCTATCGCGTCTGACCGCTGCGAGCACGACTGACGCCGATCAAGCGATCGTACGTCGTGACGTGATCGGTGGTGGTGCGTCCTTGTACTTCGTGTACTTTCCGAGCGCGAGGCCGACGACGTAGATGATTGGCACAACAACCTGCCGCACAAGGCTCGGCATTTCCAGCATCGCGAATTCGGTTCGATATCGGGTTGTCAGAAACGCGGCGTCGAACAGGCCGGGGCGCTTTCCGCCGTTTTCCTTCATCGACGCGAACATCGCCGCGAGGTAAAACTCAACGTTGTCCGGCGGCGCGCACCAGCCCGTCATCCGCAGTTCCGTGTCGCCGGCGTTCCACCACCGGTGCGGGGTTCCCGCTTGCCACACGACGACCTCTCCCGGGCCCGCAAACTGCTCAGGCTGGCCCGCCACTTGAAATCCCACACGGCCGTTCACGACCTGTACCCGTTCCTCCTGCAGATAATGCACGTGCATTGGCGGGCCGGCGCCGGGCCGCGCTGCTCCATCGACTTCGATTCGATCACCGCTCGGCGCCCGTGTGACTCCGAGGAACGTCAGCTGCTCACCGGCGCCATTGTCGATGGTGTAGGGATAACGGGGCATTCCTGAACCTCAGCGAAGTGGATCTCACGTATCTCACGACGCGGCGCCGTCAGGCGAATGCCCAATGCGGGCTGTGACCTGGTCTGTCAAACCCATCGTCGTAGAATGGGCGCCAACTCGTGGCGCCCGTTCCGTACGACCTTTCCACCACAGACGCTGTCGCGTGGCTTTGTGAGCTGCCCGTTGAGTCGGTCGATCTTGTCGTGACCGACCCGGCCTATGAATCGCTCGAGAAGCATCGCGCGATCGGGACGACGACCAGGCTGAAGCACAGCAAGGCGTCGAGCAACGACTGGTTCAAGATTTTTCCAAACGACCGGTTCGGAGAGCTGTTCCAGCAGCTGTATCGGGTGCTGCGGAAGGACTCCCACTTTTATCTGCTCTGCGACCAAGAAACGATGTTCATCGCCAAGCCGGAGGCGGAACGTGCAGGGTTCCGGTTCTGGAAGCCCCTCGTCTGGGACAAGTGCACGATCGGCATGGGCTATCACTACCGTGCGCGCTACGAATTCATTCTGTTCTTCGAAAAGGGGAAGCGCCGCCTGAACGACCTCGGGACTGCCGACATCATCACCGTGCCGCGGATTCGCGGCGGCTATCCGGCGGAAAAGCCGGCGGAGGTCGCCGACGTGCTCATTCGCCAGAGCTCGAACAGCGGCGATGTCGTGTGCGATCCGTTCATGGGGTCGGGGAGCGTCGGGATTGCCGCCCTCCGGCTTGGACGACGGTTCCTCGGCAACGACGTGAATCCGGAAGCCGTGAGGATTGCGGCGCAGCGTCTGCGGGAGTTCGGCGACGGTCGCGTACCGCCGGAGGTTACGGCCGAAGCGCCGGAGCAGCCCGATCTGCTTGATTCGATCGCGCCGCGCACCTGATGGATTACCAGCAAAAATTGCCGGGTGCCGTCTTCCGGATGACCGGCAGCGACTACGCGAACCTGGTGGCCGCGTACGTTGCCCGCCGGTTCGGGTCGCGCTCGCTCAAGGTGTATCGCGAAATCCGCATCGGCAAGACGATCATCGGGAAGAACCGCTGTATCGACATCTTCTGCATAGCGGAAGACTTACAGAAAGCATTCGCCATCGAGTGCAAGTATCAGGACAGCCAGGGGACGGTGGACGAGAAGATTCCGTACGCGCTCGACGATTTGCTGGCGCTCCCGATGGCGGGCTGCATCGCGTATGCAGGGCAGGGGTTCTCCGATGGCGTCCGCCACATGCTTGCTGCCTCGCGTCAGGCAGCCTATTGCCTGCCGGCTGAGGGGCAGACTGACACCACTGCCGAAACGCGCGAGCTGGATCACATTCTCGCCGTTCACTTCGGATGGTGGGATGTGCTGATCGAGAGGAAGAGGCCCGTTTAAGTCGATCCGTCGCTCAGCGAAACAGCCGCCCGTCCGTTGTACGGGGTGTAGTCAGCGGGTCCGATGCCGGTGACTTCGAGGGACAGACGGTCGCCGTCCACACGAATCGTCACGAAATGATGCGGGTTCTCCTCGGGGGTCACGCCGGGCCTCATCGGATGATCGAGCCGAACCGCCTGCGCGGCGTTAGCCGTCACATACGCGCGCACGTCGGGCTCGCCGGCATAGGTATAAATCGGCGCGCCACCGCCGCCGGTGACCACGTGATCCATCCGGTAGGTGATCCCGCGATCCACGTAGTGCTCCACCCAGTGGTCGAAGAGATGATCGTGCCCCGTAATGGTGAGATCTACGTGATGCTTCCGGAACAACGGAAGCCACATATGCCTGATCGCGACTGTCTGTGGTTCAGGACGATCGGCCAGCTTCTGGTCGCTACCGGGCGCAGCCGTCCGACTGTGGGGACCTGAGGTAAACACCGGGTGGTGAAAGAAGACAATTACGTGGCGGTATCGCGCGTGATCGAGATGTTCGAGCTGATCTCTCACCCATGCGATTTGCCGCTCGTCCTCCGGAATGTTCGAGTCGAGTGCGATAAAGAAACTGTTTCCGTATCCAAATGCATACGTCGGATAGCCTTTCAGCCGCCGCGCCGATCCCTCAGGCGGAATCAATTTCGAAATCGCGGTCAACGTATTCTGAAGGCCCTGCGCTCGTCCACCTTCGCCGCCCGTCACATCATGGTTACCAACCGCGAAGAAAAACGGGAGATTCGCCGACCGCGTCAGCCGCTCGATGATCGGGTTGAAGCTGACGTTCCACATCGCGGCATCGGTTCCACGCAGGACGGCGTCGCCCGACTGCAGCACGAGCCGGATCGGAAACGGGGTTGACGCGAGCTCACGCGCCCTGGAGATGAGGCGGTCGACAACCCGGCTATGTTCGGCTTGCAGGACGCGGCCGTCGCCCGGCACATTCGGATCGCTGCCGCCACGCGTATCGCCGTACGCCACGAAGGAGAATCTGACGATGCCGGCGGAGGCGCGCTCCTCGGGCAACCCGGTAGGCGGCGGTGCAATCGCGCGTACTGTTGCCGGTGCTGGTGCGTTCACCGGCGGCTGCGCGACCTGCGTCGCGCGGACACTCGCGAGCCCGAGAGTACCCATGATCACCGGGACCCAGAACCACCGGCTAAGATTCACGCGCGGATAATAGCATCCGGGGGTTGACGGCTCGGTGACGCTCACCGTTCACTTCTGATTACCGCTGCATGGCCTTTCTCGGTTTTTTGTTGCTCGCTCTCGGGTACCTGCTGCTGCCGGTGCTGTCGTTGGTCCGCATGGTGCAGCTGGGGCGCGAGTTGAACGAGGTGCGCCGGCGTCTGGAACGAATTGAGGCGGGTAGCGCGAGTGAGGCGGGTAGGGCGGGTCAGGCGCGTGAAGCGGCGAGGGCGGCTGAGGCGGTTACATCTTCGCGCTTACCCGACTGGGCGCGCGATATGGCCGACTCGAACGTCCCGAACGTCCCGAATGTCCCGAATGTCCCGAACGTCACGAACGTTCCGAACGATTTGGAGGTTCGGATCGGCGGCCGCTGGCTCCAGCACGCCGGGATCATCGTGCTGCTGCTCGGAATCGCCTTCTTTCTCCGCTACGCGTTCGAGCACGAATGGTTGTCACCAACGGTACGCGTGGCGCTCGGTGTCATCGCAGGGATCGCGATGGCGTGGGGAGGCGTACGGCTCGCGTCGCGCTACCGCGCCTACGGGCTGCTGCTCGCCGGCGGCGGCATCGCGGCGCTGTATCTGTCCTTTTACGCGGCGCTCAATCTCTACGCGCTGGTCGGACCCGAGGTCGCGTTCACCGCGTTGATTGTCGTCACTGTCGCGGGAGCGCTGCTGGCCGACCGGACCGATTCGCAAGCGATCGCGCTGATGGCCGTCTGCGGCGGCTTCGCGACACCGTTTCTCGTAGGCGGCCGGGGCGATCAGCAAGTCACCCTCTTCTCCTACACCGCGCTGCTCATCGGCGCCACGATGTATCTCGCACACCGGCGGAAGTGGCGGTGGCTGAACGTCGTGAGCCTGGCGCTCACGATCGTGACGGTCGCCGCGTGGGTCGACTCGTACTACACCGACGCGAAGTATCTGCGCACCGAGCTGTTTCTGACGCTCTATTGCGTGATGTTCGTCGACGTGCTCCGTCGATCGTGGAGCGGGGTCGCTCATGATGCGCCGTTTGTCGCGTCGTTGATGCTTGCGCCTGTGGCGTACCACATCAGCTCAGTGGTGATCCTCGCGCCACACGGGCTGGCGTTTTTGATTTACCTAATCGCCTTCACGGCCATCGTCGTGATGCTCAGCGACTATTACCAGTCGGCGCTGCTGCGAGCCGCCGGATTCATTGGCGTGGCGCTGCCGCTTGGCGCGTGGATTCAGGCGAACCACTGGCGCGACTGGGTACTGACGTCCACGATCGCTATCGTTGGCATTTATGCAATGCATGTTGCAGCGCAACTCCGAAGCGTTACCCGCGACAAGGAGTTCGACGAACGGGAGATTGCGTTACTGCACGCCAACGGCATCGGCGTGTATGTGGCGCTGTACGAGGTGCTGACGGACACGCTGTCCATCGAGCAGCTGGCCGGCATCGGGGTGCTGCTAGCGCTGTTGAACGCCGGCGTCTGGTTCTACGTTCGTCGCGCCGCTCCCGTCAGTGCGCTTCATTGGGTTGGTGTCGCGTTTACCCTCGTCGCGGCCGCGGTGTGGCTGCAATTCGGCGGTCCTTGGGCGGTCGCCGTCTGGGCGACGGAGGGCGCCGTGGTCTTCTGGATTGCGCTCAGGACGGATCGTCGGTGGTTGCGTGCCGGCGCGTGGGTCCTGTTTGCGATAGCGGCGTTGCGATGGGCACAGGCGGACATCCAAGCAACCACGTTGTCGTACCAAGTCCTGTTGAACGCGCGGGCGATGACAGGCATCTACTTGATCGCCCTGCTGTATCTGGCCGCGTGGATGACGACGAGAGATGCCGGCGCCTCACGCGTCCGTGGTCAGGAGCGCGCGATCCTGATCGTCGCGGCAAGCGCCCTTACCGTGATCGTTATCTCAACCGAAATCGTCTCGTTCTGGCAGCTCAAGACGGCGAGGGCGGATGCGTACGTCGCTCGCGAGATGATGCTGTCCGCATCATGGGTGCTCTACGCCGCCCTGCTGGTCGTGCTTGGCATGCGCAGGAAATACGCCCCGATCCGCTACTTCGCGATCGTGTTGTTCGGGATTGCGCTGATCAAAGTGTTCGTCGTGGATCTGGAAACACTCGGCGGGGTCTACCGCATTGTCGGGTTTGTCGTCGTCGGGCTCATCCTCCTCGTCGTTTCGTTCCTCTATCAGGGACTCGGGACTCGGGACTCGGGACTCGGGACTCGGGACTCGAGGCTAGGGAGTCGTCGTCCCAGTCCCTAGTCCCCAGTCCCTAGTCCCCAGTCCCTAGTCCCCAGTCCCCAGTCCCTAGTCCCCAGCCCCCAGCCCCGGTATAAATAGCGTGTGACCGACATTCTTCTCGGCAAGGGCGAGCACCAGATCTATCTTCGCTCCAAATACGCCAATCGCCACGGCCTCGTTGCGGGCGCGACCGGAACCGGCAAGACGGTGTCGCTGCTTGTCGCCGCGGAAGGGCTGTCGCGGATCGGAGTGCCCGTGTTCATGGCCGACGTGAAGGGCGATGTCGCCGGCCTGTCGATGCCGGGTGTCACGACGCCTGAGATCGACAAACGCGCGCGCGAGGTCGGGCTCACCGGGTTCACCCCGGAAGCCACACCGGTGGTGTTCTGGGACTTTTACGGCAAGGCCGGCCATCCCATCCGAACGACGATCAGCGAAGTTGGTCCCTCGCTGCTGGCGCGCATGCTGGAATTGAATGATGTCCAGTCCGGCGTGCTCGATATCACGTTCAAACTCGCCGACGAGCAAGGGTTGCTGCTGCTCGATCTGGACGACTTTCGCTCGATCCTCACGCTCGTCTCGGAGAAGCGGGAGGAAGTGTCGCAGCGCTACGGACTTGTCAGCTCGCAATCGGTTGCGGCCATTCAACGTGCGCTGCTTCGGCTCGAGAACGACGGCGGCAAACAGTTCTTCGGCGAGCCTGCATTGGAGCTCGCCGATCTGTTGCGGACCGACCTGACCGGCCGCGGGGTCGTCAGCATTCTGGCCGCCGACCGCCTTGTGCTGCAGCCCGGACTCTATTCGACGTTCCTGCTGTGGCTGCTGTCCGAACTGTTCGAACAGCTGCCGGAGATGGGCGATCTTGACAAACCGAAACTGGCGTTCGTCTTCGACGAGGCGCACCTGCTGTTCGACAACGCGACGCCCGCCTTGATGCAGCGCATCGAGCAGGTCGTGCGGTTGATTCGATCCAAAGGCGTAGGCGTCTACTTTTGCTCGCAGTTTCCTGACGACCTACCGGGCGAGATCCTGGGGCAGCTCGGGAATCGGATTCAACACGCGTTGCGCGCGTTCACCCCTCGGGATCAGAAGGCGGTGAAGACGGCTGCGGAAACGTTCGTCGCGAATCCGAAGCTCGATGTGGCAAAAGCGATCTCCCAGCTCCGCGTCGGAGAGGCGCTGGTGTCGACGCTGCAGGAAAACGGCGTGCCGATGCCGGTCGAGCGTGTGCTGATGGCGCCGCCGCGCTGCCGCATGGGGACGATCACCGCCGAAGAACGTGCGGCGATCCTGGCGCGGAGTCCGGTTGGTGCGAAATACGACCGTTCCGTCAATCGCGAATCAGCCTACGAGATCCTCACGCGCCGCAGAACGGAGTCGGCGGCGCCCGATCGCGCGGCGCCGGATCGCACACCGGCCGCGAAGCCGGAAGGCGACATGCTCCACGACTGGCTGTGGGGAACCGGTCGACGCCAGGGAATGGTGGAGTCGATGGCCAAGCAGGCCGCGCGCACGGTCGGCAGTCAGCTTGGCCGTCAGATTCTCCGGGGAGTCCTCGGGGGGATCGCGGGCTCGCGACGGTAAACGCCTATCTGTGCTCGCGCGGATACCACGTCAGGTCGGCCCCCGCATTGTAGCGGTACTGACTCAGCCGGCCATAGTCGTTGATCCCGAACGCATAGTACGCGGACGCAACCCAACGTCCATTCGAGCCGATGGAACGGCTGACCCCCGGCTTCAGTGTTTGCGCGAAGCGATCCGGGAGGAAATCGTAGTACGAGTCCCACTCGAGGAACCATGTTGTATCCAGAACTCGCGCGTTCAGCGTGACGTCCGGCTCGAACTGCTTCGCGCGAATGCCGCGCGTCGTGTGGATCGATTGCTTGTAGAAGAAGGCTCCGGTCAACTGGATGTGACTCGAAAGCACACCGGTGAAACTCCAATCTGGTTTGATGGTCGTCGTAGCGCCTCCGAGCAGCGCATCGCTCGACGTTTGAAGTGTTGCCTGAATGCCCACCCCCGTCCGAAAACGTTCGCTGTAGGTAAGGTTCGCAGTGAACTGCATTTCGGCATCGCCGGATCCGCGTGCCGATGCCAGAGGAGTGTCCGTCTGGAGCCAGGGCATGAGGACGGATGCGCCAAATCGCTGTTTCGGCCCGAACGCATAGAGCAGCCTCAGTCGGAACCGGTCGGTTGAGACGGGAACCTCGAGCTGTTTGTGGTCGTACCTGTACACGAGGCGCGTCCTGAGGTACGTCAGATCGCGATCGCCGACTTCCTCCTCGAGCTCCGCCGTCTCCTCGTCTGGTGTGAAGATGGTGGTTTCCTCGTCTGGCGCGAGGCTCGTGGTCGGCGGCGGTTGGCCCTGCGTCTGAGGGCCCTGAGCAAACGACACTGCGGGAACGCTCCAGAGCAGACATCCCAGAGCAAGTCGCGGCCAGAGTTGCGATGCTCGCATAGTCGCAAAACTTCTCGACACGCTTTCAGCGCCTCTCAGCATGTTGAGAGGCAACCTCTAGAGATCTTGAGAGGCACGCCTCCGTCTGGCGACTGTCGCACGCTGCCCCATGCCGCATAAACACTCCGTCCCTCGCCAGCGTGCGCCCTTGCAACGTCCTCGCCGCGACGGCGCGTGTCGTGCATGGGGCCGACGGTTTGATTGCGGCTCTCACGGCTGTCTCGTGCACGTCCCCGATTCGTCGGCGCTGTTGGATCGAGAGAGGAGCGATGGATCGCCGCGGTGACTCAAAGGACGGAGGGAACATCCATGAAACGGACATCGATCACGCGCGTTCCAGCACTTCCAATAATGTGTCGGCGTCGTTTTCTTGCCGCGCTCGGCGCCTGCGCCATGACCCGACCCGTGTACGTGTCCGCGCAGGTCCTAACTAGAGCAACCGGTGCCCTGACGAAAGAAGAACGCGACCGCCTGACACCAGCGCAGGTGATCGACGAGTTGAAGAGGGGAAACGAGCGGTTTCGATCTGGAAAGAGCGTGCCACGGGACTACCGGGATCAGCAGCGCTCCAGCGCGGCCGGCCAGTACCCAGCCGCCGTGACGCTTGGATGCGTGGACTCGCGAGCACCAGCGGAGATCATTTTCGACCTCGGCATCGGCGATATGTTCAGCGCTCGCATTGCCGGCAATGTGGTGAACGACGACCTCCTTGGCAGCCTGGAGTTCGCGTGTGCCGTGGCCGGTGCGAAGGCGATCGTGCTCTTCGGACACACGGCATGTGGCGCGATCAAGGGTGCGATAGACGATGTGGAGATGGGGAATCTCACTGGATTACTCGCCCGTATCAAGCCGGCCATCTCTGCGACAAAGTTCGCGGGTGAGAAATCGAGTAAGAACGCCGCCTATGTTGACGCTGTCGCCCGAGCCAATGTCTTGCTCGGCCTGGACGGGATCCGAAGGCGAAGCCCAATCCTGGCGGATCTGGAGAACAAGGGAGCCATTCAGCTTGTCGGCGGGATGTACGACCTGGCGACCGGCTCGCTGGAGTTTCTCGGCGAGCACAAGTCAGAACGGGGCTAGGATCCCCAGGCAGGATAAGGCTGGAAGCAGGAAGGCGGACCTGAAGGTCCGCCTCCTACGTTGATCCTTTATTTCGCGGCGCTGATTGACTGGACCGCGATCTTGTTCGTCTTCGCGTCGAGCGTGCCCGTCACCTGCACGCGCTGCGCCGCGAACTTCTCTGGCGTCTTCTGATCGCTCAGTTCGTACGCCTTCTTCCCGTCGTACAGCACGTAAGCGGCGCCGTGCGCGGCGACACACGCTTTGACGCAGTCGGCATCGGTCGGCCCCATCTGCATCTGCGTGTGGCTCGCCATCGGGCACATGTTGTCGGTGATGGTGCCCACGAACGTCTGCGGCTTGGTCTGTGCTGTGGAGAACGACGCAATGGCAAGCACCCCGACGAACATGGCGAGCTGAACCCTGACAGCTGACATCTGATACCTCCGAGGCTCTATTCGCCAGGCGTCATCAGATGCGCCGTCGTCGTCCCCGCATTCATGATCCAGACGCCGCCGCCTCGCCCGTTTTCCGGCAGCCCCATCGTAGCCTGCGTGGCCCCCGGTACCGCGATGGTCATGTGTGAGCGCGCCATTTCCTTGCTCGGTCCCATCAGGTGATACCAGACGGAGCCAAACGCCGGTTTGACGCGCATTCCGCTCTTCTCGAGCTCGGCCAGCCGCGCCTCGGACTTCATCTTGTCGCCGAGCGCTTCGGCTTCGAGGTTCTGCTTCGCGCGATCGAGGTTGCGCTGGTCGGTGCACTCGAGCGAGAACGGCTGCTGCAGCGGAAAGCCCGAGCGGTCGTAGCAGACCAGGCCATTCTTCGACGGCTTCAACGTGTCGTACGTATGATCGGGCTTCCATTTGATAACGCCGGCGTCGGCGCGCAGGTTCGGGGCCAGCGCGAGCAGCGGCGTGTCGATGTCAGGCGTCTGCGCGAACGCGGCGCCGAACATGGCAAAAACACCAAGCGCAAATAAGGCAATCCGTTTCATCGTGACCCCCTTCTCGACATCAATCTTGTGCCGAGCAACATACCACATTGCTCAGTAGGTGAAGCCGATGCCGACCGAGGCCACCACTTTCGTCTGGTCGCCGCCATTGAACGCCTCCGGCGTGTCGCCAAGCGAGTAGAAGTCGACACCGCCGTGCACGTTCCAGGCGCCGTAGTTGCTCGTTCGCACCAGCGGTAACTCCGCGCGCGCGCCGAGACTCAGGAATCCGAACGCGTGATCCACACCCGCCAGCTCGTAATAGTCGTGAAGACTCAAACCAACGCGGATTGGAAAGGACACATCGACCACCGGCGCGCCAAGCCATCGCACAGCGGCCCCCAACTCCAGATACGTGCCGCCCTCTCGTCCGCCATCCGCCTGGCCCATTCCAGGACTCGCGTCCAACTCGAACGCGACCAGCGCGTACGGCAAAACGACCGCGTTCGGGGAGATGGCGTTCGGATTCGGACCAACGTTGACCGCCAGCTCCTTTACAGTGCTGAAGGAGCCGTTTGGACTGGTGTATGCGGTGTAGGTTGCGCCAACCGCCCAGTCGACGGTCAGCGGAAACGCGAGCGTCGTATAGAAATCGCTTTCGTACCAGAGACGGCCCGTCGGCCCGTCGGAGCCGGACACTCCCGTATTGAGACTGTTCCACGTGCCGACACGCAGCGACGGGCCAGTCGTTTGGGAGAACCGGACGAACGCGTCGGCGGCCGGCCACATGATGAAGCCGGTGTCGTCCTGAAGGAGACCGCGAAACAGGTACGCGGTGGGAATGTCGAAGGATGCGTTGAGCGCGATGTTTCCGCCATTGGGGCTTGATGTCGCCTGCGCCGCGGCGCTCGAGGCGAGGACTGCAACAAGGGCTAACACAGCCATAGCAGTCCGCACTGCTGTCGTGAACATGCGTTCCTCCACGTCGCGGCATGTACGCCGCGAAGACATTTCGGCACGGTGCGTCCGCTGTCACTGCACCGGATCGCGCGCGTTCGGGAGAAACGCACGCCGCGACGCGGTGCTGTGCAAAAACAGGTGCGCGTCTTGCGTAGAGGCCGCCTCGCGACACGAACCCCCGCGTGTTGCGGAGGAACATGCGAGCCTGGATCCTTGTCGCTGTCCTGTTTGTTGCCGCATTTGTTGCCATCAATTGCGGTTCGACGGAACCAACTTCACCAACGCCAGTGACGACGAGCGGAGTGCCGTCGCGATCGAGTAACCCCGCGGGGACGCCGACTCCCACGCCATCGCCATCGCCGACCCCGACGCCTTCTCCAAGTCCGTCTACGGGAAGCGGCACTGGAGCGGTGCAGGTCTCGGTTTCGCCCAATCCCGTACCCTTCAGCGGCCAGGCGATTACAGATATTGCGAGCTGCGCGAACAGACCAAATACGTGGTTCTACGATCAGGTGCTGAGAGAAACAGGCGGTGTGGCTGTGACGGTGACGCGTCGCGTGGACACGTTCGACGGGGCCGCCGGCTCAGCGACAAATCCGAATTTGCGGATTGCGGCGAACGGTTCGACGACGGTCCGCACCCGATGGTGCAGCGTCTCGGCATCCGCGCACACCGCGCAGTCCACGTTCAGCGGCACCGACGCGAATGGAAAAACGTGGAGCGTGACGGGCCCGCTCGTACGACTGCAAGCTAAGTAATGGGTTCAATGGGTTCATAAGGTTCATGGTTCAATAAGGTTCAAACGCCATGAACCGAACGAACCCGATGAGCCTCATGAACCCAATGAACCCATTGCGTGTGTTAGCGGTCACCTTGCTCATGGCCTGCTGCGCGCTGGCGCAGACCATCGATCCGTTCCCGAAGCCGATTGCGGACAACGGCGAGCCACTCCGTGCGAACCTCGTCGAGTTCGCGAGCGTCCCGGATGTTGGCGGTGAAGCCGCGCGGATGATGCTGCTCGTCAACGAGCCGGGGACGAGGCGGCTGTTCGTCAACGACATGCGCGGCCCGCTCTACACGGTCAGCTACGACGGCAAGACGGTCACGCCGTATGTCGACATCAACGCATCGAATTGGGGTGTGAACGTCCAGTCGCAGGGACGCGAACGCGGTTTCCAGAGCTTCGCGTTCCATCCGCAGTTCAACCAGCCAGGCACGCGCGGCTACGGCAAGTTCTACACCTACACCGATTCGAGCAACATGCAGCCGAAGCCGGATTTCCTTCCTGCCGGCGGCATGAACACACACGATACGGTGCTGTTCGAATGGACCGCGAAGAATCCGGCAGCTGCCACGTACGACGGCGGTCCGCCGCGCGAGATCGTGCGGTTTCGGCAGCCGTTTGCGAATCACAACGCCGGGCTGAGCGCATTCAATCCGCTGACGGCACAGGGCTCGCCGGATTACGGCCTGCTCTACTTCACGCTTGCCGACGGCGGCAGTGGCGGCGATCCGCTGAACATGGCGCAGAACCTCGGAACGCCGTACGGAAAACTGCTTCGGATCGACCCGCTCGGCAACAACAGCGCGAACGGCAAGTACGGAATGCCGGCGAGCAACCCGTTCATGGCGGATAACAATCCGCAGACGCTCGGCGAGGTCTACGCGTACGGACTTCGCAATCCGCAGCGTTTCGGCTGGGATTCGAAGGACGGCCGCATGTTCCTCTCCGAGATCGGACAGAACATCGTCGAGGAGGTGAACGTCGTCACGCCTGGCGCCAACCTCGGTTGGAACCACTGGGAGGCGAGCTTCCGCTTCATCGATCGGACGCACATCGAGCTGAATCAGCGGCGGGCGGATCCGAAAGTCACGTTCCCGATTGTCGAGTTCGATCATCGTGATCCGCTGTTCGGCAACAACGTCGCGGTGACCGGCATCGTGGTCTACCGGGGCAACGCGGTCCCGCAGCTGTCGAACAAGGTGCTCTTCGGCGACAACCCAAGCGGCGAGGTCTTCTACATCGACGCCGATCGGTTGCCCAACGGCGGGCAGGAGGCGATTCGCCGCGTGCTGTTCGGAAGCGGCGCATCTGCGAAGACTCTGCTCCAGTTGATCAAGGAGAAAAATGCTGCGCAGAAGAGATCGGCGGCAGATCGCGCCGATCTGCGATTCGGTACTGGACCGGAGAATCGCGTGTTCCTCCTCAACAAGCAGGACGGCACGATTCGCGAGATCGTGCGGTAGAATCGCGCGCATGATGAACAGACTTTTCGTGATTGCGTTGCTCGGAACCTCGCTTGCCGCGCCTGTCTTCGCTCAGCAGGGACAACAGCCGCAGGCGCCGCCGACCACGTCGGCGTTCCTTCGCAACATGTACAACGGCAACAAGAACAACATCGTCCGCTCGGCCGAGAAGGTGACGGAGGACATGTTCGGCCTTCGGCCCGGGACGCAGCAAGAAGTGCGGACGTTCGGTCAGCATGTGGCCCACGTGGCGAACTACAACTTCCTGTGGTGTTCGCAGGCGAAAGGCGAGAAGAACCCGAACGCCGGCGTCAATCTCGAGCAGACGCTGAAGACGAAAGCGGAATTCCAGAAGGCGCTCACCGATTCCTTCGCCTACTGCGATCCGGTGTACGCGTCGCTGAACGACGAGAATGGCGCGCAGGTCGTCGAGATTCAGCAGGAGAGCGGCCGCGTCGTTCGCAACACCCGCATGGCGCTGCTGATGCTGAACGTCGTCCACAACAACGAGATCTACGGCAATCTGGTCACGACGATGCGCATGAAGAATATCGTGCCGCCATCGTCTGAACCGCGCCCGGCGCAGCCGGCTCCCGCCAAGTAGTTCGCGGTTGGTGGTTGGTGGTTGGTGGTTACCCACGAACCACCAACCACTAACTAAGCCGTCGGCCGTCCCTCGATGAGTGGGCGGACCTCGATGCTTCCCATTCGGGCTGACGGAATCCGCGACGCAATCTTGAGCGCCTCGTTCAAGTCGGCCGCCTCAATCAGGTAATAACCGGCGAGCTGCTCTTTCGTCTCGGCGAATGGACCGTCGGTGACCGACATCTTTCCATTCCGCACGCGGACGGTAGACGCGGTGCGCGTGGGTGCCAACTGGCTCCCGTTGACGTAATGACCGCTCTTCCGGATGCTCTCGCCGAAGGCCCGGTATTCGTCCATGAGGGCGTCGAGCTGACTCTTCGGCATGGTCGTAAGAGTCTGTTCTTCGTCGAAAATCAGGCACAGATACTTCATTTCGTCCCTCCGCTTGGGTAGTCGTCCGTGCCCGCCTGGAATCGACATTCGACGGAATTCCCAAAATCCCGAATCCAAATCCCAAACCCAACCTTTGGATTTGGGTTTTGGGATTTGGGATTTGCGATTTGGGCGATGATATCGCCCGGAGGATTACCGTGAAAAAGCTGCTTCTCGCGTCATGGGCGATTTCCCTGTTCGTGCCGGTGGTTGCGTCTGCGCAGCCATTCCCGGTCAACGCTGCCGGCGTGACCAACGGGCACTGGCATATGAACTCGCGCGACATTGAAGCGAATAAGAAGATCTTCGTCGCGATGGGTGGTACGGCCATCAAGGCCGGCAACTTCGAGATCGTCCGGTTTCCAGGCGTGCTGGTGTACCTGAACCAGAACGCAGGCGCGGCGCCCGCGGCCGGTGGCAGCGTCGGCAGCGTGGTGAATCATGTCGGCTTCACGGTGCCGAACACGCAGGAAGCGGTCGCGAAGTGGAAGGCCGCCGGAGTGACTGTGCTGCCGGGAGGGCAGGGACGCACGGATCAGGCGTTTGTCGAGACGCCCGACGGGCTGCGGATCGAGATTCTCGAGAACAAGGATCAGAAGTTCCCGATTCAGAGCCATCACATCCACTTCAACGTGCCCGAATCCGAGATTCCGAAGATCCAGGCGTGGTATGCGGGCTGGTTCGGGGCGGCGCCTGGCAAGCGCGGCGCGAACATCGCGGCAGACCTTCCCGGAATCAACTTGTCGTTCTCCCGCGCGGACGCTCCTCAGGTCACCACGAAGGGCCGGGTGCTCGATCACATCGGCTTCGATGTCAAGAACCTGGAAGCGTTCACGAAGAAGCTCGAAGCCGCCGGCGTCAAGCTCGATCGCCCCTATACGAAGAACGAGGCGGCGGGCACCGCACTCGCCTTCATCACCGATCCGTGGGGGACCTACATCGAGCTGAACGAGCGGCCGGACACACCATCGCAGACGACTGCGGCGCGGTGAGCCGGCGGCGCCTC
>Ga0268265_10000426_pt1 | contig 45123 bp, 46 predicted proteins | sample KBSSwiS52_FD_190355 | JGI IMG/M metagenome (GOLD analysis project Ga0268265, IMG submission 190355) | Switchgrass rhizosphere microbial communities from Kellogg Biological Station, Michigan, USA - KBS Switchgrass S5-2 (SPAdes) (version 2) | ecosystem: Host-associated > Plants > Roots >...
CTTCAGCCCGGACGGAAAAGCCCTCGCAAGCGGCTCCGACGACAACACCGCCCGACTCTGGGAGGTCGCCACTGGAAACGAGATCCGGCGATTCCAAGGACACACCGTCGCCTTCAGCCCGGACGGAAAAGCCCTCGCAAGCGGCGCCGACGACAACACCGTCCGGCTCTGGGAGGTCGGTACAGGCAACGAGGCCCGACGATTCCAAGGACACCAGGACTACATTATGAGCGTCGCCTTCAGCCCGGGCGGAAAGACCCTCGCCAGCGGCTCCCAAGACAACACCATCCGCCTCTGGAACGTAGCCACCGGCGCCTGCCTGGCCATCCTCTCCCCCCTACCCGAAGGCTGGGTGGCCTTCTCCCCCGACGGCCGCTACAAGCTGGGCGGCATCCCGGCCGGCGGCTTCTGGCACGTGATCAACCTCTGCCGCTTCGAGGCCGGCGAGCTCGACGACTGGGTTCCCGGCCTGCGCCTCCCCGACGACGCCTCGTTCTTCGACCTTCCGCCCTGGAGACCCGAGGTCCGCAAGCCGGAGAGCCTGAGGCGCGAGCGCTCGTAGGGAGCGGCGCGCCTTCCCTGGGAGCGCTGGCGTCTCGCCGGCATTCCCAAGACATTGGGCCGCAGGCCCGGCCATCTTTGCAGCGATCGGCGAGAATGGTCGGCGTTCCGCCGATTTCTCCGGAGATGCCGGCGGGGACGCCGGCGCACCCAGGGAAAAAAACGCCCCCTCCCCCCTACCGCCGCATCAGCTTGAACGCGATCCCCGGTCCCAGCTTCTGCACGTAGGCGAGGTGGATCCACAGCAGGGCCAGATATTCCAGGCTCCGCGCCTCGGCGAGGGGACCGGCGTCGACCGCTTCGAAGCCCAGGCCTTCGGCCAGGGTCGCCGCCACTTTCTTGGCTGCCGCGTCGTCGCCGCAGTAGAACATGGTGGCCCGGTCGTCGCCGAAGCGCGGGTCGTCCATGTTCTTGAAGCCGGTGGTGTTGAAGATCTTCACGACCTTCGCACCCGGCGACCAGGCCGCGACCTGCTCGGCTCCGGACGGATCTCCGGCCAGACCCGACAGGTCGGGCTTGAGCGGGTTGGTGCAGTCCAGCAGCACCTTGCCGGTCAGGTCGCCGGCATGGCGGACGGCATCCTCGGTGCCGCCCCAGGGGGTCGCGAGGGCGATGACCTCGCCAAAGGCGGCGGCCTCGGCCACCGTGCCGGCGCGGGCGTTCTCTCCGGAGTCGGCCAGGAGACGGCCGACCTTTTCGCTCGACGGCTCGCGCACGCCGAACAGGACCTCGTGCCCTTCCCTCGCCCAGCGACGACCCAGGGTGCCGCCGACCATCCCGATCCCGATCACTCCGATGCGCATCCGATCCTCCTTCGCGTCTGTCCCGTCTGTCCCGTCTGTCCGAGAAGCAGTTATATCCGGAATCCTTGCCGGATTTCCCCCCGGTTGACGGCTCCGGAGCGGCCATGGGATCATTCCGGCACAACAACCCGGCTTCAGGAAAAGGGGATGGCGTGTCTCGGGAGAGCTATGCGGCGACGGTCATGGGTTGGCGGATGTTCCTCGATGCACTGAGCGAGGAGCTGGCCAACGCCAAGGAAAACAAGCGGCAGGTGGCCGAGCTCGCGGCCATGTACGTCCGGGCACAGCAGCTCGTCAACGAGCGGGCCGCTCACCAGGCCGCCATGCAGACCGCCACTCGCGAGCTCCAGGCCATCCTCCGGACCGGACGCGTCACGGTCAGCTATCTGCGCAGCTCGATGAAGATCCGGTTCGGCCTCGACAGCGAACGACTGGTCCAGTTCGGCATCAAGCCCAGCCGGAGACGCTCCCGGCGCAAGAAGACTGACACTCCTCAGGAGTGAAACGACGGGAATCAGAGGGCGCTTCCTCTTCCCAGCGTTCCGGATCTTCCCCAACGCCGGGAAAGTGGCTTTCCCGGCATCCTCAAAGACTTCAGAGGGCGGGAAAGCGGCTTTCCCGACGACCAAAATCCTCGGGAATGTCGGGAAAGCGACTTTCCCGAGGATCGAAGTCTTCGGGAACGCCGGGAAAGAGGCTTTCCCGAGGATCAAGGTCTTCGGGTATGCCGGGAAAGAGGCTTTCCCGCCGACCGAAGTCATCGACAACGTCGGGAAAGCGGCTTTCCCGAGGACCGAAGTCATCGACAGCGCCGGGAAGGTAGCTTTCCCGCGGATCGAAGCCGCCGACAACGCCGGGAAAGCGCCTTTCCCGGCGTTCGATGCGGTTCCGGGCACATTAGAAGCCCGCATCTCCGGCCTGAAGGCCGGCGTGGAGCTCTAGCTCGGCTTCGGGGCGAAGAAGAATGTACCTTCACTCTCCAGGCTCCTCAGCACCTCGTCGAGGATCGCGTCCAACTCGGCATCGGTCGCGACCGCCTGGACTCTCTCCAGCTCGGGAATCAACATCGCAGCCTCGCGGCAGGCCGGGCCAGGGCACTCCCGGAAGCTTGCCCCCACGTGGCCCAAGGCAGCGTGCCGCGCGGCGGCATGGAGGTTCGCACGAAGGGTGGCCAGGAAAGGGCCATCGGGCTCTGCCTTGACCGCCGGAACCGGGACGGGACGGCCGACGGGATAGACGAGCTCCGCTTCGAGCGCGGCGCGGACCAGCAGGTTGTCGAAGACGTGGCGGGTCAGCTGGGCAGGGCTCTGTTGCATTGGTTGGCTCCTCTTGCTTTTTGGAATGCTAAGGGGGAGCACGAAAGCCCACGACGCCCGTCGAGATGGGCGCCCCGTCATTTCGGGGTAGCGCGACGACCTACCTTTCGGGGTAGTCAGGGTAGCAGGACGACCTTCGTGCATCCGGGCACCCGGCGGTCGAAGAGGTCGTATCCGTCCGGACCCTGGTCCAGCGGGAGGCGGTGCGAGATGAGCGCGGAGAGATCGTACCTGCCGGATTGCACGAGCGGCAGGAGCCGGTCCATGTACGCGCGGGCCGGACAGCGGCCGGCGCGGTAGGTGAGGTTCTTGTCATAGGCCTCGCCCGGGGCGAAGGCGAGATGCGCCTCGACGTGGACGCCCACGGCCGCAATCGTGCCGCCGGGACGGACGAGATCGAAGGCGAGGCGCGAGGCCTGCGGCGTGCCGACCGCTTCCACCACGGCGTCGGCTCCGCGGCCTCCGGTCTCTTCCTGGATGCGCCCGATCGGGTCTTCCGCCTGGTAGTCCACCGGCTCGGCTCCCCAGCGCGCGGCGAGAGCCAGGCGGTCGGGGAGCGCGTCGATGGCAAAAATCCGCTCCGCTCCCAGCTCGCGGGCGGCGATCACCGCCATCAGTCCCACGGGGCCGCAGCCGACGACCGCGACGCACTTGCCGGGCGCGGCTCCCGCGCTCTCGGCTCCGAACCAGCCGGTCGCGAGGATGTCCCCGGCGAAGAGGGCCAGTTCTGGCGGGGTGCCTTCCGGGACTGCAACCAGCGTCGAGTCGGCCAGCGGCACGCGGACGTACTCGGCCTGGACACCGTGCAGCCCCCTCCCCTCCTCCACCCAGCCGAAGAGCTGCCCTCTCACGCAGCGGCCGGTCAGGCCCAGCCGGCAGTAGAAGCAGCCGCCGCAGCTCGTGGTGAACGGGCTCACCACGAGGTCGCCGGGACGGAAGCGGGCCACGCCGGACCCGGCCTCCACCACCTCCCCCGCCAGCTCGTGGCCCAGGACCGTGCCGGCGTCGAGCCCGGTTTCGAGACCCCGGTAGACGTGGAGGTCCGAGCCGCAGATCGCCGCGGCCCGCACCCGCACGATCGCGTCCCCGGGATCCACGAGGGACGGATCGGGCACGGTCGAGCAGGCGACCTTGCGGATGTTTTCGAAGACGAGGGCTTTCATGGGTCCTTGCTGTCCTTGGTGTCCTTGATGTCCTTCAGGGAGCATTCTAGAGTTCCCGCCATGGAAAGGGGGGGCTGCATGAGGAAGCTGGTTCTTCTCCGGCACGGGGAGAGCACCTGGAACCTGGAGAACCGGTTCACGGGCTGGACCGACGTGGACCTGACGCCCAAGGGGGTCGAGGAGGCCTGGGAGGCGGCCCGCCTGCTCGGCGAGGGCGGATATACGTTCGACGTGGCCTACACGTCGCTCCTCAAACGCGCCATCCGCACGCTCTGGATCGCGATGGACGGCATGGACCTGATGTGGATTCCCGTCCACCGGAGCTGGCGCCTCAACGAGCGCCATTACGGCGCGCTCCAGGGCCTGAACAAGTCCGAGACCGCGGCGAAGTACGGCAGCGAGCAGGTGCTCATCTGGCGCCGCAGCTTCGCAACGCCCCCTCCGCCGCTCACGCCGGACGATCCGCGCCACCCCGCCAGGGACCGGCGCTACGCCGATCTGCCGCCCGCGGAGCTCCCGGCCGCCGAATCGCTCAAGGACACCATCGACCGCTTCCTCCCCTACTGGCACGGCACGATCGTGCCCGATATTCAATCGGGCAGGAGGGTGGTGATCGCAGCCCACGGCAACAGCCTGCGGGCCCTGGTCAAGCACCTCGACGACATTTCGGAGGAGGAGATCGTGGGCTTGAACATCCCCACGGGGATTCCGCTGGTCTACGAGCTCGACGACGACCTGAAGCCGTTGCGGCACTACTACCTGGGAGATCCGGAAGCGGCGAAGAAGGCGGCGGAGGCGGTGGCGAAGCAGGCGGCGCGGTAGGAAGGACCAAGGACCCGGAGGGCGGCCACAAGGGCCGCCCCTACAGAAGACGGGGTGATGATGTAGGGGCGGCCCTTGTGGCCGCCCTTCCCCTACCCCGCCAGCTCCGACAGCGCCACGTGCAGCGCCATCACCGGGTTGGCGGCCCCGCTCAGCTCCGACACGAGCTCCTTCTCGAAGCGGTGCAGCGCCGCGGCATAGCCCTCGACGGGCAGCGCGGGATCGGCGAACAGGCGCAGGCCGGCCGAGCAGCTCGGGCAGCCCTCCTGCAGGTGGGCCAGGATCTCGGGGCTCCCCTCGCGGAGCGCCAGCTCCGGACGGAATGCCAACGGGGTGTTCTTGACCAGGCTCTTCACAGCGGTTCCTCCATCGCCTTTCAATCGCGCCCTCAACCCTTTAGACGCCCCACCAGAGAAATAGTTGCAGCCCTTTCGGAGTTTCCCCTACCGGGAGAGTGACCGGGCGGAGCGAATCCATTTCATCGGCTCGGGCCTGCAACCTTGGGCGCGCCCATTCGTCTAAAGTTACTCCTGCCTGTCTTGCGCTCATACCGGAGAGTCTTCATGTCGAGATGCTTTGCTGTCGTGCTGTTGATCTCGGGCCTCGGTCTCGCCGCCTGCGGCGGCGGGGACCGGACCGCAGCGGCCTCCAATCCCTCTTCCCAGAAAGAGGAACGCCGCGGAGGGGCGGAATCCCTCACCGCGCGCGAGGTCCGCGTGGTCCGGGCCGAGACCGGGAACCTCTCCCGCACCGTGGTGGTCTCGGGCACGCTGGCCGCCGACGAGGAGGCCGGCCTCGGACCCAAGGTCGCCGGCCGCCTCACCACCCTTTCCGTGGACCTGGGCGACCACGTCCGCCGCGGCCAGGTCCTGGCCCGGCTCTCCCCCACCGACTTCGAGCTCCGCGTCCGCCAGGCCGCGAACGCCCTGCAGCAGGCCCGCGCCCAGCTCGGCCTGCCGGCGGATGGACCGCCGCGGGTCGTCGATCCCGCCGATACGGCCGTCGTCAAGCAGGCCGCCGCGAACCTGACCCAGGCGCAGCTCACCCGCGACCGCATGGCCCGCCTGCTCGAGCAGCAGCTCATCCCGCAGCAGGACTTCGACGCCGCCACGGCCGCGCTCCAGGTCGCCGAGGCGCGCCACCAGGAGGCGATCGAGACCGCCCGCACCCGCCAGGCCCTGCTCGGCCAGCGGATGTCCGAGCTGGAGATCGCCCGCCAGCAGCTCCGCGATTCGGCCATCACGGCCCCGTTCGACGGCCGCATCCGCGAGCGCCAGGCCGGGGTCGGCGACTACGTGGCCGCGGGCCAGACCGTGGTCGTGCTCGTCCGCGTCCACCCGCTGCGCCTGCGCCTGGAGGTGCCGGAGCGCGAAGCGGCCGGAGTGCGCGGCGGCCAGGCGGTGCGCCTCACGGTCGAGGGCGATCCCGGGACGCACGAGGGCCGCGTGGCGCGGATCAGCCCGGCCATCCGCGAGGAGAGCCGCACGCTGCTCGTCGAGGCCGAGGTGCCCAACCCGGACGGCGCGCTGCGCCCCGGCACCTTCGCCAAGGCCGAGATCGTGACCGTGGCGGACGAGCCCGCCGTGCTCGTCCCCACCTCCTCCGTGGTCAGCTTCGCCGGCATCGAGAAGGTGCTCGGCGTGGCCGACGGCAAGGCCGTCGAGAAGCGCGTCAAGACCGGCCGCCGCGCCGGCGACCGGGTCGAGATCCTCGAAGGGGCCGCCGCCGGCGACGTGGTCGTGGTCGCGCCCGGCAACCTGGTGGACGGCCAGCCCGTCACCATCGTCCCGTAAGGACCTTTCATGCAGAAGCTCGCCGAGATCTGTATCCGCCGGCCGGTGTTCGCGGCCATGATCGTGCTCGCCCTGGTCGTCGTGGGCGCCGCGAGCTACGGCCGCCTGGGCGTCGATCGTTTTCCATCGGTGGACCTGCCCACCGTCTCCGTGCGCACGGCCCTCCCCGGCGCCTCGACCGAGGAGGTCGAGACCGAGGTCTCGCAGCGCATCGAGGAGACGGTCAACACGGTCGAGGGGATCCAGGAGCTGCGCTCGGTCTCCTCGGCCGGCAGCTCGTTCGTGATCGTCACGTTCGATCTCGACCGCGACATCGACACGGCCGCGCAGGACATCCGCGACCGCGTCTCCGCCGTGGTGCGCCAGCTCCCCGACGACGCGCTGCCGCCGGTGATCGCCAAGTTCAACAACGACACCGCGCCGGTGATGACCGTGGCGCTGTCGGGCAACCGCTCGCTCAAGGAGCTCACCGAGGTCGCGGACAAGGTCGTCAAGGTGCAGCTCGAGCGCTCGGCCGGCGTGGGCGAGGTGCAGATCGTGGGCGGCCTGGAGCGCGCGATCAACGTCTGGGTGGACCCCGAGCGCCTGGCGGCCTACCAGATCCCGATCACCGACGTGCGCGACGCGCTGGTGCGCCAGAACACGGACGTGCCGGGCGGCAACGTCACCGGCTCGTCGAGAGAGATGACCCTGCGCACCATGGGCAAGCTGACCGCGGCGCGCGACTTCGACGAGCTGGTCGTGAAGACCGTCGACGCCCAGCCGGTGCGCATCCGCGACCTCGGCTACGCCGAGGACGGCACCAAGGAGCAGCGCTCGGTGGCGCGCCTGAACGGCGTGCCCACCGTCACCCTGGAGGTGCGGCGGCAGTCGGGCGCCAACACGGTCGAGGTCATCGAAGGGGTCAAGCAGGCGCTCGAGCGGGTGCAGACGCAGATCCCGGCCGATCTCCGGATGGAGATCATCCGCGACCAGTCGCGCTACATCCACGCCGCCCTGCACGAGATCAACCTCCACCTGATCCTGGGCAGCATCCTGGCTTCGCTCGTGGTGCTCGCCTTCATGCGCAGCTGGCGCTCGACGCTGATCGCCGCGGTCGCCATCCCGACCTCGGTGATCGCGACGTTCGGCATGATGAAGGCGCTCGACTTCACCTTGAACAGCGTCACCATGCTCGCCCTGGTGCTCATGGTCGGCGTGGTGATCGACGACGCCATCGTGGTGCTCGAAAACATCTTCCGCTGGGTCGAGGAGAAGAAGGTCGATTCCTTCGAAGCCGCGAAGCGGGCCACCGCCGAGATCGGCCTGCCCGTGCTCGCCACGACGCTCTCGCTGGTGGTGATCTTCGTCCCGGTCTCGTTCATGTCGAGCATCTCGGGCCGCTTCCTCTTCCAGTTCGGCCTGACCGCGGCGGCGGCGGTGCTGGTGTCGCTCCTCGTCTCCTTCACGCTCACCCCGATGATGAGCGCCCGGCTGCTGCGCGCCGAGGACGCGGCGGGGCATGGAGGGCATGCTCCGGCAAGATCGCGCGCCGGCTTCTACGGCCGCGTGGACCGGGTCTACGAGCGCATGCTGCTCGCCACGATGCGGCACCGGCGCATCGCTGCGCTGGCCTGCGTGCTGGTCATGCTGTCGTCGATCGTCCTCTTCAAGCTGGTCAAGGTCGAGTACATCCCGAGCGACGTGGACGAGTCGGAGTTCGAGATCAACGTCAACGCGCCCGAGGGGACGAACCTGGCGGCGATGGACGAGGCCATGCGCGCCATCGAGGCCGAGCTGCGGCAGGTGCCCGCCATCCGCCTGGTGCTCGCCAACGCGGGCGGCGGCTTCCTCGGCGGGGTCAACCAGGGCAACGTGTTCGTGCGCATCGCGCCGCACGAGGAGCGCAAGCTCTCGGTGTCCCGCTTCCTCGGCGCCCTGGTGCGGCTCGATCCCATGGCGGCGTTCCGGGGCAACTACAGCCAGCGCGACGTGATGACCGAGGTGCGCAAGCGCCTGTCGAAGTTCAGCGACCTGCGCTGCGCGGTGCGCAACACCCAGGCCTTCAACATCGGCGGCGGCAACAACGACATCGATTTCTCGCTGCGCGGGCCCGACCTGCTGGCGCTGTCCGCCTATGCCAACGACCTGCGGGAGAGGTCGAAGAAGCTCGGCGGCATCATCGACTCGGACATCACCCTGAAGCTCGACAAGCCCGAGCTGCGCGTGGACATCGACCGCGCCCGCGCTGCGGACCTCGGGGTCCAGATGTCGGACGTGGCGAACGCGCTGCGGCTGATGGTCGGAGGCGACACGGAGGTCTCGCGCTTCCACGATCCGCAGGTCAACGACGACTACGACGTGCAGCTCCGGCTGACCCAGGGGACGCGCAACGATCCCGACGCGATCACCCGCCTCTACGTGCCGAGCTCGACCGGCCGGCTGGTGCGGCTGGACAGCCTGGTGACGGTCAAGGAGGCCACGACCTCGTCGCGCGTCGACCGCTTGGACCGCCAGCGGCAGGTGAGCCTGCGCGCCGGCGTCGCGCCCGGCTATGCGCTCGCCGACCGCCTGGAGGCCCTCCAGGGCGCGGTCAAGGAGATGAACCTGCCGCCCGCCTACACCACCGCGATCGGCGGCCGCGGCCGCGAGCTGGCGCGGACCTACAAGGAGTTCGTCTGGGCGCTGGCGCTGTCGATCATCTTCATGTACATGATCCTCGCGTCGCAGTTCGAGAGCCTGGTGCACCCGCTGACGATCCTGCTCTCGCTGCCGCTCTCCGTGCCCTTCGCGCTGTTCTCGCTCTGGGCCACGGGCAACACGCTCAATCTCTATTCGGCGCTCGGCGTGCTGGTGCTCTTCGGGGTGGTGAAGAAGAACGCCATCCTGCAGATCGACCACATGAACAACCTGCGCGCCGCGGGCATGGTGCGCGAGGCCGCGATCCTCCAGGGCAACCGCGACCGGCTGCGCCCGATCCTGATGACCACGCTCGCCCTGGTGGCCGGCATGCTCCCGCTCGCCCTCGGCACCGGCCCGGGCTCCGAGGAGCGCCGCGCGATCGCGGTCGTGGTGATCGGAGGGCAGACGCTGTCGCTGCTGCTGACCCTGCTGGCGACGCCGGTGTTCTACTCGATCTTCGACGACCTGCGGGGCGTGTCGCGGGTGAAGGACCTGCTGAAGCGGCTGCGGCCTTCGCGGGAAGAGGAGCTGCGGCCCGCGGCGTAATGCCTGGGGTTGAAAGCAATTCCGAGTCTGAGCCTCGGAGAGGCTCCAGCCTGTAGCCCGGGGTCAGAGCGCCGCAGGCGCGGCGACCCCGGGTAGAACGTCCCCCCATTCCCCCAAGCCCCGGCAGGGGCGACAGCAGCTCTCGCGGCTCGGCCGTCGCACGTCGCGTGCCGGGGAGTTGCTGCCGCCCCTCCGGGGCTTGGGGATTGTTTTTCTCTCCTTACCCGGGGTCGCCGCTTCGCTCTGACCCCGGGCTACATGCTTTGGCCCCTCCGGGGCCGGAAAATCGCCGACCTGCCCACCGGCCCCCGCTCGCAATCCCACCGTACTGATCAGGGCAATTCCGAGAGGCGGTACAATCCGGCCCAACGGGCAGGCAGAGCCTAGCCCAGGGCCGAGGCCGAGGGCCGATGCGCTGGGTAAATAGGTCAAAATCTCTAGGCGGCCTGAAGGGCCGCAAGAATCCAGGCCTGCATATTCCCTTCGCCCTGGCACCGGCCCGGAAACTGAGGAGTGCCGCGCCATTGCGGTCGTTCGGAAGGTGACCGCGTGAGCCGCTATCCCCGGCGGCCGAGTGGCTCCGCCGGCAGGCGGAGACACAAAAGCTCGGACCCGAGCCTTTCTCCCCGCCATTTAAGACACAAAGCCGGCCGTATGAGGGCCTCGTACAGCGGAATGAGACGCAATCCCCGCCAGTGGAGTCACTCCATCGGGTGTCTGAGACACAAAACCCGCGGACGGAGACACTCGGACCGGCGATGGAGACACTACACCCGCAGGTAAAGACGCTATCCCCGCCGGTAGAGACGCAATTCCCGCCGGGCCAGCGTCTCGGCGCGGAGGCTTTGTGTCTCAACGCACGAGGAGAGCGTCTCCACCGGGAGGTCTTGCGTCTCAACCAGCGGGGATCGTGTCTCTACCAGCAGGGATCGTGTCCCTGCCCTGCGATTTAGTGTCTCCAACCACGGGGATAGCGTCTCAAACGGCCAGTAGAGCGTCTCGTCCCGCGGGTTTTGTGTCTCCTCCCGCAGGCAGAGCGTCTCGTTCGCCCGGTCTGGTGCCTCGGCCGGCCGTCGTCGTGTCTCGCGACGCAATCGGAGCGTCGCATTCGAGGTTCGGAGCGACACAAACCCGCTTCGTCGCGTCTCGTCCCCTGGGGAGAGCGTCGCAACCGTTCGGATCTACCTCACCAGCTCGCGTTGGTAGACGGCGCCCAAGGCGATGAGGCCGTAGCCGAGGAGGAGGAGGATATCCACGAGGTCGCCCAGCTCCGGCCAATCGAGCTGCAGATCGACCACATGAACAACCTGCGCGCCGCGGGCATGGTCCGCGAGGCCGCGATCCTGCAGGGCAACCGCGACCGGCTGCGCCCGATCCTGATGACCACGCTCGCCCTCGTGGCCGGCATGCTGCCGCTCGCCCTCGGCACCGGCCCGGGCTCCGAGGAGCGCCGCGCGATCGCGGTCTTGGTGATCGGCGGGCAGACGCTCTCGCTGCTGCTGACGCTCCTCGCGACGCCGGTGTTCTACTCGATCTTCGACGATCTGCGGGGCGTGTCGCGGGTGAAGGACCTGCTGCGGCGGCTGCGGCCTTCGCGCGAGGAGCTGCGGCCGGCGGCGTAGAGAAGAAAGGACGTAAAGGACCCAAGGGACTCAAAGGACGACAAGGACACCCTCCCCCGTCCTTTAAGTCCTTTAGGTCCTTTACGTCCTTTTGGTCCTTTTCACTCCAGCAGATCCCGCTGGTACAGCACTCCCAGCCCCAGGAACCCGTACGCCAGCAGGTAGGTGGCGTCAACGAGGTCGGTCAGCTCGATCCAGCCGAACTGGGAGTAGTAGGCGAAGAGGGTGTCGGCGGCGCAGAGGAAGAGGAAGCCGCCGAGCAGGCGGACCCAGACCTTCCACACCGCGCCGCCCCGGAACCGCAGGCTGATGCGGATCAGCAGCACCGTCGGGATCAGCAGCAGGAAGTCGAGCACCGGGTAGAGCACGTTGAGGAGCGTCTCCAGCAGCTCTCCCGGCTTCCGCACCAGCGGCATCAGGATCGGATAGCCGATCGCGAGGCAGACGACCGCGGCTCCCACTGCCAGCCAGGCCCGCTCCGACGCCGGTCCGATCGGGAAGCCGCTCGCCGAGTAGGCGCGCAGGAACATCACGAGCGCGCCGATCAGCAGCGGATAGGACACCAGGAAGAAGACGTCCGCGAGCGACGGGAACGGCGCCTCGACCCGCAGCACGAACTGGTAGACGACGAAGCACGCCTGCCCCAGGGCCATGGCGACGAGCCCCGAGGAGAGCAGGCGCCAGGCGGAGCGCGACGGCGTCCCCGGATCGAACCTCCCCACCACCAGGGTCGAAACCAGCGCCGCCACCACCAGGTAGAGGAGCTTGCCGAACGTGCCGAGCGCCAGGATGGCCCGGGGCGAGAGCGGCGCCTCGAAAATCGGGTTGGACGGCGCGAGCGAGCGGGCGAGCAGAACCGCGGCGAGGATCACCAGCAGGACGGTCAGCGCCCGGCCGGCCCACCGCGCCCGGCTCACGAGGCCTCCTTGAGCGCCGCGATGGCCTGGCGCATCGCGTCCACCACGGTCGCGGCCTTGTCCCTGCCCAGGAAGATGATCAGCGCGAGCCCCAGCTTTTCGAGCAGGGCCTCGATCTGCTGCCCGTCCACGATCATGGAGCGGATCCCGAGGTCGTTGCAGTGGGCGGTGGCGGAGGTGCGCGCCATCAGGCGGCCGATATAGGGCTCGAGCACGCGCGAGATCGTCTCCAGCACCTCGCTGGTGTTTCTGCGCACGGTCGCCGCGACGGGGAGTCCAGGCATCCCAGGTTCACCTCAGCTACTCATTGGAAGACGAAGGAGATTCTAGCACGGGGCCGGAACGGCCCCTAGCGGCGGGCGAGCATCTCTTCCAGCCGGTGCTCGGACCTGTTCAGCACCGCCCGGAGGACGGTCAGCATGCCCGACGGGGCTTCCACCTCGCCGCGGAGGCCGCGCTCGAAGCGGTCCAGGGACCGGTCATAGGCCTCCATCGGCGCCCGGCCGCGGCCGAGGCTGCGCAGGGTGGCCGCGCAGACGGCGCAGCCCTTCAGCAGGTGGAGCGCGATGGTCCGCCCCTCGTCACGGGTGGCTGCCCCGGCAGCGAAGCGCTCGAGGCTCTCACGGGAGATGAGGTGTTCCACGATACGGCCCTCCCTCTATCTAAAAGGTGGTGGGAGGGCCAAAAAGATTTCACGTCAGTTCACACACGAATATCCGTAACCGGCGCAACACCCCGTCCCCGTGCAGCTCCCCGTGATCATGTTCACCTGGATCGCCCCGGTGTTGTTCCTGGAGCGGAAGTGGCCCACGCCGTCGGAATCGCCGCCGCCGGTGTTGTAGATGGTCCAGTCGCTGAAGTCGTAGTCGTACTGGGCCGCCGTCGAGCCCCGGCCGACGTTGAGCTGCGCCTTGACGTTCGTGTAGGCGTCGAACTTCGAGGTGTCGCCGCAGCCGGTGTAGTAGGAGACCGTCGAGCAGGCGATCTGGTCGTTGTACCCGGCGCGGAGGCTGTAGAACTGCGTGGTCTTGCCCGACGGCTTGTCGCGGAAGCCGCCGTCCCCCATCCTCGGGTTGTAGGCCGGGTAGAGGTTGGGGAAGAAGCCGAAGATGTTCGAATCGAAGATGTTCTGGCTGCCGCAGGTCGGCGCCGCCGGGTTCGCGTAGCCCATCCACCAGCAGGAGGAGAGGCCGCGCAACGCTCCGGAGATCGAAATGAATTTCCGCACGCTCCCCCAGAGGCTGCCGTAGTCCACGCCGTGGATCGCCACCGTCGCTCCCATGGAATGGGCGATCACGTCCACCTGGCTCTTGCCCGTGTAGCTCTTCACGGCGTTGATGAAGTCGCGGATCATCGCGGCCTTCGCGGGCTTGTGATAGTTGCCCGCCGGAGCGCCGCGCTCGGAGGAGGACAGCCAGGTGAGGCCGAAGAGCTCGCAGTCGTTGTAGCCCGCGGCCTTGAACGTGTCGTAGACCGAGGCCACGCCGGTCGACGACGGGTAGTCCCAGTTCTTCGCCTCGTCGCCGTTGCCGTGGAAGAACACGATCGGGGTCTTCACCGCGGTGCAGCTCCCGCCGCCGAAGCCGCCATAGGAGGCGTTCGGGGGATTGAAGCCGCCCGCGAACTGGAAGGCGTCGCCGGTGTAGGTGAGCGCCGCGGCGGGTCCGGCCAGCAGAAGACCCGCGAGAAGCCATCCCTTCTTCATGATTGTCTCCCTTGCATTCGGAAGGCGACGCCGGCCTGGTTGTAGCCCACTCCGGAGCCGATCAGGACCACGAGGTCGCCCGGTTTGATCTTGCCCTTCTCGCGGGCATCGTGAAGGGCCATGGGCACACAGGCCGAGCCCGTGTAGCCCCACTCCTCCATCACCGTGTGCGTGCGCTCCATGGGCAGGCCCAGGTCCGCCATGACCAGCTCGATCGAGGGCTTGCGCACCTGGGTGAAAATCAGGAAGTCGATCTCCTCCACTCCGAATCCCCCTTCCTTCGCGAGGCGGCGCACCAGGCGCGGCCAGCCCTCGTGGTTGATCTCCGGGGGATAGCGCTGGACGAGCTTGACCGTGGTGCGGCCGGCTTCGACCGATTCGACCGTCGCCGGCTCGGCCGTGCCGCCCGAGTAGATGCCCCAGTAGCCGGCGTAGGTGCCGTCCGCCTGGAACGCGGCGTTCACGAAGCCGGGCTCGGGAGCGGGCTCCAGCACGGCCGCGCCCGCGCCGTCGCCGTAGAAGAAGACCGTGGGATCGTCCGGCGCGGCCAGCCGGTGCATCAGGTAGACGCCGACGACCAGGACGGTCTTGAGAGACGGGTTCGCGGCGATCAGGCCGGCGGCGCTGGCGAAGCCGGTGGGGAACGATGCGCAGGCGCAGCCCACGTCGAAGGTGCCGGCGTTCTTCGCGCCGAGCTTGCCCTGGAGCACGACCGAGGTGGCCGGGGTCAGGTAGTCGGGCGAATCGGTGCCCAGGATGATCAGGTCCACGTCCTCGGGCCGCCGGCCGGCGTTGTCCAGGGCCTGCTGCGCGGCCTGGAGCGCGAGATCGGAGGTGGCCTGATCGTCGGGCGCCCACCAGCGGCGGCGGATGCCGGTCGAGGCTTCCATCTTGTCCACGAAGTCCCCGAAGCGCTCGCGCAGGAGGTCGTTCGAGATCTCGCGCCCGGGGAGGTGAATGCCGGTGGAGACGAGGGACGCGTAACGCTCAGGCATTCGCAGCTCCGGAAAGAAAATCGAGCAGAAGCCGGGCCGTGACGTCGGGGTTTTCGACGGCCATGCCATGCGGCGCGCCGGGCACGATCTCCAGCCGGGCGCCGGGGATCGCCTCCGCCAGGGCTCGGGCATGCTCCGGCGGGAACATGAGATCCCGCTCGCCGGCGACGATCAGCACGGGGCAGCGGATGCCACCCAGGCGCGGGAACAGGTCGAGCCCTTCGAGCGAGGAGAGGATCGCGGCCAGGCCGCGGAACCAGACCGCGGGCAGCGCCGCGATCCACTGGCGGTGGTAGGCCAGGACCGGCGCCTGCCTCTCCAGGTATTCCGGGGTGTAGGTCCCGGCGAGGATGTACTCCAGGACCAGACCGCCGTCCCCGCCCGCCGCCCCTTCGAGCGCGAGCTCCCGGCACCGGGCCGACGATTCCCAGAACTCCGGCGTGATCCGGCCGGTCGCGGCGATCACGGTGAGCGAGGCCGCGCGCTCCGGGTGGAGGGTGGCGAAGAGCAGCCCCACCAGCCCGCCGTAGGAGGTGCCCGCGAGGTGGACGCGCTGGAGCCCCAGATCGTCGAGCAGCTCCACCAGGTCGCGCACGTGCGCCTCCAGCCTCGGCTCGGGCTCGCCGGGGGAGAGGAGCTGGCCGCGGAGGTCGCAGCGGACCACCTGAAAGCGCTTCGCCAGGATGGCGACCACGGGATCCCAGGCCCCGAGGGTCATCATGCCGCCGTTGAGCAGCAGCACGGGCTCGCCCTCGCCATCGGTCCGATAGGTCAGCATCCTTCCTCCAGATATCGTTGCCGCAGCTCCCCCTTCACCACCTTGCCGTAGGCGGTGCGCGGCAGGCTCTCCACGAAACGGAACTCGCGGGGAATCTTGTACTTCGCCAGCCGGCCTCCCAGGAACGCGGACAGGTCCTCGGCGGTCGGAGCCTCGGCGCCGGGCACCACGAAGGCCACCCCCATCTCGCCCCAGGTCGGATGCGGAACCCCGACCACGGCGGCGTCGCGCACGCCCGGGTGGAGCACCAGCTCCCCCTCGATCTCCGCGGGATAGACGTTCACGCCGCCGCTGATGATCATGTCCTTCTTGCGGCCGGCGATCCAGTGGAAGCCCTGAGCATCGCGGCGGGCGAGATCGCCGGTGTGGAACCAGCCCTCGGAGTCCAGGGCCGCGGCCGTGGCTTCCGGATTGTTCCAGTAGCCGCGGCAGACGTGCGGTCCGCGGATCAGCAGCTCCCCCACCTCGCCCTGCTCGTCCACGAGGCGCGTCTCGGTGAACATCAGCGGCTTGCCGATCGAGCCGGGATGGCGCACCGACTCCTCCACCGTCATCGAGAAGCAGTTCACCCCAACCTCGGTCATGCCGTAGCCCTGCTTGAAGGTCACACCGCGGCGCTGGTAGGTCTCGATGATCCAGGTGGGAAGAGGCGCGCCGCCACTGATGAGCCAGCGCACTTTGGAAAGATTTACGGTCTTGAATTCCGGCGCCTCGGCGAGCATCTGCCAGATGGTCGGAACACCCAGCACGACCGTGGCCCCCTCGGCCTCGATCGTGCGCCAGACCTCGGCGGCGTCGAAGCCGCGGTGGAGGACCACCGTGCCGCCGATCGTGACGATCGGAACCAGGAAGGCCCCGAGCCCGCCCGCGTGGTAGAGCGGCGTGAAGATCGGGCTGACGTCGTCCTCCCGGAGCTGCCAGCCGAGCACGGTGTTGTAGCCGTTCCAGACGATCATCCGGTACGGCAGCATCACTCCCTTGGGCTTCCCCGTCGTGCCGGAGGTGTAGAGCAGGCACCAGAGATCCTCCGGATCGCCCTTTTCCGGCTGCCAATCGGAGGTCGGGTCCGGGAGCTCTTCGAGAGAAATCCAGTGCGGGATCTCGACCAGCTCCCGCAGGTCGGCCACCTTGTCCGCATGCTCCGCGCCGTAGAAGAAAGCTGAGGGCGCCGCGTCGGCCAGGATGCCGGCCATCTCACGAGCGGTCAGCCGCGTTCCCAACGGAACGAAGATGACTCCCGATTTGGGAGCGGCGAAGAAGGCGTCGAGGATCTCCGGCCGGTTGTCGGCGAGGAGCGCAACCCGGTCCCCCTTCCGGAGCCCGAGATCGCGCCAGATCCGCGCCATGCGCACGGCACGGGCGTCCATCTCGCCATAGGTGAAGCGCTCGCCCGTCGGGACGTAGACCAGCGCGGTCTTGTCCGGCGTCAGGCGGGCGCGCTCGCCCAGGAGATCGCCGTGCGGGATCATCAGGTGCCGATCACCAGGCCGCCGTCCACGGAGAGCACCGTGCCGCTGACGAAGGAAGCTCCCTCGGAGGCGAGCCAGAAGTAGGCCTCGGCGACATCCTCGGGCTGGCCCATGCGGCCGATCGGCGTGTGCTCGACCATGCCGGCCAGCACCTTCTCCGGCATGGCCTTGACCATCTCGGTAGCGATGAAGCCGGGGGCCACCGCGTTGACCCGGATGCCGTAGCGGCCCAGCTCCCGCGACCAGGTGCGGGTCATGTTGACCATCGCCGCCTTGGTCGCGGCATAGTTCGTCTGCCCGAAGTTGCCGTACAGGCCGACCACGGACGAGGCGTTGAGGATCACCCCTCCCCGCCCCCCCGCGATCAGGTGCGGCGCCACGGCGCGGGTGCAGAGGAAGACCCCCTTCAGGTTGACCGAGACCACGGCGTCGAAGACGGCCTCGCTCATCTCGCCGACCTTCTGGCCGTCCTTCCATTTGACGAGCTGGCCGTCCTTGACGATGCCCGCGTTGTTGACCAGCACGTCGATCCGCCCCCAGCGCTCCATCACCTCGGACACCGCGCCCTCGACGGACGCGGCATCGGTGACGTCCACCTTCTGGAAGAGGACGTCAGCGGTATCGGCGGCATCGGCCTCGCTGACGTCCCAGGCGGCGACACGGGCGCCGTCGCGGGCGAAGCGGCGGGCGGTGGCGCGGCCGATTCCGGCGGCCGCGCCCGTGACGATGACCACCCGCTCCGACACTAGAACACCCACTTCACCCCGAGCTGGATCTCCCGGCCGGGGAGCGTGGCCCGGAAGCGGCCGAAGTTGGGGTTCGCCCGGAACGCCAGCGCCGGGTTCGCCAGCGTCGGTCCGGAGAGGAACTCGGCGGTATCGATCGAGTTGACGTCGTAGTTGGTGTTGTCGAGGACGTTGAAGCCCTCGACGATCAGGTCCAGCCGGTTGTCGCCGAGCAGGGTGAAGCCCTTGGTCAGGCGCAGGCTGAGCTGCTTGAACGTGGGCCCGTCCTCGGAGTTGCGGTCCACGCCGGCGGGGCGGTCCGAGTTCTTGCCGTCGCCGTTGAAGTCGTAGCCCAGCCGGTGGTTCCAGGGCTGGCCCGAGCCGTACTCGTAGATCGGCGCGACCGTCACCGCCCACGGCATGTGGAAGATGCCGGTGAGCACCACGCGGTACTTCTCGTCGGCCCGGCTGCGCCCGTACTCGGCGTCGATCTTCGACGGGTCGTTCGGATAGCCGAAGGGGAACTCGGGGCTGAAGTCGTCCGAGATGTTCTTCTTGTCCGCGAAGGTCACCGCGGCGGTGACGAGATCGGCCTGGCGCATCGTGCCGTTCAGGCGCAGGATCAGCGCCTTGTACTCCGACCGGCCGTCGTTGGTGTACATGTTGACCTGGTTGTAGCTCCGGTTCAGCCGCACCGGGCTCGAGTTGCCGCCGAAGTTCACGTCGCGGATCACGATCTCGTTGTCGCCCTCGGACCACACGCCCTCGGTGTCGAGGAAGAAGCGGCTGGCGCCGAAGCGGTGGGTCCAGCCCAGGCTCGCCTGCGTCGACTCGGGCGTCTCCAGGTCCGGGGACAGGAGCGAGATGTCCGGGTTGAGCAGGACGCCGGTGTTGCGCGGGTTGTTCGGATCGAGGACGAACGGCGGGAAGTTGAGGCCGAGCAGCGCGCCATTGACCCGGGTGCGCAGGATGCGGCCGCCGGTGAAGCCGTTCGCCTGCAGCTCGGTGAACGCCGGGACCAGCAGGAAGCGGCCGTTGAACATGCCCACGCCGCCGCGGACGACGTCGCTGCCGCGGTTGGACGGGTCCCACGAGAACGACAGGCGCGGCTGGAAGTCGTCGGTGTCCTTCTCGCGCGGCTTCGGCACCAGCGGATGGGTGAAGCCCGGATTGTTGCCGCCGTCGTCGAGGTCATAGCGCAGGCCCGCGTTGAACGACAGGTTGGCGCGCGGACGCCACTCGTCCTGGACGAACGCGGCATAGCGCGTGTCCGTGAGCGAAACGTCGCCCGAGCCTTCGCCGTAGGAGTAGGCCAGAGGGAGGGCGCGGGTGTCGGTCACGTAGATGAAGAGCCCCTCCTGGAACGTGTCGATCCGCAGCCGGTCGTCCGCGTAGAGGATCGAGGCGCCGAGCTTCAGATCGTGGCTGCCCGTGTTCCAATGAAACGTGTCGCGCAGCTCGTAGGTCTCGCCGTCGCCGAGCAGGTCGCCGAGGATGTTCGAGCCGGTCTGGAGCGTGTTGCCCGAGGAGAACCATTCGGACACGGCGTTCGAGTTGGTCGGCTCGTCGTACTTGCGCGTGCCGGCCTGCACGCGCAGCTCGTTCAAGCCCTGGCTGCCGAGGACGCCCAAGTCCTCCAGCGTCAGGTTCCAATTATCCCGGTTGAGCTGCTGGCCCGCCGCCAGGGAGACGACGCCGCCGACGCGGAAGTTCTCCTCCTCGTACTTCTCATAGGCCAGGTTGGCCGACAGCGTATGCGACTCGCTCGCGTTGTGGGTGAGCCGGACGAAGCCGAGCGTCTGGTCGAACGGATGCTCCACGTCGGCGGCCGTCGAGACGAAGGCGCCGCCCGGCCGGAAGAACGAGACGTTGTCCTCGTTGATCTGCTCGACCGAGAAGAAGTAATGGGTGCGGTCCTGGACGATCGGGCCGCCGACGGTGAAGCCGTACTGGGCGCGGGAGAAGTCGGCCCCGCCCTGCTCCAGGGCGCCGGGCTCGCGCAGGTCGTCGGCGCGGTAGAAGCCGAAGGCGGTGCCGGACGTCCGGTTCGTGCCGCCGCGGGTGACGATCGACAGCGCGCCGCCGGCCGTGCCGCCGACCTCCGTGTCATAGCGGTTGTTCATGACGCGGAACTCGCTGATCGCGTCCTGGCTGAAACGGATCTTGGAGAGGCCGAGGGCCGGATCGGTGAAGTCCACGCCATTGACCAGGATGGTCGACTGGCTGGCGTTGCCGCCGGCGCCCACGACCGGGCCGCCGCCGATGAAGCGGAAGCCGCCGCGCTCGCGCTGCACGCCCGGGGCGATGAACGCCAGGCGCTGGAAATCGCGGTCGGGCACGGGCAGCGACTCGATCTGCTCGGGCACGATGTTGGTCGACGTGTCGGTCTTGTAGACGTCCACGAGCGGCACGGTCGAGCTGACGGTGATCGATTCGGCCACGGCCGCGCTCAGCTCGGCGCGAATCTGGACGGTCTGGCCGACGCGCAGGACGACGCCGTCCTGGGCGACCGGCGAGAAGCCCTCGAGATCGAAGCTCGCCTTGTAGGTGCCGGGAGGCAGCGCGCTCAGGGTGGCGTCGCCGGCCTCGCCGGTGACCGCTACGCGGGTCAGGCCGGTCTCCGGGTTTTCCAGGGTGACGGTGACGCCGGGCAGGGCCCCGCCGTCCACGTCCGTGACGCGGGCCTCGACGCTCGCGGTGCTGACCTGGGCCGCGGCTGGGTGGATCGGCAGGATGCCCAGCAGGACGAGAGCCAGGAAGGCCCCTCCCCTATGCATCCGGACTGCGCACTTCGTCGACATGTTTTTTCCCTCCTCGCGGAGCGAGACGTGATGGCGTTTCTAGATCCGAAGCCCCGGGCTCCCTGGACAGGAGGCCGAAGCGAAGCACCTTGGCAAACTCCTCCACCGCGTGCTTCGGCTCCAGGCCCAGGTGCATGGGCACGCCGAAGCACTTCTCGACGGTGAAGTAGTAGAAGAACCAGCGGGTGGCGAGCATCACGCCGATCAGGGGATCGACCCCCTCGGCGATCTCGCCCTTCCTCTTCATCTCGGCGATGCGGTCGGAGTACGCGGAGCGGAAGCGGTCGGCCATCTGCTGGTAGAAGGCCCGGATGTGCTTGCCCTTGAACTCGATGACGTCGATGTAGATGAGCAGGATGCTCTGGGCGTTCTCGGTGACCACCTGGTCGATGGCCGCGGCCATCTCCTCGAGGTCGTCGGGGAAGCGGGCGGCGGCGAAGATGCGGTTGAGCGGCAGGTCGGGGTCGAGGAGCACCTCCCAGTACCGGTCGATCAGGCGCTGGAAGATCTGCTCCTTGTTGCCGAAGTGGTGATAGAGGTTGCCCACCGAAAGCCCCGAGCGCCGCGCGAGCTGACGCATGGACGTGGCGCGGTAGCCCTGCCGCGAGAACAGCGACAGCGCCGCCTTGAGCACCTTCTGGGTGGACGCCTCCGACTTGGATGCCTGCGTGCGCCGCCTCGCCATGGTACCTCCGTCCGGTCCAGATACAGAACGAGCGTTCGGTATTTTTCGAATGCTAGACGGAGGCGGGGAGGCTGTCAAGCCTCCCCGCGGCTACCGGGGTGGGAGCTGGGGGCTACCGGCGGCTGGCGTTGGTGGCGGCTTCATTCTCCGGCGGGCGCGCAGCGGCCTTCTTGCCGGCGCCGGCCGGGGGGACGATGCCGTTGGCCTGGCGGGTGCGAGCCGCGACCATGGCGGCGTACTTGGCCTCGCGCTGCTTGGCCTCGTCCTTGGGCAGGTGGCACTTCTTGTACTTCTTCCCGCTGCCACACCAGCAGAGGTCGTTGCGGCGGAGCGCGACGTCCTTGGGCGGCTCGGGACGGGAGAACAGGTTGCGGATCCAGCTCGTCAGGGACACGGGAGATCTCCTTCCACGTTCAGATCTACGATTCCAAGCGGTCCCGGGGCCGGTTTATTCCTGGGGACGACGCGGAGGGAATTCTACCCTCACTCCCCCGGCAGCCAGAAGACCACGGAGGTCCCTCTCCCCTCCCGGCTTTCCAGCCGGAGATGGCCGCCGTGGGCTTCCACGATCTCGCGGCAGAGCGGGAGGCCGAGGCCGGAGCCGGTTGCCTTCGAGGTGTAGAAGGGCAGGAGTGCCTTGCGCATCCCCTCGTCGCTCATCCCTGAGCCCCGGTCCGTCACCCGCAGCCGGACTCCCCCGTCCGCCGTGGGCTCCAGGGAGACGCGGATCTCTTCGGGCGCGCTGCCCGATTCCTGGGCATTCTTGAGTAGGTTGATGAGCACCTGCTGGACCTGGCCGGGATCGAAGAAGCCCGGGCGGATGGGCGGCTCGCCTTCCAGGCGGAAGGGGAAGAGTCCGCGCAGCTCGTCGAGAAAAGGTTTCCATTCCACCTCGCGCTTGACCGGCGCGGGCAGGCGGGCGAAACGGGCATAGCTCTCCAGAAAATCGCGCAGGTGGGAGGAGCGCTCTTCGATCACGTCGAGCACGCCGCCGAGGCGCTCCTGGTGCTCGGGATTGTCCAGGATGTGGCGGGCCGAGCGCGCAAGCGAGGCGATCGGAGCGAGCGAGTTGTTGATCTCGTGGCTCATGGTGCGGATCGCCTTCTTCCAGACGTCCACCTCCTGGCGGCGTAGCTCGGGGGTCAGGTGCTTGAGCATGGTCAGCTCGTGGCGCCGGCCGTTCAGCTCGAAGACGCGCCGGGCCACATGGTAGACCTCATCTTCGCCGCCCTGCTCGACCGAGAAGAGCGCGTCCCGGCCGCTCGCCAGGGCCTCGCGCATCTGCGGCGGACAGTCTTCCAGGATGCTGCCGAAGGGCTGCCCTTCCAGGCGCCGGCCGGTCACGAACAGGTCCCGCGCCGCCCGGTTCACGAAAAAGATCCGGTCCCGCTGCGTCAGGACGATCGCCATGGGCGTCGCCTCCAGAACGGTCTCCAGGAGCAGCTCCTTCTGGAGCAGGTTCCCCCGCTCGTCCCGCAGCACGTCGCCCACCGAGTTGTAGAGCCCGACCAGCTCTCCCAGCTCGTCGCGGCGCTCCACGGCCAGGCTGAGGCTGAAGTCGTGGTCCTTGTAGCCGCGCACGCCGTCCCGCAGCGCGTCGAGCGTGCGGGTCGCCGGGTTCAGCACGCGGCCGAGGAGCCAGAGGCCGACCGTGATGCCCGCGGTCAGGGTGGCGACGAGGACCATCGCGGGAGAGGGGGACCAGTGGGCCGCGGCGGCCGCGGCAGCGGCCACGGCCGCCAGGGCGGCGAAGAAGGCGAGGCGGACCCGGCTGGCGAATCGGAGGGCCCTCACCCCCCGGCCCCCTCTCCCGCCTCCCCGTCCCCCTCCCCGGGAGAGGGGGAGAACAGCTTCAGCTTGTGGGCGAGGCTGGGACGGAGGGCGAGGGCGGAGTTGGTGATTTCGGTGAGGACGGCGGGTGGATCTTGCAGAAGCTTCTCATTGGGAAACCGGAGGACCTCATAGCCAAGGGCTTGAAGGTACTCATCGCGATTCTCGTCGTGCGCGGTCTGGGCCGCGCTCGCATGGACCTCGCCATCGAGCTCGACGATCAGCCTCAGATCAGGACAACAGAAATCTGCAATGTACCGGCTCACCGGGTGCTGCCGGCGGAACTTCAGACCAAGCAGTTGGCGATCGCGGAGCAGCTCCCAGAGCGCCGCCTCAGCAGGCGTCTCTTCCCGCCTCAGCTCCCGAGCCCGGCGCCGTGGTTCCAGGATCTTCAAGAGCGAGCCCCTGCTTGTCTCCCCCTCTCCCGGGGAGGGGGTTGGGGAGGCGGGAGAGGGGGCCGGGGGGTGAGGGCTCCGTTCACCCCTTCACCCGTCGCTCCACCGCCAGTCCGTACTTCTCCATCTTGCGGTAGAGGGCCTGGCGGCTGAGGCCCAGGGATTCGGCGGCCTTGGCGACCACGCCGCCCGCCTCTTCCAGGGCGCGCTCCAGCTTGATGCGCTCGGCCAGGGTGGCGTCGTCGAGAAGGAGATCGTCGGGCGCCGGCCGGTCGGCCACCGCCACCGGGAAGCCGTGCGTGCCCAGACCGAGGTCGTCCTCCCGGATCGTGTCGCCGGGCGCGACGAGCACGGCCCGCCGCAGGGCGTTTTCGAGCTCGCGGACGTTGCCCGGCCAAGCGTGGCGCAGCAGCCGCTCCCGCGCTCCGGGCGTGAGCCGCCAGAGCGCCCCGGAAGGCGATGGAGAAAGGTCGCGGAGGAACTTCTCGGCCAGGGGGAGCGCGTCCTCGGGGCGTTCGGCGAGCGGCGGCACCGACAGCTCCACGACGTTCAGCCTATAGAAGAGATCCTCGCGGAAGCGGCCGGCGGCGATGTCCTCGCGCAGATCGGAATTGGTGGCGCAGACGAGCCGCACGTCCACCCGCCGGGTCTCGCTGCTCCCCAGGCGCTCGAACTGGCCGCTCTGGAGGACCCGCAGGAGCTTGCGCTGTCCCGAGAGCGAGAGGTTGCCGATCTCGTCCAGGAAGAGCGTGCCGCCGTCCGCCGACTCGAAGCGGCCGACCCGGCGGCGGTGGGCTCCCGTGTAGGCCCCGGCCTCGGCGCCGAAGAGCTCGCTTTCGAGCAGCTCGTCCGGAATCGCGCCGGCGTTGACCCGGACGAACGGCTTGTCCCTGCGCCGCGAGTTGGCCTGGACGATCTCGGCCAGCTTCTCCTTGCCCGCGCCGCTCGGGCCGGTGATCAGGACGGGCACGTCGGCCCGCGCCACCTGGAGGGCCAGGATCGCGACCGCGTGCATCCGCTCGCTCGCCCAGACCGCGCCACAGAGGTCGTGGTGCTCGGCGAGCTCCTCCCAGGTGCGGCGGGCGCGCCCCCGGAGGCGGGCGTTCTCCAGTTGCAGCTCCCGCATGCGCAGGAGGTTGCGGACGGTGACCAGGAGCTTCTCGTCGTCCCAGGGCTTGGCCAGGTAGTCGCTCGCCCCTTCCTTGACGAGCTGCACCGCGGTTTCGAGCGAGGTCCAGGCGGTCATCAGGAGGACGGGCAGGCCGGCATCGAGCTTCTTGATCTCGCGGAAGAGCGCGACCCCCTCCTCCCCCGAGGTCGCCTCCGGGCTGAAGTTCATGTCCTGGATGACCACCCCGATGTCGGAAGGATCGGTCTCGATCGCCTTGAGCGCCTGGGCCGGCCCGCGGGCGATCCGGCAATCGAACCCCCGGATCTCGAACAGCACCTGGAGCGCTGTCGAGACCGAGGGTTGATCTTCGACGATAAGGAGGGTGGGCATGGGCGGAGACTATTATGGCCCCCGGAGGAACCAAGGACCAAAAGGACATAAAGGACCTCAAGGACCATAAGGACAACAAGGACAAGGGGGATCGTCCTTGGTGTCCTTGAGGTCCTTGAGGTCCTTTGTTCCCTTTACACGTTCCTCGTGGCGATCGCCGGCGCGATCCGCGCCGCTTTCAGGGCCGGCCCCAGCGCCGCGGCCAGGCCGGTCGCCCAGAGGAGGCCCACCCCCGCCGCCAGGATCCAGGCGTCGAGCTTCGCCCCTTCGACCAGGTTGATCAGCCCGAAGTTCAGGGCGTAGGCGAGCACCAGGCCCAGGCCGGCGCCGATCGAGGTGATCATCCAGTTCTCCAGCAGGAAGTGGCGCAGGATGTCGCCCTGGGAGGCCCCGAGCGCCCGGCGGGTACCGATCTGCCGCTGCCGCTCGGCCACCGAGAACGAGGTGATGCCCACGATCCCCAGCGCCGTCACGAACACCAGGAGCAGCATGACCGCGTTGAGCGAGAACACCACGGCCCGGTCGCGGGAGTCGTACTGCTGCCGGATGTCGGAGATCGCCTGCACCTCCACGTTGCGGCCGTTGTTGGCGGCGAGCAGGGTCTTCTCGATCTCGGGCATCAGCTTCCCGGACTGGCCCGGCTGCGTGCGCACCAGGAAGGTGGAACCGTTGAAGCTGCCGGTCCGGCTCGGATAGATGACCGCGTAGTCGCCGATCGGCCAGCCGTAGGGGTTGTAGAAGGGTCCGAAGGTCCCCACCACCCGGAAGGCGGGCTCGCCGTCGGAGCCGTCGATCACCTTGCCCAGCGCTCCCCCCTCGGGGTAGACGAGGTCCGCGAGCTTCTGGCTGATGACGACCGGCGTGACGGTGCCGGGGGGCAGATCGTCGGCGCTGTAGGTCTCGTACTCCTCCTGCGTGAAGTTCCTCCCCTCCAGCAGTCGGACGCCCAGGGTGTCGAAGAACTTCAGATCGCCCGAGTAGATCTGCGTGCGGTAGCGGCCGTCGGCGCGGCGCACCTCGGTCGAGCTGCCGCCCCCCTGCCAGGGGAGGAAGTAGGTGTTGGTCGCGGCGCGCACGCCGGGCATCGCGCGCAGCGCGCGGGCGTCGGCCTCGACCGCATCCTGCAGGTACTTGTCCTCGCGGAACGCCTCGGCGAAGGGCCGGCTGCGGACGAAGAGGAGGTTGGCGTCGTCGAAGCCGGACTCCTTGGCCAGCTCGGCCTTGGACGCGCGAATCAGGCTGACGCAGTTGGCGACGATGGCCAGGGTCAGGGCCACCTCCGCCACGATCAGGACGAAGCGCGCCCGGTTGCGGGTCATGGCGCGAAAGATCGGTCCGAAGGGCATGGCTCTCTCCCTACTGGTTCCGGAGGTGTTGAGCCGGCGGAATCGAGCAGATCCGCCAGGCGGGATAGATGCCGGCAATGGCGCCGGCGACGAGCGACAGCAGGACCGCGGCCAGGATCATGGTCGGGTCGAGCCGGAAGAAGCTCTCGGTTGCGGCCTGACCCTGGAGACCCCGGCTGAAAAGGTTGTTGAAGAAGGCCAGCACGCCCAGGGAGAGCAGCAGCCCGATGGCGCCGCCGATCAATCCCACGACCTCGCACTCGATCAGGTGTTGCAGGAAGATCGACCTGCGGCTCGCGCCCAGCGCCCGGCGGATGCCCACGTGCGGCGCGCGCGCCAGGAACTTGCCCAGGAACAGCCCCACCAGGTTGAGCGCCGAGACGATCAGGAACAGCACCGAGATCGCGGCCAGGGCCTTGGTCTGCCGGGGCACCACCTCCCACTTGCGCAGGAGCTCGGGCAGCGGCGTGACGAGGTTGTGGATCGGGCGCTCGAACCGGCCGATCTTCCTCTGGTCCCGCGTATAGGCGTCGAGGAAGGCGTGATACTCCTGGCGGCTCTTCTCGTCGGGCAGCTCCACCCACATCTGGATGAAGTTGGCCTCGCCGATGCGCAGGGCCTCGACGAACGTGGGGTTGCCCTCCAGGGACTTCCAGTTGTCGCGGTTGCCCACGCTGCGGATCTCCATGGGCTCGATCCAGTTGAACGGCAGGTAGACCGACTCGGGCTGGCTGAACTGGTTGCCGTTGATGTCGTACATCTTGACCCGGGGGCGCCAGGGCCCGATCACGCCCACGATGCGGAAATCGCGGCGATCGATCCTGAGCGTCCTGCCGACGCTGTTGGCGCCGCCGAAAAGCCTTTCGTTCAGGGCCGAGTTGATCACCACCACGGGCTCGGCGCCCGCCGCGGTGCCGTCCGCGGCCTTGCTCCAGCCCGATCCGTACTTGAATGGCACCTCGAACATCGGGAAGAAGTCCGAGAAGACCATCCGCACCTGCTCCTGGGAGGGCCGGACGCGCTGGTCCTCGGGGAAGATGTACAGGGCCGCGAGGAAGTTGGCGGTCTGGCGGACGGGGATCTTGCTGCGCTGGATCTCCCGCACGTCACGATAGGTGAGCTGCGGCGGGAGCCCGCCGAAGTTCGGATGGGGCGGCGCCTTCGGGTCCCAGTTGTCCATCTGCACGTAGTGGAGAGAGGCGCTCTTGTTCGGGAGCGGGTCCTCGGAGAAAACGTGATAGACCGTGATGAAAGCCGTCGAGATGGCTACGCCGAGCGCGATGCCGCCGACGATCAGCACCGACAGGATCGGGTTGCGGCGCAGGCTCTTCCAGGCCAGGCGGAGGTTGTAGGCGAGCATGGGCGTCGTCTCCTAGTTGGCCTGCACGGCAGGTTCGCCAGCCTGCCTGTTCAAGGGGAAGGGCGCGATGCGCTCCAGGTCGACCATGCGGCCGTCCGCGATGTGGAGCTGCCGGTGGGCGCGCGCCGCGTGCTCGGGATTGTGGGTGACCACGATCAGCGTGGTGCCGCGGCTGTTGATCTCTTCGAGGATGTCCATGATCTCCCGCGCCATGGTCGAGTCGAGGTTGCCGGTCGGCTCGTCGGCCAGGATGAGCTTGGGATCGCCGGCCAGCACGCGCGCGATCGCAACGCGCTGCTGCTGGCCGCCCGAGAGCTGCGACGGCAGATGGTGGAGGCGCGACGACAGCCCCACCTGCGTCGCGGCGCGCTCGATGCGCCCCCTGCGGTCCTTGCCGGAAAGCTTGCGATAGCGCAGCGGCACGTCGATGTTGTCGAACACGTCGAGGTCGGGAATCAGATTGAAGCTCTGGAAGATGAAGCCGATCTTTTCGTTGCGGATGCGCGACATCTGCAAGTCCGTGAGGCGGCTCACGTCGAGGCCGTCGAGGAGGTACCGGCCCTGGTCGAAGCTGTCGAGCAGGCCGGCGACGTTCAAGAACGTCGTCTTGCCCGAGCCCGACGGCCCGGTGATGGTGACGAACTCCCCCTCTTCCACTTCCAGGGAGAAGTCGCGCAGCGCCCGGGTCTCCACGAGGCCGGTGCGGTAGATCCTGGTCACGTTTTCCATCTTCAGCACGGTTTTCTCTCCTGTCTATTGCCGGACCAGGACGGTCTCGGCGCCCTGGAACTGTTGCGTGTCGGTCAAGAGAATCTGATCGCCTTCGGCGAGCCCTTCGAGGATCTCCACCTCGCCGACGCTCATGGCGCCGGTGCGGATGTCGCGCAGGGTGGCGAGCCCGTCTTCGAGCACGTACACCTTGCGCCCGCCGCCGCTCTCCAGGAACGGTCCGCGGGACACCTTGAGCACGTCGGTGCGGCGGTCGAGCACGAGCCGCACCGAGACGCGCTGGTTCTGGCGCAGCCCCTCGGGCGGACCGTCGCCGAACGCGACGGTCCCCTCCACCTGGCTCTCGCGAACCTCGGGCGAGACGGCGGTCAAGGTGCCCGGGAACTTGCGGCCGGCGTAGTCGATCTCGACCCGGGTGCCGGAACCGATCTCGTCGGCGTAGGCCTCCGGAATGCGGATCTCGACCTCGTAGGTGGAGAGATCGACCACGGTGAGGAGCGGCGCGTTCGCCGTCACCGCTTGGCGGTCGTCCACGTCGACCGTGGCCACCTGGCCGTCGAACGGAGCGGCCACGGCCAGCTCGCGCACGCGGCGCTCCAGCTCGGCGACCACGAGGCGCTGGCGCTCGACCTGGCGCGCACGGTCCGCGACCTCGAAGTCCAGGACCTCGCGCTGGAGCTTCAGACCCTCGCGGGCCTGGTCGAGCTCGACCTCGGCGAGGCGGACGGCGTCCTTGTTGCGCTCGTGCTCGACTTCGTTGAGGAGGCCCTCGGAGCGGAGCTTCTCGGCGCGCTGGAGCTCGCGGCGCGCGGCTTCGAGGCGCACCCGGCGCAGCTCGGCGTTCTGCTCGTTGCCGACGTTCTGCTGCCGGGCGGAGATGCGGGCGCGGCCCAGCTCGGATTCGAGCGACTGGAGGCGCGAGCGCTCCTGCGCGAGCTGGGACTCCAGCTCGGGGCTCTCGACGGTGGCGAGCGCCTGGCCCTTCTTCACGGTCTGTCCGGCGCGGACGCGGAGGGAGACGGTTCCCTCCGCAGGGCTATAGAGACGGGGATGGTTCGCGGCGACGATCCGTCCTTCGGCAGCCACGTCGCGCTCCAGGTCGCCCCGCGTGACGCTGGCGATCCGGAGGCGGGCGAGGTCGACGGACTGGTCCGCCCGGGACCACCGCTGCAACGCGGGCCAGAGCGGGATGGAAGCAAGGATCAGCACCACGGCCGCCCCGATGAGGATCTTGCTCCGGCGGGACAGGCCCGTCGGCTTCTCGAGGATGACGTCCATGGAGTCGGTTTGTTGAATCATGGCGAGCACCCAAGGAGCAACGGATGTGCCACAGCGGGCTTGCCGCGTAAGTTGTTGAAGAGAGGTGAGTTGCGGGATCGGACGGCTGTCCGGGGAAGTGTCCGGTTGACAGGTGTCCGGGCGGACGGGCGGACAGGTGTCCGGGACGGGGAACGATTCCCTCTGTACCGAGCGCCTCCCCGGCTGTACGAGCGGCCGGTAAAACCCTACGAGGCCGCGGTCAGTCAGGAGCCCGGGAGCAACACCGGACGATCCACGCTGCGGAAGTCGTCATCGAGGGCGAGGATCGGGCATCCTTCTACCACCGCAAGCGCGTAAGCGAAGCAGTCACCGAGATTCAGCGGATAGCGGAGCCTTGCCTCGGCGGCAATCTGAGCTTGCCGGACATCCGGGGGCACGAACCGGATTCCACCGCTCAGCAGCTCGGCCTCAATCTTCTCGTAGAGGTGAGGCTGGCGATCCCGTACGCGGATCATCGTCTCCGTGAGGTTGACCGTGCTCATCCGCAGCTCCGGCGCATGCTCGGCGAGACGCTCGGCAGCCCACGCTCCGTGGGGCTCGTCAAAGAAAATCGCCAACAGGACCGAAGTGTCCACGACCACGGCTCAGCTCCAGAGATCCTCGTCCGAGCGGAAGCGCGGGTTCGGGTTCTCGGGCGCCTGACGGCCGAGGCCGAGCCACTGCGAAAACCGAGGCGTGGGTTGCCCTCGGCGTTCCCGATCGACCGCCTCCAGCACAGCGAGCCGGACGGCATCGGACTTGGTCCTGACCCGCCTCAGACGCATGTACTCGGTCAAGGCTTTCTCGAACTCCGGGGTCAGATGGATGTTGAGCTGGGGCATGGCAAGGCTCTCCTGTACAGATGCTATACAGAAGGCAACGGAGGGTCAACGCGCAGGCGGCCTCGGGCCTACCAGTCCAGCGGCATCGGCGGGATGTCCCCGAAGCCCCATTGGCGCAGGGCGAGCACGATCTTGCCGCGGTGGTGGACCTCGTGGTCGGTCAGGTAGAGGACGCGGTCGCGGCCGGTCCAGAGCACGGGGGTGACGCCGTCGTCGAGCGTCGTGGGGTGCTCCTGCTCCATGCGCCGGCCGTCGTCCTCCTCGAAGAAGGAGACCAGGCGGTCGGCGGTGGACTCCAGGGCGGCCAGGATGGAGGCCTTGTCATCCTCATACTTGGGCCGGCCCCTGCCGTCCTGGAGGAATTCGTCCAGCCACCCATCCACGGTGTAGGCGATGTGCTTGAAGAGGCGGCCGAGGGGGAGGGCCTCGCCGTCGGCCTGCCGGGTCAGCATCTCCTCGGGGATGCGCTCCACGAGGTCGATGGTCCGCTGGCGGATCTGGCGGAAGTGCTTGAGGATCTCGCGGTCGGCGGGGGTCACGGCCTCATTCTAGCTGACGGCGGTCCCGCGTTCCTGCTCCGCCGTCCGGATGCTGCCAAGCGCCACGAAATCGTCACACGCTCCGTCTTTTTCTCCTCTTGACACCGGCGGTATCCCAGCGTATGTTGGGAATCCACGCAGACGGAAGGAGGCAAAACCATGGCAAAAGCAAAGAGTCCGATCCCCGCTGGTTTTCATACGGTCACCCCGGTGCTCACCCTGGACGACGCCCGGCCGGCGATCGAATGGTACAAGAAGGCGCTCGGCGCGGAGGAGGTGTCGAGCCACGCCGGGCCGGACGGCAAGATCATGCATGGCGAGATCCGCATCGGCGGGTCCCCGATCATGTACCACGACGCCATGATGGGCTTCAAGGGACCGAAGGGGCTCGGCGGCTCGCCGATGAGCCTGTGGATCTACGTCGAGGACTCCGACACGCTCTTCAACCGCGCGGTCGAGGCTGGCGGACAGGTGGGCATGCCGTTCGGCGACCAGTTCTGGGGCGACCGCTGCGGCAACTTCACCGATCCCTTCGGCTTCACCTGGACCATCGCAACCCGCAAGGAGGACCTCAACGAGCAGGAGCTGATGCAGCGCCAGGAGGAGTTCTTCCAGCAGATGGCGGGCCAGGGCAAGCCGTAAGCCTCCCCCCATTGCGGCGCTGGTGCTAGGATTCGCCGCACTATGAGAAAGCACCTCCAGGTTCCCTTGTTGGCCGCGGCGGGCACGCTGCTCGCCGCCGCCAGTGTTTTCGCCCAGACGGCCCAGACGCCTCCGGCGGAGCACGCGCACGCCGGGCACGATGCCTTCTACTATCCCGACAACGACGAGGGCATCGCCGCCCTGCCGGCCCGCAAGGCGGCCGAGCTCGCCACGGCGAGCCAGTTCACCGTCTTCCACGGCTTCCAGTTCACCGACCGGCTGCCGGAGAGCGGCATCACCTTCCGCAACCAGGCCGTGGACGACAGCGGACGGGAGTACAAGGCGGTCCACTACGACCACGGCAACGGCCTGGCCGTGGCGGACGTGGATGGCGACGGCAGGCTCGACCTCTACTTCGTCACCCAGCTCGGGGATTCCCAGCTCTGGAAGAACCTGGGCAACGGCAAGTTCGCCAACGCCACGGCCGAGGCCGGGGTCGGCTTGAAGGACCAGATCAGCATCACCGGCTCCTTCGCCGACGTCGACAACGACGGCGACGCGGACCTCTACGTCACCACCGTGCGCAAGGGCAACCACCTGTTCCTGAACGACGGCAAGGGCAGGTTCCAAGACATCTCCAAGGAGGCGGGGCTGGACTACGTGGGCCACTCCTCGGGAGCCGTGTTCTTCGACTACGACCGCGACGGGCTGCTCGACCTGTACCTCACGAACATCGGCCGCTACACGAGCGACGAGATCGGCCGCGGCGGCTATTACGTCGGCTATGGCGACGCCTTCTCCGGCCACCTGCGGCCGGAGCGGACGGAGAACAGCCTCCTCTTCCGCAACCTGGGCAACCACCGCTTCCAGGATGTCTCGAAGCAGGTGGGGCTGGGCGACGAGGGATGGGCCGGCGACGCCACGATCCTCGACTTGAACGAGGATGGCTGGCCCGACCTCTACGTCCTCAACATGCAGGGCGACAACCACTATTACGAGAACGCGCAGGGCAAGCGCTTCGAGGACAAGACGGCCGAGCACTTCGCCAAGACCCCCTGGGGGGCCATGGGCGTCAAGGCCTTCGACTACGACAACGACGGCCGACCCGACGTCTACATCACCGACATGCACTCGGACATGAGCCAGATCATCGGGGTGGACAAGGAGAAGCTCAAGTCCGAGATGATCTGGCCCGAGACCATGTTGCAGGGCGGCGCCAACAACATCTTCGGCAACGCGCTCTACCACAACCTGGGCGGCGGCAGGTTCGAGGAGGTCTCGGACCCGATGGGCGTCGAGAACTACTGGCCCTGGGGATTCTCCGCCGGCGATCTGAACGCCGACGGCTTCCAGGACCTCTTCGTCTGCGCCAGCATGAACTTCCCCTTCCGCTATGCCATCAACCCGCTCTACCTGAACGACCGTGGCAAGGTGTTCCGCGACAGCGAGTTCATCCTGGGAGTCGAACCGCGCCGCGGCGGCCGCACCCATGCCTTCCTGACCGAGATGGACTGCGACGGCGCGGACAAGCCCAAGACCCCGTGCGCGGGCAAGACCGGCAAGGTGCAGATCATGAGCACGCTGGGCTCGCGCTCGTCGGCGATCCTCGACCTCGAGGGCGACGGCGACCTCGACATCGTCACCAACGACCTCAACTCCGAGCCGCAGGTGCTGGTCAGCAACCTGTCGGAGAAGAAGAAGGACCTGCGCTGGCTGAAGATCCGGCTGCGGGGGACGGAGTCGAACCGCGACGCCCTCGGCGCCCGCGTCCGCGTCAAGGCCGGCGGCCAGACCTGGACGCAGTGGAACGACGGCAAGTCGGGCTACCTCTCGCAGAGCTCGATGCCGCTCTACTTCGGCCTCGGCGACGCCGGCAAGGTCGACTCCGTCGAGGTCCTCTGGCCGTCCGGCAAGAGCCAGACGGTGCCGAGCCCGAAGATCGGCTCGCAGATCGAGATCGTGGAGAAGGCGGCGGGCCGGTAGAGCCGGAAAGGACGACAAGGACACCAAGGACTTCAAGGACAGGATCGACGGCAGGCTCCCGGCCTTGCCCGTCCCTGAGGTCCTTGAGGTCCTTGAGGTCCTTGAGGTCCTTTCCGGCACAAGTTGAGGAGGAGACCTTCCTGGACCTGGTATGCGCCGCGCCGTCCTGATCGCCATGCTCCTGGTCCTGCCCGGCTGCGGCTGGAACGCGAAAACATCCTCCCTGCCTGCCTTCCAGCGCGGCGTGACCCTGGCCCACGAGGGATTCCGCACGAACGAGGGCTACGGTTCCGAAGCCGCCTTCAAGCAGCTCGTGCGCCTGAAGGCGCTGGGCGCCAACTCGGTGACCCTGGTGCCTTACGGCTTCACGCGCGCTCCCGAGGAGACCGACGTCCGCTGGATCGGCTCGGACGAGACCGACGACCGGGTCACGCGCACGATCCGGGAGGCCCGCCGGCTCGGGCTCGCCACCGTGCTCAAGCCGCAGCTCTGGGCGCGCGGACGCTGGACCGGCGACATCGCCTTCACGGACGCGGCCGCCTTCCGCCTCTGGATGGCCTCCTACCGCCGCTTCATGCTCCACTACGCCAGGCTGGCGGAGCTGGAGCGGGTGGACCTCCTGGTGATCGGCACGGAGCTGGGCGGTGTGACCCTTCCCGGAGAAACCGAATGGCGCGCCCTGATCCGGGAGGTCCGGAAGGTCTACTCCGGCCCGCTGACCTACGCCGCCAACTGGGGCCGGGAGTTCGAGTCCCTCGGCTTCTGGGACGAGCTCGACTTCCTCGGGGTCAACTTCTACTACCCGCTGGCCGCCCCCGGCGAGCAGCCCCGCGCCGGCTCCCCGCGTCTCAAGGAGCTGGAAAAGATTCTGGAGGGGATGTCGCGCAAGCACCGCAAGCCCGTGCTCTTCACCGAGGTGGGCTACGCGGCCAGCACCGCCGCCGCGGCAGAGCCCTGGAAGGAGGACAACGCTCCGCTCGATCCGGCGATGCAGGCGCGCTGCTACGAGGTGGTCTTCCAGTCCTTCTACCGCAAGCCCTGGCTCGCCGGCCTGCACTGGTGGAAATGGCCGACCCCCGGCCGCGGCAGCGCCGAGGACCCGTCGTTCAGCCCGCTGGGCAAGCCGGCGCTGGGAGTGCTGGAGAGGTGGTACGGACCGCCGATCAACCCCGCTTCGGATAGACCGGCGCCAGGAAGACGGTCTCCAGGTCGGGACCGGTGAGCGGGACGATGACCTGGACCTGCCAGTAGGCGGCTTCCTCCTTGGCGAGGTCCGTGCCGGGAACGCCGCGCGGCACCTCGAAGACGAAGTCGACGAAATCCAGCGGCTCTCCCGGCGCGCCGGGCAGCGGGATCTCCCGCGTCTCCCGGTACACGGCATGGGGCTGGAGCTGCCGGCTCGGGGTGTCGCCCGACGTGGTGTCGACCCACTCGTCGTGCACGCAGCGCAGCGTCAGGCGCGGCGGGGCCGTGGCGCGCACGCCGCGCGCGAAGGCGACCCGGCCCTTCAGCTCATCGCCAACAAAGGCCGGCAGCGTCTCCCAGATCACCACCGGCTTGCGGAACCGGAACCACTGATACAGCTTCTGGAACGAGTCGTAGACGATCACCAGGGCGAACAGGTCGAAGACGAGGATGATGGCGCGGAAGAACCAGCTCCCGGAGAGCCAGGCGACGTTGAACATCGCGATCAGGGCGAGGAACGCCACCCGGCCCAGCACCGTGCCGCTGCCGCCGCCGGTGTAGTCCGGCGCCATCCAGTCCTTGCGCCAGGGATGGTCCCAGGTCCAGGGCTCGGACCTCGATCCCTTCTTCTTCGATTTGTAGCTCTCCCCGGCGAGCGCCACCTGCATCATGCGCAGGGTGACCAGACCGAAAACCGTGCCGAAGGCCATGGCGGCCAGGAAGAAGCGGGGATCGCCGTTCTCGCGCAGCCCCTCCTTGTACGGCCCGATCGTGCCCGCCACGCCGAACAGGAAGATGCCGGTGCCGACCGCGAGGAAGAGGAACAGGAAGCAGCCGGCCTGGCTCTCGCGCAGGCGCCGGAAGAAGCCGCGGCCGAAGACCCGGCCGGAGCCGGGCACGGGCACGGCCGTTCGCGGCGGCGCCATGAGCCGCTGCTTCTCCCGGGTGACCTCGGGAAGGAGCGGAGGTGGCGGGGTCATGGACATGTCCGGTCCGCGATTCTAGTCCGCGTGTCACGACTTTGCCATGGCGCGCACCACGTTCAATAGAAGGCAGCTCGCTTCAGCTTCGAACCGACCCGGCGCCGTGGCGGCTCCGGGATTCCTGGGAGGCCGTCTATATGGACGCGAAGAGATTGCTGCGCGGCATCATGGCATTCGCCATTGCCGCAAGCGTCGTAGCGCCGGCAGGCGCGACGACGCTGATCCGCGAGAGCCTCGACGAGCTGGTCCGCTCCAACCGGACCATCGTCGTGGGCGAAGTCGTCGATGCGCACTCGTATTGGAACGCGGATGGGACGTTCATTCTCACCGACGTTCGAATCGCTGCGCACGACGTTCTCAAGGGCAATGCGCAGGACCGCGAGCTCACGGTCACGATCATGGGCGGCCGGGTCGGCGAGACCACCACCCTGATCGTCGGCAATGCCGAGCTCGTCCCGGGCAATTCCTACGTTCTGTTCCTCAATGAAGAGGACCTGCCGGGCGGCAAGGCGCTCACGGTCCGCGACCTCGTTCAGGGCGCCTTCGACGTCAGGATCGGCAAGGACGGCCTGCGCGCGGTAAGCCAGGCCATCTCCCATCCGCTGCTTCCCGACGCCCGCGGCTCGTTCGAGGCCGAGGGCAGCCGCGAGGGCTTCCCGCTCAACTCAATGATGCAGTCGATCCGTGAAATCGTGACCAACAACGCCGCCGCACGCCGGGAGGTGCAGTGATGAACCGCAAGGCCCTCGCTCTCGCTCTCGTCGCCGCGGGGATGATCGCCTCGGCGGTTCCCTCCCACGCCTATCGCATGATCCAGAACACCGGCGTCGGCCGCTTCAGCGCCGGCGCTGCGGTGTCGTGCAGCTCCCCCGGCGGGTTCACCCACTGGAACAACAAGAACATCAGTTGGCGCCTCAATACTGCCAACCAGGGCTCGGGCAAGACCACGGCCGTGTCGAACGCCATGGCCTCCTGGACCAACGTGTCCAGCGCCGACCATGTGCTCACCTACGCCGGCACCACCACCACCGGCTGGTCCACCAACGGCGTCAACACGCTGCTCTGGGCCTCGGGCAACGGCTGCACCGGCTCCTGCCTCGCCATCACCGCCCTGGTCCTGCAGTCCGGCCAGGTGATCGTCGAGACCGACATCTCCTTCAACAACAATGTCACCTGGACGACGAACGGCGGCAACTACGACACCGAGGCCGTCGCCGCCCATGAGCTCGGCCATTCGCTCGGCATCCATCACACCGAGGCAGGCACGACGCCGACCATGTACGCCTATTACTTCGGCTCGGCCGGCCGGTCGCTGGAGACCGACGACCGGTCGGCGCTCCAGTGCGCCGAATCCCGCTATTGATCGATCCTTGATTTGATCTCTTTTCCCCCTCTCCACCGGGAGAGGGGGGTTCCTTTTCATTCGAAGCCCGTCAGGAACGGCAGCGGCCGGATCGACTTGCGGCAGGTTTCCAGGTCGAGCCCTTCGGCCGTTCCGCGCGCCAGGAAATCCGCGTACACGCGGTCCAGGCACTCCACGCCCGGCAGGCCGTAGAAGACGTGCGCGCCGCCGGGGACGGCGAGGATCCGGCTCCCGGGGAGCGTCTGCGCCACCTTCTGCGCCCACTCCAGCGGCGTCGCGGGATCGTTCTCCCCCGCGTAGATCAGGACCGGTACGGACGAGCGCACCGGCTCCAGGAAGCCCGCCGGGACCTTCGCCGCAGGCCACTCCTTGCAAGCGGCGAGCTGCTGCTGCAACCGGAAGCCGCCCATGAACGTGCCCTCGGCGAGGCGCGCGGCCTCGGCGGGGTCCACGAAGGCCACGTCCTCGGCGCAGGTGACCGAAAGGTAAAGGCCGCCCGGGGCCGAGGCGAGCATGGCGGCGCCGATGTCATGGGCGGCCTGCGCGAGGGGCTCGAGGTTGCCCGCGGCGGCGAGGCGCAGGAGATGCGGCAGGCCGCGGGCTCCCGCCGGCCGGTAGAGCAAATAGCGCACGGTCTGGGCCGCAGCGTTGCGCGACAGCCGCAGCGTCCGCTCCTTGTGCTCCTCGTCCCGCACCGGCACCTCGGCCGGCGCCGCCTGCAACCGGGAGAGGACCGCCTGGAGATCGGCCTTCGGGTCCGGGAAGGCGGCGTGGCAGGCGGGCTCGGCCGCGCAGGCCACAGCCATCTTGTCGAACGCCGCCTGCGTGTGCGGTGCCAGGAACATGGGCACGCGCGCGTCCAGGGGCAGCACGGAGTGGAGGTGGACCGTCCGCACCCTCTCGGGATGGCGCCGCAGGAAGACCAGGGCGGCACGGGTGCCGTACGACGCGCCGAGGAGGTTCACCTTGGCATAGCCCAGGTTGGAGACCAGCTCGTGCACGTCGTCGACGAGGGCGTCAGTCGTGTACTGCGCGAGGTCGTGGTCCCGGGCCAGCGCCTCGCGGCAGCCGGCGGAGTCCATGAAGGTATCGAGGGCGTCCTCCACGTTCGGTTTCGGACAGCGCAGCGAGCCCGAGCCTCGGACGTCGATCAGCACCAGGTCGCGGTTGCGGAGCGCCGCGGCGAGCTCCTCGGTCAGGCCCGGCCCGGATTCGACGGCCGACCCGCCCGGCCCTCCTTCGAAGTAGACGATCGGATCGGGCTCGACCGGCGTGCCGCTCGCCGGGATCACCACGACGCGAAGCGCGATCTTGCGTCCCGCCGCTGCGGCCCGGTTCTCGAACACCTCGTACGTCCCGCAGCGGGCCTCGCGGCCGAAGTCGGGAAGCTTGCAGGGCTTGAGCTCCAGGGAGGCGGCGGGCAGCGCGGTCAGCAGGGCCAGGAGCAAGAGCGGTTTCATGGCCCGGATTAGACCATGGCCCGGGCCCGCGGGTTCCATCCTCCACGTGTCCTTGAGGTCCTTGGTGTCCTTGCCGTCCTTCAAGTCCCTTCTTCCGGCTCTTTCCGCAGATCCTCCAGGATCGCGAGCGCCGTGTTCGTCAGCGGCCGCAGGATCGGCAGCTTCGCCAGGGTGATCAGGCGCACCACCAGGAACACGGAGCGGTCGAGCAAACGGTAGGTCCGCACGCAGCCCGGCGAGTCGTCGTGGATCCAGAACAACAGGATCCCCATGTGGAACAGCCAGAGCAGGTTCGGCAGCTCGGCCTTGAGCCGGCGGTTGCTCACCTTGAGGGTCGAGCCCTCGAGCACCTCCGCGAAGAGCGCCGTGGACCTCTCCCGCAGCGGCTCCGAATCGTGGCTGAACGGATTGATCGGGTTGCGCGGATCGGCGGCGGTGCGGAAGAGCACACCCGACAGCCGGTGATACGGCATGGCGGTGTCGATCTTCTTGCGCAGCACGCCGAGGAGGCGGTCCTCGAAGTCCCGCTCGCGCTCCAGGATCTCGCGGCTCGCCTCCAGGTGCTCGTCGTGGGTGCGCTCGTAGAAGGCCTGGACCAGGTACTCCTTGGCGCGGAAGTAGTAGTAGGCGTTCCCCACCGCGACGCCGGCCTCCTCGGCGATGGCGCGCATGGTGGTCTCCTCGAAGCCGCGCTCCCGGAACAGCTCCAGCGCGGCGTCGAGAATGCGCTCCCGCGTCTGCTCGCCCTTGCGGGTCTTGACCGGGGTTTCAGCGGCCGGTGTCGTCTCGGTCATGTCAGCGGCTCCTCCCCGCCGGAAGGACGGAACTGAGAGTACCGCGATTCCTGGAGATCCAGGCCACGAAGCGGCGGGCGAGCTCCATCCTCTCGGGAGCGCTCCAGCGCAGGGCCATGGCGCGGTAGTCGCGCAGCGCCCAGAGACAGATGAGCCAGGCCTTCACCTCCAGGTAGATCTCGCCGCCGTCGCCGATCACCGTCAGCTCCCGCAGGGTGGCCTCGTGATCGAGCTCCGGGAAGCGGCTCCGGGCCAGGTCGGAGCCGGCGGGGATGAACTCCAGGCGCACGTACTGGCGCTGCGCGTTCAACCAGATCCAGGCCCGCTGGCAGAGCGCGCACTTCTGATCGTAGAGGACGGTCAGCCGGCGCATGGTCGTCCCCCTCACCTCCGGCCCGGCAGGCAGGCGTCGGGCGCGACCGGCGGCAGCGCCTGGTCCAGGGCCGCCTGCCGGCGCATACGGCTGAAGACGAGCAGGTTCAGGAAGTGCATGCACCCGAGCACCAGCAGCACCGCTCCCAGCTTCACGGACAGCGCCTCGATCGAGAAGCGCGCGTCGTTGACGTCGTAGCCGAGCCGCAGCATCAGGGTGATGTAGCCGAGGTTGATCAGATAGAACCCAACAACCAGCAGGTGGTTCACCGAGTCCGCCAGCTTCTCGTTGCCGTGGAAGACGTCCACCAGGAACACCCGGCCGTTGCGGAACAGCGTCCGCGCCACCCAGACGGTCAGGGCGATGCTGATGGCCAGGTACAGCAGGTAGGTGCCGACGGTGTAGGTCATGGCGATCCCTCTCCGCGTTCGGACGCGCTCGATTTGAACGCGTTCAAGAAGAGATTACGCCCGCGTTACGGAGGTGTCAAGAGGTTTTTGAACACGTTCAGTTAGGGTCGACCCGGGGCGCCAGAGTGTAGACCGTCACGGTGCGCGTCTTCGACTTCGCATCCTCGACGTCGCCGGTGATCGTGAGCAAGCGGCCGCCTTCACCAAGCTCGCGGGTATCGGTGCCGCCGATGAGCCGCGTCCCGCGGCTTTCCAGGCTCCAGGTCGTCACCAGGGCCGAGCCCCGCCAGACGGTCGTGGACCGGTGGACCAGGGCCTCGCCGCGCTCGTTGAGCGCCTCGGCGCCGTCGGTCGTCATGGCGAGCGAGCTGAGGAGCTTGCCCTGCGAGTTGAGGAAGCTCACCGTCAGCCGGGGCTCGTTGTGCTCGATCCGGAGCTGCGGCAGCTCGTGCGCCGAAGGAGGCGCCGGCGGTGCCGGAGCATCCGTCTGTCCCTTGAGCTCCTTCTGCGTCGAGGACCTTGTGGCGTCGGGGACCCACAGCCCCGAGAAGTCGGGCCGCTCCGCGGCCTGCACCTGCAAGGCTACGGCAGCGACCAGCAAAGCCAGCATCCAGCGTCGAGCGTTGGCTATTCCAGGCACCTCCTGATTCTACTTTGTCAGACCATCGACCTCATTCATGGCGGGTGGGGTGGCGCCCCTTGTGGGCGCGGGCGCGTAGCCCCGGGTTTCAACCCGGGGCTCCAGGCGCCCATCCGACCCACGCCCCTTCAGGGGCGACGGCGAGGGCTGCCGCAGGAGCAGCTAGCGCACGTCCAGGGCTACGTCGAGCGCCGGCGAGCTGTGGGTGAGCCAGCCGACGGAGATCATGTCCACGCCGGTAGCGGCGACGGCGGGCGCCGTCTGAGGCGTGATGCCTCCGGAGGCTTCGGTGAGGGCCTTGCCCTTCGCCATGCGGACGGCTTCGCGCAGGGTTTCGAGGGACATGTTGTCCAGGAGGACCACGTCGACCTTCAGGTCCAGGGCCTCACCGAGCTGCTCCAGGGAGTCGACCTCGACCTCGATCTTCACGAGATGGCCGACATGGGCGCGGGCGCGCTCCACCGCCGGACGGATGCCGCCGGCCAGGGCCACGTGGTTGTCCTTGATCAGCACGGCGTCGTCCAGGCCGAAACGGTGGTTGCTGCCTCCCCCGGCCCGGACAGCGTACTTCTCCAGGGCGCGGAGGCCGGGCGTGGTCTTGCGGGTGCAGACGATGCGCGTGCCGTGCGGTGCCACCAGGGCGACGAGGTCGCGGGTGGCCGTGGCCACGCCGCAGAGCCGGCCGAGGAGGTTGAGCGCGGTCCGCTCGGCCGAGAGGATCGACCGCGCCGCGCCGCGCACCACCGCCAGGGTCTCTCCAGCCGCGGCGTCGCGGCCGTCCGCGGAGCGGAGCTCGACATGGAGCGTGGGATCGAGGATCGAAAAGGCCGAGACCGCGGCCGGCAGGCCCGCGATGCGGCCTGCCTTGCGGGCCACCACCGCGGCCTCGGCCGTCAGGTCCGGAGGAAGGATGGCGTCGCTCGTGAGGTCGCCGGCCCGCCCGAGGTCCTCCTCCAGCGCCCGGCGGATGAGCGGCTCGTAGAGGAGAGGGGGGAGCGACGCAAGGCCGCTCACCGAGCCGCCGCCATGGCCATCAGCGATTCCTCGGCGTCGGGAGAATCCAGCACGGCCGAGCCGTCCGCCGCCGCGGTCACGTGGATGCGGCGCTGCCACTCGGGGTCCGGCGCGGGGAAGTCGGAGCGGTAGTGGCCGCCGCGGCTCTCGCGCCGCGCCAGGGCTGCCGCGGTCACCAGCCGGCCCACGGAGAGGAGGTTCCGCGCCTCGCCCGCGACCTGGGGGTGGGACTCCGCCATCGCCTCCAGCTCGTCGAGCGCGGACGTGAGACCCTTCTCGTCGCGCACCACCCCGACCTTCTCCCACATGGTCCTGCGGATGGCGAGCTGCAGCCCGGCGTCCTGCTCCGTGCCCGCGGGCACGGCCGGGGCGCAGCGGCCGGAGGGGAAGCTCCGGCCCGCCTGCGAGCGCAGGTCCTCCGCCACGCGGGAGCCGAAGACCAGCGCCTCCAGCAGCGAGTTGCTCGCCAGCCGGTTGGCGCCGTGCACGCCGGTCGAGGAGACCTCGCCGCAGGCCCAGAGGCCCGGGAGCGAGGTGCGCCCCTGGCCGCCCACGTCGATGCCGCCCATGTGGTAGTGGGCCGCGGGAGCCACCGGCATCGGCTCCTTGCGCGGGTCGAGGCCGTGCTGCCGGCAGAGCTCGAACACCGTCGGGAAGCGCTCGGGAAACTCGTCGCCAACCGCCTCGCGGGCGTCGAGGAAGATCCGCCGGCCGGCCATCAGCCGCTTCCAGATCGCGCGCGCCACCACGTCGCGCGGCGCGAGCTCGCGGTCCGGATGCTCGTCGCCCATGAAACGGAAGCCGCGGTCGTCGATCAGGATCGCTCCCTCGCCGCGCAGCGCCTCGGTGAGGAGCGGCATCGGCTCGCTCTCGGTCTCAACCGCGAGCGCCGTGGGATGGAACTGGACGAACTCCAGGTCCACCAGCCGCGCGCCGGCCCGGGCCGCCATGGCCAGGCCGTCGCCCGTGGCCTCGCGGGGATTGGTCGTGTGCAGGTAGAGCTGGCCCAACCCGCCGGTCGCGAGGACCACGGCCGGCGCCAGGTGGAGCACCCGGCGACCGTCCGAGTGGACCGCGAGCACGCCCGACACGCGGCCGTCCTCGACCAGGAGATCCACGGCAAAGGCGCGCTCCAGCACCTTCACCTCGGGAGCGTGCAGCACCGCTTCGCCCAGGGCGCGGACGATCTCGGAGCCGGTGGCGTCCTTGGCGTGCAGGATGCGGCGGCGGCTGTGCGCGGCCTCGCGGCCCAGGGAGAGCTGGCCGGAAGCGTTGCGGTCGAAGCGCGCGCCGAGGTCGAGGAGAGCCTTCACCCGCTCCGGCCCCTCGCCGGTCAGCAGGCCCACGGCCCGCGGATCGCACAGCCCGGCGCCGGCGGCCAGCGTGTCGGCCGCGTGCAGGGCCGGCGTGTCGTCCTTGCCCACGGCCGCGGCGACGCCGCCCTGGGCCCAGGCGCTGGAGCCGCTGATCAGAGTCGCTTTCGTGAGAACGGTCACCCGCAGCGGCGCGCACCCGAGGGCCGCGGTCAGTCCCGCGGCGCCGCTGCCGACGACCAGGACGTCCGAGCGGGAGATGCCAATGGGATCGGTCACTTCCCTTCCCTCCGGCCGACCGCGAGCATCCGATCGAGCGCGAGCTTCGCGCGCCTGCCGATCTCGGGATCGACATGCACCTCGTGCTGCATGTTCTGGAGCGACCAGAGGATCTTGGGCAGCGTGATCTTCTTCATGTGCGGGCAGAGCTGGCAGGGCCGCACGAACTCGACGTCCGGGTATTCGACCGCCACGTTGTCGCTCATGGAGCACTCGGTGACCATGACCACCCGGCGCGGGCGGGCGTCGCCCACGTGGCGGATCATGGCCGCGGTGGAGCCCACGAAGTCGGCCTCGGCGAGCACGTCCGGCGGGCACTCCGGGTGGGCCAGGATCTGGATCCCCCCGGCGCCGTTGCCCCAGGCCTTCCGATACTGGCGCAGGTCCTCGCCCGTGAAGCGCTCGTGGACCTCGCAGTGACCCTTCCAGAGGATGAGCTCCACCTGGGTCTGGGAGGCCACGTACTTGCCCAGGTACTCGTCGGGCAGGAAGATGACCCGGTCCACGCCCAGCGACTCCACCACTGCCACCGCGTTCGCGGAGGTGCAGCAGATGTCCGACTCGGCCTTCACCTCGGCCGAGGTGTTGACGTAGGTCACCACCGGCACGCCCGGGTACCGCTGCCGGAGCAGGCGGATGTCCGCGCCCGTGATCGACGCGGCGAGCGAGCAGCCCGCCTCCAGGTCCGGGATCAGGACGGTCTTCTCCGGCGACAGGATCTTCGCCGTCTCGGCCATGAAGTGGACGCCGGCCAGGACGATCACGTCCGCCTCGGTCTTCGCGCCCTGCTGGGCGAGCGCCAGCGAGTCGCCCGCGAAGTCGGCCACGCCGTGGAAGATCTCCGGCGTCTGGTAGTTGTGGGCCAGCACGACCGCGTTGCGCTCGCGCTTCAACGCGTTGATCGCCTTGATATACGGGGCATGGAACGGCCACTCCAGGTCGGGGATGACCGGCCGCACCCGCTCGCGAAGGGCAGCCGTGGCAAGGGCCACCTCGGGGGTGTAGTCCAGGACCGGCAGAGTCCGCGCTTCCATCGTCTCGATCCCCCTATGCTCATCCTGAGCATATCAAGGTCATGAAGAAAGGCCGGACGAACCGACCTCCAGGGTTATGCTATGGCTGAGTATTAGCCTTTGTCAAGGGAGCGCCACGTGGGTGACACTCACAGGGGAAAACAGGGGGAGGGGTGGGAATATGCCGGGACCTCACCCCCTATCCCCCTCTCCCATCGCACGCCCACCCGGCCGGGAGAGGGGGGACGTAACCTGGGGCTACCGTGCCTCCGCCGCAGGCAAGGTTGTTCGATCTGCGTTCCCCCTCTCCCGGGGGAAGGGTGTGCGATGGGAGAGGGGGTCAGGGGGCATACGCGCTAACTTAACGTTGATCGGGTACCAGGTTCTATAATCTGGTGCCCATGAGCTTCTTACCGATCCTTCAAGAGCAGTGGGAATCGCTTCTCGCCATGCTCCCTGGCGGGTTCG
>Ga0268265_10000430_pt1 | contig 44554 bp, 38 predicted proteins | sample KBSSwiS52_FD_190355 | JGI IMG/M metagenome (GOLD analysis project Ga0268265, IMG submission 190355) | Switchgrass rhizosphere microbial communities from Kellogg Biological Station, Michigan, USA - KBS Switchgrass S5-2 (SPAdes) (version 2) | ecosystem: Host-associated > Plants > Roots >...
CGTCATACCCGGATCGAATCCCCCGTACACGACGTTGACGGAGATCTTCGAGGTGCCGTACGGGCGCGTACGTGGCGCCGGCTATAACCCGCGCGGCATGGACGTCGATGCCAACGGCGTGTTCTGGACGGTGCTCGCGAGCGGCCACTACGCCAGCTTCGATCGCCGAAAGTGCAAAGGGCCGCTGAACGGCCCGAAGGCGACCGGTCAGCAGTGCGACGAAGGATGGACGTTCTACCCGGTGCCAGGCCCGAACTTCAAAGGCAGTCCAGAATCGGCGGCCGCGGACTCGAACTACTACAACTGGGTCGACAAGTACGACTCGTTCGGCCTCGGCCGAGACATTCCGATCGCCACCGGCAATCTCTCCGACTCGCTGCTCTTCCTCAAAGACGGCCGGTGGATGACCGTGCGCGTGCCGTATCCGATGGGATTTTTCGTCAAGCAGATCGACGGGCGTATCGACGATCCGAAAGCGTCCTGGAAGGGCAGGGGATTGTGGACGGCGTCAGCGAGCCGCGCCACGTGGCATCTCGAGGGCGGTAAAGGGACGCGGCCGAAGCTCGTCAAGCTGCAGCTTCGTCCGAATCCCCTGGCGAAATAAGCGCGGCCCGCGCGTCACCGCGACGAGGCTTGCGGCGCGACGGCGTCCTTGTAGCGGATGTAGGGCATCAACGGCGTCACCGCCAGCGGCATCTTCTCGCGAATGGAGGCCAGCGGCACGGCCGGTGATTTGTCGAGAACCAGGCGGTCATTCCAGGGTTCGACGATGATCCGCGCACCAAGCGACAGTGCGGAAATCTGTTCCAGATTGGTGGGCGCCAGGGCCGGTGCTTCGGCAACCAGGCTCGCGAAGCGCTTGATCTGTCCGCCATCCGCCACGTGGTCCCCGATGTGCGGCTGAATCAGGTTCGGCAGCTGCCGCGCCGACTGCGCGATCGTTTTCAGGAACAGCCCGGCACCCGCGAGCTTGTCCTGGTACGGCGATGTCTTCAGCAGCTCGATAACGCGTTCGTCGGCGGCCGTCTCCTCCCGCGCGGTGCGATGGAACTGCAGCGCCTGCAACAGATCCGCGTCGCTCACCATCAGACGATCGGCAAAGGCGAACTTCGTGTCGATCAGCGGATGCCCCAGGTCCACGTGCGCCAGCTCGTGCGCGAGCATCGTGGCCAGGCTGGCTTCGTCAGGCAGGACATCGATCAGGCCCCGGCTCAGGACGATCGTGTGGCCGATGGTGAACGACTCGAGCGGAGACGTGAGCAGGACCCTGCAGCGGAGCGGGCGTTCGAGCGCGAGCTTGCTCGTGACAACGAGGTTGTTCAACACCGTTTCGAGCACGTGGTCCACCTCGCCGGCGGGCGCGAGCAATCCGATCTTTTCGAGCCGCTCGATGACGTTGGCCTCGGCTTCCTGCTCCCAGCGTCTCTGGCTCATGACAGGAGACAGTTGGCTGGACGCGTCGGTTTCGTCGACCACGGCTTCATTGATATGGATGGCCGTCAGCTGCTGTGAATTGACAGCGGCCTGCGCTTCGTAGCCCCAGATGCGCACCTGACTCCTGAAGCCCTTCGCGCGTGGTGAGGTGGCGTCGCTCAGGTCAGTTTCCTCGGAGTAGATGTACGACGGCAGCCACACGCCGGGCATTACGTTGACCCGCCACCCGTCCATGTGGAACGAGAGGCGCTTGTCGTTGAAGAACGACGAGAGCATCTGGTTGGTGCCCTGATTGATCCCGTTGAAGCGAATGAGCGTGTAGTCGCGAGCCTCAATCCAGATGCGGCCGGAGAAGCCATCGCCGCCGCGGAGCGGCCTCACGTCGAACACGAACGTGCGCGCTTCACCGAGAAACTCGCGGCGGACGAACGTGAACTGATAGCGGCTGCGGTCCAGCCCTTTCCAGTCGGGCGCGGCCATGGCGGCGAAGCCGTCCGGAAGCAGGCGACCTCCGTTCACGGGATTCCAGCGAGAAACTCGATTCGTCTGTTTTCGTTCCTGGCCGAGCTGCCGAAGGCGCGGCCGATCCGCGAAGTCGAACTGGCCCAGAAAGTAATCGTCTCTTGCGGGTACCCAGCCGAGTTGTTGATCGGGAACGAGATGCTGGATGTACGCCTCGACGAGCGGGTGATAAGTCTTTAGCCGCTGGAACAGCGCCGTCTCCGCCCGGTTCATGCGATCGATGACGTCGGCGACGTTCAGTTCGTCGCCTCCAGGGTTGACGGATTGCGCACCCGCCGACGTGGCAGTCGACAACGCGATGAGCAGAATGGCGGCGGACACACCTCGCATGACGGCCCTCTACGTGAGATGGAATTCGATCTGGACGGTGACTCGGGAATCGACGGCGACTCCCTGGCGTCGTGCCGGCTTGAAACGAATCTGTTCAGCGGCGCGAGCAGCGGCCTCGTCAAGTCCGTGCCCCAGCTTTCGGATCACGCGCAGCACTCGAACCTCGTTCGATGCCGTGAACTCGACCTCGAGTACGACGGTGCCCTGGATTCCAAGCGCCTCGGCCTCGTCGGTGTAACGCGGCTTCGGCTTGAACAGAATCTCGAGTGACGAGTCGCCGAACGCAGAGCCTGATGCGACGCTCGGCGCGGCGGGGGGCGGCGGAGCCATTTCACGGTCGAATCCGCCAGACGCGACCGACGCCGTCGGCAACCCGCGAACCGTTCCTCGCGCGGCGGCATCGCCAAACCCCGCGGGCACGACCGCGGGAGTTTCGCGCGGCCGCGAACGGCTCGGAGCGGCGGCCTCGAATGCGCCCACGCGCACGACGGGCTCCACCCTCTGCACGGTGGGGACGGTGTTCGGCGGTGGCACCAATATTTCGGCCTGAACCGGTGGCGTCACGGGAGTGGGCGTGACAGGCGCCGGTGGCTCAATCCTCGGCTCGTCCGCCGGCGCGGGTGGGCGCGGCTTCGGCAACGGTTCGAACTTTCGCGCCACGAGTCGTGGCGGTTCGGGCCGAGCGGTCAACGCGGTGCGCGGCACGGCGAGGCTGACGGGAGCGAACGTGAGCGATGTCTTCGGGCGCGGCGTCGGTTCCACCGCGGCACGCGTGATCGCGATCGCGCCGAACAGGCCAATTACGTGCAGGGCGACGCTGACCGCGACGCCCGGAACGCGCGCGTACGACGCCGAAGGTTCCGGCCGTGGCTGAAGGAATAGAGGATGGCTGGCGTCGCTCACCGGGAAAGTCTCGGCGGTCGATTCGGGCAAGACGGCTGCCACCGGTTCTACCGGCGCGGTTCCTGGAATTGGCCGGCATTCGGGCGGGTGTAGGCCGGTCGGAGATCGCACCCCGCGAATTCCGCAAGCGGAATTGCAGAATTGTGGAAGGTTCGGCCGCGCGGGAAATAGACCCGCACGGCCGTCACAGAATTGCCACGCGATCGACGCGTTATCGTCGTCGGGCGGAGGAGCGGAGGTCGCGGTACTCGTCGCTCTGGCGCAGTGCGGATTCGAGATCCCGCTGCGTCCAGTTGTTGTTGATGACCTGCTCCGTCCAGCTGCGAAGTCCCGAGGGATCCGGATCGCGCCCCAGAACCGATCGATAGCTCCGCCGCACTACTTGCTCGGCATCGCGGTAACTCCAGCGGCTCGCGTTCGGTTGCACGGTCCGGCCGTACTGCCCGTTCGGGTACTGTCGCGTGTCGCGAGACCAATTCCCACGGGCGGAATCCACCTGATAAGACGAGATCCGATCGTTGAGGCCGAACGATCGCAGATCGCTCACACTCGAGTTGAACACGCGTGACTGTCCGCGGAAATCCGGATCCCGGTACACGGTCGCGACCGCATCACCGAAAATGCGGATCGACGAAATCTCATCGTTGTTGCCCGATGCGACTCGTGATGCAGTCTCGCCGGCCGGCGAGCAGAAATACCGGCCGCCGAAGTTGACGTCCTCGTAGAAGCAGACGCCAGAGCGTGGCGTTGGTCCACGTCCCCAGCGTTGCGCATATGCCGGTGCAACATTGATCAGACATGCCGCGCCGAGCACGAGCGCAGTTGTCGTCCGCCACATAGAGCCTCCCAATAAAGCCAGGCGATGGTTGATAACGAGGACTGAGCAAGGGTTCTGCCAGCACAAACGCCGCGTCACCTTGAGTCATTCGGTGAAATGCGGACGGCTGGCGCGTGGCCGATCAGCGGTTGATCAGGAAAGAGGACAACGCCCGCTAATCGATTCTCCCTTTCGCGCCAGAACGAGGTAGACCAATCCCGCGGAGCGCAGCAAAGGAACTCCCTTGTCTGCGAGCTCCTGCAGTCGGAGATGCCATTTCCATCCGGCCTCCTCGCGCAGGACTGTCTGGGTGCAGAGCGTGAAAGGCCCAAATCCCATTGTCTGACTGGCGATCTTGTCGAAACCGGCGTGTGCCAGCTCACCATCAAAGCGTGTCAATGAATACGCATGGAACCGAGGCTGACGTGTGCGGAGTCCCACCCATCGCAGCACTTGTCCGACGCGGCGCTTGAGCGGCTTCAGCGCGGGATTGAAGGCCGGGTCGAGAATCTGATGCAGCGGCCAGTTGTTGTCCGCGGTGATGATCAGATGCCCGCCCGGCTTCAGGACACGGAAAATCTCTCGCAACGGTTGCCTCAGCGATACGAGCCACTCCGATACGCCAATCAGCACGACCAACTCGAAGGTCGCATCCGCAAATGGCACGTGGTCGACGTGACCGATCTGCGCGAATACGCGCGAGCCCATCCCGGCCGCGTGAGCCACGGCTTGCGTCCGTTCGATCATTTCCTCGAGGCTGTCGATCGCCCACACCGTGACGCCCTTCCGCGCTAACGCCGTGGTGACGACGCCCGGACCACATCCGATTTCGAGAACGGGAGCGCCGGACGGTAACGCGATGCGATCGACATACGCGATCGCGCGGCGAGCGCGTTCCTGATAGATGCGGCCATAGACGGTTCTGTCGGCGTAGATCTGCTCCCAGTACGGAAGCGTGGATCGAAAGTGCTGCTGGACCAGCTCGTCGTAAGACACGCCGTCTCGGTGTGCATCTTGACCGCCAACGCGGCGCTCACGGGAATTTGTGAGACGAATCAAAAGAACTCACCGTGAGCCGTCGCGAGCTGCGGTCAGCCGCGTGATTCACGCCGTTGGTGGCTTCTGCGATGTGCTCCGGCGGATGGAATGTGCGTTGCTATCTTCTCGCCGACGTTCGACCAAGGAGGGATGCACGGTGCACACGGGTTGTATCCATACTTCCGATTACTTGAAGAGAATCGGCGTGCCCGATATTGCGGCCGCCACCAGTCCGTTCGATCCCGGATACGACCCGTCCACCCTCGCCAGTCATCTGCAACAAAGCGCCCACTTGATGTCGACGCTCAAGATCTCGATGGCGTGCTGGATGGTTGCGAATGAAAGCGCCACCAGGATGAAAATCGCGCTGGCCCGTGCGCATGGAGTACCCACCGTGACAGGCGGCGGGCCGTTTGAGATTGCGGTGGCCCAGGGTGAACTTCCTGCTTACCTCGATCTGTGCGCCGACGTCGGCGTCACTCGAATCGAATGTGGTCAGGGCTTCACCGAGAGCGATCTCAATCCGCGTGAAATCGTCGTCGCCGCACACAGCCGCGGGCTCGACGTGCAGATGGAGCTTGGCAAGAAGCACGACGGCGGATTCAGCGAGGCCACGCTTTCGGCGTGGATTGAGCAGGGGAAGCAGTGGCTCGATGCGGGTGCCGTGCAACTGGTGGTCGAAGCGCGGGAGAGCGCACAGGGAGTCGGACTGTTCGATCGGGACGGACACCTGAACACCGCGTATGCAGAACGGTTCGTCGAGGCGTTCGGGTTCGACACCGTCATCTTCGAAGCCCCGAACAAGCCTAGCCAGTTTGCCCTGCTGAATCATTTTGGAAGGGAAGTCCATCTCTGTAACGTCCGTTTGGAGGAATTGCTCCGCGTTGAAATCTACAGACGCGGGCTCCACTCGGATGCCTTCGGACACACCAACCTCCGCCCCACCTCGCCGGCGGTCTTCGCACTCCAGAACTCGTGACGCGCAAGACAGTCTCCATTCGCTGTTTCGCCGACGGTTCCTACGAGTACGCAGCCGGCCGGGCGCTCGTCGCGGTGGATGTCATTCGCGCAACGACGACTGCCGTCACCGCCATCTGCATGGGTCGTGAATGTCACGTCGTGCCGACGTTGGAGGCGGCGTTCGACACCGCCTCGCGATTGCCCAACGCGCTGCTGACCGGAGAGGTCGGAGGCGAAATGCCGGAGGGTTTCGATCTCACGAACAGTCCGGCGCAGCTCGCAGCCCGTTCCGATGTCGCGCGTCCCCTCGTACTGCTCTCGTCGACAGGCACGCGCCTGATGTGCGACATCAGGCACAGCGACGCTGCGTATGTTGCCTGTTTTCGCAACTACAACGCGACGATGCAGCATCTGGCGAACCACCACGACGCGGCCACACTGATCGGCGCTGGAACGAACGGAGATTTTCGCGAAGAAGACCAGATGTGTTGTGCCTGGATCGCCGACGGCCTGATGCAGTCCGGATTCGATCCGGAGGACGACACGACGCTGCGCCTCGTCCAGCGCTGGCGCGGTGTACCTCGTGATGCGTTTCGTATCAGTCAGAGTGTGGCCTATCTACGAAGAAGCGGCCAGCTTCACGACCTCGACTTCATTCTCAACCACTTCGACGATGTCGATGCACCCGCGAGAGTCAGTGCAAACGGACACACGGCGCTGGGTGTTGCGACCGTGGAGTGAAGCGATGAAACTGCGGGACACGTCATTGCCTGTGGTGGTGCTGCAGATGCAGCACCACGGTGCGCTAGGGGCGGTGCGAAGCCTGGGGCGCCTCGGCGTTCCGATGTATGGCGTTCATCCAACCCATCGTCCCGTGGGATCTTTTTCGAAATATTGCCGCAAGGTCTTTGCGCTGGATCTTGACGGATATCCAGCAGAGGAATCCGTCGATCGCCTCAGAAGTATCGCCAGCGGCATGCGCTCAACGCCGCTGTTGATTGCAACCAACGACGAATCCGCCTTGTTCATCGCGCGCCACGCGCCACACCTTCAAGACCGCTTCGTGTTCCCCGCGAACGCGATTGAGGTGGTGTGGTCGCTTTACAACAAGAAGTCCATGTATCTCCTCGCGAAGCGGCTCTCCATCCCTACACCGGAGACTGTTTTCCCGGAGTCGCTGAAGGACGTACTCGAATTCGGCGAGAGAGTTGAATTCCCGGTCATGTTGAAGGCGAGCGACAACATTCGCACCTCCACACGGGCGGGAAAGAAGATGGTGATAGCCCGTTCGAAAGACGAACTGATCCGCCAGTACCACGCGATGGAAGACGGCTCTCATCCGAGCCTGATGATTCAAGAGTACGTTCCCGGCGGCGACGACTCGGTGTGGATGTTGAATGGGTATTTTGACGAGCACTCGGAATGTCTCTTCAGCATCACCGCGAAGAAGATCCACCAGACGCCTGTCTACACGGGGATGACCGCGCTCGGGGTCTGCCTTCCGAATCGGGCGGTTGAATCGGCCACGAAGACGCTGGTCAGGGCCGTCGGCTACAAGGGAATCCTCGATATCGGATATCGGTACGACGCGCGTGACGGCTTGTACAAACTTCTCGACGTCAATCCGCGGCTCGGTGCCACGTTCCGCTTGTTTGTCGGCCACAACGGAATGGACGTCACTCGAGCCGCCTACCTTCATTTCACTGGACAGCCGGTCCCCGTCAGCAACATCTGCGCGGGAAGGAAATGGATTCTGGAGGACGCCGATCTCGTGTCGTGCATGCAGTACTACCGCGACGGCGTGCTGACCATTCCGAAGTGGCTCGGGAGCTATCGGGGAATAAGGGAGTGTGCCTGGTATGCCACCGACGACGTCAGGCCATTTCTTCGCATGTGTTCGTTGTTCGCGATGAGAGTCGTTCGAAAGATCTGGGCGAAGACGAGAGCGCTATTCAGGTCGGCCTCCGACAGGGCGATGCAGTATGCAGCCGGCATCGGCTAGCCAGCGGCACGTCAGCGACTATTTCGAATCGACGGCGGCCTACTGGAAGACGCTCTATTCCGACGACAGGCTGTTGTCCACCATTTACCAGGACCGTCACGACACGGCTCTCGAGTGGATACAGGACCTGAATCTGGTCACGAGTGCCCGGATTCTCGAGGTCGGCTGCGGTGCCGGGCTTGTCACGTCTGCGCTGGCGCGCAGCGGTTACACCGTCGAGGCGCTGGATTCGACGATGGCGATGCTGCAGATGACGCGGAACCAGGGCGCCCGCCACGCTGTGCAGGATCGCATTCGAATGTATTCCGCCGATGTACATGCGCTGCCCTTCCAAGCGCAGACGTTCGATCTAGTGATCGCGATAGGGGTGATCCCCTGGTTGCATTCCGAACGGATGGCGCTTCGGGAAATGCGCAGAGTCCTCAAGGACGACGGCTATCTGCTCGTGACTGCCGACAACAATGCGCGGCTGAATCGAATCCTCGATCCGCTTTCGTCTCCAGTCTCGGCACCGTTTCGCCTGGTCGCGAAGCGTGTCTTGCACCGGTGCGGGTTGTGGTCTCCGAAATCAGGGTTTCAGCCGAAACGGCATTACCCGCGTGAGTTCAGTCGCTCGATTGGCGACTGCGGGTTCGAGCATGTGAAATCTCGGACCGTTGGATTCGGCCCATTCACGTTTCTCGGGAAAGCCATTCTGACCGATGCCATCGGGACCAGATTGCACCGGTGGCTCCAGACAGTTGCATCGGGACGAGGCTCGTTCCTGGTGCGTTGGACGGGCGCCCACTATCTAGTGTTGGCGACCAGGACGGAGACCTCAGGCGACCGCGTTTCAAGGAGAACATCATGACCCCAAGTGCTACACAAGAACGGACGGAGCAGGCGGTTGACAAGACCGCCATTCGTTCGTTTCAGGTAAACGTTCCGGAGGCGGAACTCACGGAATTACGCCGGCGCATCAAGGCGACCAGGTGGCCGGAACGGGAAACGGTCACGGATGCCTCGCAGGGCGTGCAGCTCGCGACGATGCAGAAGCTCGCGCGCTATTGGGAGACCGATTACGACTGGCGCAAGTGCGAGGCGAAGCTGAAGGCCTTGCCAAACTTCATCACCGAGATCGACGGGCTGGACATCCATTTCATTCACGTCCGCTCAAAACATGAGAACGCGCTGCCGCTCATCGTCACCCACGGGTGGCCCGGCTCGGTCGTCGAGCAGCTGAAGATCATCGACCCGCTTACCAATCCCACAGCACATGGCGGCAGCGCTGCTGACGCGTTCCATCTGGTGATTCCGTCGATACCGGGCTACGGGTTTTCAGGCAAGCCCAAGACCACCGGCTGGGATCCTCTCCACATCGCACGTGCGTGGGTGGTGCTGATGAAACGCCTTGGCTACTCGAAATTCGTGGCGCAAGGTGGTGATTGGGGCGCGATCATCACCGACCAGATGGGCGCGCAGGCGCCTCCGGAATTGCTCGGCATTCACACCAACATGCCTGGCGTGATCACACCCGACATTGACAAGGCCGCCCAGTCTGGCGCTCCAACGCCGTCCGGTCTCTCCGCCGATGAGGCACGCGCGTACGAGAGGCTGAAATCCGTGTATACGAAGGGGGCCGGGTACGCCTACCAGATGGGTTTGCGCCCGCAGACGCTCTACGGAATTGCGGATTCACCTGTCGGCCTGGCCGCCTACCTGCTTGACCACGACGCGTGGAGCTACGACCGCATCGCGCGTCTCTTTGTTGACGGTCATCCCTTCGGTGACCTGACGCGTGATGACATTCTCGACAACATCACGCTCTTCTGGCTCACGAACACGGCAATCGCTTCGGCGCGTCTCTACTGGGAGAGGTTTGTCGGCGGTGACTTTGCCTTCTTCAGTGTCAAGGGCGTTTCAATTCCAGTCGCCGTGAGCGCTTTTCCCGACGAGCTATATCAAGCCCCGCGGAGTTGGACAGAACGTGCGTATCCCAAGCTCATTTACTACAACACACACGACAGAGGGGGGCATTTCGCCGCGTGGGAAGAGCCGCGACTGTTGTCAGAGGACGTGCGAGCCGGCTTCAGAGCATTGCGGAACGGGAAATAGCGAGGGGTCTAACGGGCTTCGCACGCCTCCGGCTTGAATGCCGAATTGGCCGGAAGCTTCTTGAAATGCGTACTCTGCACGAATGGCTCGCGGAGATTGTCGGCGTCGGTGATCTCCGCGACCACGGTCAACCAGACATCGCCATTTGGCGCGGTCATGCGGTGGTAGTACTCGGTCATCGTCGTATTGGGGCCGTAGGGAACGCCGTTCTTCCGCAGATATCCGGGACGCAGCCGATTCGTGACCACCTTCAGTTCGCCGGTACGCGGAGGGTTCAGGGTGTACTGCCACTGCGCGATCGACTGGCCCTGCCACGTTGGTTCGGTTACTGGTAGGGCGGGTCCTTTCGGACCCGCCGCGCCGGAGATCGGACCCGGCGCACCGAAGTGGAACGTGCGCGTCTGAGTCCCTGCCTCGAGTTCCATCTTCAGCGTCTGATCGTCCTGCCAGCTGATCCGAAGCCGTCCCGGTAATCGCATTACGCCCGGCGCGCCATAGCCCCGGCACTGCTCGCCGGCCGCTTCGTCCTTCGCGGGGTCCCACGCATCGGCCGTTTGTCTGGCGGCCGGCGTCATCGGAACACGCGTGTAGTCGCCCTTCTTCGGCGTGACCATCCGCAGTGACCAATCCTCGGTGATCACCGCGGTCCACGTGCCTGTGATGTCGATCGCCGGGTCGGCCTTCGGCGTCGGCGGCGTCTGGCCACGCGGACCTCCGCCACGCTGGCCCGCGCCAGCCTGTTCCGCCCACGCCGCCGCGCCAGTCGAGAGCACAGCGACCAACGCGATGAGAACGAAGCGCGTGTTCACGGCTCGAGTGCGATCACTTCACCGGGCCGCGTGCCCCACCCGAAGCCGTCGGAGGTACGCTTCAGCGTCAGCATGTGGAGCTTGTGATCGTTGGGCGTCCGCGACGGGTTCGCGGTGATGATTACCGGGTCGCCATATTTCAGGGTCGTCCTGGTCACGCCCTGGCCGTTCAATTGCCCGACGCCGCCCCATTCAATCGACCACCGTACCACCTTCCCAGTCTCGTCCGGCGCTTCGATTTGGATGAAGGTATGCGGATTGCGGAACTGAAACTGGACCAACGTCCCTTCAATCCTGACCTGCTTGCTCGTGTCGTACTGCGCCGCCTGCGAGTGGTGCGCGTAGGCCGCCCCATTGGAGGCGAGCATTCCGATAACGATCGCGATGGTCCTGCGCGTCATTGCGTTCCTTTTCTTGGGCGGACCTGAAGGTCCGCCCCTACAATCGAGGACCGGAAGGTCCGTCCCTACAGTCGACTCATTTCGTGTCGAGCGTCTGATAGACCGCCTCGATGAACTTGTCCGGCGTTCCGTAGATGCCGTCATAATCGAGGGTCACCTTCGCGGCCTTGACCTGCTGCAGCGTCATTCCCTGCTTCTTCATGTCGAGGATGCGATCGCGAATGACAACGATCATGTTGCGGTAGATGGCGACGTCGGCCGTATCGCCGAGCCGGCCGTGGCCGGGGACGATCATCGTGCCGCCCTGGTGCCGGTACTCTGGAAACGCGATGTCGATGATCTTGTTCAGCGCGTCGATCTCGCCCTGCACTGTGCCGCCCTTGCTGATGTCGATCATCGGGTAACGTCCCGGCGTGTAGATGTCACCGGCACTGATCACATCCGAATAGCGGAAATAGACGATGCTGTCGGTGTCGTCGATCGCGGCGGGAGCGTAATACATCTGAATGCCCTCGCCGTTGATGTACTGGCTCATTTTGTGCGTCGGGATGTAGTAGGTCTCCGTCGGCCACGACGCCTCCGGAAACTTCGACTGCGTCATTCGCTTCAGGATGTTCTCGTGGCCAATCACGGTCGCGGGCGTGACGTCGCCAATGAGGCGCCCAGCCTCGCCGCCGTTGTACGTCTTGCCGGCCAGCGCGAGTTTGGCGGTACCTCCGGTGTGCTCCGGATCGGCCGTTGTCTGAAGAATCCACCGAATCGGCTTCGCCGGTTTCGGCGAGGCGATGACGGCGTTGTACGAGGGACCTGCCCAGCCGAACGGCGTGAATGGCCCCAGGCTTCCAGGCTGGTAGCACGCCGGCCCGACGCATGTCGTCAGACGCCCTGGCTCCGCCGTCGCGCGATCGATTTCGTTGATCACGGCAAGCGTCTTGTCGGCCATCGCGGCGGTCCCTGCATCCACGACCAGAACGCCGTCCACGCCTGCCGATACCGTGACGTTGCTTTCGCCGCCGACGACCATGAACACGTTGCCGCGGATGGGCATCACACGCAACTCGGCGTTCTGCGCGACGAGCGCCGCCGGAAGCAGAAGCAGGGCCGCGAGGACTCCGGATTTCACTTCATCAGCTCCTTGAGCCGCTGGCGGTACTCCGGATAAATGGTCGCCTTGCCACCCTTGACCGACTCCAGCGGCAAGCCCAGCTTCTTCGCCGCATCTGCGACGTACGGGTTCTTGCCCGGCAGAAAATGCGGAAATCCTTCGGCGACATTCTCGACGCCAATGGTGCACGGAAAGAAGGGGAGCTCCTGGTGCACGTTGCGACGGAAGCTGATCGACTGCAGGTGCGGCTCCTCCATGTACACCGGATCTTCGAGATACGTCGTAACGGTCATGACGTCGCCGTCGAGCGTCAGCCACTCGGTGACCGTGGCCTTCTCGCTGAACACCGCGGTATTCGCTCGGATGTAGCTCTCTTTCAGGTGCGTCGTCGTGATGACGAGCGTGTTGCCATCGTACTTCCCCGTCGAGAAGCCGGCCCACGTGTGTGGCGCCCATTCAGGTGGATGCGGCCGGCCGTCCATGTAGACGGGTCGGTCCGGCGCACGGAAAAACTGGATGTGATAAGCGGTGAGCTCGCGTGTAATCGGATCGATTTCCTTCGTGATGCGGTTGCCGCCGCCGTAGAACCAGTTGTAGACGCCGGGATGCGGACGGCACACGAATTCGGGGATCGACCATTCGGAGATGTCGCCGGTGTCGTAGCGCATGCGGCCGGCCGCGTTCACCGGAAGCCCCGAGTAGTCGTACAGCTCCGCGGTGAATCCGATCTCGTGCGGGATCTCGGTCCACTCGCCGCTGAAATCGGTGGTTTGTAACGTGGTGTTGAACGACGCCTGCGCGAACACCAGGGCGCTCAACATCACCGTGAAGGTGCAGGCAAGCGGCTGGGCGCCGAAGCGCACACCGCGAAGGCGGTTCATCGAGGCTCCTTATATATTATTCACCGCTCGCTTTCGGTCGCCCCGGGCACTCTGCCGGTCGGCCGTTTGAAGGTCCTCATCTTCGCGACGTATTCGGGATACATCGTCTCGGCGCCTCCGCGCCGAGGCTCGAACGGCGTCCCAAACCGGTCGGTCAGTTTCGGATCGATGCCGGGCAGCGGGCTCTTGCCGGGGAGGAAGTGCGGGACCACGCCGCGCGTCAGCGCCGTTTCCGTCGCCTCTTCACACGGATAGGGACTCATCACCATCGACGGATCGTTGACCCACATCATCGAGCTGCGGATGTACGGCTCGGTGAAGTTGATCGGGTCGTAAATGATCACAGTCGCCTGCAGGTACTCGCCCATCCGTCGCCAGCGGGTTCGGACCGTCGCTTCATCGCTGTGCATCATCCCCGAACGGCGGATGTAGGTCTCCTTCACATGTGTGGTCGTGACGACGAGATCGTCGCCGTCCCATTCGCCCGTGGAGAAACCGCTCCACGTGTGTAACGCGTTGGCCGGCGGATGCGGCCGCCCGTCCATCCAGATCGTCGTTTCCTGTTCTTCCTGGTTGAGGTGACCGTGGTAAGCGGTGATGCGCTGCGTTTCGCGATCGATGTCCGCCCAGATTCGCATCTGGGTGAGGACTGTTTCGAGCGAGTAGTGCCACGCGTGCGGACGGCAGGCCCACTCCGTCACGTCGAAGTCCTCCGGCGACCAGCTGTCGGCCCGCCATCGCGACTGCTGGCTGAGCGGCAGGCCGGCGGCATCGCCGATCATGCCGCTGCCGTCTTCATTGCGCGCGAGCGGGCGCCACGTTCCGGCGAGATCGACTTGCGCGGACGCGCGGTCGGCGACGAGCGTGAGCATGAGCGCCAGCAACGCGCATCGCGAAAGCCCTTCACGATGACGAACCACAGAGGCACGGAGTAAACGAATTCCTCCGTGACCTCCGTGTCTCCGTGGTTCGTGATCCCTCATTACTCTGGTCAGAACACGTACTTGATCCCGAACTGGAAGATCCGCGGGGTGCCCGCCTGTGTCGTGATCTGGCCGAAGTTGCCCGCGTCCAGATTGACGGTATTGGCATTGCCGCCGCCGCCCAGCGGCGGGCCCGGATTGCCCCAGTTGAAGTGATTCAGCAGGTTGAACGTCTCCACCCGAAATTCCACGTTCTGCTGGGCGCCAAGCGGAATGCGACGGGACAACGCCAGATCGATACTCCAGTACGCTGGTCCTTCGATGCTGTTGCGTTTGTGATTGCCCAGTTGCCCGGGTGCCGGGTAGGCGAACGCGGCCGGATTCAGATAGTTGTTCAGCGTCTTGTCCCCGTACGGATTGGCGAGCACCTGATCGACGCGCTGCTGCAGGATGCCGTTCGCCGCGATATCGCGCAGAGTCATCACGCTCAGCCACGCCCCCGAGCGCGCACTGAGAATGCCCGCGACGGTCCACCCCGACGCCAGGATGTTCAGCCCGCGGTTCGCGAATTCCGGCGTCTCCACCGTCGCCGTCGCATTTGCGATATGGCGCCGCGACAATGCGCAGTTGCCTCGATCCCAGTCGGGGTCGTCGGGGTTCTGCAGGCTCTGGCCACCCGTAAAGAACGTTGTCTGCGCCAGGTTCCCCACACAGTAGCCGCGGGTGTAATTGGCGCTGAGGCTCACGCCGCGCGCCGGGCGGCGCTGCGTCGACAGTCGCAACGCGTGATACGTCTGTGTGCCGATCGCCTCGTGCCGCTCGATCGAGCCGATCAGCCGCGACGCCGCCGGGTTCTCGAGCGATAGCAGCCGCCGCTGATTGAGGTTTCCCGCCGTTGTGCACGTCGGATAGACGACGCCGGCCAGCGTGCAGGGGCCCGTGCCCATGAAGACGCCGGCGTTGCGCTGCACCTGGGCCCAGATCCGATCCGTGTAGCTGCCGAGATAGCTGGCCGACACCTGCCACGCCGCGCCGATCTGGCGTTCGACGATGACGTTCCATGACTGGATGCGCGCGGAGTTGTTGTCAGGATCGACGGACGCAAGCGCGCCGTATGCCGGGAACTGGGCATCCACAGACGGAGTTTCCGGATATGGATGCGGCGGTCCGCCGGGGAAGTCACGATACGGGTCGTCAAAGCCGCCCGGCAATTGGGTGACTCGCAGCCGGCCGCCAAATGGCGGCGCCGTCGCGCTGATGAACAGGTACGACGCGCCCTGGAAGTCGTAGCCGAGGCTGTACGAAGAGCGGACCGCCGTTCGCCCGTCGCCGGTCATATCCCACGCCATTCCGATGCGCGGCGCAACATTGGTCCACTTGTTGTTCATACCCGACTTGCCGGACGGAAAGCCCGCGTCGCCGGGATACAGAAATCCAGGCGGCGCGTTGCGAAAGACCGTGCTCGTGGTGCCCTGGCGGAACCGATTGAGATCGAAGTTCGCGATCGCATTGTTCTCGATGCGCGCGCCGAAGAACGGCTCCCAGCGCACGCCGCCGTTCAGCGTCACACTGCTGCTGATGCGCCACGTGTCCTGTGCGTAAAGACCGAGGTACTTCTGGGTCATGTCGAGGACGCCGGGCCGCGCGTGCTCGAGACGGGCCAACCGTCCGGTGAGGAAGTCCGCCATACCGAGCCCGGTGAACGAGCCATCGAAGGTCCAGAGGCCGACGCCGCGCTGACCGTCGGTGGTGAAGTGCTTCCAGTACGCCACGTTGCCGCCGACGGCCAGCTGGTGGCTGCCGCGGACGACGGTGAGATCGTCGGAGACCTGGTATGCGTCGGTGTCGCCCTGGAACAACACCGAACCGCCGGAAGCCGTCGTGAAGCCTCCGCTGATTTCAAGTCCCATTACCCCTGGCACGTAGTTGTAGAAGTCCTTGATGCCGATCGTCTCCGCACCAAAGAACGGCTCGAGGTGATAGTGGGACTTCGTGCGATTCCACGCGAAGCGGATGGCGTTCACCGTGTTGGAACCGTAGACGCGCGTATCGCCCCCGGTCAACGAGTGGGCTCGATGTCTTTGAGCGGCGTCCTCCGGTCGTGTTGTCAACACGCTGCCTGACGTTGGCCAACTCGGGACCTGGTCATCGAAGGTCGCCATGTATCGGCCGAACATCGAATGGCCGCCGGGGCCTTGATAGTCAACCTTGCCGATCACCTGTCCTTGGTCGTAATGCTGCGGCGCGGAGAACCTGGCATCACCGCAGGGATCGTTTGTGGAGGGCAATTGCCTGGCGATGTTCATCGCCGCCGGGCTGAACAGGCGCGGATCGATCCGGTTGTCCACAAACGGAGCGCGCAGCGAGAGCTGCTGACCCCGGTTGCAGGCCGGCGAGGCGACCGCCGTGAAATCGCCGAGCAGCATCGCTGGCGTCGGAATACGCGTGAGCGCGTCGGGCGGCGTGACACGGAGGAAGGTCCCCTGATACGCCGCGAAGAAAAACAAGCGGTCGGTCACGATCGGCCCGCCGATGGCGCCACCAGGCTGATTGCGTCTGAGGCCATCGTCCAGGCGCTTGCCGTCGCGACCGATGGGCGCAAAAACCGCCTTGGAGTTGAAGCGCTTGTCGCGCAGGAACTCGAACAGTGTGCCGTGCAAGACGTTGGTGCCCGACTTGGTCACGGCGTTCACCGTGCCACCCGAATGGACGCCGTTGTCGGCCGAGAGCCCGCTCGTCGCAACACGGAATTCCTGGAGCGCGTCGGGAAAAGGCAGCGGCATGTTCAGGTTGTCGTACGGGTTGTTGTGCGCTGCGCCGTCGAGCAGGTACGCCACACCGAATGGCAGGCTTCCCGCCACGCCGGTAAAGGTCGATCCCGGCATGCTCTTGTTATTGGGCGCCTCCTGCACTGCGGCACCCGCGAGCACGATCAGGTCGGTGACCTGACGTCCCTGCAGCGGCAGTTCGAGGATCCGCTCCTGTTCCACGACCTCGCTGATGCCGGTGCTCTTCACATCGACGAGCGGAGCCGCCGCCTCGATCGTTATCGTCTCCTGGAGGTTACCGACCGACAGCACCACGTTAATCGTCGGCGTCGCGGCCACCTGCAGGACGATGCCGGTCTGCACGTAAGTGCGGAACCCCTGCAGCGCGACCTCGAGTCGGTAGGGGCCCGTCGGCAGGTTCGAGAGCACGTAGAGGCCGTTCGCCTCTGTCACGACCGCACGGGTAAACCCGGTATCGGTCTGCGTGGCGGTGACCGTCACGCCTGGCAGCACGCCACCGCTCTCGTCGGTGACGCGTCCGTTGAGTTCGGCCGTCGCCTGGGCCCAGGCAGACGTGCTCATGAGAAGAAGAATCAATCCAACAGCGAGACGCCTCGGAACACGCATGGTTCTGTACCTCCGCGTAGAAGCCGAATGGACGCCGAACTCTCGAGGCCGTGCCCGCGCCGCGCGGGCTGGATTCACTTCATCTGGCGGGTCCGAACGGACCCGCCCTCCATCACTGTGTAGAGGTTTTCTGCGCGTCGGACGCGGTGCAGTTGCCGCCCCGGCACCGATCGTTGTCGTCGCAGACGAACTCGAAGATCTTCCAGGTAGGTTTCCGTTGCATCGCCCAGTTTTCGACCCACGGCGCGGTGAAAATCGCAGGATCGTCAATGGTCACGTCGTAGGACGCGTTCATCGGATCGGTGAACTTGATCCGTTCGACGACATGCGCCCGATCGCTGTGCCACCGCGATCCGCCATCGTCGGGGTGATAGGCGTCGAGAATCCACGCGTTGAGAGCCACCGTGTCGATAACGAGCGTGTCGCCGTCCCACCAGGCGATTGAATCGCCCATATAGGTCGGCTGGACATCCGCCGCATGGGACCGGTTCGGCGCGCCGATCGGGATCACGCGGAAGAAATGCATGTACTCGTACAGGATCACCAGTTGATTCGCCGTCTGGATGAACTGCTGCGCGTACGGCGATGGAATCTGGCGCGTCAGGCCGTTCGGCAAACAGACGGCCGTCGGGTCGTCGATTCGAACGTTGCCTGTGTGGGCCTTGTACAACAGTGACTTGCCCTCGGGTTTGAGCGGCGCCATCTTGGCGTCCGTATAGAGCCTCACCGTCGCGTTGTCGGTGTCTTTACCTGTATGTCTGAAGCCTGGGCCCGCCCACACGCCCGAGAAGTCAGGCTTGCCGTCCGACGTGCGCGGGATGTCCTGCGCGTTCGCCGTCTGCTGTGGCGCCGCCTCGCGCGGAGTTGAACACCCAGCGAGAGCCACCGCAGAGAGAGCCCCGACGGTCGCGAGCGCGACGACCGGAGATGTTCGCAGCCAGATGCGCATGACTTACTCCTCAGTCGGGCCGGGCGTCCTCAGCCGATGCGGTAAAGACACTGCGGCCGTCGGAAAACGTCACGCGGCCACCCGAGGCGTTGGTCGATCCATCTCGCGCCCTGAACCCTTCGACCTTCACCACGTCGCCGATCTTGAGGACGTCCTGCCGGATGCCCTGCCGCATCAGGAAAGCCGGAGGTCCACCTGAAAATCCCCAGGTGACGACCTTGCCCCGCGCATCCTTGACGTCCACGTAAAACCAGATATGCGGATTCCGCCACTCGACCTTCTTGACCACACCGGTTACGGCTACCGGTTTGGTCCGGTCGTATTCGGTGGAGAACGAATGGTGAGCCAGGACGGGAGGCACCGTGACGAGCGCGATGAGCAGTGCGGAGACCGCGCCCATCATCTTCACCCTTGTCTGCGACATGCACATTCTCCTTCTGTCCTGATTGACTCTTCAGGGGTCGAACAGGTCGAGAACTGGTCCGGTAGACTACACCGGGACAGCACCAAGGTGACGAAGATTTTCATCGCAAAGCCTTCCCCCAGTGCACGCCGTTGAACGCGAGCTTATCGCCGTTGCCGGCCGCGAAGTGTCGGTCTCCAATCCGCATAAGGTGCTGTTCCCGCGCGCGGGGTACACCAAGCTCGATTTGGTTCGGTACTACATTGCGGTGGCGGAGGGCGCGTTACGCGGCGCGGGTGGCAGGCCCAACGTGCTCGTCAGGTACCCGAACGGCATCGACGGGGAATTTTTCTTTCAGAAACGGGCGCCGGCGTCACGTCCCGAGTGGATCGAAGTCGTCACCTTATCGTTCCCATCGGGACGGACGGCGGAAGAACTCGTGCCTCGCGACGCCGCGGCGCTCGCGTGGATGGCTAACCTAGCGTGTCTCGAGCTGCATCCGCATCCCGTTCGTGCCGACGATCTCGATCACCCGGACGAACTGCGGGTCGATCTCGATCCTGTGCCGGGTATCGAATGGCGCCAACTCCAGGAGGTTGCGCGTATCGTGCGGGCAACGTTGGACGACGTCGGTCTCGTTGGGTGGCCCAAGACATCCGGATCGCGCGGCATCCATGTCATCGTCCGGATCGAGCCGCGGTGGACATTTCTTGAAGTACGCCGCGCGGCTCTGGCACTCGCGCGCGAAGTTGAGCGTCGGGCACCAGCCCTCGCCACCAGTAAGTGGTGGAAAGAGGAGCGGCACGGCGTGTTCATTGATTTCAACCAGAACGCCAAGGATCGAACCGTCGCCTCGGCCTACTCTGTGCGGCCACAGCCCGATGCGCGTGTCTCGGCGCCCGTGACCTGGGAGGAAATCGACGAATGCAATCCTGCCGACTTCACGATGGCAACCGTGCCCGCGCGTCTCGCGCGAATCGGCGATCCACATACGGGAATTGATGGACGGCCATGCTCGCTCGAACCGCTGCTCGACCTCGCCGCGCGCCACGAGCGCGAGGGCCTTGGCGACGCCCCGTGGCCTCCCCAGTATCGAAAGCAGCCGGGCGAGCCCTCGCGGGTGCAGCCCTCGCGCGCGCGAAGCGGCACACGTCCATCAGCCCGCAGGGTGCCAGCGTCCGACGGAAGGCGATCCCCGGTTCATCCGTTGATCGAGATCGCGCGGGCGTTGCGAAAAGACGATGCGCTTGCTGGATTGGAGCGGTGGAAGGCGCGTCATCCGAGCGCGGCGGCGCATCTGCAGCCGGCAGACGTGCTCGTCGATGCGATGCGCGGCCGATCGTCAACGTGGACGCGCGTGCGAATCAACCTGCAGCACGTCCCCGACGCAGTCCGCCCCGCGACGGAGACGCCGGATCCCAACGAGGTGCCCGATCCTCCTCGAAGAATTTCGCGAGGTCCTAAGCAGACGTGAGGGAGATCTACTTGGATACGGACATCACGCCAGTGGCTGCGTGCTCAATCATCGCCGCGACCGGCTGCGGCTGCGACACGTACACCGCATGGCTGGCCTTGACCTCGACGACGGTCGACCCTGCTCGCCTTGCCATTGACCGCTGAGCATCGGGTGGAATCATCCGGTCCTCGCTGGCGACGAGATACCAACTTGGTTTTGTCTTCCACGCAGGCTGCGTCACCACACCATTGAGCGCCTCTGCACCCCACGGCACCTGCGAATCGGCCATGAATGAAGCGGTGTCGCCATCTACATCGCCGGCGAACGACGCCGCGAACCTGGACTTGTCGAGGTACAGGTAACCGTCCTGAGATGGCAGGATCGGGGGAACGGGAGCGCCTGGCGCCGGATTCTCGATCAAGGTCGCTACCGATTCGCCTCTGTCGGGAGCGAACGCCGCAATGTAGGCAAGGCCCACTACCTTCGGGTCGTTGCCAGCCTCGGTAATGACGGCGCCACCGTAGGAATGCCCGACGAGGATCACGGGGCCGTTCTGGGCGTTAATGACTCGCTTCGTGACCGCCACGTCGCCCACAAGTGAGATCGTGGGATTCTGCACGACGGCGACCGAGTAACCGTCACGCTTCAGGACGCGGTAGACGTCCTTCCAGCCAGACCCGTCCACGAATCCGCCGTGAACCAGGACTATGTTCTTGATGCCGTCAACCGCGCGTGTCTGCGACATGACCACCTCCATCCGCTCCTTGTTCCTGAACATCGGAACCGCGAGAGACGCTGAGGCAACGGCAATTCAAACGCCAGCGTAAGTCGCTACGTCGTTTGCGGCAGACGGCTCGTGGGCGCGATTGTTCGTCAGGCCGGTCGCGAACTGTTGCGAGCGGGAATCCTGAGGAGCCGGCGAGAGGGGCCGCTCCTGACGTGTTCCTGCCCGTCGCCGGTGGGTGGGGCCGAATGGGTGCCACGCACATCCGGCTTGCGAAGGCCAATCGCGACATGCTGACCGGCGCGCTGTACATGGCGTGGAAGCTGCGTGTCGACACGAATGCCGCGCGACGGTCGAACACACGCACGCCCCGCGCGCGTAGGTGATTTGCCGACTCGTTCGATCAGGGAATCATCGGTTTGGCAAAAGCCGCGACGACAGCTCGCGGCTCGGCGTCACCGACTGGTTGGCAGCTGGGCTGCGGCGTCCTGACCGACAGTCGCGAGAAGAGATAGTGGATCCACGCGTGCGCCGTTCATCCGTACACCCCAGTGAAGATGCGGGCCAGTTACGCGTCCGGTCGCGCCGACCTGCCCGATCGTCTGACCTCGAGTGACCAACTCGCCCTGATGGACGTCCATGACGGACAGGTGCGCGAGCAACGAAAACACGCCGAGCCCGTGATCGATCACGACCGTGTTGCCGGTGAAGTAGAGGTCGCGCGCGAGCACAATCCGCCCGCTGTTCGGCGCAAGGATGGGGGTGCCAGCCGGGCTCAGAAAGTCGGCGCCGCCGTGCGGCTGACGGGGCTGGCCGTTGAAGATGCTGCGCGAGCCAAACGCCCCGTTCGCCCGACCTGGTACCGGCCGAACAAAGCCAAGGTCCCATAGACGGCGCGGCTCGGATTGCATCCAGAGTTGTTCGATCTCGCGAGCCTCGCTCGTGAGGCGGGCGATTGCCGGCTCGGGTGGGTTGACGAATGTGTCGTCGACCCGCAGCACGCGTCTGCCGAATGCACCGGCGGTGATGTGAAGTTCAGTCGTCGCGGTGACGGTGTGTCCGGCGGAGGTGGCCTCGAACGTCACCTCGTACGTGCCGGGCTTCGTATCGATATCGATGCCGAGGAGCGCTTGCCACCGTGTGGCATCCAACCGAAACGTGGCGAGATCGCGATCGAAGGCGCGGGCAGCCATCGTGTCCGCTGGCTGCGGGACTGTCGCGGTGAACACCACGACCTCTCCCTGCCGAATCGAACGGGCGTTGGGTGTGAGCTGGATTCCGTCCTCTGCGAACGTGCTCGTGCCAAAGCATGTAATCGCAACCGCCAGGACGGCAGCCCTCACACGTTGATTGTACGGTCGTTCCCTCAGGTGCAGAGGCACACCTGGGTATCGGCGAATCAGCCTCGCGGCTGAATGGTCCACCCAGGTGTCTGCTCCCCACAGTCCATGCATCGAAGCGACATCTTCTGTGGCTGGACATGGAGAATCATCGCGTGCCCCGTCAAGCCGCAGTGCGCGCGACGCACCCACTCGGCCACCCCGATGGTGTCCGCGCTGATGCGAGACCGAACAGTGGTGAGAAATCCTTGCGCCGGCGGAAGATGTTCGAGAAGTGCTGCAAACACGGGATTGACGCCTCCTGCCCGTATACGCGTCAACCGCTGGCAGACCCCGCAATGTCCGACGGCGTTGAACGGTCGCCGGACTCCGCCACAGCCGTCGCCGTACATTGCAAGTCCCGGAGGAGTCCGTCGCCAAGGTCGTAGATCCACCCATGAACCGCCACATGCTGCTTACGCCTCCAGGCATCCTGCACGATCGTTGTCTGGCAGACATGGTGGACCTGTGCGATGACATTGTGCTCGCAGAGTCGGTTGATGGCGGCCTCCTCGCCGTCCCCGTGCTCGATGAGTACGTGGCAGCGCTCGTGAACATCCCGGACATGGCGCAGCCAGTTGTCGATGAGTCCCAATGACGATTTGAGGTACGCCGCTCGGACGCCGCCGCAGCCGTAGTGGCCGCACACAATGACGTGCTCGACTTTCAAGACGTCAATCGCGTACTGCAATACCGACAGGCAATTCAGATCAGAGTGGACGACGATGTTGGCGACATTGCGGTGGACGAACAACTCGCCCGGCGCGAGGCCGACGATTTCGTTGGCCGGAACACGACTGTCCGAACAGCCGATCCACAGATAATGCGGAGACTGCTGCGCGACGAGCGAACGAAAGAACTGCGGGTTGCGGGCGGTGACCTGTTGCGCCCAGCGGCGGTTGTTGTCCAACAGATGCGAGAGCATCGGATTATGAGCCTATCCTCTTGAAGTCGATGGACGATTTGCGATGATGCTTGATGGGCGAGTCAGATGTTATCTGAGCTGTTCGCGTCCGTACAACGCTGGTTCCTGAGGATACAGGCGCCACCGCATATGACCCGGTCGGACGTCCGTGCCGCGTATGCCGTAGCGGTTGCAGTCGATGTCGTGCAGTTTCTCCTCGGACCCTTTGGATGGGCCGGCGTCGACGAAGTGCTCGACGCCGCGGCGATGGTCGCCATGACGCGGCTGCTCGGTTTTCATCCGCTCTTTCTGCCGACGTTCGTCCTCGAATTCGTTCCCTTCACAGACATGCTGCCGACGTGGACCGGGTGCGTGATGCTCGTCGTGAGAGCGCGCCGCCGGCAGGGTTACATTTCCGAGGATTCGGAACCCGCAATCGATGTGAAGGCGAGTCGCATCGAATGAGCTGTCCTGATCTCGCGCTCGTGCTCGGCTGCCTCAGATTTCTCCACGTTTCGCGAACTCAGCGATATGTTCGCCCGCTCGAAACGCCAGCGCGGAAATCGTCTCGGTTGGTTGTCCACGCGAGGACGTGACCATACTGCTCCCATCGCAGATGAACAGGTTCCGCACATCGTGCGCCCGGTGATAGCGATCGACGACCGACGTGCGGGGGTCGTTGCCCATGCGACACGTACCCAGAAGGTGAACGGCCAGCGTCTGAGCGACGACTGGGGCCGCCCATACCGCCAGCGCGCCTGCCGCGTGCGCCATCTCCGTCGCGTGGCCGCCGAGAAACGCCGCGTTCTTCAGGTCGTCAGGATGATCCCTGTACGTGGTGCGGATGCAGGGTAGCCCCCATGCATCCTTCAGCGCCGGATCGAGCGTGATGCTGTTGGTTTCGAGAGGCAGCGACGTGCCATGGCATCCGAATGCCATCGTGCGTGGAAACTGGCGGGCGAGTTCACGCGCGAATCCCTCACCCCAGGTCGGGGCGTTTCGAGGGAGGCCTTCGAGCGCGAAGGTGATCGGATACTTGCCGAACCGGGCATCGATGCCGCCGCCGCCGTAGAAGCCGCGTTTCGGATCCGTCTCGTAGAAATCGAGGACCATCCGTGTGTTCTGGACGCTCTTGTACTCGTTGAGCGGTTGTTCGAACTGCGCACTCACTTCGAAATACGTGTTGAACATCAGATACTTGCCGACCACGCCGCTCGAATTCGCCAGCCCCTGTGGAAAGCGGGCGGACGCCGAGTTGAGGAGAAGGCGCGGCGTCTCCGAGCCGTTCGCGCAGAGGACGACAGCCTTGGCGCGTTGACGCTGCATCCGCTTCTGCGCGTCGAAATAGGTGACCCCCGTCGCGCGCCCGTCGCGTCCAACTTCCACTTGCGCCACGTAACTGTCCGGCCGAATCTCACACCGGCCGGTGGCCTCGGCAAGCGGCAGCATGACCGCCATTGACGTCGACTTGGCGCGGAACTCACACATGAAGATCAGGCAGAAGCCGCAGTGCTGACAGGCCGGTCGACCGTTGTACGTCCGCGAATTGATCGCCATCTGTGATGGCTGAGGGTGCAGCCCGAGCGCGCGCGCACCGCGCTCCAGCAAGACGCCCGATGACTTCACGGGCAATGGCGGCATCGGGTACGGCCGTGAACGCGGAGGATCGAAGGGGCCTGGCTCGCCCGATACGCCCAGCTCCCATTCAGCCTTCGTGTAGTACGGCTCCAGTTCCTCGTAGCTGAGCGGCCAGTCGACCAGCCCCGTACCGGGAACGCCACCCAGCCGGCTCGCTTCGTTGAAGTCACTCGGTCGCATCCGCCAGAAGTTGCCAGTGAAGTGGGCGTTGCTGCCGCCGACCAGCCGGCCGTAGACGAGGACCTGCCGTCGCTGCGCCGTTTCCTGTGGCGTCGGCCGGAACGTATGTGGTTGCGTGGCGGGATCGTTGATGTTATGGCCGCGCATGAACGTGCCGAACTCATCGTGGTCGAACTGGCGTTCCGACAACCTGGGGCCCTGTTCGAGTACGACGACTGTGTGTCCGGCCGTCGAGAGTTCTTTGGCGATGATGCCGCCGGCGGCGCCGGAGCCGACGATGACGAAATCCACCACGTCGCTTGGCCTAAAGCGAGTGCTCGGACGCGACTGGGGAGCCATCAGTTTCTCCGGTTGGCGTCGGCGTCGTAATAGCCGAACGGCGCCTGGAAGGCCATTTGGTGCTCGAGCCCAAGTAAGTGCCATCCCATGTAGTCACGGTTGCCGCCCCATGAAGGGAGGGCGAACGTCCCGACGATGGTATCGAGGCGAACCGCCTGAAAGAACGGGGTGGCTTCGATCTCGCGAATCACTTCGTCTTGCTGGCCGGAGGTGAGGGCGGCGAAGCCAGTAACTCTTGTCACTCTGGCTTGCGCCCGGCGATTCAGATCCGCGATTCCCTGTGTGTACAGCGGTCGTTGTGCGGCATTGAACGTCGCGAGCGCGCGATCGATGAAGGCGAGCGCCCCGGCCTCGCGAGCTCCAGGACGACCATCGACCGCGGGCAGGATCCGCGACGTGAGAGCGGAAACCACTTCCGCTTGCGCAGGCGTCAACGCCCGGGTCTGGGCCACAAGGTTCGCGGAGGTTTGTTGACTGGCGAAGGCAAGAGCATCTTCGATTTCGATCAGGTCAGCCGCCGCCCAGGCGGCACCGGCCGCCATCGCGGCCTTGAGGAAGGCTCGTCGAGCATGAAAATCGGTCACGCGGAACTATAACGCACGCATCTATACGGGCCGACGCGTATTTGCCGATAAGGTCCCTCGAGGACATTGATGCCGATCGCTTCTTGGCTGTTCATTCGAGGTTCGGAAAGCATCTGGATTGAACGACCGTCTGGCAACACGCTGATCATTGCGGGCCCTGGCCGTCGGCGGCAGCAGCGGACGTTCTTCACCGAGGAGCAGCTGCAGCGCTTTCAAATGCGGCTGGCGGAAACACTTGCGGAACAGCGATGGTTCCTCTGGGCGTATAACCGCGACCGCCGAAGCCAGAGCCGAGACGAGGGCGCCAGGCGCAAGGTTGGCACTAACGTCCGGCCAGTTGTCCGTACTTCTCTTCGAGGTACTGGAGGTACGGCGCGGGATCGACGCCTGACCCGGTAATCCGCTGCACCAGTTCCTGCGGCCAATAGGCGCGACCGTGTTGGTGCAACTCGCGGCGCAGCCACTGCAGGAGCGGCGCGAATTCCCCGCGCCGAATATCTTCGTCGCGCGCGGGGTGCACTTCCTTGAACCGGCGCCATAACTGCGCGGCGATCACATTTCCAAGGGTATACGTCGCGAAATAGCCAAACAGGCCTGCGGACCAGTGAATGTCCTGGAGGACGCCTCGCGCCGCGTCCGGTGGCGTCAGTCCCAGGTACTCGCGCATCCCTGCGTTCCAGCGCTCCGGCAATTCATCGACCGCGATCTCGCCTTCAATAAGCCCGATCTCGAGTTCCACCCGAAGCATCACGTGCAGGTTGTAGGTCGCCTCGTCGGCCTCCACACGGATCAGCGAGGGCTGCACTTTGTTGATGGCGCGGTAGAACTGGTCGAGCGTTACCTCGCCGAGTTGCGCTGGGAACCGCTCTTTGAGGTGCGGATAGAAATGCTCCCAGAAGGGAAGTGAGCGGCCAACCATGTTTTCCCACAGCCGGCTCTGCGACTCGTGCACCCCAAGCGACGTGCCCCCCTCGAGCGCGGTGCGGTGATGTGCCGGCCTGACGCCCTGCTCATAGAGAGCGTGCCCGGTCTCATGCATCGTGCCGAACAACAGGCTGAGGGGCATGCCTTCAACCCATCGCGTGGTGATGCGCACATCGTCGGCACCGATGGCCGTCGCGAACGGGTGGAGAGACTTGTCCTGCCTTCCACGCGTCCAGTCGAATCCAAACGCGGTGACCACCTCCACCGCGAACTCGAGCATCGCGGCTTCCGCATAGGGCGCGCGGAGGAAGGAATCGTCGACCGGAGCCGCCGCGGCAACCGCACGAATGAGGTCGACCTGGCGCGAACGCAGTTGCGCGAAGATGGCTTTCACCTCCGCCGTCTTGATGGATGGCTCGAAGTCGTCGAGCAATACGTCGTACGGATGATCGGCAGGCGGAAAAAACGTTACGTAGCGTCGCTTGAGGGCGACGATCTTCTCCAGATGCGGCCTGAAGGCAGGGAAGTCAGAGTTCGCGCGCGCCTGTCCCCACGCCTGCTGACCCGCCGAGACCGCTTCGGCGAACTCGGCGACAAATGAGGCAGGCACTTTCTTTGCCTTGTCATAGTCTCTCGCCGTGACGTCAACCAGGCGCCGTGCGGCGCCGCCATCGTCGATGCGAGCGGATTCGCCGCGAGCGGCAGCAATTGCGTCGCCCATTTCCGACGATGTGAACTTCTCGTGCGCGAGGCGGCGCAGCGTGGCGAGCATCTCGCCGTGCGTGCTCGCTCCGCCGTGCGGCATGCAGACCCGCTCGTCCCACTCCAGCAGGTCCGCCGCGTGCCGCAGGTCCGCGACCTCGGCGGACAGTGTGTGCAGTTTTTGAAGTCCAGTCGTCACACGAGTTGATTTATCACACCGGGTCTGGGAAAGTCCCCTGGCCTGGTAGTCGGGCCTGGTTCGGCGCCGGTGCGTCAGTAGTGCTGGGCCACGCACCGTGGGCAGAGGCCGTGTGTGAAGTCTGCGTCCGAGCGACTCGAGATGAACGTTTCGAGAGGTTCCCACGCGCCGGCTTCATTCCTGATGCTCTTGCAGACCGAGCAAATCGGAAGGAGGCCCTCGAGCTTCACCACGTAGCGCAGTAACTGCCGTTCATGCTCGGCGAGTCGGGCGAACCAGAGGGTCATCACGAGAATCACGATGCCGCGCGCGGCCGTCATCGTCGCCAGCAGCATCGCACTCTCCGTTCTTCCCATCACCATCACCACGACCGCGATGTGAAAGACGGGTACTGCGATCGCAATGGTGACGGCCGTCCAGCGATCCGAGTACCAGGCGGCGAGCGCCGCGGGAACCGCATACAGCATCGGAAATTGTGAGTCGACTCCAACGAGGTAATCAGCGGCAAGGATGAGGGCGCCCGCGAGCACCCACCACGCGGCGTGAATACGCCCGACCGGCAATAACCACCACGGTCTGTCGAGGAATTCCTTTTCGATCACAGCGAAGAGTTTAGCCGTGTATCGTTCAACGAGTACGGAATGACCTCTCGAATTGCCATTGGTCAAACGACGTCAGAAGGACCCCGCACTACAATTCCAGCTGACGCAGTCTCCATGACTCAGCCGCTTGAATTGGTCGGGGCCGGGGGCGCAGTCGGTGCGCTGATGCGGACGCACGACTGGTCCACCTCGCCCCTCGGTCCTCCCGAGACGTGGCCGCAGCCCTTGCGAACCAGCGTCGCGCTCCTGCTGGAGTCGCGGTTTCCGATGTTCGTCGCCTGGGGACCAGAACTTGGTTTCCTCTATAACGATTCGTACGCAGAGATCCTCGGTGCCAAACATCCACGCGCCCTCGGCCGGCGCTTCCGCGACATCTGGTCGGAGATCTGGCCTGACATCAGCCCGTTGATTGATGCCGCGATGACGGGGCAAGCCACGTACCGAGAGGATCTGCCTCTCGTCATGAACCGCAGGGGATACGATGAGCAGACTTGGTTCACGTTTTCCTATTCGCCCCTTCGCGACGAGACCGGCGCGGTTGCCGGCATGTTCTGTGCGGTCTCGGAGACGACGGCACGAGTGCTGGCGGAGCGCGCGTTGCGCGAGAGCGAGGCAGCGCTTCGTGAGTTGAACGAGACGCTGGAGCGGCGCGTCACCGAGGCACTTGCCGAACGAAAAATCCTCGCCGACATCGTCGAAGGCACGAACGCGTTCGTGCAGGTCGCCGACCTCGAGTACCGCTGGCTGGCCATCAATCGCGCGGCCGCGGACGAGTTCGAACGTATTTTCGGCGTTCGACCACGAGTAGGCGAGAGCATGCTCGATCTTCTCGCCGACCAGCCCACTCAACAGGCCGCCGTCAAAGCAGTGTGGGGCCGAGCGCTCTCCGGTGACATGTTTACCGCAACCGAGGAGTTCGGGGATCCCTCCCGCGATCGTCGCGTGTATGAAATGCGCTTCAACACACTGCTCGACCGTGATGGCAAGCGCATCGGTGCGTATCAGTTCGTGTATGACGTCACAGAACGCCTGCGGGATCAGGAGCGCTTAAGGACCGCCGAAGAAGCACTGCGGCAGGCGCAGAAGATGGAGTCGCTCGGACAGCTCACGGGCGGCGTCGCCCACGATTTCAACAATCTGCTCGCGGTTTTTGCGAGTGGGCTGCAACTGCTCGAGCGGGCCGCCGGCCGGGCGCCGAGTCCGCGCGTCTTCGAGTCGATGCGTCGCGCCATCGCCCGAGGCACGGGCCTGACACGGCACCTGTTGGCATTCTCGCGGCGGCGGCCCATCAATCCGGAGTCGATCGATCCTGTGGCACATCTCACCGGCATGCGCGCAATGCTCGACGCTTCCCTTGGTGGACACATTGATGTCCAGATGAAGTTCGGCACTGGGATCTGGCCCATCGAGGTCGATCCCGGCGAAATGGAGCTCGCGATCGTAAACCTGTGCGTGAATGCTCGCGACGCGATGCCAGATGGCGGAGTCATCACACTCGCCGTCGAGAACGTCTACCCTGCGGAGGACGACGGAGACGGCGAATTCGTCAGAATCTCCGTTGCCGATACGGGTGTCGGGATGGCGCCGGAGGTTCAGGCGCGCGTGTTCGAGCCGTTCTTCACGACCAAGGACGTCAACAAAGGATCAGGATTGGGGCTGCCGCAGGTGTACGGTTTCGCGCAACAGTCGCGCGGCCGTGTGACGATCGACAGCCAGATGGGCGTTGGCACGAGGGTAACGCTGCAGCTGCGACGGTCGCTCGGCGAGCCGGCTGCCGTATCGAGACCACCAGACGTGGCAACTCAGGCCGCCGACGGCGCCAACCGGGGACAGATATTGTTGGTGGAGGACGACAAGGAGGTATCGGCGCTCACTCGTGAGCTGTTGAACGAGCTCGGCTTCTCGGTCCTTCACGTGGCCAGCCCGGACGCCGCGCTGGGTGCCTTAGCCAATGCCCGGGACATCGACGTGGTGCTGTCGGACATCATGATGCCTGGGGGCGTCAGCGGAGTTCATCTCGCCCGGGAGATCCGGCGTCGCCACCCGGACCTTCGCGTCGTCCTGACCACGGGTTACGTGGAGGCCGCCGCCGATGTCGGGGACGGAGAATTCGATCTGCTGCTCAAGCCATACACCGCTGAAGCATTAGCTGCTGCCTTGCGGGTGCAACCGCGCTGAACACCGTGGGCCCGGCTCGTTCCTGCCTCGTGAACGCTATCGGGCAAATGGGGCTTCCAGGTCCGCGTACGAAAACCCGTAACTGCCGATGACATCGTCGAACGATTGACCGTCGGCCAACTGGTGAAGCAGTCGCGTCCAGCCGAACGCCGGCCGTTCGGCGATGACGCTCACGGCGAGAAGGCTCTCGTCGTACGCCACCTGCGCTTCGGCCGCACTGAGACGCCCGAAGCCCCCTTTGAGACTCCTCAGCGGGATCGATCGGCCCAGTGCTTTCATCCTGCGTTGGGCGGTGCTCGCGTCGCTGCCGTCGAAGTACTGCGCCAATCCTTCGTTGAGCCACGCGGGAACACCGCTCGGAGCAATTCCCGCAACAATCGCGTGAGTCAGTTCGTGCGTCAGGACTTTCTCGAACAGCTCCGCTTGCTGTGATGCTCCGGCTACGGGTATGCGAATTCTGCCGTCGTACTGGCCGCCTGACCACGCGGGGGCACGTGTGACGTCGCGGAACTGCTGCTCGGTGTAGAGAACTGCCACGATGGTATTCGGTGGGTACTCGCCGAGCGTGTTTGCGATACGGAAAAATTCGGTGTTGAACACGTTGGTGGCGTGTGTGGCGAGTGACTGCTCGGCATGGCCTTCGAACAGCACGCGGAAGCGCTCGTATCGCAGTTCATCAAAGGATTTGTGAACGCTGGCTTCGTTGCGCCATCCCTCCAGCGTGCGCGTGAGCTCCGTATTCTTCGGTGCGTGCTTCAGCGCATCCTCATAGGTGCGGATCGCAAGTTCGACGTCGCCCTCGTCGAACGCGATCTGGCCGAGCAGGATCGACGCAGGCGTGAGGCCAGGCATCACCTCCAACGCCTGCCGCAGCGACGTCATGGCATCCTTCTGTTTGCCCTGAGCGTGGGCCGCCGCGCCGGCGCCCATCAGCAATACGGGATCGCTGGGCCTCAACGTCAAAGCTTCAGCAAAGAGGTTCGCCGCCCGGTCGTGATAGCCATCGCGGAGCGCCTTCCAGCCCGCATCATTGAGCTCGTTCACCCGGGACTGACCATCAACCGACGCCACGCACATCGCCATCACGAACAGACACGCGGTCGCGCGAGATCGAAGCATGGCGGCTCGGACGGCAAGCGCCATGCCTGTCGGCACATCGCGTCAACGGCCTCTCCTTAATCGTCGCGTGTCGAGAGCATTACCAGTTCGGAGCTGCGATTACACGTTGGTCAAGATCCGATGGTCGGTTACTGCTCTCTCTGGCCGACAGCTTCCGTCTGCGCGGCAAGCGTCGGACGCTTGTGCAGAAGCGTGCTGCGGATCTCGCTCGCCTGGTCTGGGGAGAACCCGAGCGTCAGCACATCGGTCCGCTGGAAATCTCGAACGTCCCAGCGACCCCGCATCAACCCTGTCTCCGCGTGCGAGCCCCGGGGCAGCATCAGATGGGCGATCTCGTGCGCCATCACGAATCCCAGAAGGTCGTCCTCGTTCATCGCGGCTCGTGCCGCCGTTACTCGGACGCGGTCGTATATCGCGTACGCAATCCGTCCCATGCCTTCGTCTGGTACGGCCGCAAAACCGAGGGCGCCCTCCGAGATGTGTCCACGCGCCGCCATCTTCGCTGTCAGGATGATGAGCGTCACCTGTGCGATCGGTATCCGCGAGATCTCGTCGCGGCGCGCCGGTCCCTGATGCCCCACGCGCTGCTGCACCACTCCCATCCATTCAGTCCGGACGCCGATTCGTTCGTACATCGCCGTGACGACTGCGCGTGCCCGCGTCAGCGACCCGCTCGAGACGTTGGAGTAGTCATGAATCTGAATTGTGACGGCCAGCTCGCTGTCCGCGCGATCATCGGCAGACAGGAGATGGGCGCTGCCGATCACGAACGTGAGCATCAACCACGCGAGCGTTCTGGGCATCACCACTTCTCTGGCCGTTCGCAACGGCAAGATCAGCGCCGCTCGGTGATGACCCGCCGTTGCGCCATTTCCCGGGCGATTGAAGGCGATTGCGGCGGGGACGTACTGCAGAGGCGCGCGTCACCGCGCGCCCCGTTGACCACATCTCGTGAGCGACGCGTTGACTATTTCTTACCGGACGTCGCACGGGCTTCCGGTTCGAGCGCGTTGGTGAACGCCTGCATCTCAGGGGTCACGCTGACTGGCGTGGTGCCGAGCGCGATGTCGCGCGCCGACGCATTCGCTCCATACGCGCGCTCGTTCTTGGAGCTGTCCGGATTCAGGCTGCCGCCCGACAGGTTGATTCCGGCAAAGAGTCCCGACGACCGCGAATACGACAAGATCTCGGCGGTCAATTGCGCGTCGGTCGCCGCACTCGCGGTACGTCCGACCGGACCGGCCGCGATCGAGGCGTCAGCGCCGAGCGTCACTTTGTTGCCCAGCAGTCTGCCCGCTCCTTTTTGATTCATGACGACCAGCACGAGGTCGGTCGACGAGACGCCAGCCTGGAGACCCGCGCTGCCCTTTGTCATTTCCATGAAGACCGGGGGGCCCCACGTGTTCCCGTGCCTGCAGCTCATCACGCCGGAGCCATGTTCGCCGCCGACGATGAACCCGGCCTTCTTCAAATCCGGGATGACGACCACGCAGTGCGCCTTGTTCCAGATCGACTCAGGAATCCCTTTGTCCGGCGCGTTCCTGAGCTCCACCACAACGTTCGCGGCCTCATTGAGCTTTTCGATGTCGCTCTTCTTTAGCTGGCCGAACGCCGACGCAGCCATGAGCAGGACCGTCACGCTCGCAACGATCGTTTTCATGCTTCGCATGCCTCACCTCCGGGGGGTACAAGTGCAACGCATAAACCTCCGGGAACGCATGACGTGTCAGCGGGGAATCTTGAAAGAATTGAATGTCGCGCGCCGTGCCCGCATGCGGCATCGCGATCTGCACTCGAGCAGCAATGCTCACATATTGAGATCGCGATCACCGTCTGCGAGAAACCTGACGATCACGCGATCGCCTTACGGCTCAACGCGCATCGAGGTGGACAGCCGGAACTGGAGCAGCGTCTCTGCAGGGACGACCAGATGTGTCTTGCCTGAACCTGTGATGACTGCACCCGTGCCGCCGCCGGTGGCTGCGCCAATCGCTGCGCCTGTGCCGCCGCCGAAAATACCGCCGACGGCAGCGCCGATTCCCGCGCCGCCGAGCACCTTCTTCGCGGCCTTCTTCCCTTCGCTCGACCCCTTCAGTTCGACCTGACTGGTCGCCACCGGATAGGTGCCGGACTCGGTTTGAATCGAATGCACCTTGAACGTGATACGGTCGCGCCCTTTCATGTTCGACGACCGTTCGACGTTGACGACTTCCAGCGTAGCGATCGCGCCGCGCGGAATGACGATCTCGCCGTTGACAGCGATGGGATCGTCAACAACGCCGGTGAACGTCATGCCGGGCTGGGTGTACTCCGCAGCAATCTGCTGGGTTGTGCGAACGTTCAGAACCGTGCCAGCGGGTACGATCGAGGCGCCGGCTGCATAAGTAATTGATGAACAGATCCCGAGCAGGAGAGTGGTGAGCACGACGGACAACGTACGCCTCATAGATTTACCGCTCCTTTCGAGGCGATTGAAGGATCGCTTGCTCGTGAGGCCAGCAAATGTGTGCCCACGGCCCGCACGCGGCCGCAGTAAAATGCGGCGCGTCCTGTCCTTCCATCCCGGAGGTCAACGATGAGCCGTCATTCCATGAGGTACGTCGTCGCATCGTTAGTCGCGGTCGGCTTGATGGTCGGCATCGCATTGAATGCGGGTGCTCAGGCCCAGATCACGCTGCTGTCGCCGAACCCGATTGAGGCGACGATCAACAAGCTGACAGCCGATTTCGAAAAGAAATCCGGAATCCATGTGAACGTCACCTACGGCACAGGCGTCAGCACGCGAAAAGACGTGGCGGCCGGCAAGGCGCAGGACGTGTCGCTCCTCTTCTCGCCGTTTCCCGAGGCGCTGAGGACCGGCAACGTCATCCCGAACAGCGCGACGGTGATCGCACGGATGCGTCTGGCGATCGCGGTGAAGAAGGGCGCGCCGAAGCCGGACATCTCCACGCCCGACGCGGTCCGGCGCACGCTCCTGAATGCGAAGTCGATCGTGTCGGTTGATCCCGAGCAGGGAAGCGTTGGTACAGCGGTCCTGCTGGCGCTCGACAAGCTCGGAATCACCGAGCAGTTGAAGCCACGGATCAAATGGGTGCCGACTGGCGGCGTCGTGCAGGACTCGGTCGCAAAAGGGGAGTCCGACCTCGCGTTCGGCCCTTATCTCAGCGACATGCGCAACCCGGGGCTGGACATCGTCGGCGCGTTATCACCGGCCGCGGCGCCGCCGATCGACGTCACGGGCTTTATCTCGACGACGACCAAGAATGCGGAGGCGGGACGGGCGCTGCTGGCATACCTCTCGTCGCCAGAGGTCGCGCCCGTCTACCGCGCAGCGAAGATGTTCGCGGTCGCCGACAAATAGCGGCGACCGCTGACTCTACTTGATGTTGATTCCTGACGGCTTGGCGAGCGAGTCTCGGTACTCGATTGCCTCGGAGGGAACGCAAAGGCTTTCGGAAAAGTCCTGCGCCTTCATCCAGTAGAAGTTGGCGCGCATGAACGTCCACGGTTTGGTATAGAACTTCGGGTCGTCCACCGTGACGGTCACCTGCATGTTGTATTGATCGACCCGCGTGTAACGCTCCGTGATGTGCGCCATGGAGCTGCGCGGGTGCCCTTCCTCATCCAGCCATGCGCGCTCGTCGAGACCAGTCGTCTCGACGACGAACGTGGTGTCGTTCTCCCAGTGGCCGATCGAGTACCCGTAATAGCGTGATTCTGGAGCGCCCCTCACGTCGACGGCCTTCGGCAGCGCTCGTCCATCCGTGAAGATCTCGCGCCACACGCGCTGCTGCTCGTAGGCGATGAGGATGCGATCCGGCGCGGATCCGATGAGGGTTCCCCCGCGCTGGGTGATCGCGTGCGCGAGCAGATTGCGTGGAAAGCCGAGCGGGTCGCACGTGATGAACGGGTCGTTTGACTCTGGTTCGCCCGCCTGCGCGTCCCCGCCACGTCCGCCAAGCCGCGTCGCAACGCCATAGGCCTTGCGCTGCTTGAACATCGCTTGCCCTGCGGGGGTCATCGGAGGCACGGGGTCTGGCTTGTTGGTGGTCGCCGGGCCCACCCATGCGCCGGACAGATCTCGTTTCGGCGCGGGGCCCGGAGGGTTCGGCATCTTCGGAATGCCCTCGGAGATGAACCCCTCACCGCTGACGCGCTGCCGGCCTTGAGCGACGGGGTCTGCGGCGTGCGCGACCAGCAGCGCCAGCACCGCGGCTATTGAAGCCAGGATGGAGTTGCGCACAGTCTGCCTCCTCGTTACTTCTTCGGCGCGGCGTCGGGATCGTACCTGGTCTTACCGCCTTCATCCCCACCGAGCTGCGTATCATGGAGCTCAGACCCGTCGGCGAGGATGATTTTCTGGAGTCGGCCGGCAGGGTTGCCGTTCTTTGCCAGGTACATCCGCACGGTGATCATGTCGCCCGCCGCGACAGATGTCTTGGTCCACCCGATCAGCCTCAGTGCCTGAGGCGCCGCGGTTTCAACCGTCACGTGCACGGGGTTGCCTTTCGCGTCTTTCGCATCGAAGTCGATGAGCGCGTGCGGATTGGCCCAGTTGAATTTCGTCACGGTGGCGTTCTTGAACTCAGTGATCTTGTCGTCATACGCCGCATTGCCATGATGCGCCAGCACACGACCGCTGACACCCATCAGCACACTGAGGCTCAACGCGGACGTCACGAGCAGCTTGCCTTTCATAATCGACCTCGTCATAGAAGGGTTTGCCCAATGCACTCGGTTATTCAGGCCGCACCGGGCGTCTGGCAGTTTCTCACGAAATCGCGCGCCACGCCCGAAACCGGTAGCCCGGTCTCGCGTGGCGGGTCAGATTCTAGCTCAGGATCACTGCACGATGATGGTTCCGGTCATCCCCGGGGGCGAAGACGTGTCGTGGGTCGTGGAATCGGTGTTCCGACTGTGATCGCGGGTCATCGAATGACGCCGCGCCGGACCGCGTACAGGACGATCTCGGCGGCGCTGTGGACGTCGAGCTTCTCCAGGATCCGCGCGCGATGTGTCTCCACCGTGCTGGGGCTGATGAAGAGCAGCGCGGCAATGTCCTTGTTCGTTTTCCCTTCCGCGATCAGCTGAAAGACCTCACGTTCGCGCTCCGACAACGTCTCGTAGCGATCGACAACGCCCGGTTCGCCGGAGCGCTGCTTGACGTAGTCGTCGAGCATCAGGCGCGCAATGGCGGGACTGAAGAACGATTTTCCCTGCGCGACCGCGGCGACGGCCTGAATGAGATCGACGTCGGCGGAGTCTTTCAGCAGGTATCCGGAGGCGCCCGCCTGAAGGATTTGCGTCACGTACGCCTCGTCGGCATGCATGCTCAGCACGAGGACACGGACGCCGGGTACGTGCTTGACGATCTGACGTGTCGCTTCAACGCCGTTGAGCAGCGGCATGGCGACATCGAGCACGGCGACGTCGGGTTTGAGCTGTTCGGCCTGGCGAACGGCTTCGCGTCCGTCGCCCGCCTCGGCGACGACCTTCCAGTCAGGACACTCCTCGAGCACCTTCCGCAGCCCCTGCCGGACGACCGTGTGATCGTCTGCGAGCAAAATGCGTACGGTTGCCACGGCCTTATCCTGCACGCCGGATCGATTGAGTGTGGGCATCATCGGTCAACGAACCTGCGTCGAGCGGCAGTGTCACGGCGAGCGACGTGCCGCCGCCATCTCTCCGTCCAATAGTAAACGTTCCGCCAAGGGCCTGCGCCCGCTCCCGCATGCCGATGAGCCCAAGGCCGCGCCCGGACGTAAGGCGGCCCGCCGCTGCGTCGAGGCCTCGGCCGTTATCTTCAACGATGAGACTCAAGACACGATCGCGCGCATTCAACGACACCATGCAGGTTGTGGCTCCGCTGTGTTGCGCGATGTTGTTCAACGCCTCTTGAACAATGCGGTACACGCACAACTCGATGGCGGGCGCCAGCCGTGCCTCCATCGTTTCCGCGAGCTGTGCGCGAATGCCGGTGCGATGCGAGAAGTTCCGCAGATACGCGGTGAGGGTCGCCGGAAGTCCGAAGTCGTCGAGTGCCGACGGATGGAGCAGCTGCGACATGTCGCGAACGCTGCGCAGGATGTTCTCGCTGAGATCGCGCGCTTCCTCGAGCGCCGCGCGCGTGCGGCTCTCCGGATCGCCGCGCAGCGCCATGCTGATGTCCATCTTCACAGCGGTCAGCGCCTGGCCGACCTCGTCGTGAAGCTCGCGCGCCAGCGTACGCCGCTCCTGCTCCTGCACATCCACGAGCCGCGCGGAAAGACGCTCCAAGTCTTCGCGATTGAGTTGTTCGCCGCGCCGCTGCCGCTCGATTTCCCATTGCAGTCGGTTGACATGACGGGACGCCATAATCGCGACCACGAGCGCGACGATGAGCGTGCCGGCGCCCATCGAGAGCAGTCGAGTGCGGACCTGGCGGTACAGGACGTCGATCTCCATCACGTGGCGCTGGTTCGCCGCCGCCTGCAGCGCCTCCAGCTGATCGACGATCTGCAGCACCGTGTCGCGCTTCGGCACGACGCGGCTGCTCAGCAGCGCCGCAGCTTGATCGGGGGTTTTCGGTTGATCGGTGAACGCCACGTCGCGTGACGCCCAATAGTCGGCGAGTTCGGCCTGCAGGCGCGTCCAGTGTTCGCGTTCCTGCTCGGAGGTCACCTCGGGCACGTAGCTGCCGAGCAGGTCGTCGGCCTCCGTACGCAATCGCATCAACTCGATCCGGTACGATTCCCGGCGCGAGCCGTCAATCAACGCATCGCGCAGATAGATGGAGCCGAGGAGAATATTTGTCCGAATCATCGACAGTGTCTGCTCGCCGCGCACGTATGACTTCTGTACCGTCGTGACGTTCTGCTCGATGCGCTGGAGGTTGTGAACGAGTTGGTACCCCCAGAGCAGCCAGAGGCCGAACACGATGGCAAAGCCGGCGAGCAGCGCCGCGCGGACACTGCCCGGGTCGCGGGCATTTCCCAGACCTGACGGAACGCGTTCACGCTCGGCGTTGGAGCTCATCTGTCGATGGTCATCGGGGTGTTCTGCTGCGTTCCCGATAATGCCTCTTCCTATTAAACCCTGCCATCAGGTCCAAAGAATCTGCCGAATACTGTCTCTACTGGATACCGCGGGGCTCGGTGCCCCGAGTACGTTCGAAGGTCAGAGTCACCTCTGACGCCTTGTCCCCGTCAGCGGGTGCCGGCGCGCGATCACGGCGGTCGCAGTGGTCGCGCGCATTTTCTTTCCCGCCTTCACATTTCCGTCCGAATCGCCTCACAGGTTAAGCTGGCGCCTCCGTCCACATGAAGGGAATCATTCTCGCCGGCGGGTCCGGTTCGAGGCTTCACCCTGTGACGCGCGGCATCAGCAAACAACTGCTGCCGGTTTACAGCAAGCCGATGATCTACTACCCGTTGTCCGCGTTGATGCTGGCGGGCATCCGGGACGTGTTGATCATCACCACCCCGCACGATCAGTCGATGTTCGAGCGGCTGCTCGGCGACGGAAGCGAGATCGGCATGTCGCTGCGGTATGCAGCGCAGCCGAAACCCGAAGGTCTCGCGCAGGCGTTCATCATCGGCCGCGACTTCGTCGGCAGCGATCGCGTCGCGCTGGCGCTTGGTGACAACCTGTTCTACGGCGCCCATTTCACCGACAACTTGCGCGCCGCGGCGGCGCGCTCCGTCGGCGCGACCATTTTCGCGTATGCGGTACGTGACCCAGAGCGCTATGGGGTCGTCGAATTGAATGATCGCGGCAACGCGATCTCCATCGAGGAGAAGCCGGCGCTCCCGAAATCCCGCTACGCGGTCACAGGACTCTACTTTTACGACAACCGCGTGCTCGAGATCGCGGCCCGACTGCGCCCGTCAGCGCGCGGAGAACTCGAGATCACAGACGTCAACCGAACGTATCTTGAATGCGGCCAGCTCCATGTCGCCAAGCTTCCACGGGGCACAGCGTGGCTCGATACCGGCACGCATTCCGCGCTGATGCAGGCCGCCAGCTACGTGCAGGCGCTCGAAGACCGGCAAGGGTTCATGGTCGCGTGCATCGAGGAAATCGCGTATCGCTTGAACTACATCACGGCCGCCCAGCTCGCGGAGCTTGGACGCCGGATGGAGTCGAGTTCGTACGGGGAATACCTGCTTCGAGTCGTCGAGCACGACTCGTAGCCACGAGCCGTTTCGTCCGCTTGCCCACTTTTGCTTGCAGGGTCAGAAACCAGCAACCAACGAATTTTGTCAGCTGGCTGGGTGACTTTTTGGACGACTCCCGACGCCGTCAGGCACCCAAGTGCCTGATCTGAAGCGGGTTAGTAGCCATAACCCGCATCGGATGCTACGGGACCCCGCTTTGCTCCTCCAACCTGCTCATGAAGGCCAACCTGTCGATCCTCGCGTTCGCCGCCGCGGCGGTTCTCCTGACCACCGCTGCCTGCTCGAAAGATCCTGAAGTCGCCAAGCGCGAATACGTGCGCAGCGGTGACACATATGTGGCGAAGAAGCAGTACAGGGAGGCCATCGTCGAGTACCGCAACGCAGTCCAGCAGGATCCGAGATTTGGCGAAGCGCGAAGCAAGCTCGCAGAGGCGTACTTTCAGGTCGGTGACATCGAGAATGCCTTCCGGGAATACATCCGCGCGGCCGACCTCCTCCCGAATGACGCGACAGCGCAGCTCAAGGCCGGCGAAATGCTCCTGGCCGCCAAGCGATACGAAGACGCGAAAGCCCGGGCCGACAAAGCCATCGTGATCGCCCCCGAACGCATCGAAGCGCAGATTCTCAGGGCCAATGCGCTTGCGGGTCTCAACAACATCGATGACGCCGTCAAGGAAGTCGAGGACGCCATCAAGCGGGCACCCGATCGAAGCGCGAGCTATTCGAGCCTCGGCGCACTGCAGATGATTCGCGGAAATCGGGACGAGGCGGAGGCGGCGTTCAAGCAAGCGGCGGCGATGAATCCGAAGTCAGCGCAAGGCTATCTGGCGCTGGCGAATTTTTACCTGGCGGCCGGCCGCCAGCGCGAAGCCGAGACACAGCTCAAGACCGCGTTATCCGTTGATCCGAAGGACGAGCTCGCCAATCGCGCGCTCGGATACTTCTATCTCAGCGCCAGTCGTGCGGCGGAAGCCGAAGCCCCTTTCAAGACGTTCGCCGATGTTGCTCGTGGCAGCACAGGCAAGCTGACGCTGGCCGACTACTACATCAGCGTCAATCGAATGCCCGATGCGCGTCGGACGCTCGAGGCCGTGCCGCAGAACGACGGGCAGAGTTACTTGACTGCTCGCTTGAGGCTTGCGCGACTCGAAGTGCAATCGGGGGACCGCAAACGCGCCTACGCACTGGTCGACGACGTTCTGGCGAAGGACCCGCAGAACGTTGACGCGTTGCTCGTCAAAGCGCAGCTGTTGGTCAGCGATGGGAAATCAGCCGAAGCGCTGGCTGCCGTTCGGGACGCCGTTGCCAAGGACCCACGGTCCGCCCAGGCGCAATATTCGCTCGGCCGTCTCCTCGTCGCCGAGCGCGATGCTCAAAATGCGATGAACGCGTTCAGCGAGGCGGTGAAACTGAACCCGAACCTCGGCGAAGCCGAATTGGAACTTGCCAAGCTGCACTTCGATGGCGGCCGAATCGATCTGGCCGAGCAATTTGCGCGAAGCGCCGCGACGAAGGTGGGAAACGGGGAGGCGCACATTCTTCTTTCCCATATCGATCTCCTGAAAGGCCGTGTGGACTCGGCAGAGCGGACACTCACGGCGCTCCTCAAAGCCAACCCGGGTTCACCCGTCGTGCAGACCGAATTCGGACGGCTTCAGCTCGTCAGAAAGAACAGGAGCGAGGCACGCGCGGCTTTCGAGCGGGCGTTGTCGAAGGATCCGAACTTCTTCGGTGCGTTGAGTTCGTTGACGCAAATGGATCTCGAGGACAAGCATCTCGACGTCGCGCGGGCGCGTGTGAATGCCGCTGTCAAACGCAATGCCACAAACGGCCGGATTGCGACGCTCGCGGCCGAGACCTATGTTGCGCTCGGCGACTACGCCCAGGCGGAGCCGGCGCTCCGTCAGGCAATCGAGGCCGATCCGAGCAACCTGCGGACCTATGGCTTGCTCGCGCAGGTGCTCGTCTCGCAAAAACGTCTGGCCGACGGCACACGCGAGTTCGAAAATCTCGCGCAACGCGCGCCAAACGCCGTGGGCGTTCAGACGTTCATGGGAGTACTGCTGCAGGTACAGAATCGAACGGATGAAGCGCGCGTTCAATATCAGAAAGTGCTGGAAATCGACCCGCGCGCGGCGGTGGCGGCCAACAATCTCGCGATGATGTACGCCGACCAGGGGGAGCAGCTCGATGCCGCGCTGCAGCTCGCGCAAACGGCGAAAGCGCAGCTCCCGGATGACCCTCGCGTGAGCGATACGCTCGCATGGGTCTACTACAAGAAGAATCTGAGTGAATCAGCGATTCCGCTGCTCGAACCTCTCACGCGTCAGGAGCCCGACAATCCAACCTACCGTTACCATCTCGGTCTTGTGTACGCGCAAGCCGGCAAGGATAGTCTCGCGAGGCAGTCCTTGGAGCGTGCCCTCGCGTTGAAGCTTCCGGCGGCCGATGCGGTCGCGGCGCGGAAGGCGCTCGACACCCTGAAGTAGCCCACACACCTCGTTCCTCCATTCGGGCGCGAGTCTTGCCCGTGTCTGGGCAGGCAGCCGCCTGGGTGCAGACGTCCGCACACTCTGACACGTTCACGCACGCGCGGGAACGGCGGCAAATCACTGCAATTAAAGGCCGCCCGCGCTGTGTGCGGCCGATCCGGTGTCGGTGATGACGAATTCGTCTAATCAGGCTGATTACAGAGTTCGGCGATCAGACGACAAGGCTGGTGCCGGCGTGGGAAAGGGAGTGGTTGCCGACTTCCTGCAACTGCTCGCGCGCGCGGCGCATCAGTTCCATACCTATCCGCCGACAAGCCCGTTGTGCACCGACGCGATTGCCGCCTGCCACGCTGCCTTTATGGCGCTGGAGCTCGAGGAGCCGATGACTCTCCGAATCGGCAAGAGGGAGCTGCTGGTACAGGACGAACCAATCGGGCGCGGCACCATCGTCGAGCAGCAGCTCTGGCGACCGCTTCACCGTGCGCGCGTCGCGTCGGTCGAAATCAAACCCGACGTCACGCTTCGCGACTGGTCGCAATTCTGTCCGATCATTGCCGCCAGCATTCGTCCGTCCCGGCAATCACCGAGTGTCGCGGAACAGCTGCTTGAAGCGGGTGTTGGTGGGATTGTGGCGCGCGTCACGCCGCGTCCTGAAATGTTCGACGTCGGCGCGCCTCCGGCCGCGATGCGGGTCGTCGTCGACCGCGAGCGCGTGCGCCAGTCATCGATACCGGTCTCAGGACCGGCCCAGCATCTTTACCCGCCGGACAAAGGATGGGTGCGTCTCGATCCCACGGTGCGGTACGAGTCGATCTCTCTGCTCGACTTGACGGTACTCATCAACGAGCCTGCGGAACTCGCGTCGATGCTCACGCGGTTGATCGACGAGGACGCCTCGGACGACTCCGGACGTACAGCGGCGCTGCAGCATCGCTACAGCGATGTTGTCACGTTGATCGGCGCCCTCGACGGGAGGCTCGCGCGCATTCTGTTCTCGAAGCTCTCGCGCGCCGTTCTCGCCCTCGATTCGGATCGGCGGAGATCGCTGCTGAAGGGGGCGATTCTGCCCAGCCTTCTCGACGGCCGAATGAACGGTGAGGCCGTACTGTGGGACTTTCCCGACATCGATCTGGCGGAGGCCCTTTGCCTCCTGCTCGACCTCGACGCGGCCTCTCCTCACGTACTCGCGATGGCGCTGGACCGCCTTCAGCTGCCGGACGAGCGTCGATCCGCGTTGACGCCATTGATCAAAGCCAGGCTCCAGAACGGACGCGCCGCCGAACAGATGAAGGAAGGGTCGTTGGCCAACGGCTTTGACGGCGTCGCGGCTTCGTTGACGCGCGTGACGACCGAGGTCGCCAAGAATTTCAGCGAGTTCGCCGCTTTCGATCTTGCGATGACCGATCAGACCGCGGCGGCATTGATCGCGGTCCGCGATGCGATCGCCGCGACCGAAGCTGCTCACGCGCAGATCAGGTGTGCCCTTAGCCTGGTACGCATCGAACCGAACCCCGGCATCGTGTCGGCCACGCTCGCCCGCGCGCTTCCGCCGCTCGTGCAGCTGCTGCGCGCCGAGCGCTGGGAAGCGGTCACACGCGTCATCACCGAATTGCAGGCGATTGAAGATCATCTGCATCCGTCGCGTCCCGATGTCGCGAAGACCGTCCGCGACATGGTCCTTCGCTTCTGCAACCACGAATTCATCGTCCGTCTCGCGCAGCTGTCGGGATCGGCCGAAGGCCGTCCCCGGGCTGCTGCGATTGTCGGAGTGGCGGCGACCTCACTGGTACCCGCATGGCTCGAGTTGCTGGATGGCCAGACGGAACGAGCCCGTGCGCGCCAGCTTGTTCCGTTGATGTGTGAATGTGCGCGATCGATTGCGCCGCCCATCGCTCAACGCCTTCCGCTCTTGAGCGTAGATGCGGCATGTGCCGCGTTGGCCGTGCTTGGCGCCGCCGGCACCGGTTACGAAGAGCTGATCGCCGAACAGGTGAAGACCGGAGACGAGCGTC
>Ga0268265_10000431_pt1 | contig 44419 bp, 34 predicted proteins | sample KBSSwiS52_FD_190355 | JGI IMG/M metagenome (GOLD analysis project Ga0268265, IMG submission 190355) | Switchgrass rhizosphere microbial communities from Kellogg Biological Station, Michigan, USA - KBS Switchgrass S5-2 (SPAdes) (version 2) | ecosystem: Host-associated > Plants > Roots >...
TGGTCACGTCCGCATAGAACACGCGGCCAAGGCCAAGGCGCCGGAACGGACGCGCGATGACGATGCGGTCGATGTAGACGAATTCCGGATAGCGCTCGCTGAACCAGCGGTAGTTCGAGCTTTCGTAGGTCGAACCTTCGCGCAGCGCCAGCAGGAATCCGGCGAGCTGCCCGTCGGCTTCGGCGACGCGCAGGTAGCTCGCGTGGTCGGCCAAGCGCGAGATGCCGGCGCCATCGAGCGGAAGGATGGTCTGTCCGGCCGCATTGTTGAGTGCGAGTACTGCATCCAGCTCGTGCGGACGCACGTCGCGGACGGTTAAGCTCATGTCCTGCTCCAAAGACGCATAAGACCCCCGCGCAATACCGGCTCCCTGCCAGAGCTCATCGTCGCGCGCATCGGCCGATGCGCGCTCCGCGGACGGCCGATCGCGGGTTTTTCCGGCTTGCACGACGCGAGGCGCGCCGCGTGGCCGGGGAGATACGCCCTTCGCACGGATGTCGAACGAGCGAGCCTGCCGGAGCGATTATCGCATGGCACGCCGCTTCGGTCATGGCGTCGCACGGGCCGCGAAGTTAAGGGCTTGTGAGCGGCTGCGCGGGAACAAGCGGGCGAAATGACTTCGGACAGGTTGCGGCGTACCGGCGCCCGCCTATGATGGCGCCATGGCGTGGCCGCAGTTCAATCACATCCAGCTCCTTCGCTACGCGGGCTTGTTCACCTACGCCTGCGTGGGCATTCCTTTGCTGCGCTACGAGGCGCTGGTCGAGGAAATGCTGGTCAAGCAGCGGCCGGGTTATTACGTCGATCTTTGGCTCGCGTGTTATTTCCTGTTCGGGCTCGTGTTCTGGTTCCTGACGCACAATCTCGGTGTGCGCCGGCCGACCTGGCCCGAGCGCTTCATGCAGATCGTGCTGTTGTTGGTATTGAACGCGACCGCGATCGCCATCGGCTGGATCAGCCAGAGCGGCTTGTGCGCGCTCTTGCTCGTCGTCGTCGCGCTGGTGCTGCCGTGGCTGTTGCCGCTTCGAGCCAGCGCGATCTGGATGGTGCTGCAGAATTTCTCGCTGATCCCGGTATTCATGAGCGTGCAGGCGGTGACGTACTCGATCAGCGAGGGCGTGCTGCAGACCAACCTCGAGCGCATCAACAGCTTCACCGATGCGTTTTTGCAGTCGAGTCTCTACATCGGCATCTGCGCGGCGGTGTTCGTCACGTCGGTCGTCGCCAAGCAGCAGGCCGAAGCGCGAGAGGATCAACGCAGGCTCAACTCCGAGCTCCGCGCGACGCGAACCCTTCTCGCCGAATCGAGCCGCCTCGCCGAGCGCATGCGCATCTCGCGCGAGCTACACGATCTGATCGGGCATCACCTGACGGCGCTCAGCCTCAATCTCGAAGTGGCGAGCCATCTCGTCACCGGCCAGGCCCAGGATCACGTGCGCCAGGCGCAATCGGTGGCCAAGCTTCTGCTCGGCGACGTGCGCGAGGTGGTCAGCCAGCTGCGCGACGAGGACAGCATCGATCTCACGCAAGCCTTGCACAGCCTCATCGAAGGCGTGCCGGGGCTTGCGATCCATCTGGAGTTGCCGCCGCGCTTTTCGGTCGACGATCCCAAGCGTGCGCAGGTGTTGCTGCGCTGCGCGCAGGAGATCATCACGAACACCGTGCGCCACGCAGGCGCGCGCAACCTGTGGCTCGGCTTCGAGCGCAACGGCGATCGCCAGATGGCGATCCATGCGCGCGACGACGGCCACGGGGCGACGCAGTTGAAACAGGGCAACGGGCTCGCCGGCATGCGCGAGCGTCTGGCCCAATACGGCGGAAGGCTCGACATCGTCACCGCCAAGGACAAAGGATTCGCGCTGGATGCATGGTTGCCGCTGGAGGGCGCCGCATGATCGAAGTCTGCCTGGTCGACGACCAGACCCTGGTGCGGCAGGGCATCCGCTCGCTGCTGGAGTTGTCCGACTCGATCCGAGTCATCGCCGAGGCCGGCGACGGCACGCAGGCGGTCGAAACGATTCCGCGCGTGAAACCCGACGTGGTGCTTCTCGACATGCGCATGCCGGGCATGTCTGGGCTCGACGTCCTGAATGCGCTGGCCGCGACGAACCAGTTGCCGCCGACGATCATCCTGACGACGTTCGACGACGATCAGCTGGTGCTGGCGGGCCTCAAGGCCGGCGCTCGCGGTTACCTTCTCAAGGACGTCTCGCTCGATCAGCTGGTCGACGCGGTAAAGACCGTCGCCGCGGGCGGCTCGCTGGTCGCGCCGGTCGTGACCCAGCGGCTTTTGTCGGGCCTGGAGCGCATGCAGAACGAGTTCGTCAGCCTGGACCGCCCGGATCCGCTGACCGATCGCGAAACGGAGATCCTGCGCCTCATGGCCGGCGGTTACAGCAATAAAGAGATCGCCAATTCGCTCGGCGTCGCCGAGGGAACGGTGAAGAATCACGTATCGAATATTCTTTCCAAGCTGGGAGTCCGCGATCGGACGCGCGCGGTGCTCAAGGCCTTCGAGCTCGGAATCGTCTAGGAAAGGCCTCGTAGGCGCGCGAAAAGCCCCGGCGTAGCCACGGCGCGCCCACTCAAGTACCATCCGCGCCCTGACCGGCGCGCGCCGAGACTTGCGCGCGCCCGGCCGTATCGGCAGGGCCCGGCTGCCGTTGCGCCGATCTTGTTTCTGGAGAAGCCCCGCATGACCCGAATTCTCGAACTCCTGGTTTCGTTGTTGATCGTTTTCGCGCTGGTGATTCTGGTCGGCGTGCTGTTGCCCTCGACCGGCCACATCGAGCGCTCGGTCGAAGTGTCGAGCCCGCTGCGCCAGGTCTTCGATTCGGTGAATACGTTCCGGCGCTTCCCGGAATGGTCGGCGCTGCGTCGCATCGACCCGACCACGAAGATGAACTTCGAAGGCCCGGAAACCGGGCAGGGCGCCAAGGTCACCTGGACCAGCGCTGCGCCGAAGGTCGGCAACGGCAGCCTCGAGATCAAGTCCAGCGAGCAGGACAGCAAGGTCGTGATGGCGATCGACAACGGCTGGAGCGGCGAGAACAAGACCTACACGGTCACGCTGGTTCCTTCCGAGAACGGCAAGACCCTCAAGATCAACTGGGCCTACGACGCCACCTATGGGTGGAATCTGATGTGGCGCTATGCCGGCCTCTACATCCACGGCGATCCGGCGACCGACATCCAGATCAACCTCAACGACATCGCGGCGATGATGGCGTCGTTCCCGAACGTCGATTACAAGGATCAGAAGATCGACATCGCCGAAGTGACCGCGAAACCTGTCCTTCTGGTCGCGACGAAAGCGCACCGCTCTCTCGACGAAGTCGCCGAGGCGACCGACACGGCGATGAAGGAAATCGAGGCCGCGATGAAGAAGACCGGCCTTACCGCCGCCGGTCCGCGCATGACGATCACCACGAACTGGGGCGAGGAAGACTACGCGTTCAGCATCGCCCAGCCCGTCGATTCGGCGACATTCACGATGGACAAGCAGCAGTACACGATCGAGGCGCCGACGCTGAAGCCGAGCTCGACCGGCGATGAAGACGAGACCAAGACGTTCAAGCCCGGCGAGAAAGACAACGACGGCTTCCTGGTCATCGACGACAAGGTGCGCGCGGCCCTCTGGTATCAGGGCAAGGCGCTCGTCACCGAATACACCGGCAGCCCGGCCGCGTTGCCGCTGCTGCGCCTGATGGAGAAGGCGTATGCGGAAACGCACGGTTATCCCTACGCCGAGATGGGCGAAGGACGCTTCTGGGACGAGCTGACTTCCGCGCCCGACGCGGCCGAAGATCAGCAGACCTTCAAGGTGTATCTGCCGATCCAGCAGTAAAAAGATCGCGCATCGAAAGATCGAACGGACGGCTCAGGCCGTCCGTTTTGTTTTGCGCGGGTGCGCACGGATGCGGAATACACGCGCGCCAGACCCGCCGCGCAGCGCGCAAACGCGCGCTAATCGCCAAAGGCGCCGGAATAGCCGACGCGCACGACCGTGAAGCGCATGCGCCCGCCTGGCAGCTCCGCCTCGAACTCGTCGTCCTCGCGCTTGCGCAACGCCGCGCGCGCGAGCGGGGAGTCGATGCTGATCCATCCGCGCGCGGCGTCGGTTTCGTCGGGGCCGACGATGCGATAGTCGTGCACGTCGCCGTCCTCGGATTCGACGCGCAGCCATGCGCCGAAATAGATAGCGGTTTTGTCGGTGGGAGCGGCGTCGACGACGCGCAGGTTTTCCAGGCGCTTGGTCAGATAGCGGATGCGACGGTCGATTTCGCCGAGCTGCTTCTTGCGATACGTGTATTCGGCGTTTTCGGAACGATCGCCTTCGGCGGCGGCATCGGCCAGCGCGCGCACGACTTCGGGCCGCTTGACGCGCCAGAGCGCGTCGAGCTCGTCCTTGAGACGGTCGTACCCTTCGCGAGTGATCATCGCGGTCGACGTTGCAGCGGGCGGACGCCAGCGGCCCATACGATTTCCTCGGCGCTCGGCGCAAGAGAAGGCGACGCTAGAACGCGCAGGACTGCGCGTCAACGTCCAGCGAATGCGTAGAATCGCGCCATCGGATTCGCGGAAGGGAGCCGCGAGATGCTGATCATGCCTCTGCACCGCGCGCCGACCCGCGCGAATTTTCCGTGGGTCACGCTCGGCCTGATCCTCGTCAACGTGTTCGTGTTCGCAGCGTTGCAGTCCGGCGATACGGGTCGGCAGATGCGCGCGCTCGCCTATTACGACCAGCAGCATCTCGCGCAATGGGAATTTCCGGCGTATCGCGACTGGCTCGCAAGTCGGCACGACGACGGATCCGATCTCGCGACGGAATTTGGCGGTCCGCTCGACGACGACGACGGCCGCTGGCTCGTCGCCTTGCAGTCGGACGCGCGATTCCTCGCCGATCTTCATGCGGACAAGGTGATCCCGTCCGATCGAAAGGACTATGCGCAGTGGAAAGAACGTCGCGCGGAATTCGACCGCCTGTGGAGTGCGGTCTTCACCGAGCGCTGGATGCTGCGTTTCTCGGAAATCGACGTCTCGCGCATGCTCGGCGCGATGTTCCTGCACGGCGGCGTGGGTCATCTCATCGGCAATATGCTGTTCCTCGCCGTGCTCGGGCTTCTCGTCGAAGGTGCGCTTGGACCTTTGCTGTTTCTCGCGCTCTATCTCGCCGGCGGTTTCGGCAGCGCGCTGATCAGCCTCGCCTGGCACTGGGGCGAAGGCGGCACCGCGCTTGGCGCATCAGGCGCCATCGCTTCCTTGATGGGCGCGTACTGCGTGCTCTGGGGTTTGCGCAAGGTGCGGTTCTTCTGGTGGTTCTTCGTCGTGTTCGATTACGTCAAGGCGCCGGCGCTGGTGCTGCTCCCGTTCTGGTTGGGATGGGAGCTTCTCAATCTCGCCTGGAACAAAGGCGCACACGTCGGCTTCGACGCGCACGCCGGCGGCATCGCGGTCGGCGCGCTGCTCGCGCTCGGCATCCGTGCGCTCGGCTGGGAGCGGCGCGAGTTTCTCGACGAGGACGCCGTGGCAGAAGCCGCCGCCGATGCGCGCACGGCGATCGCGCGCGCGAACGAGCATATCGGGCGTTTGCAGATTCCGGCGGCGCGGGCGCTGCTGGAACCGCTGGCGGAACAATCGCCGGACGATCTGGCGATTCGCGCGGCGCTCTATCGTTGCGCGCGTTACGAGCCGCAGATGCCGCGCATCGACGCCGCGGCGCGCGCGGTGCTCGCGCTGTCGCCGCGCGGTGCGGCCGAAGTGCGCGAGCAGAAAGCGGTCCACGACGAATACATGAAACTCCGCGGCGAGCGCGCGTCGATTTCGCCTTCGCTCGCGATCGCGCTCGCGGCGCGATGGCCGGCGATCGGTGCGGGCGGCGATGCGGTGGTGTTGCTGACGCGGCTCATCGAGCGAGCGCCGTCGGCGCCGGGACTTCAGCCGGCGACGCTCGCGCTCGCACGCGCGTTGCGCGCGCGAGGCGAAAACGGCGCGGCCGCGACCTTGCTCGAGCGCGTCATACGCGCGTGGCCGGAATCCGCCGATGCCGACAAGGCGCGGCTTCTCCTCGCCGACAGCGCGTGAGCGTCAGCTGCGCGGTGGCGTCGGCGCGGCGATCTTGTCGAGGAATTGCCGGTACGCCGCGACATCCGCGGCGAGCGGATGATTCGGGAAGTTCGCGCTGACCTGATCGAGAAGCTTGCGCGCGATGTCGTCCTTGCCCATGCGCTCGGCCAGCACTTTCGCAGCGAGAAGACTGTTCTGCGGCACGTCCTTGTGTTTCGGATGCTTCTTGAGATACGCCGAGACCAGCTTCAGCGCGACCTGAGTCGCACCGGCGTCGACGGCTTTCTGCGCGATACGCGCGACGTCGTCCGGATTGGAAAGCTCGAACGCAGGATCGAGCTCGACGCACTCGCGCGCGACGTCGACGGCGCGGCGGTCCTTGTCCTGCGCGAGCAGGATGCCGATCCATTCGCGCCCGTGGCGAAGCTGCTCGTCGCGACGTCCGAGCACGGCGAGAAGCTTTCGATACTGCGCATGCGCTGCTTCGGATCCGCCGCGTCCGCGCAGCTCCTGGCCAAGCAGATCGCACGCGGCTTCGGGCTGTCCGTCCTGCACGAGCGCCGCGGTTTCCTCGAGGATTTCCTGATCGGGATCGTTGACGAGGCGGCGCATCGGCGTGTCGAGCGCGGCCGGCTCGTAGCCGACTTCCGCGTGATATTGATAGATCAGGTAACCCATCAGATGGAACGTCGCGACGATGACGTAGTTGGTGATGACGTTGACGACGATGATCGCGAGGAATGCCGGCAGGATCGCGGCGACGAACGCCTGCGCGTAGCTCTGGCTGATGAAGAACACGAAGTAGAGCGCGACGAGCGCGAGGTATGGCCAGCCGATGCGCGCGAAGATCGCCATCCATGTCGCGGGATTGAGCGCATGACCGAGATTCTGGTCCATCGCGAGCGACATGATCGCGCCGGGCCATGAGAGTCCGAGCACGACGAGCACGACGAGACCGACGACCGGCCCGAGCAGGAACGCGACGAACGCCATCACGATGAACGCGGCCTGCAGCCAGATCTGCTTCCAGCCGAGACTGTCCTCGACGCCGGCGCTGACTTCGGGCGGTTCGAGCCGCCCGTCGGCGGACGCGCGCAGACACTCGAACGCGTACTTGTACATCGCTACCCACACGAGCAGGTCGAGAATTCCGCCGAACGGCAGGAAGCGCACCAGATGGCACAGCGCCAGCACGACGATCGTCAGCAGCGCCGACGAGTGCATCGGGTACGTCGAAATTTCGCGCAGGCGATTCCAGAACGGAACGATGTCGACGGCTTGCGCGGTAGTTGACGCGGCGTGGTTCGATTCCATCGATCAGCGCCTCGACATCGAGCCGAGCACGCCGCGCAGGATCGAGCGGCCGATCTGCCCGCCGGCGTTGCGCACGACCGATTTCGCCATCGTCTCGAGCATGCCCTGACGACGGCTCGTGCCGAAGATCATGTCTTTCGCGGTGTCCATCCAGCCTCCCCCTTGTTGTGCGGTGCCGCCTTGCGAAGGCGCGTTCGGCGCCGGCGGCGGAGTCGATTGCTGCGCGCGCTGATTCAAAGTCTCGAACGCCGATTCGCGATCGATCGCGGTGTCGTATTTGCCGCCGACCGGCGAGCGCGTGCGCACGGCGCTGCGCTCCTCGGGCGTGATCGCGCCGATGCGGCAGCCGGGCGACACGATGAATGCGCGTTCGACCGGCATCGGCACGCCCCCTTCCTGCAGCGTCGATACCAGCGCTTCGCCGACGCCGAGCTGCGTGATCGCTTCCACGACTTTGATTTTCGGATTCGGCGCGAAAGTTTCCGCGGCGGCCTTCACGGCTTTCTGATCGCGCGGCGTGAAAGCACGCAGCGCATGCTGGATGCGATTGCCCATCTGGCCCAGGATGACGTCGGGCACGTCGTCAGGATTCTGCGAGCAGAAGTAGACGCCGACGCCTTTCGAGCGGATCAGCCGGACGACCTGCTCGACGCGCTGGCGCAGCGACGCCGGCGCATCGTCGAAGAGGAGATGCGCCTCGTCGAAGAAGAACACGAGCTTGGGCTGATCGAGATCGCCGACTTCGGGCAATTTCTCGAACAGCTCGGAAAGCATCCACAAAAGAAACGTCGTGTAGAGCTTGGGTTTCAGGATCAATTGATCGGCGGCGAGGATGTTGACGATGCCGCGTCCCGAAAGATCCTGGCGCATGAAATCGGCAAGATCGAGCGCGGGTTCGCCGAAGAATTGATCGGCGCCGGCTTGATCGAGCGAGAGCACCGCGCGCTGGATCGCCGCGATCGACGTCGGCGAGATGAGGCCGTAGTGCTGCGAGATGTCTTTCGCGTTCTCGCTCGCCCAGACCAGGAGCGAGCGCAGGTCCTTGAGATCGAGCAGCAGAAGGCCTTTGTCGTCGGCGGCCTTGAACGCGATCTCGAGCACGCCTTGCTGCGTGTCGTTGAGCTCCATCAGACGACCGAGCAGGGTCGGGCCCATCTCTGAAATCGTCGTGCGCACCGGATGGCCGGATTTGCCGTAGATATCCCAGAACACGACCGGATTCGCGCTCGCTGTCCACTGGATGCCGAGCTTGTCGATGCGCGCCTTCAGCTTGTCGTTCATCGCGCCGACTTCTGAGAGTCCAGCGAGATCGCCCTTGACGTCGGCGAGGAAGACCGGCACGCCGAGCTTGGAGAAGCCTTCGGCGAGGACCATCAGCGAAACCGATTTGCCGGTGCCGGTCGCGCCCGCGATCATGCCGTGGCGGTTCGCGTACTTGCCGAGCAGGTAGATTTCCTTGTCGCTTTTGCCGATCAGGATCTGGCTCATCGCGCGCTCGACTCGTTTCGACGGACCGGTCGATTCTAGCCATGAACGCGCGGTGTTGCCGGACCTGTCACGGACAGGTAACTTGGCTTAAGCCTCATCCTCCTATGAAGTCGTCGGAAATTACGATGCCGCATTTCGAAAGACCTGCCATTCTCGCTGCGCTTTTCCTGCTCGCAGCCTGCGCCGCGACGCCGCAGCATCCTTTGAAAGCGCCGGCCGCGAAAGTCGACGACGCCGAGATCGGCGCGCTGTATTCGCGGCTCGATCAGGATTCTGCGCGCTACGAGAACGGACTTTCGCTCGCGCGCGAGGGCAAGAACGATCAGGCCGAGTCCGAGATCACGGGCTCGCTCGACGATCTGCGCGCCGCGGCCACGCGCTGCGTGGCGCTCACCGGTTGCGAGCAGCAGCGATTCGTCGCCGCGTTCGACCGCTTGCTGCGCCTCAGCACAGGCGGCGATTCCGACGAGGAAACGGAAGGCGAGACGGCAGGACCGACACCGGAAGCCGGCGACGAAGCAGGCGAGACTTCGCCGGTCGTCGCCGCGGTGCCGGAGCTCGGCCGATCGCTGACGCTGCTCAAGGGCCGCGAGCTCGGCGAGATCATCGCGCTGAACGGTCCGGTCAAGGCTGCGCTCGAGGAATGGCTGACGCAATACCGGCCGAACCTGATCGCCGCGTACGTCAATTACGAATATATGCGTCATCTGATGTGGCCCGAATACGAGAAGGCCGGTCTTCCCGAAGCGCTTCTGTTCGGCATGCTGGCCAAGGAATCGGGCGGCAAGGTGCACGCGGTGTCGCGTTCGGGCGCGTCGGGGCCGCTGCAGTTCATGTATGCAACGGGACTTCGCTTCGGGCTCGGCACCGTCGATGGATTCGATCAGCGCTTCGATCCCAAGCTCTCGGCGCGCGCGAACGCGGCGTACATCAACGAGCAGCTCGCGATCTTCAACAACAAGCTCGAGCTCGTCATCGGCGCATACAACGGAGGCGAAGGCGCGATGCAGCGCCTCGCCGGCCGCGGCGGCGTGCAGAATTTCTGGGACCCGCAGGTGTATTACGCGGTGTCGCAGGAAACGCGCGAATACGTGCCGATGGTGCTCGCGGCGGCGTGGCTCTTCATGCATCCGGAGCGCTACAACCTCGAGTTCCCGAAGATCGCGGGATCTCCCGGCAGCATCACGCTGGCGCGTCCGGCGTCGATCGCAGAGCTGACCGTGTGCCTCGGCCAGGACGGCAACGAGGAGAGCGGCTGGTTTCGCACCTTGCGCAATCTCAATCCGCAGCTCGATCCGCAGCAGCCGGAACCGGCGGGCGCCAAGCTCGTCGTGCCGCAGCCGCTCGAAGCGATCTACGCGCGCAATTGCACCGAAGGCCAATGGCCGACGCTCGCCGCGGAGCTGCACTCGGCGGTAGTGCCGACGCCGCCGCCCGGAAGCCTCGTGCGCGCGCACGAGGTGAAGCCGCGCGGTTACGTCGTGCGCAAAGGCGACACGCTCGCGTCGATCGCGCGCAAGCTCGGCTGCACCAGCGTGCAGGGCTTGGCTTCGGCGAATGGAATTCGTCCGCCGCGCTACGCGTTGAAACCGGGACAGACCTTGCGCGTCACCGACTGCGCGAAGCATTGATCGGCGAAAACAAAAAGGAGCGCTTTCGCGCTCCTTCGTTCATTGCTTGATGTTCGTGCCTTGCGTCAGGCTGCTTGGGCTTCGTTTGCGGCTGCGAACCACTGGCTCAGTTCTGCTGCTGGAATCGAATCCTTGAGCGCACGCATCGCGCGCATGACCTGGCGATGCAATTCTTGCTGCTCGGCGAACGGCGAATCCTTGGTTTCGTGATAGGCGACCGTCAGCCAGAGCGCGACGCCGCGCAGGCGCACCTGCAGGCTATCCGAGCGCATGCGCTCGAGGCCGATGTCGGTGCCGCTGCCCCACGGACGATATTTTTCTTCCGGAGGCGTGGCGTAGAGGTGCGGGAATTCGCTCTTCGATGCGTTCGAGAACTCGCGGAGCGCAATCGCGGCCAGCTGGCGGCGCGCATTCGGGGGCAGATCGCCGAGCACCTTCTCGATACCACGGAACTGCCTTCGCAGCTGCATCGCACGGCTGAGAGCGATCAATCGGGTGACGAGCTGCATATTTCCCCCTGGCTATAAGACCGCCGGTCTGTTCTCTATTCTCGGCCGGCACGCCGGAATGTATCGGGGTTTTCGTGAACGGTCTGTTCAATTAGTCACATTTTGTCGCTGCTGGTCACATTTTGACGCAATTCAAAGAGCATTTCACGAGATTTTTGCGGTTCCGAGGCGTCCGACCGGCTCGCCGACATTCACGGACTGTTCCGCCGCCAGATCCGCGGAGAACGCGCCCAAGGCCGCCGGAACCAGCACGATGACCGTAGAACCCATCTCGAAACGGCCGAGCTCGGCCCCGCGACCGAGGCGAATACCTCGCCCACGGCAATCCCGGCGGGCGATTTTCGAGGCGTAGGGCGGTATCGCGACTCCGTCCCAAACCGTCGCGACACCCGAAACCAGCATCGCGCCGATCAGCACGACCGCGAACGGTCCGTCTTTCCCTTCGAAATGGCAGACCAGGCGCTCGTTGCGAGCGAAGAGACGCGGAATCGCCGCGACCGCGAACGGCGCGACGCTGAAGATGCGACCGGGCACGTGCACGGTCTCGACGAGCTCGCCTTCGAGCGGCATGTGCACGCGGTGGTAGTCGCGTGGCGAGAGATAGACGGTCAAGAAGCTGCCGTCGCGATAGAGGTCGGCGCGCGCCTCGTCGGCGAGAAGCTCGGCCGCGCTGAAGTCGTGGCCCTTGGCCTGGAACAGCCAGCCCGCTTCGATGCGGCCGGACTGGCTGATGCGTCCGTCCGACGGCGACAGGATCGCGTCGGACGCGGCATCAAACGAGCGCGCGCCGGCTTTGAGCTCGCGCGTGAAGAACGCATTGAAATTGGGATACGCCGCAAGATCGTCGGTCTTCGCTTCGCTCAAGTCGACGCGATAGCGCGCGACGATCTGCCGGATCAGGAAATTCTTCCACGGCGCGAACGTCCAGCGCGTCGCCCAGCGCACGATGCGCGAAAGCAGCCGATGCGGAAGCAGATACTGGACGAGAACCGGAAACGCGGTCATCCGGACCGCGCCAGCGTGACGAGATCGTTCGCGATCTTGGTCGCGTCGAACGGCGGACGGAAGATGCCGACTTCGCGGCCGGCGGGATCGATGATGATCGCCGACGCGCTGTGATCGACGGTGTAGTCGCCCTTGCCGGTCGGCTCGCGCGAATACACGAGCCCGAGCGCGCGCGTGAGCTGTGTCAGCTCCTCATCGGTGCCGGTCGCGCCGACGAATTCCTTGCTGAAGTAGCCGACGTATTGCGCGAGCTCGGCGGGCTTGTCGCGTTCGGGATCGACCGAGATGAAATCGAAGCGCACGCGATCGACCACGCCGGCGTCATGCAGCTGCGACCACACGTGCTTGAACGTCGCCAGCGTCGTCGGGCAAACATCAGGGCAATTCGTGTAGCCGAAGAACGCGACGGTCCAGCGGCCTTTCCAGGCGGCCAGCGTCAGCGGCGTTCCGTCGGCGCGCGTCAGGTGGAAATCCGGCACGGCGCGCGGCGCGGGATACGTGACGGCAGCGGCGAGCGCAGGCGTCGACGAAGGCGCGAATGCGCGACTGCCGAGAAAGAGCCCGAGCGCCGCGGCGACCGCAGCGATCACAATGAGAACGGTCGCCGAGACGCGGCCGGCGTCATGTCTTGAAATCATGTGGGCATTATAGCCGCCGCCCTCACCGGGACGCGTTTGCACCTATACTTTGCGACCCTTCGCCACAGCCAAGCTCGTGACCTCGGAACTCGCCACGATCGTCGATTTCATCCGCTACGGCGCCAGCCGCTTCGGCGCGGCCGGGCTCACCTTCGGCCACAGTTACGACAACGCGATCGACGAAGCGACGCACCTGGTCCTGCATGCGCTGCACCTGCCGCACGATCTGTCGCCGAACTACGGCCAGGCGCGGCTGACCGCGGCGGAGAAGGAGCGCGTGCTGCAGCTGATCGATCGTCGCGTCGACGAGCAAAAGCCGGTCGCGTATTTGACGGGTACGGCGTGGTTCGCGGGTTTGCAGTTCAAATCCGACACGCGCGCGCTGGTGCCGCGCTCGCCGATCGCCGAATTGATCCAGGGCGGATTCTCGCCGTGGCTGGATGATCGCAATGTCGAGCGCGCGCTCGATCTTTGCACCGGCTCGGGCTGCATCGGCATCGCGATGGCCGTGCACAATCCGGATTGGCAGGTGGATCTCGCCGACATCAGCGAAGAAGCGTTGTCGCTCGCGCGCGAGAACATCGAATACCAGGACACATCCGATCGCGTGCGCGCGATCCATTCCGATCTTTTCGCGGGGCTCGACGGCGAGCGTTACGACCTCATCGTCAGCAATCCGCCGTATGTCACCGAACAGGAATACGCCGCGCTGCCGCCCGAATACAGCCACGAACCCGCGCTAGGTTTGCGCGCAGGCGACGACGGACTCGACTTCGCGTTGCGCATCCTTGCCGAAGCGGCGGATCACTTGCGCGACGACGGCGTGCTGATCGTCGAAGTCGGCGAAAGCGAACGCGCGCTCGCAGCGTTGCTGCCCGAGGTGCCGTTCAACTGGATCGAGTTCAATGTCGGGCAGATGGGCGTTTTCGTGCTCGATCGGGACGATCTCGTGGCGCACGCGGAAGCGATCGGAGAGGTGGCGAAAGCGCGGAAGTAACGCGGCGACGCGACGCGCAGGCCGTCGTCCAGGGCTTTCGCCGGGATGACGAGTTAGCACAGTGATCACAACATAGCGGTACCCATCGAGTGTCCAGCAACTCGTTCGGCAAACTCTTCACGGTCACGACCTTCGGCGAAAGCCACGGTCCGGCGATCGGCTGCGTCGTCGACGGTTGTCCGCCAGGCCTTGCGATCGCGCCGGAAGAATTCCGAACCGATCTCGATCGCCGCGCCACCGGAAAAAGCCGCTATACCTCGCAGCGGCATGAAGCCGACGACGTCGAGATCCTGTCCGGCGTCTTCGAGGGCCGCACGACCGGCACGCCGATCGCGCTCCTGATCCGCAACACCGACGCGCGTTCGAAGGACTACAACGATCTCGTCGACACGTTCCGTCCGGGGCACGCCGACTACACCTACTGGCAAAAATACGGCATCCGCGATCATCGTGGCGGCGGACGATCGTCCGCGCGCGAGACGACGATGCGCGTCGCAGCCGCGGTCATCGCCAAGAAATGGCTCGGCGAAAAATTCGGCGTGCGCGTGCGCGGGCATCTCGCGCAGATCGGCGATCTCGTGCCGCGCGCATTCGACTGGAATGCCGTCGAGGCGAATCCGTTTTTCTGGCCGGACGCCTCGATGATCGAGGACATCGAAAGCTACATCACCGCGCTGCGCAAGGCCGGCGACTCGGTCGGCGCGCGCGTCACCGTCGTCGCCGAAGGCGTGCCGCCGGGCTGGGGCGAGCCGATCTACGGCAAGCTCGACGGCGATCTCGCTTCCGCGCTGATGTCGATCAACGCAGTCAAAGGCGTCGAGATCGGCGCGGGTTTCGCCGCGGTCTCGCAGCGCGGCAGCGAGCATCGCGACGAGATCACGCCCGGCGGATTTCTTTCCAATAATGCGGGTGGAATCCTCGGCGGCATCTCGAGCGGACAGCCCGTCGTCGCCTCGATCGCGCTGAAGCCCACGTCGAGCATCCTGATTCCCGGCAAGAGCGTGAATCTCGCCGGCGAGCCGACCGAAGTCGTCACCAAAGGCCGTCACGATCCTTGCGTGGGCATCCGCGCGACGCCGATCGCCGAAGCGATGGTCGCGCTCGTGCTGATGGATCACGCGCTGCGCCATCGCGCGCAGTGCGCCGATGTCGGTGAGGTCAAGCCGCGCATTCCCTGATTTTCATTCCAATCCCCGATCCGAAATTTCAATGTCCGAGAAGAAAAGTTTCAACGTTGCCATCGCAGGCGCCACCGGTGCCGTCGGCGAAACGCTGCTCAGCATTTTGAAGGAGCGGAAATTCCCGGTCGGCGAGCTGGTGCCGCTCGCGAGCGAGCGTTCGGCAGGCGGTACGGTCGATTTCGGCAATCGCCAGCTCACCGTGCGCAATCTCGCCGATTACGACTTCGCCGGCATCGACATCGCGTTCTTCTCCGCCGGCGGTTCCGTGTCGCGCGAGCACGTGCCGCGTGCCGTAGCCGCGGGCGCCGTCGTCATCGACAACACCTCGGAGTTCCGCTACCAGGACGACGTGCCGCTGGTCATCAGCGAAGTCAATCCGCACGCGATCGCCGAGCGCGCCAAGCGCGGCATCATCGCCAATCCGAACTGCTCGACGATGCAGCTTCTGGTCGCGCTGGCACCGATTCATCGCGCGGTCGGCATCGAGCGCATCAACGTCGCGACGTATCAGTCGGTGTCGGGCACCGGTCGGCGCGCGCTCGAAGAGCTGGGCCGGCAGACGGCGGGGCTTCTCAGTTTCCAGGCGATTGAGCCTAAGGTGTATCCGGTGCAGATCGCGTTCAACGTGATTCCGCACGGCGGCGATTTTCTCGACAACGGCTACACGATGGAGGAAATGAAGATCGTCTGGGAGACGCGCAAGATTCTCGAAGACGACTCCATCGAAGTGAATCCGACGTCGGTGCGCGTGCCGGTTTTCTATGGGCATTCCGAAGTCGTGCACATCGAAACACGCGCGAAGATCAGCGCCGCCGACGCGCGTGCGCTGCTCGAAAAAGCGCCCGGCGTCGTCGTCGTCGACGAGCGCAAAGCGGGCGGTTATCCGACGCCGGTCACGCACGCGGCCGGCAAAGATCCTGTGTTCGTCGGGCGCATCCGCGAGGACATCTCGCATCCGCGCGGGCTTGATCTGTGGGTCGTTTCCGACAACATCCGCAAGGGCGCTGCGCTCAATGCGATCCAGATCGCCGAACTCCTCGCCAAGGAGCTATAGCCTTGGGCTGCGCCGGACGTGAGGCGCGGCCGGTCGCGAGGCCGGCAGCAGAGCGGGTTCTGCATCACGTTCTTGTGAAATCGTATCTGTAATCTATAGTTACGATTGTGTTATAAGCCCGTTTCGAGATCCACCATTCGAGTATGGCCGGTCGCCGGAAAGGTCCTGCGGCCGGACGAAACGCCTTTTTGGGGGGCACATCCAGATGAAACGACCGCTGCAGTTGCCGCTCGCGATTGCGCTTGCGTTGGGCGGCACGGACGCCTTTGCGCTGGGCTTGGGAACCATCCACGTCAATTCGAAGCTCAACCAGCCTCTGGATGCGGAGATTCCGGTCCTGCAGGGGACACAGGGCGAGGCCGAAGGCCTGCTCGTGCAGCTCGCGGCTGCTGAGGATTTCGACCGGGTCGGGCTCAACCGCTCGCGATTGAACGTGCCGCTCGAGTTCGCGCTCAGCAAGAACAGCCGCGGTGAGATGATCATCAAAGTCACCAGCAAGGAAGTCGTGCGCGAGCCGTTCATCGATTTCCTGGTCGAGGCGAACTGGCCGAAGGGCCGCTTGCTGCGCGAATACACCGTACTGCTCGATCCGCCGGTGATGGCGCCTGCGGCCGGCAGCCCGGTCACGACCGCGGCACGCACGCCCGAGCGCGCTCCGGCGACGCCGCTGCCCGAATCGAAGCCGAAGGCAGCTCCGCCCAGGCCGAAATCCGCGCCGGTCGCCGTCGCGCCTGCCGCGCCAAGCGAGGCCAAGCCTGCCGCGGCGCCCAAGCGCGCCGCGGGCAGCAACGAATACACGGTCGAGGCGGGAGACACGTTGTCGGGTATCGCGCGCAGCGCGCGCCCGGACGAGTCGACCAACGTCAATCAGATGATGCTGGCGCTCTTGAAGCAGAATCCGAACGCGTTCTTCAAGGACAACATCAACGCGCTCAAGCGCGGTGCGATCCTGCGCATTCCGTCCGCCGACGAGGTCAAGGCCACGGGTTCTGCCAGCGAAGCCGCGGCGCAAGTGCAGAGCCAGATCGAAGACTGGCGCGGCGGCGCGGCCGCGAAGCCGACACTGATCGCCGACACCGGCGCGAAACCCGAGACCAAGCCCGCGCCTTCGACCACCAAGACGCCGCCTGCCTCGACGACGATCGCGTCGACCAAGCCGAAAGCCACACCCAGCGAACGCCTCGAGCTCGTGCCGCCCAAAGCCGGCAAGGACAGCGTGGCGATGGCCGACCGTCCCGGCAGCGGTGCCGGCAGCGCGGCGAGCAACGAGCTCAAGTCCGAGCTCGCGCGTACCAAGGAAGCGTTGACCAGCAAGGAGCAGGAAACCGGCGAGCTGAAATCGCGCGTCAAGGAGCTCGAGGACACCAAGGGCAAGACCGACCGCCTGCTCTCGCTCAAGGATTCGGAGATCGCCGACCTGCAGCGCAAGCTGAAGGATATGCAGGAGGCCAAGCCGGGCGCGAAGACGACGGCCACGACGCCGCCGACCAGCACCACGCCGACCCCTGCGACAACGGCGGCGACCACCCCGGCGGCGACGGCCACCACACCGCCGAAGCCGGGTGACAAGCTGTCCAAGGAAGATATCTGGGGTAATGCCGGCGCCAAGCCGTCCGACAAGACGGCCGGCACCACGACACCGACGACGACCCCGGGAAGCACGACGCCGCCCACGTCTTCGACGACACCTCCGCCGACCGCTTCGACGACGACTCCATCCTCGACGACGACACCGGCTGCGACGCCAGGCTCCACGACGCCAACGCCTTCGACGTCCACCCCGTCGTCCTCGACGACGCCGTCGACCACGGGCGCCTCCACGGTCGCGAGCACGGCAACGCCGTCTTCCGCGATTCCGTCGACGACATCGACGCCGTCCACGACGCCGGAGTCCTCGACGACAGGCACGACCACGACACCTGCGCCGACACCCGCCGTCACGACGCCGCCGAAACCGAGCGCGACCACGACCCCGCTCAAGACCGATGCGAAACTCAAAGCGCAGCCGCTGCCGAAGAGCACGCCGGCGTTCTACGAGGAATCGTGGTTCAAGCCGGCGGCGATCGGCGGCGCAGCGCTGCTCGTGCTGCTTGCTTTGCTTGGCCTTCGCAACAAGCGCAAGGCGACGCCTGCCGTCGAGCGTGGCTCGATCGCCGGCGCGTTCGGCGATTCGCCGCTGAAGCCGTCGTCGGATGAAGCGTTCGCGATTCCGACCGACGGCGAAGAGCAGTCGCTGAGAGATCATCTCCTGGGCGATCCGGGGAACCTCGGTCTGCACCTCGAGCTCCTCAGCCTTCTCTACGCCGAGCGCAAAGTCACCGAGTTCGAAGACGCCGCCGACGCGATGCACGCGTATGTCACCGATCAGCACCAGCCCGAGTGGCTCGAAGCCAAGGCGATGGGCCAAGAGCTCGCGCCGCACAATCCGTTGTTCGCCGACGGTGCGCACGCGCACGACGACTACGCCACGGCAGAATCCGCGTTCGACGAAGCGGTGACCGCGCCGCACGCGACGATGCCGTCCGCGTTCACGACGCTCGACGACGACGTGTTCACCGAACACCGTCGCGAGCCGTTCCTGGCCGAGCCCGGTGCGCCGTCGCCGGCGAGCGTCAACGAGCCTTTCGATTTCGATCTCGGTCCGACGCCGACGCCTACTCCGCCGCCGGCCGCAGCCGCCAGCGAGCCCGCGTTCGCGTTCGACGATCTGCCGCCGCTCAACTTCAACCAGGAAGCGCGCCACGAGATCGCCGATGTGCCTGCACCGGCGCCGCTGACGGTCGACGAGGACGAATTCCCGGGCGAGGATGGCGTTAGCACCAAGCTCGATCTCGCCAAGGCGTATCTCGACATGGGCGATCCGGAAGGCGCGCGCTCGATGCTCGAGGAAGTTCTTGCCGAAGGCAACGACACGCAGAAGGGCGAAGCGCGGCGCCTGATGGCCGATATCCGCTGAGCGACGCCGGAATCGGGAATAGGGAGTCGGGAATCGTAGAAGCGCGTTCTCGCTTTACTATTCCCGATTCCACCATTCCTGATTCCCTTCCTTGCGCATCGCCCTAGGCATCGAATACGACGGCACCGATTTCCTCGGCTGGCAGCGCCTGTCGCACGGAAAGAGCGTGCAGTCGGCGGTCGAATCCGCGCTGTCGTCGGTCGCCGACCACGAGGTCGACTTGACCTGCGCCGGGCGTACCGATTCGGGCGTGCACGCGCGCTGCCAGGTCGTGCACTTCGATACCGTCGCGTCGCGCACCGAGCGCGGCTGGGCGCTCGGCACGAACTCGCAGCTGCCGCCGAGTGTCGCGGTGATCTGGGCGCGTCCGGTCGCAGCGGATTTCCACGCGCGCTACAGCGCGCGCGCGCGTCGCTATCGATACACGATTCTCAACCGCTCGATCCGTCCCGCTCTGGATGCGCGCCGCGTCGCCTGGGAACGCGTGCCGCTCGACATCGACGCAATGCAGCTCGCCGCGCAAGCACTCATCGGCGAGCACGATTTCACCGCGTTCCGCACGGTCGCGTGCCAGGCGCGATCGGCGCGCCGCGACATGCAGGAAATCGCCATTTCGCGCGCGGGTGACGAGATCTCGATCGAAGTCCAGGCGAATGCGTTCCTGCACCACATGGTGCGCAACATCGTCGGCTCGCTGTTGCCGATCGGACGCGGCGAGCAGCGCGAGGCATGGCTGGCCGAGCTTCTCGCGGGACGCGATCGCGCGAAAGCAGGTCCCACCGCTCCCGCCGCCGGGCTCACATTCCTGGGCCCGCGCTATCCTGCGCAATGGAATCTACCCGCCGAGGTCACGCTGTGAGGACGCGCATCAAGTTCTGCGGCATCACGCGTCTGGACGATGCGCGCCGCGGCATCGATCTCGGCGTCGATGCGATCGGCCTGGTGTTCACGCGCAAGAGCCAGCGCTTCATAGGCATCGCGCACGCGCGCGCGATTCGCAGCGAGCTGCCGCCGTATGTCGTCGCGACCGCGCTCTTCATGGACGACGAGCCCGGCTGGATCGAAGAAGTCATCGCCGGCGTGCGGCCGGATCTCCTCCAGTTCCACGGCAGCGAAAGCGCGGGATTTGCGTCGAGCTTCGGCCGCCCTTATGTAAAAGCCGTGCCGATGGGTTCGGTCGCGGATGTCGCGCGTTACGCTTCGAGCTATGCGGACGCGTCCGGATTCCTCTTCGATAGCAATGCCGACGGCGCCGTAGGCGGCAGCGGCGAAACTTTCGACTGGAGCCGCGTTCCGCCCGCGCTGGCGCGCTCGATCGTGCTCGCCGGCGGCTTGAACCCGCAGAACGTGGCTTCGGCCATTGCCGCCGTGAGACCCTATGCCGTCGACGTCTCCAGCGGCATCGAATCGGCGCCCGGCATCAAGGACGCGGCGAAGATGCGCGCGTTCGTCGCCGCCGTCTGCGTCGCCGACGCGGCGCCAAGCGCATGAAGTGGATTTTGAAGTCATGAACGCAGATACGAACATCGCCGACTATTTCGTCTATCCCGACGCGCGCGGCCGCTTCGGCGACTACGGCGGAAGCTACGTCGCGGAAACCTTGATGGCGCCGTTGGCCGAGTTGCGCGCCACGTACGCGCGCCTGCGCGAAGACGCCGCATTCATCGCCGAGTTCGAGCGCGATCTCAAGCATTACGTCGGCCGTCCCTCGCCGATCTATCACGCCGAACGGTTGTCTAAAAAGATCGGCGGCGCGCAGATCCTGCTCAAGCGCGAAGACTTGAATCACACCGGCGCGCACAAGATCAACAACACCGTCGGCCAGGCGCTCGTCGCGCGGCAGATGGGCAAGCGCCGCATCATCGCCGAAACCGGCGCGGGTCAGCACGGCGTCGCGACGGCCACCGTGTGCGCGCGCTTCGGTTTGGATTGCGTCGTCTACATGGGCGCGGTCGACATCGAGCGGCAGAAGATCAACGTCTATCGCATGAAGCTCCTCGGCGCCGAAGTCGTGCCGGTGACGTCAGGCTCGAAGACGCTGAAGGACGCGCTCAACGAAGCGTTGCGCGACTGGGTCACCAACGTCGCCGACACGTTCTACATCATCGGCACCGTTGCAGGTCCCCATCCGTATCCGCAGATGGTGCGCGATTTCAACAGCGTCATCGGCCGCGAAGCGCGCGTGCAGATGCAGGAACAATTCGGACGATTGCCCGACGCGCTCGTCGCCTGCGTCGGCGGCGGATCGAACGCGATCGGCTTGTTCCACGCATTCCTCAACGATCGCGACGTCGCCATCGTCGGTGCCGAAGCGGCCGGCGAGGGCATCGCGAGCGGCAAGCATGCGGCATCGCTCGCGGCCGGACGTCCCGGCGTCCTGCACGGCAATCGCACGTACGTTCTGTGCGACGACGACGGACAGATCACCGAAACGCATTCGGTGTCGGCGGGACTCGATTATCCCGGCGTCGGTCCCGAGCACGCGTTTCTCAAAGACAGCGGACGTGCGACGTACGTCGGCGTGACCGACGATGAAGCGCTCTCGGCGTTTCACGAATTGGCGCGCACGGAAGGCATTCTTGCGGCGCTCGAATCGAGTCATGCGGTCGCGCAGGCGATGAAGCTCGCGCGCACGATGACGAAAGATCAGCTGATCCTGGTGAACTTGTCGGGACGCGGCGACAAGGACGTGCATACGATCGCAGCGCGCGAAGGAATCGTTTTGTGAGCTGCACAAACGCCCTTCAATCCGTCGTCCCGGCGAAGGCCGGGACCCCGCTCTTCGCGTGGGCGGCACAGAAGCTGGATCGCGGCCTTTGCCGGAATGACGAAGGTGAGAGATCGACGTTTCCTCTGCGCGAGCGATGCGCATGAACCGCATCGACCAACGCTTCGCCGAGTTGAAAGCGCGCGGCCGCACCGGATTGATTCCCTTCATCACGGCCGGCGATCCGTCGCCTGACGCCACGGTTCCGATCATGCATGCGCTTGTCGCCGCCGGCGCCGACGTCATCGAGCTCGGCGTCCCGTTCTCGGACCCGATGGCCGACGGTCCCGTCATCCAGCATGCGAACGAACGCGCGCTCGCGCGCGGTGTTGGTCTCGCGCGCATCCTCGGCTGGGTGCGCGAGTTCCGCACGCGCGATGCCTCGACACCCGTCGTGCTGATGGGCTATCTCAACCCGATCGAAATCCACGGCATGGCGCGTTTCGCCGGCGAGGCACGCGAGGCCGGCGTCGACGGCGTGCTGCTGGTCGACTGCCCGGTCGAGGAGATCGAAACGAGCGAGCCGATCCGCACCGCCGGCGTTTCGCGCATTTTCCTCGCCGCGCCGACCACGGCCGAGGCCCGCCTGGCGAAAATCTGCGCCGCGGCCGAGGGTTTTCTATACTACGTATCCTTCGCCGGCATCACCGGCGCGGATCGGCTCAGCATGGACGACGTACGTTCGCGTGTCGCGTCGATCAAGCGTGCGGCGAAAACGCCGGTCGCGGTCGGCTTCGGCGTGCGCGACGCGGCTTCCGCGGCGGCGATCGGCGAGTTCGCCGATGCGGTCGTCATCGGCAGCGCGCTGGTGGATCGTCTCGCCGGCAGCAAGGATGGCGCCGATGCGCCGGCACGCGCGAGAGAATTCCTCGCGCCCATTCGCGCAGCGCTCGATGCGCGCGCGGCGAGCCATGTCGCATAGTCCGCCGCCGGACGATGCGCCCATTCCGGCAGGCGAGGAGCCCGCGCCGCCGATCGAATCTGGAGAAGCTTACGACATGAACTGGCTGCAGAAACTGATGTCGCCGCGCGAGCGAACCGCGGCGACGACGAAAGGCAAGGTGCCCGAAGGCCTTTGGGAAAAATGCGAAGGCTGCGGCGCCGTGCTGTACAAGCCGGAGCTCGACCGCAACCTGATGGTGTGCCCGAAGTGCTCTCATCATCATCCGATGCGCGCGCGCGCGCGTCTGGCCGCGTTTCTCGACGAGGGCAGCAGCGAGGAATTGTTCGCGAATCTCGAGCCGACCGATCCGCTCAAATTCCGCGACTCGAAAAAATATCGTGACCGCATCGCCGCCGCGCAGAAGCAGACCGGCGAGAAAGACGCGCTGGTCGCGATGGCCGGCAAGCTGAAATCGAATCCGCTCGTCGGCGTCGCATTCGAGTTTTCGTATATGGGCGGATCGATGGGCTCGGTCGTCGGCGAGAAATTCACGCGCGCGGCCGAGCACGCGCTCGCCGAGCGCTGCCCGCTGGTGTGCTTCTCCGCGACCGGCGGCGCGCGCATGCAGGAAGGATTGTTTTCGCTGATGCAGATGGCGAAAACATCCGCCGCGCTTGCGCGCATGCGCAGCGCCGGCGTGCCGTATGTGTCGGTGCTGACGCATCCGACGACCGGCGGCGTTTCCGCCAGCCTCGGCATGCTCGGCGACATCAACATCGGTGAGCCCAAAGCGCTGATCGGATTCGCCGGCCCGCGCGTGATCGAGCAGACCGTCCGCGAAACGCTGCCCGAAGGATTCCAACGTTCGGAGTTCCTGCTCGACCACGGCGCGATCGATCTGATCGTCGATCGGCGCGAGATGCGCGACAAGATCTCGGCGATGCTCGCGGTGCTGTCGAAGAAGCCGAAAGCCGCGTAGCAGAGCTTCGATCGCTGGCATGGAAAAGCGATGCTCTCGCAAAGGCGCAGAGATCGCAGAGAAAGCAGCTGAATTTTCCTCTGCGATCTCCGCGACTCTCTGCGAGAGATCCTTCTTTCGTTTCTATCGACGACCTTTAGGCCGCCAATCGAAGACGGGGCCGTAAACCTGCGCGCGCGGCAAGCCGCACGAGCAGATCCAGGCTGAACGACGAAATCTTTCCGCGTTTGATATCCGAGATGCGGGCCTGCGTGATGCCAAGCTCCGAAGCGGCCGCGGTCTGCGTCGCTCCGGAATTGGCGAGCCAAGCATGCAGGCCGCGCAGCAGTTCGGCGCGCATCGTGAGCTCGGCGGCCTCGTCTTCGTCGAAAAGGTCGTGGAACGCGCCGCGCGGGTCGCCGCGCGTCACGGGAATCTTCTTCTTGCTTGCGGAGGGAGTACGACTCATAAGTGGCCTCGTAAAGTACGAAAGCGCATTCGCGCAAGTTGGATGTCTTTTACCGATGTCTCCTGTGTCTTCTTTTGGAACGCGTGCAAAACATGGATCGCGCCTTTGAACTGCGCGACATACAGGATTCGAAACGCGCCGGCACGATCGCGAATCCTGATCTCGCGCACGCCGAGCCCGACACCGATCATCGGTTTCCAGTCGTCCGGTTCTTCGCCGTGCTGCACTTTGCTCAGCTGATAACCGGCATCGCGCCGTGCATCCATGGGAAATGACCTGAGATCGTCTTTGGACGTGCCGATCCAGATCAAATCCTTCATGGGCGGCACTATGCACGATATTGCATGTATATGCAATATCCAGCATAGACCGCGAACCAGCGCCGGTCAGCGCGCGGCGATATCCGGCGTGCAAACCAGCCGCACCGCATCGAGTCGCGGCGCGGCATTGGGAATCGCGTGGCGCAACGCTTCGAGCTCGGCGTCGATTGCGTCGATTTCTTCCTGGCGGATCGAAGGATTGACGCGCGCCAGCGCGGCCAGGCGTTCGCGCTCGGCGCCGAGCGCGCGCTCTGCCGCGGTCAAGGCGGCGCCGATTTCGGTGGCAGCGAGACCTCGCGCTTGCGTTTCGGCAGCGGCGAGCATCGGTGCGACGAGCTTGGCGAGCAGCGGGCGATAGCGCGCAGCATCGGCAGGTTGCTCTTTCGCGCGCGCGAGGCTTTCGGCGCTGGGCTCGAAGTCGTTGCGCGGATTGAGGCGGTTGTCGACGACGATGCGCAGCGGCAGCGGCGGCAGGAAGCGGCCGATGTCGAGCTTTCGGTCGGCGACGCAATCGAGCACGAACACGCATTCGAGCAGCGCGGTGCGCGAGGGCAGTGTTGCGTCGACGAGGAGCGACGCGTTGCCTTGCTCGCTTTCGAGCAGAAGATCGAGCGCGCCGGTGACGAGCGGATGATCGAGGCGCAGCAGCGGCAGGTCTTCGCGTGCGAGCGCGGTCGCGCGATCGAAGGTCGCTTGCTGCGGACCGTCCTTGAGACCGGGAAAACCGTCGGTGCTGAGATATTCGGGATCGAGCACGACCGTGCGCGGCGCGGTTTCTTCGGTGTCGATGCCGAATTGCTCGAAGAGTCCGAGCACGAATTCGTCGATCGGATCATCGTCGCTCGCGCGCAGCGCCTCGGCGAGCGCTTGCTCGCGCGCCTGGCGCTCGCTGGCGAGCTCGAGCAGCCGATCGCGGCCGGATTGCACGAGCTCGGACAATTCTCGATGCGTCGCACGCGTCTCGCCGATCAATGCATCGATCTCGACGTCGGGATCGTCGCCGGCGAGCGCATGACGCTCGGCTTCGGCGACGACGCGCGCGCCATACCGGCGCAGGATCTCGCGGCCGTCGGAAGGACTCGTGCGCAGCGCGTCGAGTCCTTCGTCGTACCAGCGTAGGAGCGCGTGCTGCGCGGTGCCGCCGAATGCGGCGGCATGCAACGTGATGTCGTGGCGCTGGCCGATGCGGTCGAGACGGCCGATGCGTTGCTCGAGAAGGTCCGGATCGAGCGGAAGATCCCACAGGATCAGATGATGCGCGAACTGGAAATTGCGGCCTTCCGAACCGATTTCCGAGCACAGCAGCACGCGCGCGCCGTCGGCTTCGGCGAAGTACGCCGCGTTGCGGTCGCGCTGCAGGATCGTCATGCCTTCGTGGAAGCGCGCGACCTTGACGCCGCTACGCGTGCGCAGCGCTTCTTCGAGCGCGAGCACCTTGGCTTGCGTGCGGCAGATCAGGAGCAACTTCTCGCCGGCGAGGCGTTCGATCAACGCGACCAGCCAAGGCAGGCGCGGATCAGCGGAATAGTCGTATTCGCCGGCAGGCGGTTGGGCCTGCGCGTCGGCATGGAACTCGGCGAGAAGTCGCTGGCGCGCAGCGTCGTCGAGCTCGTGCGCATCGAGCGCTTCGATGTGCGCTACGCGGCGCGGAAAGCCGCCGATCTGCGCGCGGCGGTTGCGGAACATGACGCGGCCGGTGCCGTGACGATCGATCAGCGCATCGAGCAGCGCGGCGCCGATCGCATCGCCTTCGCCGTAGCGGTCGAGCAAGGCGAGCAATTCGTCGTCGTCGGCAAACATGCGCCTGAGCTCGGCGCGCGCGTTGTCGTCGAGCGGAGCGCCGTCGATCAACGAAGAGGCGAGCGCGGACAACTTCACGTAGCCTTCGCTCTCGGCGACGAAAGCATCGAGGCTCGCATACCGTGCGGGATCGAGCAGGCGCAGGCGCGCGAAATGACCGCTGCGGCCGAGCTGCTGCGGCGTCGCGGTCAATAGGATCAATCCCGGCGAGATCGCGGCGAGCTTTTCGACGAGCGCATACGACGCGCTCGCGTGCTCCGGCGTCCATTCCAGATGATGCGCCTCGTCGACGACGACGATGTCCCACGGTGCCGCGGCGATCTGCTGCGCGCGCTTGGCGTTGTCGCTCAGCCAGTCGATCGCCGCGATCGCGAACTGCTCGTCCTCGAACGGATTGCGTGCGTCGTCGGGGACTTCGATCGCCTCGCAACGCTCCTCGTCGAAGATCGCAAACGTGAGGTTGAAGCGTCGCAGCAGCTCGATGAACCACTGGCTGGTCAGGCTCGGCGGCGCGAGCACGAGCACGCGCTGCGCGCGTCCGGTCGCGACCTGGCGAGCGAGGATCATGCCCGCCTCGATGGTCTTGCCGAGACCGACTTCGTCGGCGAGGAGCGCACGCGGAGGACGCCGCTGCGAAACGACGCCGGCGACGCGCAACTGATGCGCGATCAGATCGATGCGCGCACTGGCCAATCCCCAGGCCGGCGATCGCATCGCTTCGGCACGGCGCCTGAGGCCAGCGAGGCGAAACTCGAAGCGATCCGGCGGATCGATGCGCGCGGATTTCAGGCGTTCGTCGGCGCGCGAGATCGGCTGCGCGTCGTCGAGCTCGGATTCGGACAGCGTGCGCTCGCCGGCGTGATAGCGCAGCAGGCCGTCGTCATCGCTGACACGTTCGACGACGAAGCTCTGCTTGTTGCCGCTGATGCGCTGGCCGGGGCGGAATTCGGCGCGCGTCAGCGGCGCCGAGTGCAGCGCGTACTGGCGCAGGACGCCGGCGGTCGAGAAGAGCACCTGCACGCCGCGCCCTTCGATGCGCAGAATCGTGCCCAGGCCGAGCTCAGGCTCGGCATTCGAGATCCAGCGTTGTCCGGGAACGAGAGTTCGCATTCGATCGAAATGGAAAACGGGCGCGGATTATCCGCCATCGCGACCCGCAAATGCACGGCAGCCCTTTCTTCCACCGGATGAGATCGCCAGTGATAGGCCTTGCCAATCGGATCGATCGGCAAGAGTCATTGGTCGGCGCAGCGGTGCCGGTGTAGGTTCGATAGGCGCCGCTGCAGCGGCGCGGGAGCACCTCTTACTCATTCGAAGTCTGGAGGTCAACACGATGAAACCACCGAAGGAGCAAGCAAGAACCCTGCTCGTGCTCGCGCTGACGCTCGCTGTCGCGGGCGCGGCTGACGCACAGCAGCCCGCAAAGAAACCGTCGAGCTACTCGCCCGTCGTCGAGGACGACTTCGCGACGGTCATGAAGCGCATGAAAGCGGCCGAGCCAGGCATCGAGAAACGCCAGGCCGATCTCCTTAAGCAACGCTACGATCTGTCCGACCATCCTGCGCCGGGCGTCACGATGTCGCGCGGCAAGGCGGTGCAGGAAGGCGTCCGCGCCAAGCTCAAGCCGGGCGCCAGCTGGGATCAGCTCGCGACGATGAGCCCCGAGGAGATCCGCGACAAAGGCCTTTTCCCGGCAGGATTCCTGCCGTTGCCGCATCCGAATCATCCGGAAGGCGGCATGCTGTTTCCGCAATTCCACATCGACGAGATCAACAAGCAGGAGAATCGCGATCTCACGCGTTTCGATCTCGACTACGACATTCCGGATCAGTTCCTGCCGGAATTCCCGGCGCCGATCTATCTCACCACGCGACCCGATCTCGGCGACGTATCGCAGGGCAAGCTGGTCACGATCGAGAACTACTATTCGCTGTTCAACGGCATCCTCAATCCCAAACAGCTCGAAGGTCTGCGCCTCCTCGTCACTCCGTTTCCGCAGCAGCAGTTCAACCAGACCGACGATCGCCGCTCGGAGAAGCCGAGCCGAGGCGTCGTCTGCTTCGACTGCCATGCGAACGGACACACGAATGCGTCGACGCATCTGGTCGGCGACATCCGTCCGCAGGAGTTCCGCCATCGCATCGATACTCCTTCGCTGCGCGGCGTGAACATCCAGCGCCTGTTCGGCTCGCAGCGCGCGTTGAAGACCGTCGAGGATTTCACCGAGTTCGAGCAGCGCGCGGCGTATTTCGACGGCGATCCGGTGCTGGCGACGAAGAAGGGCGTCAACATCCTCGAGCGCGGCAGCCAGGTGCATGACATGGCCGAATTCCAGGCGTTGCTGGATTTTCCTCCGGCGCCCAAGCTCGGCATCGACGGCAAGCTCGATCCGAAGAAGGCGACCGAAGCCGAGCTGCACGGCCAGGAGATCTTTTTCGGCAAGGGCACCTGCGCGACCTGCCACACGCCGCCTTATTACACGGACGGCACGATGCACAATCTCAAGGTCGAGCGCTTCTACAAGCCGCAGATGATCAACGGCATGATGGCGAGCGCGGACGGACCGATCAAGACGTTCCCGTTGCGCGGCATCAAGGATTCGCCTCCGTACCTGCACGACGAGCGCCTGCTGACGCTGGACGACACGGTCGAATTCTTCAACCTCGTGCTGGAGACGCGGCTTTCGGAGCAGGAGAAGAAGGATCTCGTCGCGTTCCTGCGCGTGCTTTGATCTAAGCGGGCCCTGGTCTTCGTTCTAGCGGGTGATGGCCAGGGCCCATGTCGCGGGGCGATGTCAGAGCGTTCAGTGGCAAAGGGGTTAAGTCTCGAACCCATCCGCAAAAATCGCATCGACTATGACGGGCTCGGCGTAGGCGACGAACACGCCGCTGCCCCATTCGGTCTGGTTGTCGCCTTCGGGATAGACGCCGGCGATGAAGACGATGTCGCCGCGTGCGTTGATCGCAGGCTTGCCGCTGAAGATCGGATCGCTCGAATTGTTCTGGCCGATTTGCGCGGCGCCGAGATCGGTTTCGATGATGTCGCCGTCGCCGATGACGCGCTTGAGCTCGACGCCGTCGCCGACGTAGATCGCCTGGCCGCTCGCGTCCTTCGCGCGAAACGCGACCATGCCGGCATCGTTGATCGCCGGCGCGAAGAACTCGATGTCTCGGATCGTGCGCGCGGGATCGGCGGCGGCGATCTCGACCGTCGTGGTGCCGTCGCTGCGCAGGAGCACGCGGCGATTGTCGGACGCGCGCGTCGCGACGACGGCGACGGTGCCGCGGCTATCGAGCGCGAGGCTGTTGTCGAAGCGTGAATACGGCGAATTCGGATCGAGCACATCGTTGGCGAGGATGCGCAGATCGCTGCCGTCGTTGTGGAACAGCCGTATCTCGACCGAGCTCGTCTGATCTTCCGAATAGGCGACCTTCGCCGCGATGTCGAGCGCGTCGTTGAACGAGGGCGTGTAGAGATACGTATACGGGCTCGTGGGCGTGACGCCCTGATCGCCGATGAACGTGCTGACGACGTTGTTGGCACCGTCATGGATGACCGTGACGAGCGCGCGTCCGCTGGAATAGCTCGCCTGGAACGACATCGCGCCGACGGAGCCGAAGCGCGGATAGCCGTACGAGTTGGGAATGACGGGCACGGTGTCGAACGGCAACGCGTTGCCGGGGAAACCGACGGTGATCGAGAAGAGATACAGCGTATTGCCGAAACCTTTCTCGGACAGGGTGAACGGCAAGTACCAGAAACTCGTGTTCGGCGGGTGCGTGATCGTCACATCGTTGTCGATCGAGGCATCGATCGGGCCGGTGTAGACGATCCCGCCGTTGCCCTCCTTGCCGAGCCAGAGTCCGGGTCGATATTGGTTGGGATTCTGACCGTCCGGCACGAGCTGCACGCGGAATGCGACCTTCGCGTCGTCGCTGATGTCGGCGCTGATGCTGTTGAACGACGAGCCGGGCGGCAGGTTGTAGCCGTTGTCGTTGACGAGGAGATTGCTGCGCGCCTCGAGCTCCATCGTGCCGTAATTCGGCAGCGCGGCGAATGCCGCAACCGGAAGGCAGGCTGAGAGCGCGGCGTAGATCGGGATGCGACGGAACATCGGCAGCCTCGCGTATGTTCGCAACGGAGGCCCGAAGATAACGCGCGTCGCCGCAAATGAAAACGGCGCCACGCAAGTGGCGCCGTCGGTTCACGCGAGCGTGCGCGGCTGCGCACGCGCGGACATCACCAGATCTTCACCTGCTTGTCGCCCTCGCGCACCATCGCATCGCCGGCCTTGCACTGGAACGCTTCGGCGAACGCGGGCATGTTGGACGGCGCGCCGATCGCGCGGAACTTCGCCGGCGCGTGCGGATCGGCGTTGAGCAGAACTTCCTGGCGCTGCGGCAGGATGCTGCCGCGCCACACGCGCGCGAAGTTCAGGAAGAAACGCTGCTCGGGCGTGTAGCCGTCGATCTTCTTGTTCTCCGCCGGGTTCTTCTTCAGCGCCGTCTGCAGCGCGTCGTAAGCGACGTTGAGGCCGCCGAGATCGGCGATGTTCTCGCCGAGCGTCAGCTTGCCGTTGACGTGCTTGCCGGGCAGCGGCTCGTACGAGTCGAACTGCTTGACCAGGCGATCGGTGCGCGCGTCGAACTTCTCGCGGTCTTCCTTCGTCCACCAGTTGAAGTTGTTGCCTTTCGCGTCGAACTGGCTGCCTTCGTCGTCGTAGCCGTGCGTCGCTTCGTGGCCGATCACGGCGCCGATGCCGCCGTAGTTGATGCCGTCGTCGGCTTTAGCGTCGAAGAACGGCGGCTGCAGGATCGCGGCCGGGAAGTTGATCGTGTTGTCGGTCGGGTTGTAGTACGCGTTGACGGTCTGCGGCGTCATGCCCCATTCCAGGCGGTCGGTCGGCTTGCCGACTTTCGAGATCTGGTAGTCGTAGTCGTACTTCGCCGCGGCGGCGACGTTGGCGAAATAGTTGTCCGGCACGATCTTGAGGCCCGACCAGTCGCGCCACTTGTCCGGATAGCCGATCTTGGGCAGAAAGCCCGCCCACTTCTCGATCGCCTTCTTCTTGGTCTCATCGCCCATCCAATCCAGCTTCTCGATGCGCGCCTTCAGCGCATCCTGCAGATTGGCGACCAGCTCCTTGGCGCGCGCCTTGGATTCGGGCGGGAACGCCTGCGCGACATAAAGTTCGCCGAGCGCCATGCCCATGTTCTCGTTGACCGAGTTCAGCACGCGCTTCCAGCGCGCCTGCTGTTCCTTCTGGCCGTTGAGCTTCTGGTCGTAGAACGCGAAATGCTCGTCCGCGAACGGCTTGGAGAGATACGGCGACGCCGTGTCGATCGCATGCGCGCGCAGATACGCGCGCCATTGATCCGCCGGGACGTCCTTCAGCATCTTGTCGACTTCTGCAAAGAAGTTCGGCTGCGAGAGCGAGAAGCCGTTCTTGACGTCGGCGCCTTGCGCGGCGAAGAACTTCTGCCACGAGATGTTCGGCGTCACCTTGTCCGCTTCGGCGAGCGTGACGAAGTGATACTGGTTTTCCGGAGTGCGAAGCTCGGTCGGCGTCAGCGACGCCTTGGCCAGACGCGTCTCGAACGCGAGCACATGCTCGGCATCGGTCTTGGCCTGCGCTTCCGGCGTGCCGGTCAAGGTCAGCACTTTCGCAAGATGCGCCTTGTACGCTTCGCGAAGCTCGGCGTAGTCGGCCTTGTCGTAATAGTCGCGTGTCGGAAGGCCAAGGCCACCCTGGAACGCGTACGCGATCTGCATCGAGGCGTTCTTGAAATCGGCCAGCGATGTCACCGTGAAGATGTCGGCGCGACCTTGCGCGAAGCTCGAGGTCAGGTAGACGAGGATGTCGGACGAGGATTTCAGCGAGCCGATCTTGTCGAGATCGCCCTTGAGCGGCGCGTAGCCGGCTTTCTCGACCGAAGCCTCGTCCATGCCGGAGTGATAGAACCAGCCGATCTTCTGCTCGTTCGATCCGGCTTTCGCGTGATCGGCGTTCTTGGCCGCCGTTTCGGCGATCGTGTGCTGCGTTTCGAGACTATGCTCGCGCAGCTCGTCGAACGCGCCCCAGCGCGTGCGATCGGCGGGGATCGGATTCTTGGCAACCCACTTCGCGTTGACGAAGCCGTTGAAGTCGGCGCACGGCTTGATCGCCGTGTCGATGTCGTTGATGTCGAACGATCCGGCGGCGAACGCGCTGCCCGATGTCAGGGCGATCGCGATCGCTGCGGCCAGCGGCTGGAAAAGTTTACGAGTCATCATTGCTCTCCTTGAACGTGAAAACCTGAAAGGACTACCAGATCACGACGCGCTGGTCGGGCGTTCGCGCCATCGGCTTGGCGGGCGCGCAGGCGAACGCGCTCGCGAATTCGGGAAGATCGCTGACCGGTCCGTTGACGCGGTATTTCGCCGGCGCGTGCTCGTTCGACTGCACCTGCAGGCGCAGCGCCTCGGGACGCTGCTGCGTGCGCCAGGTCTGCGCGAACGAAAGGAAGAAGCGCTGGTCGGGCGTGAATCCGTCGATCGGCTGCACGGGCTTGTCGTGCGCGGCGATCTTGAACGCATCCCACGCAACCTGGAGGCCGCCGAGATCGGCGATGTTCTCGCCGAGCGTCAGCTTGCCGTTGATGTGCAGGTCGTCGATAGGAACGTAGGCATCGAACTGTTTGACCAGCTTGGCCGTGCGCGCATCGAAGCGCTGGCGATCGTCCTTCGTCCACCAGTCGCGAAGATTGCCTTGCGCATCGAAGCGGCTGCCCTGATCGTCGAAGCCGTGCAGCATCTCGTGGCCGATCACGGCACCGATGCCGCCGTAGTTCAGCGCATCGTCCGCTTGTGCATCGAAATAGGGCGGTTGCATCTGCGCAGCCGGGAACACGATCTCGTTCTGCAGCGGGTTGTAGTACGCGTTGACGGTCTGCGGCAGCATGCCCCATTCGCTGCGATCGACGGGCTTGCCGATCTTGGCGAACTGGCGATGCGCCTCGAACGCGCTTGCGGCGCGCACGTTGTCGAAGTACGAATCGCGCTTGATCGTCAGCGCCGAATAGTCGCGCCACGTGTCGGGATAGCCGATCTTCGGCACCAGCGTGTCGAGCTTTGCGTACGCCGATTTCTTGGTCGCCTCGCCCATCCAGTCGAGATGCGCGATGCGCGCGCGCAGCGCGGACTTGAGATCCGCGACGAGTTTTTCGGCGCGCTGCTTGGCTTCCGGCGGAAACGTGCGCGCGACGTACGCCTGTCCGACCGCGAAGCCGAGTGCTTCGTTGGTCGCGTCGATTGCGCGCTTCCAGCGCGGCTTCAATTCCTCGGTGCCGCGCAGCGTGCGCGCGTAGAAATCGAAATCCGCATTGACGAAATCGTCGCTCAGCGCCGGCGCTGCGAAGTTGACCAGGTGCCAGCGCAAGTACGCCTGCCAATGCGCGACCGGCACGTTGGCGAGAGCATGATCGGCGGCGGCGAAGAATTCCGGCTGAGCCAGCGAGAAGCGCTCCGTTGCGGGCTGCCCGATCGCCGCGAAAAACGTGGTCCACGAAAAATGCGGCGTCTTCTGATCCGCGTCTTTCAGCGTGAACATGTGGTACGAATTTTCCGGCTCGCGCAGCGCGACGCGATCGAGCGAGGCCTTGGCGAGCGCGGTTTCGAGATCGAGCACCCAGCCGGCTTCGATGTCGGCGTCCTTGCGTCCGACGAGTCCGAGCATGCGCGAAACGTGTGCTTTGTATTTGCCCAGCAGCGTTTTCGATTTCTCGTCGGTGCGAAGGTAATAGTCGCGATCCGGAAGTCCGAGGCCGCCTTGCGTCGCGTACGCGATCACCATGCTCGCGTTCTTCATGTCCGCTTCGGGGCCGAAATCGAACAGCGTCGGAATGCCTTCGGCGTGCCAGTCGCGCACGAGCACGACGACATCGGCCGAGGACTTCAGCGCATCGACGCGCGCGAGATCGGCGGCGATGGGCTTGGCGCCGGCGGCGTTGATCGCGGCATCGTCCGTCGCGGAGGCGTAGAAGTCGCCGATCTTCTGCGTGACGCTCGAAGGCGCGCCGGGATTCTTCGCCGCGGCTTCGAGGATCTCGCGCAGCATCGCAAGATTGCGCTCGCGCAATTCGTCGTCGAGGCTCCACTGGCTGTATTCGGCGGGAATCGGATTGGATTTCAGCCAGCCGCCATTGGCGTGCTCGAAGAAGTCGGTGCATGCGCCGACCGCGTCGTCGAAATTCTGCGCGTCGATACCGCGCTCGTTGGTGTGCGCCATGGCGCCGGAAACGGCAAAGGCGAGGAGGGCCGCGACGGTGCGCGGCCGGAAGGCGGACATGCAGGATTCCCTTGGGACGTACGTACGCCGAGGCTAGGAGGGGCTACGCGCCGCTCACAGTGTCGAAGGTCATTGCCCGGCGGGGGCGGAGTTTAGCGGACGCCGGGGCCGTTTTCCGGGACCGCGGCGGTAAACCGCCGGCCCTGCCCGAATAGCTGGGCAACACTGGATTCACCGCGTGGTGCGGGCGGCCGCCAGGGCCTGGGCGTCGAGGCGCACGACCGGATATTCGCCGACGCGCTGCGTCGCATACCACGGCGAGCGCTCGTAGAAGAACGCGAGGCGTGCGGTGGCATCCTTGGCGAACGCGGGATCGGCGGCGAGCCTCGCATCGAACGCGGCTTTCAACGCCGGATCTGTCGCCAGCATGTCGCGCGCGAGCTTCTCGGCGACGCGCGCATCTGGCGTTTCCTTCTGCTCGAACACGGTATCGAGAAAGCCCCAGCGGAGCAGCGAATCCGGTGCGCGCGGCTCGAGAAGGCTCGCCGCGACGTTCGCCGCCGGCTGATCCATCGGCACCACGGCAGAGCCCGCCGGAAATTCGATCGTCGCCGTTTCGCCGGCGGCGGTGAAGTTCTGCAGCAGGTGATGGCCCTCGAAAGGTTTGGCGTCCCAGGTCGGAGAACCGAGGCGATAGCGCTCGACGTTCAGCGAACGCGTTTGTGCGAGGCGTTCGAAGTGGACGCCGTGCTGGCGCAGCTTGTCGATGATCTCGGGACGGCTCGCCGGCACGAGATACGCGGCCGGCAGCGATACCGATTCGGTTGCGATCAGATCGCGATAGAACGGAATCTCGTACGTTTTCGGCGTCTTCGGATCGTACGTGACCCAGGTGTCGCCGGAGATATCGCTTTCGACGTGCGAGAACGCGTAACCCTTCAACGTCATCGTGACCGGCTTGTCCGTCGTCTTGAAGACAAGCGGCAGGATCGAACCTTCGGCGTGCGACGCATCGGCTTTTTCGACCGCTTTGCGCAAGGTTCCCGGATGCGCGTTGAAGTAGCGCAAGGTCGCCACGATCAGATCGTACGTCGCGCGCACGCGCGTCTCGTACGATTTCAGCATATGTGTCTCGACCAGGAGCGCCGCGCGATTGCGCAGCGCGACGTAACCCGTCGAGAAGCGCGGACCCGATCCGAAATTGCCGACGCCCTTGGTGATGTCGCGATGATCGACCAGATCGAGATACGGCGCCTGCGCGTGACCCATCTTGTCGAACGCGGGAAAGATCGAGTGCTTGAACGCTTCGTTCTGCCAGGCTTTCACGCCGGCATCGAGCGGACCCCATTCTTCGAGGTACCAGGTCAGGTCGTACTGATAATCCGAGCCGTCGGTCGTGTGGATGTCCATGAAGAGATCGGGCATCCACGCATCGAACATCGCGAGCCAGTCGCGCATTTCCGGCGCATCGGCCTTCATGTAGTCGCGATTGAGGTTGAGATTCTGCGCCGTCGCGCGGAATCCCATCTCGGCAGGGCCGTTCTGGTTGATGCGGTTGTACGGATTCGAATGCTCGTGCCCGTCGACGTTGAAGATCGGCAGGTAAACGAGGATCGCGTGATCGAGAAGATCGGCGTGCTTGCCCGCGACGGCGATATCGCGCAGCAGCATCAGAGCCGCGTCCTTGCCTTCGATCTCGCCGGCGTGGATGCCGGCCTGCACCATGACGATTTCCTTGCCGGACGCGTGCGCCGCTTCCGACGTGAACTCGCCGTCTTTCGCGGCGACGACGAGCATGAGGTCGCGTCCTTCGGGCGACACGCCGAAACGCGTCAGCCGGATCGTCTTCGGCGCTGCCGCGGCGAGTCGTTCGAGGTAGACCTTCGTGTCGGCGTACGAAGGCGTCGTCAGAAATTTCGATGACTCGGCGGGCGTGGTCCAGTCTGTGGCCATGGCGGGGCTCGTGTTGAAGGCGAGCGGCACGCAGACGGCGGATGCGACGCGGATCGTCGCGATGATCAAGGCGCGCATCGTTCTCGCTGGCGTGCTGCAAAGGGCCGAATGGTATGCCATCGGCCCGCGCCTGCCGAGCGCTATCGCATTATTCGAACCCGTTGCCGAACACCAGCGGCCTGAGCTCGACCGCGATCGAGCGGCGCACGGCGGCGATGTCCACGATGGCCGCGCCCACCGCGTTGCAGGGACCGGTCGCGCTCAACGTCGACCAGCCGTAGAAATCGTAATCCTGCAGCCCCGGCTGCGGCGTCCATTGCGTGCCGCTGCCATACAGCGTCGGATTGCCGAGCGCGAGCACTTTGCCGTCGCCGAGCGTGATCATCGGTCCGCCGCCGCCTTGCTGCGTCGCGGTCGTCCAACCGGTTCCGTCGTAGTGCACGATCAGCGGTCCGTAGCCCGCGCCGCCGCTGAACCAGCTCCCCGCGGCGTAGACATCATCGGATGCAAACGGCAGCAGCGCGTTGAATTCGATTTGATCGCCGGGCATCGGCACGTTGGCGGCGAGCTGCCAGTCGGTGCCGTTCCAGTGCAACAGATACGGGCTCAGCGACATGTCGCCGTCGCTGCCGGCACCTGCCGCCCACAGATCGTCCGCAGCGACGCCGTCGACGGCGCCGAGCGACCAGCCCGGCGTGCCGCCGGGCACTGGGAACGGCGTGTCGACGATCTCGAGCGTCGAGCCGTTCCAATGCATCGCGAGCGCTTCCCAGCTCGAGCCGTCGATCCAGGAGCCCACGAACCAGACATCGTCCGGCGCGATCGCCTTGATGCCGGTGACTTCGGAGCCGCTGCCGCCGGTCGTGACCGGCGCCGGGATCTGGGTCCAGGCGGTACCGTCCCAATGCGCGACGAAGAGTTGGCCGCCGAAGAAGCCGTCCGTCGTTCTGCCGTCCCGCCAACCGCCGGCCCAGACATCGTCGGGCGCGACGCCGTCGATCGCATTGAACCACACCTTCGCGCAGCTTGATTCCGGCGGACATTCCTGGGGGCTGGGTGTCGGCACGATTTCCCAATCACCCTCGCCGACGCGGTGATAGGCGAGCGAGAAGGTCTGCTGCGTTCCGATCAATCCGGTGTCGTAACCGCCGACGAGCCACGATTCCTCGGCGCCGAAACTCTTCGACGCATAGATGGAATTCGCGGTCGCGCTCTCCGGCAACGGCAGCAGGGCAGTGTGCCATTCGCCGCACTCCGCCACCGTGTTGGACGGCGGCGGGCCGGGCGGCTGACCGTAGAGCGCGAACGCGAAATCGAAGTTGCTGGGACCGAACAAGTCGCTGTGCTGTTCCCAGACGCCGCCGGCGAGGTTGTCGCGGATCTGCACCGGACTTCCTCGCGGCGTGATGTGATTGGCCGACCAGATCGGCCAGGTCGCAGGCTCGGCGTATTCGAGCTGCGCCGAGAAGAAATATTCGCCATCGGCCGCGAACGGCTGCGGAAACGTTACGTCGATCGTTTCGTTGTGGCCGGTGCGGTTGAGATCGTGCAGGAAGCGCGGATCGTCGGCGTCGAGATGGAAGCCGTAGAGCTCCTCGCCGGGCTTGCCTTCCGGTGTCTTGGCGTAGATATGCACGCCGACGCCGGTCGCGAAGACGCCGACGCAGTTCCAGCAGTCGTAGCCGTAGACGATCGCGCGGCGGATCTCGCCGGTGACATTGAAATCGTCGGCGAGCTCCTGATCGACCGGCGCGTCGCCGGTCGCGACGATGCTGTCCTGCGTAATGCTGTACGTGTCGATGTCGTTGAGCCACAGGCGCTGGTCGGCGCTCGCGACCGATGAGGCCGCCAGCGTCAGTGCCCCGGCGGCGAGTTGCAGACAAAAATACCTGTTCACGAAAAACACCCCTTGAGTCGAGAGCCACTCTCGTTGCCGGGCGCCTGGCTGACAAGCCGATGCTGGGGGAAAACGCCCAAGATCCCAGCCAAGATTGCGCCGTTAGGGGCTGCGGGGTATTGATCTGAAGCAAGAGCGGCGCCGTGCCGATCGCACCGCGTGCGGGCCTCGGCGCGTCACTTTTCTCGCAGGTGGGCCAAGGCCCACCCTATTGGGCGGCGGCGCATTCCTTCAGCGCTTCGGAAAGATCGCGGCCGAGATACGCATCGAGTCCGCGCCGCGCCGCGTAGATCAGCGGCGTCAGCACCACCGCGGCGATGAACTTGTAGACGTAGTTGACCGTGCCGACGGCGAGGAACAACGGAATCGACCACTTCTGCGGTCCGAGCACGAACGCGATGTAAAGCACGACGAAGCTATCGATGAATTGCGAGACCAAAGTCGATCCGGTCGCGCGCAGCCAAATGTGCTTCTCGCCGGTGCGGTTGCGGATCGCGTGGAAGATCGAAACATCGATCAGCTGGCCGATGATGAACGCGGTGATCGAGCCTGCGATCGTCCACAAGCCTTGGCCGAAGATCGCGGCGAACGCGGTCTGCAGATTGTCCACGCCCTGGTTCTTGCCGGCGCCGATCCACCACGACGCCGGCGCGAGATGGATCGTCGCGTAGGCGAAGAGGTACGCGTACACGATCAGCGCGACGGCGAGCCACGAGATCATGCGCACGCCCTTGCGTCCGAAATATTCGTTGATGACGTCGGTCATGATGAACACGATCGGCCAGAGCAAAACGCCGGCCGTGAAGTTGAGCGAACCGGTCTGGCCGAACAGATTCCAGTTGAGCGGCGCGATGCCGATCGTGTCTTCGAGCGCGAAGATCTTGACGCCGATGAACTCGGCGATGATCGCGTTGGCGATGAAGAATCCCGAGAGGATTAAAAACATCTTCTCGGCGCGCGTGCTGAGCTCGGGCGAGGCGGTTTTCGCGGTCATCGGAATCCCGGGGGAATAAGCACGGAATGCGGCGATGGTAAGCGATCGGGCGCGTCGGCGAGTGTCACCCGGTGTGCCATATCCGATACAGCGAAAACGGCTTGCATTGGCGCACGCAACAGCGCGAAAGTGGCGCCGGTTTCAAGACGCTGCGTCGCGCCGTCACGGGGTTCGGCACGATGCGATCGGACAATCCCCTGACCACGAGGCAACGCATATGAAGACGATGCAGGTGATCGCGTTAGCGGCGTTCGCGACGATGTCGGCCGCGGCTTTCGCGGCAGCGCAAGTTCTCCATGTCAGCAAGGAAGTCACGATCGACGCGCCGGCCGATCAGGTCTGGGCGAAGATCAAGGATTTCGACGGTCTCGCGACGTGGCATCCCGCGCTCGAGAGCGACAAGATCGTCGCCGGCAAGAACAACGAAGTCGGCGCCGAGCGCCTGCTGACGCTCAAGGGCGGCGGCACGATCAAGGAAAAACTGCTGGCGTTCGACGCCAAGAAACATTCATTCAAATATTCGATCCTCGAAGGCGTGCTGCCGGTCAGCGACTACACCTCGACGGTGACCGTGAAGTCGATGGGCAAGGACAAGTCGACCGTGACGTGGTCGGGCTCGTTCAAGCGCAAGGACACGAGCGACAAGCCGGCAGCGGATGCGGACGATGCGACCGCAACGAAGACGATGGGCGGCGTGTATGACGCAGGCCTGAGCAATCTCAAGAAGCTGCTCGAGCCGGCAGCGAAGTAGTCGATCCATCCGTTCGTGATCCGGCGTCGCCGTTGCGGCGGCGCCGGAGACTTTCAGATGGCGAGCGTCAGCGTCCGCGCGCTTGCGCTCAAGGCGCGGGCGAAGATCTCTCGATCTCGAACGGCAACACGTCCGGCGCCGCGGCGCCGGCGGAAAGAATGAACGCCATCGCCTGATCGACGGTCCAGTCGGTCGCGATCAGCCGGTCGATCGCAACGATCTCGAGATAGCCGCCGGTCGGGTTCGGCGTGGTCGGCACGTACACGGCAGCGAGCTCGCGGCCCGCGGCATCCTTGAACACGCGCGTGACGAAGCCGACCGATTTCAATTCCGGCGAAGGAAAGTCGATCAAGACGACGCGCTGCGTGCCGGTCGGTTTCTTCTGCATAAGACTCATCAGCTTCTTGGTGCCGTTGTAGATCGTATGCGCGAGCGGGATGCGCTGGATCAGGCCTTCCATGATCGCTATGAGGCGCCGGCCGAACATGCGGTTCGCGGCGAAGCCGGTGATGTAGAGCGCGACGATCGTGACGACGAACGCGAACAGCGAAACCAGCCAGCCCTGATTGAGCCTTCCGATCGTTTCCGGAAATGCATCCGCGAGCGTCGAGAAGAGCGCCGCGACCCACGGCAGGTTGACCTGCGAGAGCAGCGAGAAGATGAACTTGAACACCGCCCACGTCAGCCAGATCGGGATGAACGTCAGAAGACCCGTGAACAGGTAGCGCTGGATATAGAGAGGGCGCATGCGCGAGCGGCGTCAGGATTTCGGGGGCCGCGCATTATCCGCGGAAATCTCGCGCAGCACACGGAATCCCGTCGTTGCGTAGCCGATGTCGTTGCCGCTGGTCTCCTCGCGCTGCAGGTAGCCGCTGTCACGATCGTCGTGCCAGGAGAGGCCGCGGATCACATGCTCGCGGCAGTTGCCCGATTCGCGCACGCCCGCGCAATCGGACGTCCACACGCCGACGTTGCCGACCATGTCCGACAAGCCATAGCGTGTCGCCGGAAAATGTCCGACCGGCGCGGTGTGCTCGAAGCCGTCTTTGCAGTAGTCGTTGTTGAAATTGCCGCTGCCGCACGCCGGCGCGGACGCGGATATCGGCGCCGCGCGCAACCATTCCTGCTGCGTCGGCAATCGATAGTGCTGACCGGTGCGCTGCGAGAGCCAATCCGCGTACGCGTAGGCATCGTTCCAGCTCACGCAGACGACCGGATGATCGTCGTCCTGCGCGAATCCCGGATCGCGCCAGCTCAAGTCCTTGCTGCGCGCGAACAGGCGCTGCGATTCGCGGCACCGCGAAGGCGCGCGGCCGGTCGAGTTCGCGAACTGCGCAAAGGCGCCGCGCGTGATGTCGGTCGTGCCGAGCGCATACGGACGATCGCCGTCGTTGGTGTCGGACGGCACGACCGCAAGCTCGGGTCCGCCGCGATCGTGGAATCGTCCGCCCCGTCCGAGCAGGACCGACGGGCGATCGAGATCGGCTTTCAACGCGCGCGCCTGATCGTGATCGAGCTTTTCGAGGCGCGGCAGCAGCGGCACAAGCGGCGCGATCGCGCGCACGTCGAACGGATCGCGCACCTGATTGCGCACATGCTCGATGTCCTCGTGCACGGAGGTCTTGTACGCGGCGAACAGCTTGCTCTTGCGCAAAGCCGCCTCGTCGGCGAGCGACAGCGCGCGATCGATCGTCGCGCCGGCCGCCGCGATGTCCGCCGCAGCGATCGCTTCGTGCGTGCGCTCGCCAAGCGGCTCGAACATCGCATCGAGACCGGCGATCGCTTCCTTGCGGTGCGGATCGATGTGCAACACCGCGAGATATCGATCGGCGGCGTTATCGTTCTTCGGCGCGAACAGGCGGCCTTTCGCGGCGGCGTCTTTGGCTTCGGCGAGAAGGCGCTCGGGATCGACGACGGGCGGAGGTGGTTCCGCAGGCGCGGCGGGCGAGGGCAGCGAAGACGCTGCCGCATCGGCCGCTGCGGGTGAAACGATCGAAGCGGCTTCCCGCACCGCCGGGACTTCGGCGCGCGGCGTCACCGCGACGGGGCCGGGCACGTGAGGCAGCAGCGCGACGAGGCCGGCCAACGCGATCGTGATCAGGAGACCGATCGCGAGCGCACGCGTGCGGCGCGGAATCGCGACCGTGCGCTCGACCAGATTGTTCCACCACTTGGTCGGCCCCTGCGCAGGCGGTGCGTTGACGCGCGCTTCGATCGCATCGAGCGCGGCCAGCACTTCCTCGGCATCCTGGTAGCGCACTTCGGGACGTTTCGCCAGCGCCTTGTCGATGAACGGTTGCCAGACGCGACGCAGTTGCGGCAGCCGCGGCACTGGTTTCTCGATGTGCGCGAGCGCAACCGACAACGTATCCGGACCGCGGAACGGCATCTCGCCGGTGAGAAGCTCGTAGCAGAGCACGCCGAGGCTGTAGATGTCGGATCGCCCGTCGAGCGGCTGGCTGCGCGCTTGCTCGGGACTCATGTAGCCCGATGATCCTATCGTCGCGCCTTCGCGCGTCACGCGCGGCATGTGCAGCGAATCGCTGAGCGCGATACCGAAGTCGGCGAGCATCGGCCGATCGAGCTTGTCGAAGAGAACGTTTTCCGGCTTCACGTCGCGATGCACGATGCCGTGCTCGTGCGCGTAGCCGAGCGCGTCGGCGAGGGCGCGCATGATGTCGAGGATGCGCGCCTGATCCTCGCGCAGGTTGCGCGTGGCGAGATCGCCGTTGGGCAGGTACGGCATCGTGTAGTAGATCTGCCCGCTCGACGTGCGGCCGACGTCGAAGATGTTGACGATGTGCGGATGATCCAGCCGCGCGATCGTGCGCGCTTCGTGCTCGAAGCGCTTGACCAGCTCTTCGCTCTGCGTGTGATCCGTTGCCAGCACCTTGACCGCAACCGGCCGCCCCAGCGATCGCTGGATCGCAAGGTAGACCGTCGCCATGCCGCCGAGGCCAAGTCGGCGGACGATGCGATAGCCCTGGATCTCGAACGGGAGCTTTAGGTTGGTCATGATCCCCTGTGTCTCGCCCGGCGATTCTAGCCAAGCGCGGTTGCGGCAGGAGTGCACCCGTCCACTTATGCCGCGCCGAGGCCGGTTTGTGGCACCCTACGAGGGTCGCAGCTTCTTGTTCTGCAACATGAATGAGTAGGCAGCCGGATTTTCGGGTCCGGCGCGGCGAAATGCGGAGCGATCCGCGCGAGGCGGGGTAAGGCGTGGAACCGCTGGATGTTCATGAAGCGGAAGGCAGCCGTACTGCAGCGGGCGGCGCGGGCGGCTCGCGCGCGCTCATCGTGGCACTGATCGGCCTTCCCGGCGCCGGCAAGAGCACCGTCGCTCGCGTGCTCGAGCGTAGACTCGGTTTGCGCCGCGTCTGCCGCGACGCGATCCGCGCAGCGATGTTCCCGCGCTGCGAATACAGCTTCGTCGAGAAGCGCGCAGCATTCCGCACGGTGCTTCTCGCACTCGAGATCAACTGCCTTCTCGGCGAGCCCAGCGTGATCGACGGCATGACGTTCTCGCGTCGTGAGGATTACGACCAGGTCGTCGCGCTCGCCGACGCGCATGGCTTCGACGTGTTGCCGCTTCTGATCGATTGTCCACCAGACGTCGCGCGCGAGCGCATCGCGCACGATCTCGCGCGCCAGGATCTCGGGCTCGCGCATCCCGCCGAGGATCGCGAGCCCGAACTCGTCGACATCGTCGCGCGCAGGTTCGATGCGCCGCCGGCGGCGGCGATACGACTCGATGCGACGCGGCCGATGCCGGAGGTGTGTCGGCTTGCCGTTGCCGAGGTTGCGGCGCGGATGGGGAGAGATTCAGCTCGCGTTTGATGCGTTTCCTAGTTTCCCCTCTCCCGCTTGCGGGAGAGGGTAGGGTGAGGGCGCTTTTGGTGTGTTGTTGTCGCTAGTACGAAAACACATCCCTGTGTTTTTCCGTCCGCCCTCCTGGCGGCCGGGTCACTTCTCTTTGCTTGCCCAAAGAGAAGTAACCCAGAGAAAGGGCACCCCCGCGGTCGCGGTCGCCGGGCTCCTGCCCGGCGACTAAAGTGAGGACGCTACGGGGTTCGCTGACGGCACGTCCCTGTGCCGGCAGCGAACTCGGCGCGATCCATCGCGCCGCCCCTTCGGGCTTTTCCTTCGCGCCCTCACCGCGGCCGAGGGGGACCCCGGAGGAGCAAAGAAGCGGCCATCCCTGTCCGCAGAAGCGGACGCCTCGCTGCGCTCGCTCAGAAAGACTCGTCATTCCGGCGAAGGCCGGAATCCAGCTCTTCGCTCAGCTTCATCTCTTGATCTTGGGGCCCGTGTGGGACGGCGAAGGGCGGACGGACAAGGCCCGCGCATCAGCGCGGGTGAGCGCGAGGGATCGCGCTCATTCCGCAGCAGGACAGGGATGTCCTGTCAGCGGAACCCGGCCGCCCGTAGCGAACCGGCGCAGCCGGCGTCCCACCCGGGCTGCCCTTCTCTTTGGTTACTTTCTCTTGGGCAAGCAAGAGAAAGTGACCCGCTCGCCAGGATG
>Ga0268265_10000432_pt1 | contig 44315 bp, 38 predicted proteins | sample KBSSwiS52_FD_190355 | JGI IMG/M metagenome (GOLD analysis project Ga0268265, IMG submission 190355) | Switchgrass rhizosphere microbial communities from Kellogg Biological Station, Michigan, USA - KBS Switchgrass S5-2 (SPAdes) (version 2) | ecosystem: Host-associated > Plants > Roots >...
CCCTGAAGGGGCGCGGCAACGAGACAACGCGAACAGGCCCCCGGGTTGAAACCCGGGGCTACGCGCCTGCGCCCGCAAGGGGCGCCACCCCCGCCCGGGGCGTGGCTCGACGAGGACGGGATGGGATCGAGCGCCAGCGCCGTGCCCGCGGGAGTGCCGTTCGTGCGCCAGAGGGCGCCGCCGGCAGGGCAAGGAGAGCGAGCAGGGCGCAGAGGGTGAACGTCTTCACGGCCGCACCGCCCAGAGCTCCCAGCCCGTGGCGGGATCGTAGCCCGGGAAGAAGACCCGGCCGCCGGCGCCGACCAGCTCGTAGGGGTTGTTGAGGCCCATCCGGGGCTCGATCGGGAACGTGCCCGCCGGCGTGCCGTCGGACTCGAACAGCGTCAGGCCGAAGAGGTCCTGGGCCGTGAACACGAGACGGTCGCCCAGGACCGCGAACCGGGACGGCGTGAAGATCGCGTGGCCGTCGCGGTCGAGGAGCTGCGCGGTGCCGGCCTCGGTGCCGTCGGTCGTCCACAGGGCGCCGTGGGAGACGAACCAGAGCCGGCCCTTGAACACGATCCACCGGTCCACGGGGAAGTCGAGCTCCCGGTCGTGGATCTTCCGGGTTCCGGCGGGCGTGCCGTCCGTCGCCCACAGGCCGCCGCCGTAGAAGGAGAAGACCAGCCGGTCCCCGAGCGAGACCAGGATCTGGGGCAGCAGCGAGCTGGACCCGGGCACGACGTCGGCCTCCAGCCTCGTCCCGGCCGCGGTGCCGTCGCTGCTCCACAGCTCGCGGCCGTGGAGCCCGTCGTCCGCGAAGAACCACAGGCGGCCGGCATGGACGGCGAGCAAGGACGGAGCCGAGCCGGCGGCGCCCGGCAGGATGTCCGCCACGAGCACCGTGCCCGCCGCGGTGCCGTCGCTCGTCCACGGCTCGCGGCCCAGCCCCGGAACCTCGGCCGTGAACCAGAGCCTCCCCTGGAAGGCGGTCAGCTCCCGGGGCGTGGAACCCGCAGGCCCGGGCACGATGTCGAGCACCAGCCGCGTGCCCGCGGCCGTGCCGTCGGTCGCCCAGAGCTCGCTGCCATGCTCGTCCACGCGCTCGAAGAACACCGTGCTCCCCACGGCCCGCAACCCCGCCGGGATGCAGCAGCCCGTCGTGGCCGGATCGGTCAGCAGGAAGGTGCCGGCCGCGCTGCCGTCCGTGCGCCAGAGACCGCCGCCCGAGACGTAGAAGAGCAGGCCGTTGGCCTCGGCGTACACGTTGAGCGAGCTCGCGCCGTCCGGCTCGCCCGGGCCGAAGGTGCGGATCTGCACGGTCCCGGCCTCGGTGCCGTCGCTCTTCCACAGCTCCGATGCCTCGAACTTCAGGACCGAGAAGACCACCTGGCTCCCGAACGGCATCAGGATGGCGGGGAACGAGCCGCCGATGTCGACCCGGTTGATGTCCGCGACGAGCCGGGTGCCACCCGGCGTGCCGTCGGCGACCCAGAGCTCGTTGCCGTGCTCCCCGTCGTCGACCGCGAACAGGAGCCGGCCGTCCAGCACGGCCCCGGAGAACCCGTCAGGCCACAGGGTTTCGGGCTCGAAGTCGCTGATCCGGACGGTCGTCGCCGCGCTCCCGCCGGTCGCCCAGAGCTCGCGGCCGTGCTCGGGGTCCGAGGCCGCGAAGAGGAGCCGGTTGCCCACGACGCCGATCGGGAGGGGGAAGGAGCTGCAGTCCCCGGGGCAGATGTCGAGCACCCGGCGGGTGCCCGTCCGGGTGCCGTCGGTCGACCAGAGCTCGACGCCGTGGGGGACGCTGTTGGCCGAGAAGTAGAGCCGGCCCCCGAGCACCGGTCCCAGGCCCGGATCGCTGGCGCAGGCCCCGGAGCAGATGTCGCGCAGCAGGCGGGTGCCCTGCGGCGTGCCGTCGGTGATCCAGGGCTCGACGCCGCGGGGGCCGTCGTCCGCCACGAAGACGTACCGGCCGCCGACGCCCGGCTGCCGCGGGAGCCTCAGGAGCGAGTGGCCGGAGATGAACGCATCCGGCCGCGCGAAGGCGGTCAGGGCCCGGGTGCCGCGCCCCGTGCCGTCGCTCGCCCAGAGCTCCTGTCCCTTCCGGTCCCTGGCGACGAAGTAGAGGCGGTTCCCCTGCACCACGGCGTCCACCACCGCGGGGACTCCCCCGCCGCCGGCACCGGAGAACGACTGGAGCGGCACGGTCCCCGCCTGGGTCCCGTCGCCGGCCCAGAGCCGCCGGGTCGAACCCGATCCCGGCATGAAGAAGGCGAGCCGGCCGCCCACGGCGGAGATGAGCTCGGGGCCGCCATGGAAGGCCACGGCCGGGTACGGGTCCACGGCCAGGACCGTGCCGGCCTCGCTGCCGTCGGTGCTCCACAGGGCGCCGCCCCGCTGCCCGTCGTCGGCACCGAACCAGAGCCGGCCGCGGTACTCCGTCATCCCCCGGACGGCCGAGCCCTCGGAGCCCGGCCGCAGGTCCGCCAGCCGGTACGTGCCCGCGGCCGTGCCGTCGCTGCGCCACGGCTCCTCGCCGTGCTCCACGTCCCAGGCCACGAAATAGAAGAGGCCCTGGCCGGCGACCCAGAGCGGCTGCCAGGCGATGACCCGCACGCCGGGAGGGGTGAGGCGGACGGTGCCGGCGGACGTGCCGTCGCTGACCCACAGGCTCGCGAACGTGCCGAAGGGGTGGCCGGACAGGAAGAAATACAGCCGCTCCGTGACCTGGAACGGCCGCGGGTCCGGCAGCTCGCCCCGGGAGGCCTCGCTGAGCTGCCAGGTGCCCGCGGCCGTGCCGTCGCTGCGCCAGAGCTGGCGGCCGGCGAGGCCGTCGTCCGCGGAGAAGAGCACGGCGTCGCCCAGCGTAACGGGGAACGTGGGGTTCGAGCCGGTCGGCGTCGGCTCCGGATTGACGTCCTTGACGAGGTACGGCTCGAGACCGGCCGCCCCTGCGACGGGAACTGCGAGGAGAGCGAGCAGCGAACAGACGGCGAGAGACTTCATGGGAGCTCCTGTAGTACGTAGACGATATGGTACCGCACCCCTCCAGACCCCGCGGAGCCCGACGGGGTTTACGGCCTGATGCGCCTTCAGCAAGAAAGGGGGGGCGCCTGCGCGCCCCCCGGAACGATTTCAGGCTATACTACGAGGTGCTCCTAGTTCGTGGATTCGGTCTGGGAGTTGGCCGCCTGGGTGGGTGACTGGCCTTTCACAGGCGGCTTTTCCTTTTCCTGCTCCTTCTCCAGGAATCGCTTCACCCTCTGCTCCGTCGACACCTGCGCCGGCCGGAAGGGCTGGATCCCGAACTCGACCAGCTTCTCGGCGTCGAGGCCGAAGATGCCGATCAGCAGGTGGCGCAGGCGGGAGTAGATCTCTCGCGCGGAATCCAGGAACACGTCCAGGTCGCGCGAGGCCTGCTGGGCCTGGTACTTGTGCAGGTTCCTCCGCGCCTGCGCCTCCTTCGCTCCGTTCGTGTTCTTCTCGAGCTGCTGACGCAGATCATCCACCGCCGGCTGTCCGGCGTTGGCTGTCGCCGCGGCGAGCAGCTTGTCGCAGGCGTTCAGGAAATCGCCCTGGGTCACAGTTGCCATGACATGTCTCCTTTCTTGGTTTTGGCTCAGCCGATTCGGCCGGCCAGGTTGAACACTTCGTCGGTGAGTCCGCCGGTGCGCCCCTTGACGGGATGACCGGCGAGCGAGAGGTTCACGCGCTTCCCCGTCAGGACGATCGTCACCGGCTGACGGAGGCCGGTCGCGAGCTTGCCCACTCGCCCGACGAAGGCCTGCGCCTCCGCGAAGCTCGTGAAGTGCCGGCGCCGCTCGATCGCACGCCCCTCCGCCCCGAGCCGCCACCCCGGCAGCTTCAACAGAAGCTGCTGCACCCTCTCGGGCTTCAGATTCGCCTTCTCCGGACCGGCGGGAAGCAACTCCCTCCCTTGCTGCTCCATCTGCACTGACTGCTGCTTCTTGACCATACGTCTACTCCTTCCATACATCATGGCCGTCATGGCACCGGAAGATTGATCCGAATCTCTGCTTCAGGTCCAGCGACACAGATTCTACGGCCTACTCATCCGAGTTGTCTAGTCTTTTTGGGAGAAAGTTGAATTTCAATCAGCGTGACGCTGATCATAGAGTAAAGAAGACAGAGAATCAGTAGGTACAGCGGAGGTTTCCGGCCCGGGGGGCCGGCAGCGGCGGGAAGGTTCAGGGTGCTGCGAGCTCGGGGTCTATCTGGCGTCTATTGGCGCGGGCTCCCCTTCTTCGTCTTCCGGCGCGGGCCGGCGACCTCGCGCAAGGCCTGGATGGCGGGCTCGAGCCGGTCCGGGATCACGCACTCGATGATCGCGCGCGCCTCGGTCGCGAAGTCGGCTTCCATCTCGCCCTCCAGCATCGCCTCCTCCTGCGGGGAGACCGGCAAGGTCGCGTGCACGGCTTTGAGCCTTTCCACCTTAATCTCCAAGTCGGCCGTGACCTCGCGGATCTCGGCTCGCGCGTTCCTGATGAGCTTCTGCATGGCGCCCCTCTCTCCTCCGGAGTCCGGGGCAGAAGATAGGGCGGCGGCGCCACCCTGCCAATCCGGGACCTGCCGAGAGCCGTCCCAGAGGGCTCTCGATGTTCCGTTTTGCCTGCCGCCCTCTCCCGGATCTTCGCGAGATCGGAGAAATTCGTGGGCCGTGTCAAAAAAAGAGGGCCAGCGGCAACTTATAGAGGATGGCCAAGACGATCCCGACAGCCGAGGGGGCCGTGCTGCGCTTCTTCCGTACCTCGAAAGGGGTGAGCGAAGAGCGGCTGGCCTCTCTCGCCGGCGTGACCGCTCAGACGCTGCGCCGCTGGGAAAAGGGGGGCATGCCCCCTTCCGCCGACCGCTTGATCGAGGTGCTCGGTTCCATCGGCGTTCCTCCGGAAGCGGTCGAGACCGCCCTGCTCGCCCACCGGCTCGGCAACCCTCCGGCCGGCCCCGGCGTGCTCGCGGGGCCTTCCGGGGAGAAGCGGCAGCTCATCTACCGGGCCGCCGCGGCCGGCGGGCGCTCCGGCGCCGAAGCCGCGCGGGCGGCGCTGACCCGCCTGTGCTCCCTCCAGGAGGCTCCGCACCACCGCCGTTGGGCTGCCGGCGTCTGGTCCCGCCTGCAGAAGCTGCCCGCCGCGAAACAGGCCCTCGTCGCCGGCGCCGCCGCGCACGACGACCGGTGCTGGGCCCTGGCCGAGCGGATCTGCCTCGCGAGCGAGGCCATGGCGGCTCACCGTGCGGACGAGTCCCTGCGGCTGGCGCGGCTCGGATTCGGCATCGCCGAGCAGTCGCGGCTCGCCGACCGTTCCCGCCTGCGGCTGGCCGGCTGGTGCGAGCCGTTCGTAGCCAACTCCCTGCGGGTCGGAGGAGATCTGAAGGCTGCCGATGCGACCTTCGCGCGCGCCGACGAGTTGTGGAAGCAGGGGGAGGGAGGCGATCCCTCAAGGATCCTGGATGGAACCCGGCGGCTCGACCTGAAGGCGTCCCTTCGTATGTACCAGGAGGGCAAGGCCGCGGAGGCACTGTCGCTGATCGATCAAGCCCTGGAGGGAGCACGGTCGGACCAGGCGCGCGGGCGTCTCCTGCTCAAGAAGGCAAGAAGCCTGGAGCTGGACTGCCATTATGAGAGCGCAGTTGAGGTGCTGCGGCAAGCAGAGCCTCTGCTAAACCCGCATCGTGAGCCGAGGCTACCTTGCGTGCTTCAGTTCAATCGCGCTGTTCTTTATTGTCATCTTGACCAATACGAGAAGGCCGAGGCGTTGCTTCCGCTGATCGAAGTGATGGCGGAGGACCTGCGCACCGAGCTGGACGGAGTTCGCTTGCTCTGGCTAAAAGGTCGCGCTCGCGCCGGGCTCAGGCGCAGGGAAGAAGCTATCGCGGCCTTTTCCCAAGTGCGCCAGCACTTCGAGCACGAGCAGATCCCCTACGACTTCGCGATGGTAAGCCTGGAACTGGCCGTGCTACACCTGGAGCAGGGCCACCTTCGCCGTGTACGCGAGTTGGCCGAAAGCATGCTATGGATCTTCCGCGATCAGCGGGTCCATCAAGAGGCGCTGGCAGCAATCTCTCTCTTTTGCCAAGCTGCGAAGCTGGACGCTGCCGATACCGAATGGACCCGCCGCTTGGTCAAGTACCTCTACCGGGCGCAGCACAACCCGACGATGCGGTTCGAGGGATAGATCTCAGTTTCCGCAGCCGCCGCTTGGGTCTAGTCCACATCCGTTGTCGGAGTCGATTGTGGTCGGCCGAGGCTGGCAGCTGCCGCTCGGGTCTAGTCCACACCCGTTGGTGCTCCAGACTCCGGTGAGAAAATCCCAGGCCTGCGTGAAGAGGTCCCAGGCGGCTGGGACGCTCAGGGCAGGATCGGCCTCCGCCCGGGTGGGCGCGGCCTGGAGAGCGGGGACGGCGATGAGCACGACGACCAACAGGAGAGCGGCTCGGGAGGTGGCGGACCGCGGCATGAACAGTTCCTTTCCTGGGGCGCTCCGCGGCAGCCTCCGTGGCCGCCGGGGCGCTCCCCGGGGTATAGAGTGCCAGGATTGGACCCCGAAACTGTACATCATGAGCCCTCCAGGAGGGCTCACGCCGGGAGACTCTTGACATGAGACGGGAAGGCGATCCGCAGGACTGGAAGCTGGTGATCCCCGTCGTACGCGCCCTCAAGGGGTGGATCTACCAGCAGGACATGGCGCAGGCATGCGGCATCGACGTGGGATCGATCTCCGACTACGAGCGGGGGCTCAAGGTGCCTGCCCTCGCGACCCGCGAACGGATCGCGGCGGGCCTCGGTGCGGAGATCTCCTTCCTGGAGCAGCTCGTGCCCCTCTGCCGGGGCATCCGCCTCGCCTTCGAGAGGGCGCTCCGCCCCGGAGCCGCAGCGGCCGTGGATCACCAGCGAGTGGAAGAGAAGATCACCGTCGCCGTCCTGGACGCGCTCGCCCCGTACCTCCTGCAGCTCACCCAGCTCGGCGGCGATCCCGGACCGCGGGCCGAGGACCGCGCCTGGGCCGAAGAACAATGGAAGGCCCTGGAGCCGCTCGCCCCCGACGATCAGCAGCTCGTCGCCGTCACCCTGCGCAGCGAGCGGAGCTGGGCGCTGGCGGTCCGGATCTGCGAAGCGAGCGCCGCGGCAATACTCGCGAAAAACCCTGCCGAGGCGCTCCGCCTGGCGGAGCTCGCGGTCGATCTCGCCCGCGAGCTCCCGGAAGGCCCCTGGCGCCTGCGCCTCCTCGGCTGGTGCGAGCCGTTCGTGGCCGACGCCCACCGGGTTGCGCGCAACCTGAAGGCAGCCCACGAGGTGTTCGCCCGCGCCGACGAGCACTGGGAGCAGGGAGCCGGCGGCGACTCCGAGGGCCTGCTCGACAGCGGTCAGCGGCTCGCGTTGAAGGCGGCGCTTCTCCTGTAGCGCATCGAAGCTACGTCAATCCTTCTTGATGGGGTTGCCCCAGTTGTCCTTCGGCGGATTCCCCCAGATGTCCCCACCCGTCGGGTTGCCATGGATGTCCTGCGGAGGGTTCCCGTGGATGTCACGCGGAGTGGGATTGCCCCAGATGTCCTTGCCTGGCTTCTCCTCTTTGCCGTTCTGCGCGTCATCGTCCCAAGCCATCGGCTCTCTCCTTGTGGGTAGCGGGTTGAAAGTCAGGCCGCGGTCGAATGCCACAGCCTCTGTCTTTCAGACCCGGCTCTCCCGGAATGGTTTAGAGAGGTCCCACGAAAGCCTCCCAGAGGTTTGATGGCTGATTTTCGGGTGGAAGACGTTTCAAAGTCCGGTTAACGGCTAGAAGCTCACCGGTGACGACCGCGCGATTGCGCGGTTGGCATCCGGTGGAGCGCCGGTGTTAGGCGTCACCCCCTCCCCTCTCTGTGCAACGGAGACACTATAAGAGGTCAGGCGTTGCATCATTGGATTGTAGGCCTTATCTGATTTTGCGCATCCCTCAATTTCACCGTACGCAACAACAGCACCCGCTTCAAAGGATGCCCTTATGCTACTGTAACTGTAGCAGGGTACAGAAGAGTCATTCGAGTCTACCTCTTCATAAAGCCTAGCAAGGTTATCGCTTCTTTTCTTATATTCAGCGCTGATTTGCTCAAGGGGAACACTCCCGTTGTCCTGCACCGTGATTATGAAGCCAGTCTCAAAATAGGCTGAGACGTCGCTAGCCTTGATTCGGAACTGTTCTTGCGGTGCCCCTAACTGCTCAAAAACGAGAAACCAGCGCCCAGGCTTGGTAGATCTCCGGCTATGTGTCAAGTTGACCCAGCCCGAATCCATTTTGGCGAACCGCAAACCGCCACCGGGCGTGGGCAAAAGCCGATGAACAGTCGATATATATACATTACATTTATACCAGCGTTTGCCAACGGTAGCAATCGGCTTCGGCGTTTTTTCACCTTCTTCCAGACTGAAAACGCGAGCCTGAACGCCCGATCGAATCAACGCTCTTGCACGAGCTGACAGATTTGGCTTCTGTGTAAAGACGACCTCTGCGCCAAGGAAAATTGGCGATGAGTGGTCAGCTATAAGATCTAAAGCCCTCGCAACCGTCGGGCGTGGTTCTGCCAACTGCGCTTGCGCCGGAAAACTAAGTAGGATGCTCAGCAGCGAGCTCAGCGCAAGCGTAAACGGTATTTGGCTCTGTAATCGTCGTGAAGCATACATGCGTCCCCTACCATCGAGGCCACCCGTTGTACCCCTCAATGGACAGAGGGCTACGCAACTTCCTAAGAGTGAGTGAAGCAGCCGCATCGTTTGCTGAATCATGGCGCTAAAGCCTCCGAAGAAGGTCAACAAAAAGGTTTTGACTGCCCACAATCGAGAAAATAAAAATTGCTGTCCTTCCAGCGATCTAGTACAAATTTATCCAACAATACTCCGGCAACTGACTGTGGGTTTTTTAAATCAGCCTTTTCAACCTCAAGAAGCACATCCAATCCACTCATGTCCTGGATTACCTGATTGAGCTGTTTCAGCTGTGATGGGTCTTTAGTATAGCTCCTCAGTTCGGCAATAAGCGCGAGCACGCTGAATCCACTATATTCCGGATAGAACGCGCGCAGCTGGTAATTCTTCATGTCGGAGGTGTTGGTGGCCGGCCGAAGCAGAGTTCTGGCAGCCTCCATCGTTTCCTCTTCCCTGTGGCCTTCAGCGAGCACCTCCGGGTGCTGGTGGTCGCTGATTGCATAGAGTGACTGAATTGTCTGACTTATTCTAAATTCGATCTCAGAATTTAGTCGCTCGACTCTTTCTCTAATCTTCTGCTCTTCCTCTCTTCTAGCATCCTCCTTCTTGAGATGGTCAACGAAGCCTCCTACTAATATAGCGGAAAATAGCCAAAGGCCGAAGCTACTATTGAGGAATAGCCACAGCTTTTCCCAGATGGAATTATGGTTCTTATCCTCAAGGCTCTTACGTACCTCGTTTCGATAGGCTTCTTCAAGATGGATACGCGTCTTATCCTCTTCATTCAGCATAAGTTGACCTCAGCGCCTAACATTCCGGATCAATATTCCACGACTTTCCGCCTTACCGACATGCGACACCGCTTGGTTGCTTATGGCAGCATGTCGATATACTTGCGGTATCTGCGCTTTAGCTGATGGTACGCCTGCGTTACCCGCCAGGTCAATACGGTCCGTGTGTCGGATAAGCAACCGCCCCTTCGGAACCGGCCGGGACGCTTCTGCGTCAGGTCGCTCTCAGACCGGCACCCCGTAAGTATCGGATTCTTCAGGGTGCTTTGGAGATTGTCGGGGGAAGACCTGTCCATAAGCAAGACGGCAGGGGCGCTTATGCGGCCGGATAAGCGGAACCCACAAATCGAGCCATCTCGTCGCAGGATCGAGAGATTCCTTTCACCAAGCCAGGGAACCTTGGTTGCTTCTGCGGCAAGAGCGTGGCGGATAAGCCGCCGGCTCCGAGGTGCGCGGCCCCCTCGGGTCGGGCGGGCACCCGAGAGACTCGGGCAAGAGCCCAAGAGCCGCGGGCAGGCACCCGAGGGCCTCGGGTCGGCGCCCGAGAGCCTCGGGCAAGCGCCCGAGGGCCGCGGGCAGCCACCCGCACAGCTCGGGCAAGAGCCCGAGCGATGCGGGCAGCGACCCGAGCGGCCCGGGCGAGAGGATTTGCAACTCGGGTGAACGCCCGAGAGCCTCGGGCAGCGACCCGAGCGACTCGGGCAGGAACCCGAGGGCCTCGGGCAGCAGCCCGGACGGCTCGGGCTCGGGCACGGACGGTTCGGGCAGCGACCCGGACGGCTTGGGCAACAGCATTTGCGACTCGGGTACACGCCCGGACGGCTCGGGCAGCTTCCCGGACGGCTCGGACGCGCACCCGAGCCTCTCGGGCAGACGCCCGAGCGCCTCGGGCAACAGTATTTGCGACTCGGGTAGAGACCCGAGACACTCTACCCACAGTATTTGCGACTCGGGTGAACACCCGAGCGGCTCGGGCAGGGGACTGGCAGGGGCTCCCTGGGAGCGCTGGCGTCCCGCCGGCATGTCCGGAGGAATCGGCGGAACGCCGGCAATTGTCGCCGCCCCCTGCAAGAAGGCCGGGCCTTCGGCCCAATGTCTTGCAGATGCCGGCGAGACGCCGGCGGTCCCAGGGAACGCGCGCCGCACTCGGGGCGGTGGCGATCCAGCCGTGCCGACGGGAGCTCAGAGACTCTGGATCACCGCCATGATGTTTCCTTCCGTATCCTTGAACCACGCAGCCTTGGCACCGCCGGCGGTCGAGATCCCCTTCTCGTCCACGCCGGGCATGTCGTACTTCTCGAGCTTCACGCCGCGCGCCGTCAGCTCCGCGACCTCCTGCTCGATGTCTTCGACCTGCCAGAACGCCTGGCTTGCCTGGGAGGTACCGGCATTCGGCGTCGGATACAGGAAGCACGCGGTACCCTGGCCGCACTCGTAGACGACGCCGCCTGCCGTTTCCTGCTTGGGCTTGAAGCCCAGCTTCTCCTCATAGAATTGACGCGCCCGGGCGACGTCTTTCGCCGGTATGTAGGCGTACATCGGAGCGTTTTGCAGCATGGCGCCCTCCTCGGCTTGATTCTGCGTGCCCGTTGCCGGCTTGTTCCTCAATCCTCCCCGCCCGCGGCCCAGAGCTCCCAGCCGTGGATCCTGTCATAGGCGCGGAAGAAGACCCGGGAGCCGGCCGCGATCAGCTCGCCATCGGTCCTCTCATGGATCTGGAAGGTCCCTTCCGGCGTGCCGTCCGACTCCCAGAGAGGCAGGCCGAAGTCCCCGACCGTGAAGAAGAAGCGGTCGTCCAGGACAACGAATCTGCCCGGGAAGTGGATCTCCTTGCCGTCCCGGTCGAGGAGCAGCCCGGTCCCGGCCTCGGTGCCATCCGTCACCCGAAGGGGCTCGGGGACGGCGCCACCCTGGAGGACGTAGTAGAGCCGCCCCTGGAACACGGCCCAGCCCGCCCCGTCGTCGAGCTCCTCGTCGTGGATCTTCCGGGTCCCTGCCGGCGTGCCGTCCGTCACCCAGAAGCCATGTTCCCCCGAGGAGACGAACAGCCTGGAGCCCAGCGAGACCAGGGCGCGGGCGTCGAAGGAGCCGGGGCCGGGCTCGAATTCGACGGCCAGGCCCGTTCCGGCCTCGGTACCGTCGCTGCTCCAGAGCTCCCAGCCGTGCTCGTCGTCCGCGGCGAAGAACCAGAGGCGGCCGGCATGGACCGTCAGCAGCACGGGGCTCGTCGAGACGACCTGAACGGTGCCCGCCTCGGTGCCGTCGCTCCGCCAGAGCTCCCGGCCGTTCTCCGAGGTCTCCGCCGTGAAGAAGAGCTTCCCCTGGAAGGCGGTCAGCTCGTCCGGCCCGGAGCCGGCGTGGCCGGGCTCGATGTCCCGGACCCGCCGCGTGCCTTCCACCGTGCCGTCGCTCGCCCACAGCTCGCGCCCCCCGTCCTCGTCCTCGCCGGTGAAGAACGCCGTGTCTCCCACGGCGCGGACCTCCAGCTCGCAGCAGCGCGGGAGGGCTTCGGCCAGTGGGAAGGTGCCCTCTTCCGTGCCGTCCGTCCTCCAGAGCACGGGATTTCGGTCCTTGTGCAGGAAGAAGAACAGCCGGCCGGCCGCCACGCCGGAAGTCCCTACCAGGAGCGTGTTGTCCGCTTCCTCGGAGGGCAGCGTCCGGATCCTCCCGGTTCCCGGCTCGGTGCCGTCGCTCTTCCAGAGCTCCGGGTCGGGGGCGTAGACGCCGAAGACGGCTTCGCCGCCCAGGGCCCGCAGCCCCTGGGGATAGGAGCCTCCGAGATCGGCCGAGTTGATGTCGGCGACCTGCCGCGTGCCCGCGGCGGTGCCGTCCGTGCGCCAGAGCTCCGTCCCATCGCGCTCTTCGGAGAGACCGAAGAGGAGGCTGCCGTTCAGGACCGCCCCGGGCCCGGCGTAGGCCTGCTCGGGGCCGGTGAGCCGGACCGTCCCCGCGGCGGTCCCGTCGGTGCTCCAGACCGCCCTCGGGCCAGGGCCCTGTTGGGTCGCGAAGACGAGGCGCGTCCCCAGGTGGAACGTCCATGCGTGGTGCAGGAAACAGCCTTCCGGACAGGGGTCGGCCGCCTTGCGGGTGCCCGCCGCGGTGCCGTCCGTAGCCCAGACCGCGGAGCCTTGCGAGTCGCTGCCGACGAAGTAGAGCCGGCCCCGGTACACCGGCCACACGGAAATGACGCCGGCGCAGGCGCCGGGACAGACCTCCCGCAGGAGCCGGGTCCCTTTGCGGGTGCCGTCGGTGATCCAGAGCTCGCTGCCGTGCGGGCCGTCGAACGCCGGAAAGACGAGGCGGTTCGCCAGGGGCTGCTGCCGCGGGATGCGATGCGCGTAGAGGACGCCCGGGAAGGGGGTCGGAAAGAACGCCGCCGGATTCGGGAAGCCGGTCAGGACCCGCGTGCCGCGGCCCGTGCCGTCGCTGACCCAGAGCTCCTGGCCGTTCTTGTCCTGGGCCACGAAGTAGAGCCGGTTGCCGCGAACGAAGCCGTCCAGCAGGAGCGAGGGGCTGCTGCCCCGGGACAGGGTCGTGACCGGCGCCGTTCCCCTGGCCGTGCCGTCGCCGGCCCAGAGCTGCTCGCCGCGGGCCGGGGTAGGCGCGAAGAAGGTCAGCCGGCTGCCGAGGACCCGGAGCTCCTGCGGCGGCGCGCCGGAGGCCGCTGCCGGCAGCGGATCGAGCGCCAGGACCGTCCCGGCCGGCGTGCCGTCGGTCCGCCAGAGGGCGCCTCCCCGCTGCCCGTCGTCGGCGCCGAACCAGAGCCGGCCCTTGTGCTCCACCATTCCGCCGATGGCGGAGCCTTCCGGTCCGGGCCGGAGGTCCGCCAGGAGCCAGGTGCCCACGGGGGTGCCGTCGGTGCGCCACAGCTCGGCGCCATGCTCCTGGTCCCAGGCCACGAAGTAGAGGGCTCCGTGGCTCTCCACCCAGAGCTTCCGCGGATCGATGATGCCCACACCCACGCCCGGGCCGGTCAGGCGCAGGGTCCCGGCGGTCGTGCCGTCGCTGACCCAGAGGCTCGGGTCCGAGGCGGAGTCCTCGGGCGCCAGGAAGAAGTAGAGCCGCTCCGTCGTCAGGAACGTCCGCGGGTATCCGGGGACCTCGGAGACGTGCCAGGTTCCCTCGGGCGTGCCGTCGCTCCGCCACAGGCCGCGGCCCGAAACCCCGTCGTCGGCAAAGAAGAGGGCGGCGCCGCCGACCGTGACCAGCTCCGACGGATCGGAGCCGTCCGACGCCGGCACCGGGTTGATGTCCTTGACGAGGTACGGCTCCAGGCCGGCCGCAGGCAGCGCGAGGAGGAAGGGCAGACAGCAGGCGGCGAAGATCTTCATGAAGCCCTCTTGGAAGACTTCCATCCTACCGTACCCTCACGGGAGGGGGCTCCCTCTCCCGCGAGGCGGGGGAGGACCGGGAGGGGCTTCGGAGAACGCCCGGCGCATCTGGAACAGGAACAGGGCAGCGACCGCCCACAAGAGTCCGAGGGTCACCCAGGTCACCGGTGAGCCGCTGAGTGCAAACGGATTGACCGCGCCGGGCACGGCCGCAGGCACGAGCTCGGTCGTGTTGTTGATCGAGGCGTGCATCAGCATCACGAGCAGCAGGCTGCCCTCGGTCTTCCAATAAAGCCATGCCAGCGCCACCGACAGCGCCGTTACCTTCAGCAGGTAGAGCGGGAAGGACTGGCCCGTGCTCCCGGTGTCAGGCAGGAGGAAGAGCGGCAGGTGCCAGAGCGCCCAGATGACGCCGAGCAGGATGCTGGCGGCGCCGAGGCCCAGGTGCTTCGCGAGACGCGGGAGCGCATATCCCCGCCAGCCCACCTCTTCGCCCGCTTGCACCCAGGTGGACACCAGAATCGCGCCGAGCATCACGGGCCAGGGCGTGTCGCCGAAGGTCGGCCACACGCCCATGGCTACGCGATGAATCAGCGCGCCCGCCAGCTTGATGGCCGCAAAATAGACGACGGCAAAGACATACCAGCGCGCGCCCACCTGCCACCGGCCCATGCGCGCGAGCAGCCGACCCACGCCGGCACGGCCTTCGCGCTGCGCCGTGAGCGCCAGCGCCACGAGCGCCGGCGCGAAGACGCCCAGGAGGAAGACCGGACCACGCACGCCGAAGAAGCCGGTGTTGCCTGGCGCCGCCAAGGCCGCCGCTGCCAACCATGTCACCCAGGTGAGGGCGAAGGTGAGCAGAAAGTATCCAAGCAGAGCGATGCGCCTCATGTCCCGAGCGTCCCAACTTGGCGCCATGGTACCGCACCCCTCTGCTATAGTTCTGAAACTCTAGGAGAACGGGCATGGAGCACTTGCGATCGCTCGTGACGTTCCGGAAGCCGTCCCTGATGGTCGGGCTTCTCTTCCTCCTCATCCCTGTTTCGCCGGCGGCGGCGGACCCGATCCAGCCCGGCATCTGGCGCCTGGACGGGATCACGCCCGGCCTGCCTTCGTCGGACCTCGAGCCGCTGCGCAAGAAGATCGGCAAGGCCACGGTCGTGGCGCTCGGCGAGTCGATGCACACCTCGGGCGGCTACTACGTGGCCAAGCACCGGGTCTTCCGCGACCTCGTGGAGCGCGCGGGGTTCCGCGCCATCGGCTTCGAAAGCCCATGGTCCGCGGCCGAGGCCCTCTCCGCCTACGTCAAGACCTGCAAGGGCTCGCCCGAGGAGGCGCTCCAGGGGATCGACTCCGTCTGGCAGAGCGCCGAGATGGTGGAGCTGGTGCAATGGATGTGCGACTGGAACCGCACGCACAAGAAGGCGAAGGACCGCCTCGATCTCTTCGGCTTCGACATCCGGCAACCGGAAGCGGACGGTCCGGCCCTGATCGCCTTCCTCGCCCGCATCGGCGTGACCGGGGACGACCCGCTCGCGGCCGGCGTGCAGCGCTGCAACGGGGTGTCCGGTCCCCGTGCGCCGCACGGCCAGGTCCAGGCCGGGGACCACGCCGCCTGCATGGAGGCGCTCGACGCCATCGCTCAGCGGTTCAGCTCGGATTCGAAGAACATCGTCAAGAAGACGTCCAAGGCGGACTTCGATTGGGCCAAGGTGCGGCTGGTCAGCCTGCGGAGCTGGCAGGGGTTCAGCTTCTATATGGGCTCCGACTTCAAGCGCGCCGACGAGGAGCGCGACGCCGGCATGGCCTACGTCCTGCGCGCCATGCAGTCCCTGCGGCTGCCCAAGAAGACGAGGCTGGTGACCTGGGCGCACAACTTCCATGTCTCCAAGGCGCCGATGGAAGACCCCAACGGCCTCGCGAGCACGATGGGGACGTACCTCGCCGCCGTCCTCGGCTCCAACTACTTCGCCATCGGTTTCATCAGCTCGGCCGCGGCGTACGACGAGCCGGGCCGCTGCGGCACGATCCGGGCGTCCGCCAGCTCCCTGGAAGCGAGGCTGCACGGCCTGGGAGAGGACTACCTGCTGGTGGATCCCGCGGTGGGCTCCCCGGCCCTCGATCCCGGGAGCTCCCTCCTGGTCAGCGGCTTCGACATCGTGCCGCGGGACCACTACGACGCCCTCGTCTACCTCCGCGAGTCGCCGAAGATGGTCCCGCTGGGCCGGCCGCCCTGCTAGAAGCCGCGCGCGGCCGGCGGCTCTCCTCAATACGCCGTCCCGGCTTCGATCTGCTTGATCAGATCTTCGAGGTTCTTGCGGCTGGGCTCGTTGGGGGCCTGCGGCAGGGCCTCGCGGGCGTACTTGAGCGCCTCGTCCTTGTGGCCGAGCGCAGCGTGGCCGCGGGCGAGGCCGACGTTCACCGGCCACTGGCCCGGAAAGCGCTTCGCGTTCAGCTCGAAGACCGCGAGCGCCTCGGCATATTTCTTGTCGGCCTGGAGCTGGCGGCCATAGGTGTGGATGTCGAAGGCTCCGGCCGTGGGATGGTTGAGGGCCGTGTCCATCGTCTTCTTCGCTTCCTCGGTCTTGCCGTTGGCGGCCTGGAGCTGCGCGAGCGTGGAGAGGGTGGCGATGTTGGCCTGGCCCAGGGGCGGATTGGCCGCCTGCTCGGCCCAGCGCAGGCCCTCCTCCAGGTTCGTCTTGTGGGTCAGGGCGTACTGGGCCGCCGCGTTCCAGCCCTGCCAGGTGAAGCCGGGGCTCGAGCGCAGCTCGTGGCGCAGGTTCTGGACGTAGAGGTCCACCGCGTTGGGGACGGCGATGTCGAAGGGGACCTGCAGGTTCTCCCACTTGAGCGCCACGGTCGCCTTGTCCGGGTGGCGGTCGGTGAACTCATAGGAGAGCCACTCGTGGTACTCGCTCTTGGCGGGCTTCGCCTTGACGCGCAGGGCATCTTCCTTCGCGTCGTAGGTGAAGCTCCCCCAGGAGGTGTAGTTCTTCGAGAAGACGACCGTCCACTCCTCCTGGCCGGGGATGAAGTGCAGGCCGTAGGAGCCGGCCGGGAGCGGCTGGCCCTGGACCTGGATGTCGTGGGTCGTGGTGAAGACGGTGTTCTCGTTGGCGCCGCCGCGCCAGGGGCAGTTGTCGCCGCAGGTGCCGAAGCCGAGGTTGGCCATGCCGTAGGGCACCAGACCGCCCCAGATCTTGCCCGCGCGGTCCTCCCCGGTGGGGCCGTGGACGTCGGGGCTGCTGTAGTCGAGCGTCACCTTGACCAGGCCGATCTGCTGGGTGACGGTTGACCTCATGTTGTCGCCGTCGGGCGGCAGGGTGACGCCGGGGAACTGGGCGGCGGCGGGCAGGGCCAGGGCCGCGGCCGCCGCATAGACCAGGACAGGGATTCGGGTCATGGGGACTCCTTTCCTCTTTGGAGCTTAGCTACGCAAGCCAGGCGGAAAGGTTATCCGGCTAGTGCCCTGTCACGCCGGAAAAGATGGATCCTCTGTAGGGGCACCCCTTGTGGGTGCCCTTCCGGAGGGCGGCCACAAGAGCCGCCCCTACAACCCCGCAATTCAAGCGTGACGGGGCACTAGTGCCCGCTGGACCCCCAGAGCTCCTCCAGGCGGGCGTCCCGGCCGCAGCCCGTGCGGTAGAACTTGTAGCGGATCGGGTTCTTCTGGTAGTAGTCCTGGTGGTACTCCTCGGCCGGATAGAAGGTCGAGGCCGGCACGATCTCGGTCGCCACCTTCCTCTCCAGGAACTTCTTCTGCACCTGCGCCTTGCTCTCCTCGGCCAGGCGCTTCTGCTCGGCGTCGTGGTAGAAGATGGCGGTCCGGTACTGAGTGCCGTGGTCGCAGAACTGCGCGTTCGCGGTGACCGGGTCGACGTTGTGCCAGTAGACGTCCAGGAGCTTCGCGTAGCTGACCTTGGATGGGTCGTAGACCACCTGGACGGACTCGGCATGGCCGGTGCCGCCCGCGGAGACCTCCTCGTAGGTGGGGTTCTTCTTCGTGCCGTCGGTGTAGCCCGAGGTCGTCGAGACTACGCCGTCGAGCTTGTCGAAGGGGGGCTCCATGCACCAGAAGCAGCCGCCGGCAAAGGTGGCCTTGGCGAGGTTGCCCGGGGTCTGTGCGGCGGTGGCAGGACGATCGGATCCAGCGAAAGAGCCGGCCAGGATCGCCAGGGCGAACAGGGCGGCCAGGATGGCGAAGGTCTTCTTCATAAGAGGCTTCATGTCGGGTTCTCCTTGCATTCCACCAATGTACGCAACCGGCCGGCCGGGGGGATTCATCCCGGATCAGGCTACAATGACGCCGCCGTAGCGATTCCGGAAGAGGAGGCATGCATGAGGCTGGCCCTGGTGAACCTCAAGGGAGGCGTCGGCAAGACCACGACGGCCGTGAACCTGGCCGCGGCGTTCGCGCGCAGCGGCCTCAAGGCGCTGGTGGTGGATCTCGATCCGCAGGGCTCGGCGAGCCTGTCGTTCGGGGTGCACCGGGAGGAGGCCGATCCCTCCCTGGCGGAGGTGCTGACCGGGAAGACCGACGTCGCCGCCGCGGTCCGCCCCACCGGCGTCGAGGGGATCGACCTGATCCCGGCCTCGCTGCGCCTGGCCGGGCTCGATCTCGCCCTGGCGCGCAAGCACGAGCCGGAGAAGCTGCTCAAGAAAGCGCTCGCCCCCCTGCGCCGGCGCTACGACGTGACGCTCATCGACTGCCCGCCCGGGCTGTCGGTCCTCAGTCTCAACGGCCTGGCCGCGGCCAACGCGTTCGTGGTGCCGGTGGTGCCGCACAGCCTGGACATGGAGGCCCTGGCCGGGTTTCTGGAGCTGCTGGAGTCGTCCCGCGAGCGGATCGGCAAGCTGCCCGAGAACCTGGGCATCCTCCTCACCATGGTGGACCACCGCACGCTGGTGACCGACGAGCTGGTGCAGGCGATCCGCAAGCGCTACGGCCAGCAGGTGCTGCGCACCGAGATCCCGGTCAACGTACGGCTCGCCCAGGCCCCCGGGCAGGGGCGCACCATCTTCGGCTTCGAGAGCTGGTCGACCGGCGCCTTCGCCTACGGCAAGCTCGGCGCCGAGATCCTCCGCCGCGCCAGGAAGGCCGGGCTGCTGTAGGGGCACCCCTTGTGGGTGTCCCCAGGGAGGGCGGCCACAAGGGCCGCCCCTACAGGGCCCGTTTCACGAGCTGGCCGCAGGCGCCCTGGACGTCGCGGCCCCGGCTGCGGCGCACCGTGACGAAGCAACCGTGCTCGTGGAGGCGGCGGGCGAAGGCCTGGACGCGGTCCTCCTCCGGCTCCAGGAAGACGGCGTGCGGGTGCTCGTTCATGGGGATCAGGTTGACGTTGTGGCGGTGCCGCAGGTCCCCCAGCCAGTCGACCAGCCGGTCCGCGTCCTCCAGCGTGTCGTTCACCCCGCCGAGGAGCACGTACTCGAAGATGAGGCGCTCGTGGCGCTTGAGCTGCCAGGTGTCGAGCGCCTGCCGCAGGCGGGCCAGGTTCCAGGCGCGGTTGACCGGCATGGTGGCGGAGCGCGCTTCGTCGGTGGTGGCGTTGAGCGACACCGCGAGCTGCGGCCGGGGGGTCATCCTGGACAGCCGCTCGATGCCCGAGACCAGGCCGGCCGTGCTCACCGTGATCCGCCAGGGCGAGAGGAGGGTCCCGTCCGGGTGGCAGAGGACGGTGATGGCCCGGTGGACGTGGTCGAGGTTGTGGAGCGGCTCCCCCATCCCCATGAAGACCAGGTAGAGGGACTCGCCGAGCTGCGGTCCCATCTCGCGCATGATGGCGAGCACCTGGCCCACGATCTCCCCCGCCGTGAGGTTCCGCAGGATGCCCATGGCCCCGGTCGCGCAGAAGGTGCAGCCCATGGCGCACCCGACCTGGCTCGACACGCAGTAGGTCACCCGGTGGTCGCCGCAGCCGGGATAGCCCCGCGGCATGTGGATCGCCTCGATGCGATGGCCGTCCGCGAGCCCGAGCACGAGCCGGGTGGCGCCGTCCGTGGAGGGGTGGCGCTCCAGGATCGTGGGCAGGGAGAGATCGGTGCGCTCCTCCAGCCAGGCGCGGGTCTCGCGGGAGAGGAACAGGCTGTCCGGCCGCCAGGTGCGCACCCGCTGGAGCCGCGCGAACACGTGCGCGGGCCGGCCCGGGCAGCCCAGCGCGGCCAGGTCGTCGGGCAGGAGCGCCCACGCCGAGGGCGGGCCCTCGCGCTCGGGAGTCCGGCGCTCCCAGGGGCGGTCGGTGGTAGGGACGACGTGCAGCATCGGCGGGAGTGTAGCGTACCCGATGTGAGGAAGGCTTGCCCCAGAGCTGTGGGTAGGTGGGGGCGCCTCCACCGGAGGCGCAGGCACGTAGCCCCGGGTTTCAACCCGGGGCTGCCGCGGAGGGCCGCCCCGCCCGCCCCGGGTTTCAATTCGGGGCTGCTGTGGTGGAGGGCCGCCCCCCCGCCCCGGGTTGAAACCCGGGGCTACGTGCCTGCACCCTCCTCCGGAGGGCGCTTTACCCGCCCGGCCGGCAGGGAGCGCCCGCCGCGTAGCGGGTCAGCTCCTTCTCCATGGGGGCCACCCGTTCGGGGGGCCCCTCCTGGCGGGCAGCCGCAATCGCCTTGCGCTGCCACTCGGCGGCTTCGTCGCAGCGGCCGGACTCGGCCAGGGCGAGGGCCACGGTCTCGGTGTAGGTCGCGGTGGGCTTGGCGGCGTGGACCTGCATGGCCAGGTCGACCGCCCGCTTGCCGTCGCGGAGGGCCGGGTCCGGCGCCGCGGCGAGCAGCCGGGCGAGGCCGTGGACGATGCGGCCGCTGCCCGGAAGGTTGCCCATCGCCGACTCCAGCACGTCCAGCGCCTCGCGGTAGCGCTGGCTGCCGACCAGGAGGTTTGCCTCGCCCATCCAGGCGCGCTCGTCCTGGGGGAGGAACCCGGCGGCCTTCTCGTAATGGATCAGCGCCGCAGCGGGCTTGCCCGTGCGCTCCAGGACCTGCGCCAGCTCCAGGTGAGCCGCGCCGTCCCGAGGCTCGATGCGGACCGCCTCTTCCAGATGCGCGACGGCGTCGGCATCGTAGCCGTCCTGGGCGAGGAGCAGGGCGAGGTTGTAGTGGGCCGTGCCGTTGTCCGGCGCGAGCTTCAGGGCCTCCTGGAACTGCTGCACCGCTCCCTTGCGGTCGCCGGTCTGGACCAGCGCCGCGCCCAGGTTGATCCGGGCCGGCACGCTGCCCGGCCGCGCCTCGACCGACTTGCGGAACTCGGCCGCGGCATCGGCATAGCGGCCGAAGCGGAACGCCACCCGGCCGCGCAGGAGGTGGGCCATCTCCCCCTGGCGGAGCTGCTCCAGCTCGTCGATCAGCGGATCGGCGGGGCGGATTCCCACGCGTCCCGCCTTCGCCAGGTGATCGCGCGCCTTGTCCAGGTCCCCGAGGCCGCGGTAGGCGAGCGCCAGCGGGTGGTGGAGACGGTCGGCCTCGGGCGCCGCGGCGAGGGCCGCCTCCAGGTGCTCGGCCGCCTCCTGGAACTGCCGGCGGGAGAGCGCGATCTCGCCCAGGCCCGCCCGCGCCGACGCGTTCCTGGGATCGGCGCCGAGGACCTGCTTGAGGATCCTCTCGGCGTCGTCCGGATGGTTGCCGGCCAGCAGGACCTCCGCCAGATGGATCCAGCCTGGAAGGAAGCCGGGCTGCAGCTCCAGCGCCTTCTCGTAGGAAGCCTCGGCCTCCTCCGGACGGCCCATGGCCTGCGCCAGGTAGCCCGCGTAGTAAGGCCAGCGGAAATCCTTGGGGGCGAGCAGGGACGCGTTAGCATAGGCCGGGGCCGCCGCCTCGGCGAGGCCGTAGGTGTGGTAGAGCCGGCCCAGATCGCCGTAGGCGTCGGCCAGCTCCGCGGGGTTGGTGAGAGCATCGACCAGCGCGCGGGCGTCGCGGAGCTGCGCCGCCACCTCGGGCTCCAGACCCTCCAGGCTCGGGGTGGGCAGGGGCTGGAGGGCGGGTGTTTGGGCCGGTGTCTGGGCCGTGAGGGACGACAAGGACAGCAGGGACAACAAGGACAGCAGGGACAGGGTCTTCATCAACGCTCCTTCAGGATCATGTACCGTCCGGCGGGCAGTCCCCGCCATTCCTCCACCTTGCCGCCCGGCCGGTGGATGCGCACGGCGGACAGCGGCTTGTCTCCCAGCCCCACGATCACCCGCGGATCACTCGCGGAAGCATAGCTGCCATCCGTGTGCGACCGCCGCCAGAGCGCGGGAGCGCCGGGGCGGAGCACCTCCACCTGCTCACCCGGGACGCTGCCGTCCACGCCGATCCAGGGCCGCTGGCCGCCTGCCTGGTTCAGCAGCAGCCGGGCGGGACCGTGGTTGTAGAGGACCAGGATATCTGTATCGCCGTCGTTGTCCACGTCCCCGAAGGCGGCGCCGCGGCCGACTCCGGGAGCTTTGAAGACGCCGGGCACCTCCTCCAACCGGCCCGAGACGTTGCGGTAGAGCTGGTCGGTCTGGGCGAGAGGGTCCCCGGCCGATTCCTGGATGCGCACCGCGCCGCTCGTGATGAACAGGTCGAGCCAGCCGTCGTTGTCGTAGTCGATCCAGGAGGTCCCGAACGAGGTGAAAGGGAGCGAGCCCAGGGCCGCGCCGGACTCGGTCGAGCGGTCCTCGAACATGCCGGTGCCGTCGTTGACGTAGAGCGTGTTCGTCTCGCCCGTCAGGTGGGTGACGAAGAGGTCCTCGTCGCCGTCGGCATCGAAATCGCCGGCGTCGACACCCATGCCGGCCTCGGGCTGGCCGCGGCGGTTGACCGCGGCTCCGGCGAGCAGGGCGTCGTCGCGGAAGGTGCCGTTCCCCTGGTTCATCCAGAGGAAGGAGGGAGCGCCGTCGTTGGCCACGTAGACGTCGGTCCAGCCGTCGCGGTCCGCATCGAAGGCGATCACGCCGAGTCCGGGTCCGGGCTGGCGGGCGATGCCGGCGCGGCCCGAAACATCCTCGAAGGTGCCGTCTCCCCGGTTGCGGTAGAGGGTGTGCGGCAGCGGCGGGAAGTCGGCGGGTCCGCAGTAGTCGCGGCGGCTGCTCGCGGCGAAGCACTTCGGGTTCTTCTCCACCGAATAGTCCACGTAGTTGGCCACGTAGAGGTCGAGCCAGCCGTCGCGGTCCAGGTCGAAGAAGGAGGCGCTGACGCTCCAGCGCGGATCGCCCGTGCCCGAACGCTCCGTCACGTCGGTGAACGTGCCATCGCCGTTGTTGCGGTACATCCGGTTGGCGCCGTAATTGGTCAGGTAGAGATCCACCCAGCCGTCGTTGTCGATGTCCCCGGTCGCGACCCCCATGCCGTAGTCCAGGGCCTTGAGGCCGCTCTTTTCCGTGACATCCACGAAATGGAGAGAGTCGTTGCGGTAGAGCCGGCCGCCCGGGCGAGGCGGAGGGCTGCCCGCGCCGAGCTGCGCGCCCTGGACGAACCAGGCGTCGAGGTCGCCGTCGTGGTCGTAGTCGAAGAGCGCGCCGCCCTGCCCCATCATCTCGGGAAAGTACATCTCGCCCGACATGCCGTTGAAGTGGACGAAATCGAGGCCCGTCTGCGCGGCGGCGTCCACGAAGGGGTCGGCAGCCGAGGCAGGCCCTGCAACGGCGACGAGGATACAGACGAGCTTGCGGGGGTCCACCGGCCTAGTCTAGTAGAATGGCTCCAACCTTTTCGAGGAGAGATCATGAGCTGGACTCGGAGCCTGCTGGCCGTCCTGTTGCTGTCTGTCCCTGCCGCCGCCGAGACGGTGCCGCCGCTCATCCTGCCGGACTTGGCGGAGGCTACCGTGACGACTCCTCCTCCCCTGCGCTTGGCCGAGTCGCAGCCAGCCCGGGTGACGCTGCGCCGCGCCGCGGAGGGCGCGCTCGACCGGATCGACGCCATGACGCTCCGCAACCTATCAGGAGCGCTGCCGGTGCAGAACGGCTTCGCCCGGCCGCTCCCCTCGCCCGTGCGCATGCGCCTGGCCGCGGGCGCTTCTTCGTCGGACGCCCGCGTCTGGGGCACCCGCGTGCGGGTGGCGGGAGCCTGGCGCCTGCGCCTGCACCTGGAGAAGGTGAGCCTCCCGGCCGGAACGCGCTTCTGGGTCTGGGGAGCCGGCGAGGAGCCGCGGCCGTTCGGGCTGGAGCTGCTCGGGCCGGACGACGACCTCTGGACGCCCAGCGTGAGCGGCGAGGACCTGTTCCTGGAGGCCGCGCTGCCGGCCGCCGAAACCGGCCGCCTGGAGATCCGCGAGGTCGGCGAGCTCTTCCGCCTCGGGTCGCTCATCCCCGTCTTCGAGCCGCTCGGCGAGTGCATCCAGGACGCCACCTGCATCGGCACGGGGACGTTCGACGCCATTGCCGCGGCCCGCAAGGCCATCGCGCACCTGGAGTTCGAGGACGATGGCGACTTCTTCATCTGCAGCGGCGGCCTGCTCAACGATGCCCAGAGCTCGGGCACCCCGTACCTGCTCACGGCCAACCATTGCTTCTCGAGCCAAGCCTCGGCGTCGAGCCTGGAAGCCTTCTGGGACTTCAAGACCTCCTCCTGCAACGGCAACACCCCCAATCCGAGCTCGCTGCCGCGGAGCAACGGCGCCACCCTGCTCGCCACCGGCGGGTCGAGCGACTTCACGTTCGTACGCCTGAGCTCGGTCCCGACGGGCCGGGCTTTCCTGGGCTGGACCACGAACGCCCTGGCGAACGGCACGGTCCTGCACCGCGTTTCGCACCCGGCGCCCGATTTCGACGCGCTCCCCCAGTCCTACTCGCGGACGACCGTGAGCACCTCCACGGATACCTGCAGCGGCGCGCCCCGGCCGCGGTATCTCTACGCTCTTCCTTCGCTAGGAGGCACCTTCGGCGGCAGCTCCGGCTCGCCCGTGATGATCCAGGGGGGCATCGTGGTCGGCCAGCTCAACGGCGGCTGCGGCGACGACCCGGAGGACGGCTGCGCCGCGGGCAACTCGGAGCTCGACGGCGCGTTCGCCTCGACCTTCCCTTCGATCGCCCAGTTCCTGGGCACGGTGCAGGCCGGGCCGTGCACGCCGAACGCCACCACGCTCTGCATCGACAACCAGCCGGGCGACCGCCGTTTCAAGGTGCAGGTGACCTTCCAGTCGCCGCAGCTCTCGGGCAACGGCAACGCGGTCCCGCTGTCGAGCCTGGGGGTCAATTCCGGAGGGCTCTTCTGGTTCTTCGGCTCGACCAACCCCGAGCTTCTGGTCAAGGTGCTCAACGGCTGCGGCCTCAACAATCGCTTCTGGGTCTTCTGGTCGGCAGGCACGGATGTCGGGCTCTCGCTCACCGTGACCGACACGGTGCGCGGCAGCTCGAAGAGCTACACGAACAACCAGGGCACCGCGGCCAAGCCCGTGCAGGACACGAACGCTTTGCCGTGCGGGTGAGGATTCCCCAGCCCCTATGCGTGCTTCGCTTCGCCGCCGCTCGCCACCACATCGAATACGGCCTCGGGATGCTTCTCTACCACTCTTAGAAGCACCCGAGCGCTACCTTCTGGCTTGCGGCGCCCCTGCTCCCAGTTGCGGAGGGTCCCTACACTGATGCCCATCATGGCTGCAAACCTCGACTGGCTCAGCCCATGTTTCTCACGAAGATTGCGGACATCGAGCTCATCAAAATGAAACGAGCGAGAAGGGGACCGCTCGCCACGAAGGATCTCTCCCCCCTGGCGAACGCTCTCGAGAAGCTCGTCAAACAATTCCTTCTTCATGGGTACTCCTTTTCTACTACCAGCCGGAGAGCCTTGCGTTGAGCCGGAGTCAAATCTCCTCGCTCATTCTTGGGGTACACGAATAACATGAGGATCGTCTCGGAGGCAGCGTGCCAAAAGTAGATCACCCGAGCTCCCCCACGCTTGCCTCGGCCGAGGGCTCCCCAGCGCAGCTTCCGGATCCCCCCTGCGCCACGGATGACACTCCCGGCAGCAGGCTGCTGAACGAGCTCCAGTTGGAGCGAGCGATATTCATCTGCGGTAAGAAGATCGTCGATCCTTGCGGTGAATGACTTCGTCTCGACGATGACCACAGCCCGAGAATACGCCAGTGGCGCATGCCGGTCAAGGTTGAGGTCCTCTACGGCAGCCGCAGCACCAGGATCGTCTGGTCGTCCTCGCGCAGACCGTAGCCGGCGTGGCGCTCGACGTCTTCGAGGACGCCGTCGCGCAGCCCTTCGACGCTGCGGCGGGCGTGGCGGGTGAGGCTCTGCTCCAGGCGATCGAAGCCGTAGAGCTGGTCCGAGCCCTCCGGCCGCGCCTCGATCAAGCCGTCGCTGAACAGGAAGAGCGTGTCCCCCGGCGAGAGGCGGGCGGTGCGCGGCTGCACCTCCAGACGGCCGCGGACACCCAGCGGGTAGGCGATCGACTCCAGCGCTTCCACCTGGCCGTCGATCGTGATGCGGTAGGGGAACAGGTGGCCCGCGCTGGCGTAGACCAGCTCCCGCTTCTGCGGGTCGAGCAGGGCATAGCAGAGCGTGGCGAGCAGCCGCTTGCGGGCGGTCTGGAACACCGTGCGGTTGAGGGTTTCGAAAACCGCGGCGACCCCGGGATCGAACGTCACCTGTACCGCAAGCGCCGACTTGGCCATCGACATCACCAGGCCGCTGGAGACGCCGTGCCCGGCCACGTCCCCCACGGCCACGGCGAGGCGGCCGTCCTCCAGGGCCAGCACATCGTAGAAATCGCCGCCCACCTCGGAAGCCGGCAGGTAGGCGTGCGCGATCTCCACCCCGTAGAGGCTCGGCGGCAGCTCGGGCAGGATCGAGCTCTGGATGCGCCGCGCCGTCTCCAGCTCCACCCGCTGGCGCTCGCGCTCGGCGATGCGGCGCACGTGCGGCGGCACGTCCTCATACCGGTAGTGGAACTCCCGGCGGCTGCGCAGGGAGCCGATGCTCACGAGAAGCGGCGCCGCCGCGAGCACGACCGCCGCCCAGCCGTGGACGCGCAGGGCGGCATCGTCGGCCAGCAGCAGGGGGAAGGCCAGGAGGACCACCTGCGACACGAGGCCGGTGATCAGCGCGGCCAACAAGTCGGCGCGCAGGAACGCCAGCACCGGTCCCAGCGTGGCGATCATCGCGAAAAGGAACCCCCAGCGCACGGGCACGATCATGGCCGCCTGGAAGAACACCACGGCCCCCGCCGCGAGCGCCGCCAGGATTCCGGCGGCAACCCCCAGGCGTTTGGCGGTCATGGGCAGGACACAAAGGGTGATCGCCAGGATCGGCGACAGGCTGTAGGCGAGGACCCGGGTCAGCAGCTCCAGGCTCGGGACGCGGCTGTCGCCGGGCTCGAACAGCGCGAGGAGCGGCGACACGCCGAGCCCGCGGAACGCGAGCAGCAGGGCTGCGAGCAACCCCGCGAGCGCCAGGCCGCCGGCCACGCCGCGCAGGGCCGAGCGGGCCACGGTCGCGGTCCCCCACTGGCGCTGGAACAGCGCGTCGAAGGCCGCCAGCTTGTGCCCCCAGCGTTCGCGGCAGACCGACTCGCCCACGCACCAGCCGACGAACGCGAGCACCGCGAACGGCAGCACCCAGAAGATCATTGTGATCATGGCCACGAGCCAGGTCGTCTGCTGGCGCGTGGCCACGCCGAAGCCGACCCTCTGCGCTTCCGTGCGGGCCATGAGCATCACCAGCATCAGGCCGGACAGGAGCACCGCGGCGAAGATCTGCGAGCCGCGCTTCACCCCGATCTCCCCCTCGTGGTAGCGCTTGAGAAATGGCGCGCCGACCAGGGCCGCGAGGAGATAGGCGCCCAGGAGCCGCGCGAAGCCCGCGAACTGGGCCGGCTGGAGGGTCCGCTGCAGATCCCGCTCCGCCGGGTCGTCGTACCAGGGGAAAAAGCCGGCCAGGCGGTCACCGGAGAACCGCACGGCCACGCCGTGAGCGCCCGCCTGGCCCGGCGCCGTGGTCCGGTCGGGGTAGCGCACGTCCGTATCCGTGCGGGCCGCGAGCTGCTGCGTGCGCAGCTTCGGCTCGGCGAAGCGGGCGAGGTCGAACCCCTGTTGGGCCAGGAAGGCATCGGCCCGCTCGCGCGCCTGCTCCGGAGAGATGGTCCTGCCCGCGGCCTGGGGATCGAGATGGAGCTGGAGCGCCAGCACCTCGCCCGACGGCGACACCGACGCCTGGTAGACCCACTCCTCGCGCTGTCCCGTCTTGGGATAGACGACCACCTCCCAGTTGACGATCCGCTTCGGCAGGCCGGTCGACTGAAGGCGCTCCAGGCTGTCGCCGGCGTCGAGCGCGAGGTGCAGCCGGCGCTCCAGGATGAAGTCGCGGTTGACGGCGGTGACCACGTAGGGGTCCGGCACCGGATCGCCGAGGTCGGTCAGCCGCTCGAGCGCAATGGCCGCGGCCTCGGCGCGGTTCACGGACCAGTGCGGAGGAAGGAAAGGGAACGCCCGCGGCCAGGCCCAGGCCAGGAGCAGCACCCCGGCGAGGCCCGCCAGGGCCCAGAGAAGGAGATCGCGCGAAGTTCGCACTCGTCTGATGATACGGGAAGAGGGGGGCGCAGGTTGCCCCCGCCCCCTACTTCGGCAGCGCGCCGACCAGCTCGCGCACGGCCTCGGCGGACTTCTCCAGGGCCGCTTTCTCTTCCGCGGTCAGCTCCAGCTCGATCACCTGCTCCATGCCGCCGCGGCCCAGGCGGGCCGGCACACCCACGAACAGGTCGTGGAGGCCGTACTCGCCCTGGAGCAGCACGGCGCACGGGAGGATCTTCTTCTTGTCGTGCAGGATCGCCGCGACCATGTCGTACACCGCCGCGGACGGGGCGTAGTAGGCCGAGCCCTGCTTGTAGTAGTTGACGATCTCGATGCCGCCCTTGCGGGTGCGGTCGTTGATCGCCTCGATCCGCTCCGCGGAGAGGAGCTGCGGCAGCGGGATGCCGTTGACCGTGGCATAGCGCGGCAGCGGCACCATGGTGTCGCCGTGGCCGCCGAGGACGAACGCGTCCACGTCCTCGACCGAGACGCCGAGCTCGGAGGCGATGAAGTAGCGCATGCGTGCCGCGTCGAGCACGCCGGCCATGCCGAACACGCGCTCGCGGGGGAAGCCGGAGACCCGGCGCGCCACCTCGCACATGGCGTCGAGCGGGTTGGTCACCAGGATCAGGATCGTGTCGGGCGAGCGCTCGACCACCTGGCGCACCACCTCGCCGACGATCTCCTGGTTCTTGGCGAGCAGGTCGTCGCGGCTCATGCCCGGCTTGCGCGCCAGGCCGGCGGTCACGACCGTGACCTGCGAGCCCTCGGTCGGGCCGTAATCGCCGCCGCCGGAGATCTTCGCGTTGAAGCCGAGCACCGGCGCGGCCTCCATCATGTCCAGGGCCTTGCCGGTCGCCAGCTCGGCGGCCACGTCCACCATGACCACGTCGGCCAGCTCGGCCTCGGCGATCCTCTGCGCAGTAGTGGCGCCGACGTTGCCGGCGCCCACCACGGTGACTTTGTATCTCATGGAAATCTCCGTGAATTACAGGTTTGCGACGATCGCTTCCGCGAACTCGGAGGTCTTGAGCAGGGTGGCCCCGTCCATCTGGCGCTCGAGGTCGTAGGTCACCCGCTTCTGCTCGATCGTGCGGCCGAGGGCGGTCTCGATGCCGGACGCCGCCTCGTGCCAGCCCATCCAGCGCAGCATCATGCAGCCGGAGAGGATCAGCGATCCCGGGTTGACCTTGTCCTGGTTGGCGTACTTGGGAGCGGTGCCGTGGGTGGCCTCGAACACGGCGATCCCGTCCCCCTCGTTGCTGCCGGGGGCCATGCCGAGCCCGCCCACCTGGGCGGCCAGGGCGTCGGAGAGATAGTCGCCGTTCAGGTTCGTGGTGGCCAGGACGTCGTACTCGTCCGGCCGCAGCAGGGCCTGCTGGAACATGGAATCGGCGATGCGGTCCTTGACCACGATGCGGCCATCCGGGGCCTTGCCGTTGTGCTTCTCGTACACGTCGTTCTCGGTGACCGTGCGCTCGCCGAACTCGTCGCGCGCCACCTCGTAGCCCCAGTCGCGGAAGGCGCCCTCGGTGAACTTCATGATGTTGCCCTTGTGCACCAGGGTGACACTCTTGCGCCCGCACTCCAGGGAGTAGCGCAGGGCCTTGCGCACCAGCCGCTTGGAGCCGAACGTCGAGATCGGCTTGATGCCGATGCCGCTGTCCGGCCGGACCTCCTTGCCGAGCTGGCCGAGGAAGTCGATGAGCTTCTTCGCGTTCTCCGAGCCCGCCGGCCACTCGATGCCGGCGTACACGTCCTCGGTATTCTCGCGGAAGATCACCATGTCCACGTTCTCGGGCTCCTTGACCGGCGAGGGCACACCCTTGAACCAGCGGACGGGCCGGACGCAGGCGTAGAGGTCGAGCACCTGGCGCAGGGTGACGTTGAGGCTGCGGATGCCGCCGCCGACCGGCGTGGTCAGCGGACCCTTGATGGCGACGCGGTACCGGGTGATGGCGTCGAGCGTGTCCTTGGGGAGCCACTCGCCGGTGCGGGTCTGGGCCTTCTCGCCGGCGAGCACCTCGAACCAGGCGACGGAGCGCTTGCCGCCGTAGAGCTTCTCGACCGCGCCGTCGATCACACGGCGGGTGGCGCGCCAGATGTCCGGCCCGGTGCCGTCCCCCTCGATGAACGGAATGATGGGCCGGTCCGGCACTTCCAACCGGTCCTCCCCCGGCTTTTCTCCCGGGGTCCAGCCGATCTCCTGGCCGTCCGCGGGCGGCGTCATGTCGTTGTAGGTCCTGGCCACGCCCGTGCTCCTCCTGGGATGGTAGTAGGGAAAGGGTGAGCCCGAACAGGTCTGCCCGGACGCGGCGGGTACGCTATCACAAGCGCCGTGCTAGATTGGCCGCCATGGACTGGGACGCCCTGATCGCCGCCGCCGCCCGCGCCCGCGCCAACGCCTATGCGCCCTACAGCCGGTACCCGGTCGGCGCGGCCCTGCTCATGGAGGACGGCTCCATCTGGGCCGGCGCGAACGTGGAGAACTGCATCCCGTCGCTCGTCACCTGCGCCGAGCGCAACGCCATGACCGCCGCAGCCTCGGCCGGCCTGCGCAAGCCGCAGGCCGTGGCCGTGATCACGGACTCCAGCCCGCCCGCCCGTCCCTGCGGCCTCTGCCGCCAGATGCTCTCGGAGTTCGCGGAGGACCTCCCCATCCTGGTGGCGAACACGCAGGGGGAGCGGGAGGAGACCACGCTCTCGAAGCTGCTCCCGGACCGCTTCTACCTGGCTCCGGGCAGCCGGTAGGCCCTACAAGGCTCCCACCGCCCACCCCACCAGCACCATCAAGCCGACCAGGGTCAGGAGCAGCGGCACCAGCCAGAGCAGGTACCTCCGCCCCGGACGCGGGGGTTGATCCCCGGATCGGGGCTCGCCGCGGTGAAGCTGGGCCAGCGCCTGGAGCTGGGCGCGGCGGAGAAAGCCGCTCTCCCAGCCCGCGGGCGAGGGGTCCTCCAGGTCCACGAAGGTGCCGGCCGCGCTGTCGAATGCCACCCAGCCGTTCTGGCGGCAGAGCCGGACGATCGCCGGCAGCGGGTTGCCGAACCCGCGCACGTGCAGGCCGATGGAGTCCACCACGCCGCGCGACGGGAGCTGCACGTCGATCGAGTAGGCGCGGCCGTCGTAGATCCCCTCGACCGGCTCCGTCCAGTCGACGCCGGGCAGCGCGCGGCTCACCGCTCTCCGCACCTCGGCCGCCATCCCCAGCGGTTTGAGCCGGGGACGGTCCTCCGGCGGCTCGGAGGCGGACTCGGGGTGGAGGATCAGGACGTCCCAGCTCACCCGCCGAGCCGGAAGTGCGGGTTCTCGATGATCCCGAAGGCATTGCCGAACGGATCGAGCACCGCGGCCACGCGGATGCCTCCGCCGACGTCCTGCAACGCGTGGTGCTCCCTGGCTCCCAGGGAGAGGAGGCGCTCCAGCTCGCGGGCGGCGTTCTCCACTCCCCAGTAGGCGACGACCCCGCCGGCGCCCGCCGCCGAAGGGGCCGCGTTCGGGTCGAGCCCGAGCTCGAACCCGCCGACGTTGAAGCCGACGTAGAACGGCTCGTCGAAGTACGGCGGGAACCCCAGGATGCGGGTGTACCACTCCTTGGCGGCCTGGAGGTCGCCGGCGGGATAGAGGACCGTGCGGAGCCCGAGAAAAGGTGTCTCGCTCATGGCGCGCAAGCTTACCGCGCCTTAATGTCGGTCGTAATGTAGCGTCGGCAGAATAGGCAAATCCGGTTGGTACAAGGCGGGTAGGAGACTGGGGGGCCGGCTTCGGGGAACGCCCGGAGCCGGCCGGACCAGGGGGGGTGGGCGCTCAGCGCGCTTCGGCGTTGCCCGGGGCGGCTGCCGTGCGCCAGCCTTGCAGGGCCACCAGGATGACCCCGACGGTGATCGCCACGTCCGCCAGGTTGAAGATCCCGGTCCGCAGGCCGCCGAGGCCGACGCTGACGAAGTCCACGACCGCGCCGTCGTAGGCCACGCGGTCGATCAGGTTCCCCACCGCGCCGCCGGCCAGGAGCGCCAGTCCGAGCGAGCCCCCCGGCGAGGCGCCGTGGCCGCCGCGGGCCATGGCCACCAGCAGGCCGAGCACGATCAGGCCGGTCCCGCCCACGAACAGCAGCGTGCGCATGCCGCTCGGCAGGGAAGCTCCCAGACTGAGGAAGGCGCCCGTGTTTTCCGCGTACTCGAAGCGGACGGCGCCCCCGAGCAGCGAGATCGTCCGCCCGGCGAGCGAGTCCCGGGCCATGGCCTTCGCCGCCTGGTCGCAGCCGACACAGGAGAGCATCACGAGGGAGAGGAGAGCCAACCTCCAGCGGGTCGTCATTGCGGGGGGAGTGTACAACACGGACGAACACGGACCTTCACGGACTGCCACGGACAGTCCGGAATGTCCGTGACGGTCCGTGATCGTCCGTGTCAGTCCGTGTTCTTCAGGCCTTCAGCCGGCGCGCGAGCACCTCGGCCTTCTGGCTGTCGGGGACCGGCGGCGGCGCCAGCTCGCGCTGCGCCACCGAAACCAGGCGCCGCTCGCGGTCGGCGGGCGACAGGTTCCTGTCCTGGAGCACGTCCCAGGTCTGGCTGACCACGATCGCCTCCAGGTTCTCGATGCGCTCCGCCATGGCCTGGTCCCGCTCGCGCATCTCGGCCACCAGCTTCTCGAGGTTCTGCGTCGAGCTGCCGAGCTGGTTCTGCCGCTCCCGGAACCGGAGCCATTGTTTGAACATACCCATGAGCATCCCGAAGATCGGGAAGATCATCCAGAACGCAAACTGTTCCATGGCCTTTCTCCTTCGAGGCTAGACCGCCGGCTTGACGCCGATCTCCCCGTACAGCTTCGCCGGATCGTAGACCAAGCCGTCCTTGACCGTCAGCACCACGCGCCGGATGTTGCGGATGTCGGCCGTGGGATCGCCGTCGATCAGGATCATATCCGCCAGCTTGCCGGGCGCGACCGTGCCCAGGTCCTTGTCCTTCTTCATCACCCGGGCCGGCACGATCGTGGCCGCCCGGAGCGCGTCGACGGCAGGAATGCCGGACTCGACGTAGAGCTCCAGCTCGCGGTGCAGGCTGAAGCCCGCCAGGTTGTCCGTGCCGGCCACGATGGTGATGCCGTTGTCATGGAGGGCCTTCACGATCTTCTTCATGACCTCCCAGGCCTGCGCGTAGCGGTCCTCCTTGCCCTTGGGCGCGAAGCCTCCGGCCAGAAGCCCGCGCTGCACCTGCGGCGGGAGCCGGTCCGCGACCGGCGCGAAAGTATGGCTGACCTCGCCCACGCGGTCGGCAAACATCCCCTCGAAGGCCACCAGAGTGGGATCGGAGACCGTGCCCTTGTCCTTGAGCAGCGCCAGGAAGGACTTCACGCGGTCCGATCCCAGGTCGATCTCCGCCGCCCGCTCCCCCACCGCGTGGAAGCGGTCCGGCGTGCGGGTGTCCACACCCTCCAGGAAGTTCAGCAGGAGGAAGTTGACGTGCTGGATCTCGTCGAAGCCGGCGCGCACGGCCTGCTCGGCCGTCATTCCGTTCGGGATGTGGCCGCTGACGCGCATCCCCTTGCCATGGGCGCGCTCGACGATCGCCGGGACCAGCTTCGTGTCGAGCGAGCTGTAGAGCTTGATCTGCTCGTAGCCGAGCTTCGCGTAGTTGTCCACCGCCGCCAGGGCCTCTTCCTGAGTGTCCACCAGCACCTTGGTGGGGCCGGCGTAGGGGCCCGGGCCGTCGATGAAGCCGGCCAGGATGACGCGGGTGCCGAGAATCTCGCCGGCGTCGATCCGCTTGCGCAGGTCGAGGAGGAAGTCGGTGTCGTTCGCGAGGTCGCGCACGGTGGTGATCCCCGCCGCCAGGTTGAACAGCCCGTCGAGCGGAGCGACGTGGGCGTGCATGTCCCAGAGGCCGGGCATGAGCGTCCTGCCCGCGGCGTCGATCACCTCGGCCCCGGCCGGGACCGGAATCTCGCCGTCGCGGCCCACGGCCTGGATGCGGTTGCCCGAGATCACGACCGTCGTGCCCGGCGTGGCCTTGCCGCTCTCGGGATCGAACAGGCGGGCGTTGCGGAACACGAGGGCGCCCTCGGGTCTGCGGGTGAGCCGGGCCGCTCTCTCCTTCTCCCGCTTGCTCTCCACCGCGTCCTGGGCCTCCTTGAGCTTCGGCAGCGCGCCCTCCCATCCTTCCTGGACGAGCTTCGCCCATCCCCAGTCGGCGCCGAAGAAGTTCCTGTCCTCGTCGAGCCAGACGGGGATCGGCGTGAAGTCGAGCCCGGAGATCGAGTAGAGGTCGACCTTGCGCTTGCGGCCGCCCGCCTCGACCTCCGCGGAGCCCATCGGGTCGACCGTCGCCTTGCCGGCGGGGAGCATGTCGAGCGTGCGGCCGGGGGCGGCGAGGAGCGCCCTGACGAGCACCTCCAACGCCTGCAGCGCGCCGTTCACGGTGAGGTAGTAGGAGGGCCGGGCCACGGCCAGCCCCTCCTGCTTCTCCGACGCATTGTGCCAGGAGGCCTTGCCGTCCTTGAGCTCGAAGCGCTCGTCCACCGGGTTCTTCCAGTAGTCATGGCCGGTGATCTCGAAAAGGACGGGGATGCCGCGCTCGTCCACGACCACGCGCTCCTCGGCCTTGGAGCCGCGCCCGCGGTCGTTGTACTCGAACGAGTAGCGCCGCTCGCTCCCGTTGACTCGCGTCACTCCCGAGCCGGCCTTCTGGCCGCCATATTCCATGACGTACCGGATCTCGGAGGGCTGCCCGGCGTGCAGCGCCGAGGCGAGCGACAGCGCCAGAAGAAGAAGGACAGGCATACGGTTCATCGGGATCTCCCTGGAAGGCTCCAATTCAAACGGACACACCCCCGCCGTGCGGGGGCTGTAGAAGGTACGCAGGAAGCCGGGAAAAGTTCAGCGTCCGACGCGCAGACGGAGGAGGCGGTCCAGCGAGAGCTGTCCCCTCTTGGTGACGGGGACGGTGATGGTCCCGAGCACCGGCACGGCAAACTGGAAGTCCGCCTGCAGCTCGTAGGTGGGGTCGCTCCTGTCGTCCAGGGTCTCCAGGACCTTCAGAACGTCGTCGTACTGGAAGGTCACGGGCAGGTTGACCCGGCTCTGGGTATTGGCGGCGATCTGGGTGCGCTGGTCCTGGCGGCCGTTGAGCAGCGGCTTCTCGTTCAGGCGGATCTTGTAGTTGAAGCCGTCGAGCACGAGGGCGATGCCGTTGCGGTTCTCGACCTCGAACTCGAAGAGGACGTCGGCCCCCGAGAGGCCGGTGCGGGTGAGCTCGGCGCCCACCACGTCCACGTCGGGCTCGCGGAAGACGCTGCCCAGGCCCGCGCCGGCGCAGCCGGCGAGCGCGAGCAGCGCGAGAATGAGAAGAAGCGAATCGGTTCGTCGGTTCATGGCAAAGCCTCCTTGTCCATGCCAGGAGCTTTGCAAGCCGCGTGCAGGGCCTACGAAACCGGCTTGACTCCAACCTCGCCGAACAGCTTCGCCGGATCGTAGACCACGCCGTCCTTGACCGTCAGCACGACCCGGCGGATGTCCCGGATGTCGGCCGTCGGATCGCCGTCGATCAGGATGACGTCGGCCAGCTTGCCGGGAGCGATCGTGCCCAGGTCCTTGTCCTTCTTCATGACCCGGGCCGGCACGATCGTGGCCGCCCGCAGCGCGTCCACGGCCGGGATGCCGGCTTCGACGTAGAGCTCCAGCTCCCGGTGCAGGGAGAAGCCGGCCATGCTGTCGGTGCCGGCCACGATCGTGATTCCCTTGTCGTGCAGCGCGCGGACCATGTCCTTCATGGCCTTGAACGCCTGCCGGTAGCTCTCCTCCTTGCCCTCGGGCGCGGCGCTGCCGCCGGTCATGCCGCGCTGCACCTGGGGCGGCAGCCGGTCGGCCACCGCCGCGTAGGACGGGGAGATCTGGCCGGGCTTCCTGGTGAAGAGCCCCTCGAAAGCCACCAGCGTGGGATCGCAGACCGTGCCCTTCTCCTTGAGGAGGTTCAGGAAGGCCTGCACCGGCTGCGAGCCGAGATCGAGGCCGGCCCCCCTCTCCCCCACCGCGTGGAAGCGGGCGGGCGTGCGCGTGTCCACGCCGTCGTAGAAGCGCAGGAAGAGGAAGTTCACGTGCTGGATCTCGTCGAAGCCGGCGCGCACCGCCTGCTCGGCGTTCATGCCGAACGGGATGTGGCCGCTCACGCGCATGCCCTTGGCATGGGCGCGCTCGATGATCGCCGGCACCAGCTTGGGATCGAGAGAGCTGTAGAGCTTGATCTGCTCGTAGCCCAGCTCGGCGTAGCGGTCCACCGCCGCCAGGGCCTTTTCGGGAGTGTCCACCAGCACCTTGGTGGGTCCGGCGTACTGGCCGGGGCCGTCGATGATGCCGGCGAGGATCACCCGCGCGCCCAGGACCTCGCCGGCGTCGATGCGGCGCCGCAGGCCGACGAGCATGTCGGTGTCGTTGGCCAGGTCGCGGACCGTGGTGATGCCGGAGGCCAGGTGGAACACGCCGTCCTGGGCCGTGATGTGGGTGTGCATGTCCCAGAGGCCGGGCATCAGCGTCTTGCCCGCGGCGTCGATCACCTCGGCCCCCTCGGGGACCTTGACCTCGCCGTCCCTGCCCACGGCCTGGATGCGGTTGCCCGAGATCACCACGGTCGTGCCGGGGACGAGCTTGCCGGCCTCCGGATCGAACAGGCGGGCGTTGCGGAAGACGAGACTCTGCCGCGGATGGCGCGCCATCCGCGCGGCCCGGTCCGTGTCCAGCTTCTCCTCCTGCGCGGCCTGGATCTCGCGCAGCCTGGGCAGGGCGTCCTCCCATCCCTCCACATAGACCTTGGCCCAGCCGTCGTCGGTGGCGAAGTAGGACCTGTCCTCGTCGAGCCAGAGGTACTGGGGGGCAAAGCCGAGACCGGTAATTTCGTAGAGGTCCACCTTGCGCTTCTTCCCTCCGGCCTCGGCCTCGGCGGAGGCGACCTTCGCGATCCGGGCCTGACCCGAAGGCAGCAGTGGCAGAGTCTGGCCGGGAGCGGCGAGGAGAGACCGGGCCAGCAGCTCCTGCTCCTGGGGCGCGGTGTTGATCGCGAGGTAGTAAGCAGGCTTGCCGTCGCGCAGCTCGAAGCGCTCGTCCACGGCGTTCTTCCAGTAGTCGACGCCGGTGATCTCCATCAAGACGGGGATCCCCTTCTCGTCGACCACGACGCGCTGCTCGATCTTGGGGCCGCGTCCGCGGTCCTGGAACTCGTAGGTGTAGCGCCGCTCGCGGGCGCTCACCGGGATGGTCGTCGCCAGGCCGGACTTGTTGCCGCCGTAATCGAGCGAATATCGCACCCCGACTGGAGTATCGCCGGGCGTGGCGGCGTGGACCGGGGACAGCGAGAGCCACGGCAGGATGACGGACAAAAGAAGCTTCCGTTCCATGAGTCCTCCCTCGAAAGCTCGACGAGTGTAACCGCCCGAGGGGCAGGCCGTCACCACTCCACGCAGAACTTCAGCCGCACGTCCCGCTGGCGGTCGCGGTAGAAAAGGCAGCCCTCCCGGCGGCCATGGAGATACAGATCGCGGAGGATCTCGACGTCCTTGCGGCAGTACTCCTCGACCAGGTCGAGCCGCCCTTCGCGGACCCACTGAAGCGACTGGAGGCCGTCGGCCGACTTGCCCAGGCCGAGCGTCTCCTGGGCGAGGTGCCCCATCCCGACCCGGAACCCGATGCGGCGGGCGATGTCCTCCAGGAGGTCCAGGGTGGGCAGCAGCCGGCTGTAGTTCTCCCCGGTGTAGCCGGAGAGCACCTGGTAGTCGAAGCGCCGCGAGTTGTAGCCGATCACCAGCGTGGCACGCCGCAGGGCCTCGACCAGCCCCCGCACCTCACCCTCCCGGTAGACCTCGAACCGCCCCTCCTCCAGGTGGCAGAGGACGCCCAGGGCGAGCCCCATGCGGTGGATGTTCGCCCACCCGCCGACCTCCGAAGCCCCGCGCAGCGTCTCCAGGTCGAACAGGATCGTGTGCGGATCGCCCGGCCGGGCGAGGATGAAGAGCCCCGTCTGCCCGGGCAAGCTCTCGGATGTAGGGGAGGGGCTTGCCCCCTCCCGGGCGGGGACAAGCCCCGCCCCTACATCCTCCTCAGGAGATTTCCCGACGAGCGCCCGCAGATCCAGCGGCTGCGGCGCCCCCCACGGGATCACCGGGTCCTCCGCTCCCAGCAGCAGGCGGAGCGACCGCGCCGCGCCGGCCTTGTCGAGCGGCCGGTTGCCGTTGCCGCACTTGGGCGAGTGCGTGCAGGACGGGCAGCCCGTCTCGCACGGGCAGCCTTCCAGCAGCGTGCGCACCCGCCCGAGCAGGTCCGGCAGGTCCTCGAACCCGCGCGCCGCGATCCCCACCCCGCCGGGATGGCCGTCGTAGATGAACACCGCGCCGCTCCCCACCTGCGGCTGGAACGCGTACGAGATGCCGCCGATGTCGCCGCGATCGCACAGCGCCAGCAGCGGGAAGAGCGAGATCGAGGCGTGCTCCGAGGCGTGGAGGGACCCCATGAAGTGCTCGCCCGCCTGCCGCAGCGTCTCCTCGATCTCCCGCGGCGCGGCCCACCAGAGCCCGACCGTCTCGAAGTGCACGGGCGGCAGGTCGAGCGGGGTCTGGTCGATCGTCTCCTGGCCGTGGATCCGCTTGCGCTCGAAGCCGACCACCCGCTCGGTCACCTTGAGCCGGCCCAGCCAGCCGCGCAGCGGTCCGTCCGTCCGCTCCTTGAGCACCTCCAGGATCTCCGTCTCCTTCTCGGTCAGGGGCGAGGTGAACCACTCCACGTCCACGGCCTTGACGTGCACCCGCCGCTCCTCCCGCTCCAGCGCCTGCACCTCGAACTGCCGGCCGGCGTGGAGATAGATCGCCCCGGGATGGCACTCGTGGAGCACCCGCACCCCGTCGACCGTGCCGATCATCCGACCCTCGAGCAAGATGGCGAAGGTCTCCCCGGTCCCGCGCAGGTTCACGTGCCGCTGCGGCCGGCGGCGCAGGCAGTAGAGGTCGCCCGAGTCCACCGCCTCGAAGAGATGCCCCTGGCGCAGCAGCAGGTCCAGCCGCTGCCCGTGCCGGTCCATGTAGGGCTGGTCGTCCTGCCGGCAGAGGGGCATCTCCGAGGCGGCGCAGACGAGATGGGCGCGGGAGACGGGATCGTTCTCGGGGTCGACGATCAGGCGCTCGCAGGGGCGGCCGATCAGCTCCTGCGGATGATCGAGGAAGTACTGGTCGAGCGCGTCCGGCAGCGCCACCATGGCGGTGATCGACTCGCGGCCGTCGCGCCCCACCCGGCCCGAGCGCTGCCAGGTGGCCATCATGCTGCCGGGATAGCCCACCAGGATGCAGGCGTCGAGCCCCCCGACGTCGATGCCCATCTCCAGCGCCGAGGTCGAGATGACGCCGTCGAGCCGGCCTTCGAAGAGCGACCGCTCGATCCGCCGCCGCTCCTCGGGCAGGAAGCCGGCGCGGTAGCTCGCCACCCGCGCGGCGAGCTCCGGGTCCTCCCGCCGCAGCCAGGAGTAGAGCAGCTCGGTGATGCGCCGCGCCTTGGTGAAGACGATCGTCTTCAGCCCCGCCTTGACCAGGCGCACGAAGAGCTGCAGGGCGAGCGTGTAGGGGCTCGCCTCGGGCCGGAACAGCAGCAGGTGCCGGCCCTCGCGCGGCGCGCCGGACTCCTGGATCCAGTGGAACCTGCGGCCGGTGAGCGTCTGCGCGAACTCGCCCGCGTTGGCCGCCGTGGCCGAGGAGGCGATGATCACCGGATCTCCCCCGACCGACCGGCAGAGGCGGAGGAAGCGCTGCAGCACATGATGAAAATGGCTGCCGAAGATCCCGCGGTAGGTGTGCAGCTCGTCGAGCACGATCCAGCGCAGGTCGGCCAGGAACGGCCCCCAGCCGGTCCAATGGCCGAGCACGGCGAGGTGGAGCATGTCGGGGTTCGAGACGATCACCCGCGGGAAGCTCTTGCGGATGGCGGTGCGCTTCGCGGCCGGCGTGTCGCCGTCGTAGATCTCGCACCCGGCGACCTCGGGAGAGAGCCCGGCCTCCGCCGCGAGCTTCGCAAACTTGCCGCGCTGGTCCTGCCCGAGCGCCTTCAGCGGGAACAGGAAGAGCCCATGCCCGGGGCCACCGCGGACCGCCTGCTCCAGGGCCGGCACCTGGAAGATGAGCGACTTGCCCGACGCCGTGGGAGTGGTGACCAGCACGTCCTCGCCCCGGCGCACGGCCGCGATCCCCTCGGCCTGGTGCTTCCACAGCCGGGGCACGCCGCCGCGGCCGAGCGCCTCGGCGAGCGGAGCGGGCAGCGGCGGATCGAGATCCTCGAAGACCTCGGGGCTCCCCGGCAGGTAGGCCGCGTGCACGAGCTGCGGCCCGAGCTTGGCGTCCTGGCGCAGCCCGTCGATCAGGTCGGTCAGGCAGAGGTCGGCGAGGAGCGGGTTACGAAGCATTACCGCCCCATGGTAACACTCAGATCTCTTCGACGAGCTTCCTCCTCTTCACCTCGAACTCCTCCTGCGAGATCAGCCCGTCGTCGAGGAGGGCCTTCAACTGGCGCAGGCGGTCGGCGCCGGAGGGAGCGGCCGGGGCCGCCGGTGCGAAGCGGCGGGAGCGGTAGGCCTCGGTCGCGGCCACGATGGCGCTCTTGAACTCCAGCGGCCGGGCGATGTCCTTGAAGCGCGTGGCGCCGTGCTCGCTCGCGGTGTCGATCTCCACGTCGCCGTAGCCGAGGATCCTCCCCCACAGCGTCTGCCAGTGCTCGACGTTGTTCACCTTGTCGAGCGGCGCGTCCATGGAGCGCTTGTTGAACACCCCGATCTGCTGGATCATCCGCCGGTTCGTCAGCACGTGCTCGTAGGAACGGAGCACCAGGAGCTTCCAGAGGATCAGGATCAGCAGGATCAGCGCGACAGCGCCCACCGCGATCGAGATCCCGGTCGCCACGTCCCCCGCGGTAAATTGCCATGCGAAGGCACCCGCGGCCACGACGACGACGAGCCCGAGCACCCACGGCACCAGCGAGATCCGCGTGACGTGCGCGCGGTAGACGACCTCCTCACCCGGTTGGAGCTGCTGCTCGACACCCATGCCCACCTCCTTTGCAGTCCGCCTATTGTAACGGCTTGGCTTCGCCGCCGAAGTACTTGCAGGCGTCGAGGAACCCCTGCTGGATGAGCTTGCACTTCATCTCGTTCGAGAGGGTGAAGTCCGTCGTACTGACCCCGAGGTTGTTGATCTGGATCGTCCGCTTCTGGTCGTCCGGGTTGTTGTTGAAGGCGTTGACCTGGACTTTCAGCAGCGCCTCGAACAGGTTCCGGGCGTACTCCGGGAATCTGTCGATCCTGTAATCCGGGTTCGTGGGCGCTCCCTGGTTGGTGAGGTGAAGCCCGAGCGTCTGCGGGTTGACCCCATTGCGGTCGAAGAGCTCGATCGGGTAGTTGTCGAGCACGCCGCCGTCCACGAACAGGTCCTGCTTCTCGCCGGTCTCGCCGAACAGGGCATCGTCGATGGGGTACCCCTCGAAGAAGAGAGGGATCGACATCGATGCCCGCACCGCCTGCGCGATCGGCAGGTCGGGCGAATGCTCAAAGGAGAAGACCTGGGAACGGCGCCGCGAGAGGTCCGTCGAGAGCACGAAGAGATCCTTGAACTTCGCGCGGTCCTTGTGGAGGTCGGCGAAGGTGGCATCCGGGCTGCCGGTCTGCTGCTGGACGCGGCACTGCATCCACTCGAGGAAGTAATCCCCCTTGAACCAGCCGAACTTCCTGAAGAAGCGCTCGGGCCCGCCGAGCGTGCTGCCGTCCTCGAACTGCTTGAAGTCGAGATCGAGCATCAGCGCCTGCATCTCCTCGGGCGAATAGCCGAGGGCGATCAGGGCGGCCACGATCGAGCCCGCGGAGGTACCGGCCACGTTCTCGATCTTCGGCAGGACACCCTCCGCCTGCAGCACCTGGAGCGCACCCGGGTAGGCCACGCCCTTGACCCCGCCCCCTTCGAGCGCCAGGTTCCGGAGGTCGCGCGCCGGCTGAGAGACGGCCGGGCAGAGCGGGAGCGGACAGGCCGCCGGCTGCGGCGGCGCGCAGACGTACTGCGAGTTCGCGTGGCAGCCGAACGAGCCGGACAGGGCAACGGCGAGAAGAAGGGCAAAGACGGCCTTGCGCATTCGAGCCTCCTGGCGTTTCTCTCTAGGTGATGCGAGCCCGCGGATCGTAGCACCATCCTCCCGGAGGGCCGCTGGCTCGGCGCTTGGCTCGGCGCTTGCAGAAACCAGCTCTGCTTTGAGCTCGCCGTCACGCCGCCTCCTCGTCGTTTCGAACCGCCTCCCCTTCGTCCTGGAGAAAAAGAGGGAGCAGTGGAGCCTCAAGCCGGGATCCGGGGGGCTGGTGAGCGCGCTGGCGCCGGTGCTCGCGCACCGCGGCGGCGTCTGGATCGGCTGGCCGGGGCTCCCCCTGGACGAGGGGGACGAGTGGCAGAAGGTCCTCGACGAAGGCGACCGGGAGCGCGGCTACAGGCTGGTGCCGGTGCTGCTCTCCGAGGACGAGGTGAGAGGCTTCTACGAGGGATTCGCGAACGCCATCGTCTGGCCCCTGTTCCACGACCTCCTCGACCGCTGCGACTTCAACCCCTCGTTCTGGTACACCTATCTCGAGGTCAACGAGAAGTTCGCCGACTGCGTGCTGGAGCACAGCGACGGCGACGACTTCATCTGGGTACAGGACTACCAGCTCATCCACATGGCGCACTTCCTGCGCGAGCGGGAGGAGCGCCGGGTGGGCTTCTTCCTCCACATCCCGTTCCCGCCGCTGGACATCTTCCTCAAGCTGCCCTGGCGCGCCCAGGTGCTGAACGCCTTCCTGGCCTACGACCTGCTCGGCTTCCAGACTCCGCGCGACCGCCGCAACTTCCTGAGCTGCATCGAGCACCTATTCCCGGAAGTCGAGATCGACGAAGAGAGCCCGATCGCGGAGGTGCGCCTGGGCCCGCGCACGGTCCGGGTCGGCGCCTTCCCCATCGGCATCGACTATGACCAGTACGACGAGGGCGCCCGCTCCGAGGAGGTCGAGGAGCGCATGCGCGACTTGCGGGCCAGGCTCGGCCCCTTCGAGCTCATCGTGGGCGTCGACCGGCTGGATTATACCAAGGGGCTGATCGAGCGGCTGGGGGCCTACCGCGACGCCCTGCGCCGCTTCCCTGCGCTGCGCGAGAGGGTGATCCTGTTCCAGGTCGTGGTGCCCAGCCGCGAAGGGGTGCCCGAGTACCAGGCCCTCAAGGCAACCCTGGACCAGCTCGTCGGCGAGATCAACGGCGAGTTCTCCATCGCCGGATGGGTACCGGTCCACTACCATTACAAGAGCCAGTCGCGGTGCGACCTGCTCTCGCTCTATCGCATGGCCCGGGCCTGCTTCGTGACCTCGATCAAGGACGGCATGAACCTGGTCGCCAAGGAGTTCGTCGCCTGCCAGCTCGAGGGGCGCGGCGTGCTCATCCTGTCCGAGTTCGCCGGCGCGGTGGCGCAGCTCCAGGAGGGGGCGCTGGTGGTCAATCCGCACGACATCGAAGGCATGGCCGAGGCGCTCCACCAGGCCATGGAGATGGACGAGGAGGAGCGACGCCGGCGGATGCGCCGCATGCAGGAGATCGTCCGCGAGCAGGATATCTTCTGGTGGGTGGACTACTACCTCCTCGCGGCCATCGGAGAGGTGCCGGAGGGCATCCGCACTCCCAAGGAGTACTTCCCGCCGATGAGCATCGAAGAATTGTGGGTTTGAGGCTCTGACAAACCTGCTTTCGTAGGGGAAGGGGTTTACCCCCTAGGCGCTAACTTTGGTGTAGGAGCGCCCTCCGGAGGAGGGTGCAGGCGCGTAGCCCCGGGTTTCAACCCGGGGTTACGGAGGTCAGGATTTCCAGTTCGAGCCCCTTCAGGGGCGTCGGCAAGGACACGGAGGCGACGAGGGCAGAGGGCAGAAGGCAGAAGGCAGAGGGCAGAAGGCAGAGGGCAGAGGGCAGAAGGCAGAGGGCAGAGGGCAGAGGGCAGAAGGCAGAAGGCAGAGGGCAGAGGGCAGAAGGCAGAGGGCAGA